>Ga0066652_100001648_pt1 | contig 11714 bp, 9 predicted proteins | sample GraSoiAngelo_101_FD_71413 | JGI IMG/M metagenome (GOLD analysis project Ga0066652, IMG submission 71413) | Grasslands soil microbial communities from the Angelo Coastal Reserve, California, USA - 14_0903_02_30cm | ecosystem: Environmental > Terrestrial > Soil > Grasslands | place: USA...
GCGTGCGCCGCGAACACGTCCGATCGACTCGGGTCCGAAGAACGAGAGCGGAATCCATACATCGAGGGATTGTTCCGCGGGGTAGGTGAACCCCGGCGGCATCACGCCGGCGACGACGAACTGGGTGCCGTTCAGGGAGATCGTCGATCCCACGATGGACGGATTGGCGCCGAACCGCCGCGTCCAGAGTCCGTGACTGATCACCGCCACGCGATCGCGGCCGGGGATATGTTCGTCGCTCGCGAGCGTCCGGCCGATGAGCGGCCGCGTCCCGAGCGTCTGGAAGAATCCGTCGGTGACCAGTGCGGCGGAGAGCCGCTCCGGATTGCCCTGGCCGGTCAGGTCGAGGCCCGAGAGACCGCTCGCGAAGAAGTAGCCGCCGATGGAGGAGGCGAGTCGCAGGTCGCGACGAAGATCCAGAAAATCGGGCTCCGACAGCGAGCCGCGATCGACCCCGGCGGCGCGGTTCGAGTCCCACACCCGCACCACCCGGTCCGGATCAGGGAATGGCAGTGGCTGCAGCAGTACGCCCCGGACCACACTGAAGATCGCGGTGTTCGCGCCGATACCCAGCGCGAGCGTGAGCAACGCCGTCGTCGTGAATCCCGGCGACACCCGCAGCGAGCGGAGGGCGTACCGCAGATCCTGACCCAGTTCCTCCAACATCGTCATTCGTCGTCTCTCCTGCTCCCGGCGCAGATCCTCTGCCCGGCAATAGTCCCGTGTGAATTCGACGTCACCGAAGCGGCGCCGCGCCTCGAGGCGCGCATCGTCCGGCGCCCATCCTTCCGCTCGCAGGACAGCCGCGGCTTCGTCGAGGTGGTGCGCCAGCTCGTCGTCCACCTCCGCCACCACCTGACTGCGCGAGCGCCAGGGCAGCTGAAACACGCGGCGGATGCCGCGTGACTGCGGCGACGTCACGCGGGCTGCAGCACCTTGAACAGCGCGTCCACGTAACGGCGCAGCTCCGCGACGTCCGCTGTGAGCTGCCGGCGACCTTCGCGTGTGATGTGGTAGAACTTCGCCTTGCGGTTCGTGTCGGACACGCCCCACTCGGACTCGACCCATCCCTTGCGCTCGAGCCGATGCAGCGCCTGGTAGAGTGCGGCGTCTTCCACCGCCAGCGCGCCCTCGGTACGCTGACGAATCCACTGCGATATCCCATACCCGTGCATGGTCGACCAGGTCAACGTCTTGAGAATCAGCACGTCGACGGTTCCCTGGACCAGGCCCAGCGATTCACGCGCCATCGTCTCACCTCACTATGTGAGCACTCATCATGTGAGTGGAACATGCGATGGTGCGCAGGTGAGCGCAAGCTCGATCAGGGCACCTTCATCCCTGCTGGTCGCCGTGTACGCCACCACAGGTACACCGGGACGCCCAGCAGCGCGATGCCAAGGCCGACGAGTGATTGCACGGGCTGCGACACCACCGTGTTGGCGACGATGACGAGCGCCGCCGCGATGAACAGGATCGGCGTTACCGGATACCCCGGCGTCCGGAACGGCCGCGGTGCGTCGGGTTCGCGGCGCCGATAGGCGAAGATTGCCAGCGCGGCGAGCGCGAACCACAGCCAGGACATGAACACGACGTAGGTGAGCAGCTGCTCGAACGAACCGCTCAGCACCAGCACCGAGGACCAGAGCGCGGTGCCGACGATCGCGGCGGCGGGTGTACCGAAACGCGGATGCACTCGTGCGAGCCGGGACAGAAACAGGCCGTCCCGCGCCATGGCGAAGAAGAGCCTCGGCAGCGTCAGCATCATTCCGTTCGACGCGCTGAAGATCGAGACCAGGATCACCCCGGCGACGATGGTTGCCGCCCACCGACCGATCGCCGCGCTCGCCGCGTCCGAGGCCACGGTGCGGCTCGCCGCGACGCCGTCCACGCCGAGCGCGGCGAAATATCCGATGTTGGCGAACACGTAGATGCCGATCAGCGCCAGCGTCCCGATCGCGATGCCGCGCGCGAACGTACGCTGCGGATCCACCGTTTCGCCGGCCGAAAAGGTGACATACTGCCAGCCCTCGTACGCCCAGAGCACGCCGATCATCGCGGTGATGCCGCCGGTCACCGTGGACAGCGACACGTGCTGCGGCCACCACGCGCCGGTGTGTACGCCGTGTGCGGCTCCCCCTGACGTGGCGATCAACGCCACACCCAGCAGCAGGATGACCGCGACCTTCACGGCCGTGGCGACGGCCTGCACGTCAGCGCTGCCCCGGGTGCCGCGGATGTTCACGGCCGACACGACGATGATCATCAGGACGGAGATCGCCCGTTCCCACGCGGGCGTCAGCGTCACGAAGACGCCCACATAGCGCGGGAAGGCCGCGCCGAGTGTGGCGAGCGAGCCGCTGCCGATGACCAGGAACATCGTCCAGCCATACAGGAAGGCGAGCGCCGGTCCGAAGGCATCGCGCAGATACACGTAGAGTCCCCCCGATTCCGGCCGCGAGGCGCCAAGCTCTGCGAAGGTCAGCGCGCCCAGAAGAGAGAGCACACCGCCCAGCGTCCAGACGATGAGGGCAACACCTCCCGATCCCGCCCGCTGTACCACCGCGCCAGGGGTGAGAAAGATCCCCGAGCCGATCACGGTGCCGACGACGATGACGATCAGGTCGCGAAGTGACAGCGTGCGTCGCAGCTCAGTGGTCATGCCTGCTCCGGTGAAATGCCGAGGAGGGCCGGTCCTGCGCCGCGTTCGAAGACGGCGAGCGCGATGCGGCGGCGCTGCCGGGCGAGATCCAGAATCGGAGGGAATCGGGGCGAATGGCGCGCCGTTGCGAGCACGGGAGATTGCTCGAGCGCAACGACCGGAGAGAATCCCGTGCGTACGGCGGCACCGAGCATCTCCAGCGCGAACTCCGCCTGTCCGGCGTACGCGGACACCATCCCCGCGAGGAATACCGCTTCCGGATCGTTCTTCGCGCCGGTCGCCATCGCGTTCATCAGCGCCTCGATCGCCGCGGCGGGTTGCGATGCGACGCCGCCGATCGATTCGGTCATGCCGCGATAGCTGGGTGGCAGATGATCGAGTCGCGCGACGCGCAGGAAGTCTCGCAGCTCGCGATCGCGCCCGTTGAAGAGGAGCATGTACGCGTGCGGGGCTTCGCCGTCCGCCGAGATGGGCATCGACTGCAGCTTCTCGTGCTCGTTGGCCACGAGCAGGGAAAACTCGACGCTGGTCGGAACGGTGGGGTCGAGTCGCCGCGCTTCGTGATGCGCCGCGATGGACGCCCCGTTCAACCCGCCGTACCGAAGCGCGTGCACCAGTCCTGCGAACAGCTGCGCGTCGTTCCGATTGGCTTTCGCATACTGCAGCAGGCGCGCGATCGCCGCGTCCGCGGCGCCATGCTCGGACTGATAGTGCGTGAAGAATCGATGGGCCGTGGGCAGCTCGGGAGACAGCGCCAGCGCGCGACGAAATGCCTCCTCCGCCCGCCGGTCGTTCCCCTCGTAGTCCTCCTGATACTTGCCGATGACGCGATGACAGCGTCCCAGCCACGCCCACGCGGGCGCGAACGCCGGGTCCTCGTGCAGCGCCTGCTCGAACAGCTCGCGGGCCTCCCGCTGGTTCGCCATCGATCGCGCCAGCTCGAGCCCGCGCAGAAACAGCTCGAACGCGCGCCCGTTGGCGGGGACGTCGCGCCGCACGGTTCCCGGCGCGGAGGTGGCGCGCACGGGCGTGAGCAGGGCGACGACCGATTTCGTGAGCTCGTCCTCGATCGCGAAGATGTCGCGCATCGAGCCGCGCACCGACGTCGCGCCCGCGACGGTACCGGAGGACGCCTCGACGAGCTGCACGGCGATTCGCAGCTGATCGCCCATCCGCGACAGCGATCCGCTCACGATCATGTCCACGTCAGCGTGGGCGGCGAGCTCACGCGGGTCGCTGCCCTCCGTCCACTTTCCCGCGAGCGTCGACGACCGCACGACGACGTCCGTGAGTCCCGCGAGGGAGCCGGAGACGGCTTCGGCGAGCCCGTACGAGAGGAAGGCGATCTCCGGGTCTTCGCGCAGCAGGCGCAGCGGCGGAACCACGAGTCGCAGCAGCGCCTTGACCGTGGCCTTCGTCTCGGCGGTGCGCGGGTCGACCGGAACGCCACGCAGCTCGACCGCCATGGCGTCCGCGGACTGGAAGCGTGCGGCGATGTCCTTGGCGAGCGCGCGGCGGATGACACGGTCGATGGCAACCACCGCGGGCGGCCCCTGCAGGGCCGGTGGGTTCTCGTGCGCGATCGCATGCGCGAGATGCAGGAGACTGTCGCCGATGAACGGTGGACGTCCCGCCAGCATCTCGAACAGGACGGTGCCGACCGCGTACAGATCCGTGCGTCCGTCCACGTCTCCGCCGAGGATCTGCTCGGGCGCCATGTATCGCGGCGTCCCGACGATCATGCCCGGCCGCGTGATCGCCTCCGTCTCCGTTGGCGAGCTGTCCGACAGCTCCGCGCTGACGCGCCGCGCGAGGCCGAAGTCGAGCAGCTTCACGCCGTGCATGGTGAGAAACACGTTCGATGGCTTGATGTCGCGGTGCACGAGACCGCGGTCATGCAGCGCGCCGAGGGCGGACAGCGTCTCGAGCGCGATACGCGCGGCGTCGGCAGGAGGGCAGGGGCCCCGCGCGAGGCGCGCGTCGAGCGCCTCTCCCTCCAGCAGCTCCATGGCGATGAACAGACCGCCGTCGTACTCGTCCACCTCGAAGATCTGGCAGACGTTCGGATGGCTCACGCTCGCGGCCGCGCGTGCCTCGCGCCAGAAGCGTTTGACGGCGCGCGCGTCCGACAGGCCGGAGATCATCTTGACCGCCACCTCGCGATCCAGCCGCTCGTCACGGCCGGCGTAGACGATGCCCATGCCGCCCTGTCCGAGCTCGCGCGTGAGCGTGTACCGGCCGACGGTGCGTGGCAGCTCCAGAGCTGTTTCCATGGTCGCACCAATCTGCACGCGCCCCCCGGCCATGCCAGTCCCACCGTCACTTGACAATTATTTTAGTTACATCTAAAATGACGTCATGGAATCCGCCCTGTTGACGGCGCTCGGGTCCCCACGGCGCCAGGAGATCCTGCGGCTCGTGTGGTCGCACGAGCTGAGCGCGGGCGACATCCATCGCGCCATGGACGACGTCACCTTCGGCGCCGTGTCGCTGCAGCTGCGGGTGCTGGAGACCGCGGGGCTGATCCAGTCGCGGCCCGACGGCCGCTTTCGCTACTACCGCGCGAAGAAGGAATCGGTCGGGCCGATGGCGACGGCGCTGCGGCAGATGTGGGACGATGCGCTCTGGCGCCTCAAGCTGGCCGCCGAGCTGGAACAGTCGCGCCGGGGGCCGCGCCGCAAGCGGAGACCGACACGGAAACGCGGGCATACTGACGGAGAATCCTCATGACGAGCACCATGGCGCTGCCGAAGTCGCTGCCGCACCGTCTCGAGCGCACGGTGCTGATCCACGCCACGCCGGAAACGGTGTTCCGCTTCTTCACCGATTCCGATCGTTTCGCGAAATGGTGGGGCGTGGGCTCTACCATAGAAGCACGCCCGGGCGGAGCGGTACATATCGTCCATCCTGGCGGGGCCGAATCGCCGGGTCAGGTTCTCGAGGTCGCGCCGCCAAGGCGCCTGGTGTTCACGTACGGCTTTGCGTCCGGCAACCCGATCCCGCCCGGCAGCTCGCGCGTTACCATCACGCTCGAGCCGGACCGCGTTGGCACGAGATTGCACGTCCTGCACGAGCTCGCCGACGCGCGCGCACGCGACGAGCATGTCCAGGGTTGGCGTTTCCAGCTGTCGGTATTCGCGAACGTGGTCGCCGACGAGGTCAACACGGACGCCGCGCGCACGACGGACGTGTGGTTCGACGCGTGGAGCGAGCCCGATGCGGCGAAGCGTGAGGCGATGCTGACACCGATCGTCTCACCGGCCGTGCGATTCCAGGACCGCTTCAGCAACCTCGATGGGATCGGCGACCTGCTGCCTCACCTGGCTGCGGCGCAGCGTTTCATGCCCGGATTGCGCATGCAACGCGACGGCGCGCCGCGTCACTGTCAGGGAATGGCGCTGGTCGACTGGATCGTCACCGGCGCGGACGGCAGCGAACGGGGCCGCGGGACGAACGCCTTCGTGTTCGGTCCAACGGGACGCATCGACTGGGTCATGGGATTCTGGAACGCGTGATCAGTCGCTCCGCAACGCCTCCGTCGGGTTCACGCGCGTGGCCCACAGCGCGGGGCGGAGCGTGGCGATGACGGCGACCGTGAGCAGGAGCGCGGCCACGGCGCCGTACACCACGATATCGTACGCCGACTCGCGATAGAGCAGGGGTTGCACCGCGCGCGCCGCGACTATCGCGATCGCGCTCCCGATGGCGATTCCGCCGAGCGCGAACAGCACGCCCTGCCGCAGCACCAATCGCACGACGTCGCCGACGTCGGCGCCCAGCGCGATCCGGACACCCAGCTCATGGACGCGCTGCGCCACCGCGTACGTGACGACGCTGTACAGCCCGATCGCTGCCAGGACGAGCGCGAGCCCCCCGAATGCCACGAACATCGTCGCGCCGAACTGCCACGACTGTTCCTGCGGCGCGACGAGCGACCGGAGGGGCATGGCGCGGATGTACGAAGCGCCGGGCATCTCGCGCTGCATTCGCCGCTGCAGCACGGGAGCGAAATCCGCCGCGTTGCCGGATGTCCGGATGAAAAACGCGGGTCGCGCATCACCGTACCGGGCATTGTACTGCGCGATCGGCATGTAGTACGTGAACTCCCGGTCGCCGCGGATGTCGCGCGATCGGATGTCCTCCACGACACCGATCACCGTCATGTACGGCATCGTGTCAGTCCCGATGCGCATCACCTTGCCGAGGGCATCCTGGCCCGGCCACACCACGCGCGCCATCGTCTCGCTGACGAGCGCCACGGGGGGCGCGCGCTCGTTGTCGGACTCCGTGAAGCTGCGACCCCGCAGGATGCGCGTGCCCAGCGTCTCGAAGTACGAGGGTGATCCCGCCTGCAGCATGAAACGCCCGAGCCTCGACAGGGAGTCGCGTCCGGGCACCTTCGGCGCGCCGCGCCCCTCGCTGCTCCAGAACGGCACCGAGATCGTGAGCGACGCACTCGTCACGCCGGGCGTCGACCGCGCCGCGTCCTGGAGTCGCTGGATCAGCGCGCGCGCCGCGGCGTCCGTGAGGTTCACACCGCGATCCACTCCCTCCGCATAGACCACCGCGTCGACGTCGTATCCCAGGCGCTCGGCGCGAACGTTGGCGAGACTGCGCATGAACAACCCGGCACCCACGAGCAGAACAAGCGAAAACGCGCCCTGGAACAGCAGCAGCGCCGTGCGCAGGCGCGAGCGATGATACGTTCCTTCGCGCGCGCCGGCCTTGAGCGTGCCGGCCACGTCCGCCTGCGCCGCCTGCAGCGCGGGAGCGAGGCCGGTGAGCACGGCGACGATGAGCGCCGCGCCGGCGACGAAGAGCAGTGTCCTCGGGTCCTGCACCACGGGACTCACCTCGGCGTCGCGCAGGATCAGTGTCCGGAGCGCGGCACCACCCCACTGCGCGAATGCCACGCCCGCGATCGCCCCGAGTGCCGCGAGCAACATCGTCTCGGTGAGCAGCTGCTGTATCAGGCGCCACCGCGTGACGCCAAGCGCCAGGCGCAGCGCGATCTCCCGGCGGCGGGCCACCGCCCGAGCGAGCAGGAGGTTGGCAACGTTGGCGCACGCGATCAGCAGCACGATCGCGGCAACCGCCATCACCCAGCTGGCGACCTTCGACTCCGGTCCGGCGTCGGGACCACGCGACAGCTGCACGGGAGCCGCGAACGCCCGGGCCTGCGCGTCCCTGGACGTCACCCCGCTGCTGCCGCTCGCCTCGCGCTCGCTGTCCCATGTTCTCGCGTAAGCGGTCGAGAGCTCCGCGTTGGCGGCGGTAACCGGCACGGTCTCCTTCCGCCGCGCGAACATGTCCAGCCAGCTCCAGCCGTACTCATGGTCGTAGTTCGCGTTGCGACTGCCCGCAAACGCGCTCGCTGGAATGAAGGCCGCTGGCGAGCTCTGATCGGTGATCCCGACGAAGCCGGGAGGCGCCACTCCCACGATCGTGTAGATCCTCCGATCGATCTGCAGCGTCCTGCCGAGCACGTTCGGTGAGCCGGCGTACGTCAGCTGCCAGTACGGATAGCTGATGACCGCGACCGTGGTGCCCATGGGCGGCTTGTCCTCCTCACGCGAGAACCAGCGCCCGATCACCGGGTGCGCGCTGAACAGGTCGAAGAAGGACGCACTGGTGACCGCGACCGGCATCTCGCGCGCGGCGTCACCGGTGCCGACTGCGAGGTTGCGGTACGCCGCGACGGCGGTGACGTCGAACGCATTCGTCCACGCGCTCAGGTTCGTGTAGCGGACGTACTCGATCGAGCGCTCGGTTCTCGGCTGGGCGTCCCAGATGTAGCTCACGAACACGCGATGCACGCGCTCCGGGGCAATCAGGTACTTCGGTGCGCGGAACAGCAACCGGTCGATGATGCCGAACATCGCCGCGTTCGCTCCGATGCCGAGGCCGAGGGTGAGCACGATCGCGGCGGTGAAGCCCGGCCGCGCGCGCAGCATTCGCGCGGCGTAGCGGAGATCCTGCGTGACGCGGTCCAGCGCGCCGACGCCGCGCGCGTCGCGCACGTCGTCCTTGATGCGCTCGACGCCGCCGAACTCCAGCCGTGCGCGGCGCCGCGCGTCCGCGAGCGACATCCCCGCGCGCACGTGCTTTTCTGTCTCACGATCGAGGTGGAACCGGAGCTCGTTCTCCAGCTCCTGCTCCATTTGCGCCCGCTGAAACAACGCGCGCAGGCGCAGGCGAAGGTCGGCGAACATGTCAGGCCATCCTCAGGACGAGGTCGACGGCGTCCGTGAGCTTCTTCCACGCGTCCGTCTCCGCCTCGAGCTGCCGGCGGCCGGCCCGTGTGAGCTCGTAGAACTTCGCGCGCCGGTTGTTGTCGGACGCGCCCCACTCCGCGCTGATCCATCCCTGGCGTTCGAGGCGGTGCAGGGCGGGATACAGCGACCCCTGCGGCACCTGCAATGTCTCGCGCGACACCTGGTGAATCCGCTCGGAGATCGCCCAGCCGTGCTGTGGCGCGAGCGAGAGCGACTTGAGGATGAGGAGGTCGAGCGTTCCCTGCGGCAGATCGAGTCGATCGGACATGGCTTCCCCTTGTGCTTCTACAAGACGATATACTCTACTTGTAGAAGCGCAAGGGGAGAGTGATCAAGTGCGCGGCACGGCGCGGTAGGCGACGACCAGGGGGCCGTCCAGGCCGGGACGCGTGACCGGGAAGAGGAGCAGCGTCCGCCCGGCACCGAGGGAGAGCTCGATCCCCTTCGTGGGCAGCTCGTTCAGCAAATCGCCTCGCACCAGGCCGCCGGGCACGACGCTGTCGAGCGCGAGCTGGGCTTCGCTGCCATAGATGAGCGGCAGCGTACTGCGTACCGTGCGCTCGAATTTTTCCTCGAAGCGCGTTCGCAGCATCGCGTTGTCGAAATGCACGGTCACCTCGCCGCCCGCGCGCTCGACGTACACGCTGTCGCCGAAATCGGTGCGTCCTTCCGCGACGACGGGGCTGACGGAGCTCGCCACGTTCACGGCAGCGCCACGCGCGGCAGGCACGACAGGCATGACGGACGGCGCGGGCGCGGCGACCGCGGGTTTCGCGAGCGCGACTTTCGCCGCCGGCTGCTTGCTCGTTGCGGGCGTCTTCGGCGCCGCGAGCTCCGCTGCCTGCGGCGCGCTCCTGCGTGACCATGGCGCGACCGCGATCAGCGTCGTGGCGATCACGGCGACGATGACACCGCTCGCCAGCAGAAGTCCGCCGACTCGCACGAGCATCTGGTTGCGGCGCCGGCGCGCCGCCTGACGCGCCTCCTGGCGGCAGTACAGACAAACGCTGATGCCCGCCCGTTTGCCGTGCGGGCACGTCGCTTCGTCTGGACTCGTCGTACCGATCGCTGTCATCGAGATGCGTCAGTTCCAGCGGAATACTGACCTTGGGCCATTATGCGCATCCGCGCGCCGGAAGGTAAGGCTCTGCAAACACGACCGAGGCCTCCGACCGCAACACGTGCGTGAACCGTTCCAAACCCCTGTGAGCTGACCACGCGTTTACGAAAACATGGGTAGCTTACGCGCCCCACCTGAGACTTCCGTGGACGTCACCCCAGTCACCGAGCGAGCGTCCGCCGATCGCGCGGACGAACCGCAGACCTCGCTTTGGTCGACGGTCCGTGAGGCGCTGCACGGTTCCCGTCGGAACTACACCGAAGGGCCAGTCGGGCAGGCGATTCTTCTGCTCGCGATCCCGATGGTGCTCGAGGTCGTGCTCGAGAGCGTGTTCGCCGTCGCGGACGTGTTCTGGGTCGCGAAGCTCGGCGAGAGTGCCATCGCGACGGTGGGTCTCACCGAGTCGATGATGGCTGTCGTGTACACGCTCGCGGTCGGCTTGAGCATCGGCGGCACCGCGACGGTTGCGCGACGCATCGGCGAACGCGATCCCGACAGCGCGGCGCGCGCGGCGGTCCAGACGATCATCCTCGGCGCCATCGTGGCGCTGGTGATCTCGGTCGTCGGCGTGGCCTTCGCGCCGTCGTTGCTCCGCATGCTCGGTGCGTCGGAGGACGTCGTCCGCAGCGGCTCCGGGTTCACGCGCGTGATGCTTGGCGGAAACGCATCCGTGGTGATGCTGTTCCTCATCAACGCCATCTTCCGCGGTGCCGGGGACGCGGCGATCGCGATGCGCGTGCTCTGGTTGTCGAATGCCATCAACATCGTCCTGGGACCGCTCCTCATCTTCGGCATCGGGCCCTTTCCGCAGATGGGCGTGACTGGTGCGGCCGTGGCCACGACGATCGGCCGCGGCACCGGCGCCGTCTTCGCGCTCTACCGTCTCGTGCAGCCGGGACGGCACATCCAGGTGCGGCGCGAGCACGCGCGCGCGGACGGCCCGCTGATGCTGCGCCTGATCCGTCTGTCGGGAAGCGGCACGTTCCAGGTGTTCATCAGCACGGCCAGCTGGATCGGCCTGGTGCGCATTCTGTCGCAGTTCGGCAGCGCCGCGATCGCGGGATACACCATCGCGATCCGCATCATTCTCTTCGCGCTGTTTCCGTCATGGGGGTTGGGCAACGCCGCCGCGACGATGGTGGGGCAGGCACTGGGCGCAGGAAAACCGGAGCGCGCGGAAGCTGCCGTGTGGATGGCCGGCCTCTACAACCTGTGCTTCCTCGGCACCGTCGGCATCCTGTTCGTGTGGCTGTCAGCACCGATCGTGCGCTTGTTCACGGCCGATCCTGCCGTGCTTCCGATCGCGACGAGTGGCCTTCTCATCGTGGCGCTCGGATTCCCGCTATACGCGTACGGCATGGTCGTGACCCAATCGTTCAACGGGGCGGGCGACACGTGGACGCCCACGTGGCTCAACGTGATCGTCTTCTGGCTGTTCGAGCTGCCGGTGGCGTACTGGCTCGCCCACCATGCCGGTATGGGACCGGCTGGCGTGTTCTGGGCGATCACGCTCGCGTTCTCGCTGCTCGCGATCCTCAGCGCGGTGCTCTTCAAGCGCGGCTGGTGGAAACGGAAGGTCGTGTAGCCAACGCCGCTGGAAGTGGCGTAAGGTGTTTCGGGCAAAGCACCTGGCTCGGCGTCACGTAGCAATATTCAA
>Ga0066652_100001649_pt1 | contig 11713 bp, 12 predicted proteins | sample GraSoiAngelo_101_FD_71413 | JGI IMG/M metagenome (GOLD analysis project Ga0066652, IMG submission 71413) | Grasslands soil microbial communities from the Angelo Coastal Reserve, California, USA - 14_0903_02_30cm | ecosystem: Environmental > Terrestrial > Soil > Grasslands | place: USA...
GATGGCCAGTGGATCGTCTTCTCCTCGATGCGCAGCGCGTACGACCACACGCTCACCGGCAAGGAGAAGAAGGCGCTCGACGAGAACCCGAGCAACTTCGCCGAGATTTACGTCATGCGCGCCGACGGCTCGCAGCAGACGCGCCTCACCAACGTCTTCGGCTACGACGGCGGCCCGTTCTTCACCGCCGACGGGAAGAAGATAGTCTGGCGCCGCTTCGACGAGCAGGGACTGATCGCGGACGTCTGGACCATGAATCCGGACGGCTCCGATCAACGCCAGATCACGACCTTTGGCTCCATGAGCTGGGCGCCGTACATCCACCCGTCGGGGGCCTACTTCATCTTCGCGTCGAACAAGCTGGGGTTCGAGAACTTCGAGCTGTTCATGGTGGACGCGCAGGGGACGAAGGAACCCGTCCGGGTCACGTATTCCGACGGCTTTGACGGCCTGCCGGTCCCCTCGCCGGACGGCAAGATGCTGGCGTGGACTTCGAGCCGTGCGGGCGGCTCGGCCGGACAACTCTTCCTGGCTCAGTGGAATCACGAGAAAGCACTCGAAGCCCTGAAGAACGCGCCGCCGAGAAAGCCGGCCAAGAAATCATGACCACAAGAGGCAAACCGCGTGGTTCGACAGGGGCACCACGAGCGCTCACGCTGAGCGTGCCGAAGGCTGCGATCTCTCGGGCCTCTGCGTTCATCGTCGTCATCGCGGTCGCAGCGGGTCTCCACGCGCAAGCATCGAAAACGCGTGCGCACGTCGAAACGCTGGCGTCCGCGCGCCTCGAAGGACGCCTCGCCGGCTCGAACGGCGAGCGTCTGGCCGGCGACTACATCGTCGCCGAGTTGGAGAAGATCGGCGCGAAGCCGCTTCCGGGCCAGCAGGATTTCCGGCTGCCGTTCGAGTTCACGGCGGGCACGAAAGACAGCGGATCGACGATCAGCCTGCGCTTCGATCCGAAGAACGGCGTGGAAGGCGGCGTCGTCTTCGGGCGCAATCAGGCGCGCGCCCTGTCCTTCTCCGACAACGGCGACGTAGAGGCGCCGGTTGTTTTCGCGGGTTATGGGATCGTCGTCCCTGAAAGCCAGGGGTTCGGGTACGACAGCTACGCCACGCTCGACGTGAAGGACAAGATCGTCGTCGTGCTGCGTTACTTCCCCGAGGACGCGGAGCAGAAGACGCGCGGCATCCTCGCGCGCTACGCCGACCTCCGCTACAAGGCGATGGCCGCGCGCCAGCACGGCGCGAAGGCGATGATCGTCGTCACGGGACCGCGTTCGCCGAACGCGGGAGAGCTCGCGCCGATGACCTTCGACACGGCGATCGCGGGCTCCGGCATCGTCGCGATCAGCGTCACCGGCGAGGTCGCGGTCAAACTCTTCGAGGCGGTGCCGGATAAGCCGCTCCCGGCCTCGCAGAAGTCGCTCGATGATGCCAACCCGCACGCAACCGGCTTCGCGCTGCCGGGCATGACGGTCAGGGTCCACGCCGAGGTTGAACGCGAGAAGCGCACCGGGCACAACGTCGTCGCGTACCTTCCGGCGACGATGCCCGTCCCTGGCCTCGCGAAGCCATGGGTCGCGGTCGGCGCGCACTACGATCACCTCGGGCACGGCGAGGCGGGCAACACGCTGGCGAGCAAGGACGAGGCGGGCAGGGTTCATTTCGGCGCGGATGACAACGCCTCGGGATCGGCCGCCGTGCTCGCGATCGCGGCGACGCTCGCGAAGCAGCCGCGCCGTCGCGACGTGCTCGTGGCGCTCTGGTCCGGCGAGGAGCTGGGGCTCATCGGCTCGGCGGCGTTCGTCACGGCGCCGCCGGTGCCGCTCGACCTGATCGCCGCGTATCTCAACTTCGACATGGTCGGCCGGATGCAGGACAACAAGCTGGTCGTGCAGGCGGCCGGCACGAGCCCGATGTGGGCGAAAATCCTCGAACAGGCGAACATCGCGGCCGGCTTCGACCTGGCCGTGCAGGAGGATCCGTATCAGCCGACCGATGTCGCGACGTTCAATCTGGCGAGCATCCCCGGCCTCACCTTCTTCACCGGCACGCACGCCGACTACCACAAGCCGTCGGACACGGCCGACAAGATCGATTACGAGGATCTCGACCGCGTCGTCGACTTCGCCGCGGCGATCGTCCGAAAACTCGAGGACGCGACCGAGGCGCCGTCGTTCACGAAGGTCCAGCAGCAGATGCAGGGCGGCGGCGGCCGTGCAGGCGTGCGGATCTTCACCGGCACGATCCCGGACTACTCCAGTGAGGTCAAGGGTCTCCTGCTCGGCGGCGTGGTGGGCGGTGGACCGGCAGAAGAGGCCGGCCTGCAGAAAGGCGACGTCATCGTCGAGATCGCCGGCCAGACGATCACCAACATTTACGACTACACCTACGCGCTCGATATCCTGAAAATTGGTCAGCCGTCGAAGGTCGTCTATATGCGCGGCGGCAAGCGAATGGAGACGACGCTCACGCCCGCGGCCCGTAAGTAGCGACGCTACTCTTTACGCACGTCGCGCGGCCGCTTGTCGTCGCACAGCCCGAGGAAGGCGGCGTGACGCAGGCTGCCGTCCCGCGTCCACTCCGCAAACGAGATCTCGACGAAAGGCCGGCGAGGCTCCAGTGATGAAGCGCCTGGAAGGACGGACGGCCGTCAGTGTCGAGAGCCACGATCTCACCGTCGATGACGGCGGTCCTGGCACCGACGCGCGAGACCGCCTCGGCGACCGCCGGAAACTGCCGCGTAATGTTCTTCAGGTTGCGCGAGGCCAGCGAGACGGTCGTGCCGGCCTTGAGGGCCTGGGCACGATAGCCGTCCCACTTGACTTCATACGACCACTCCCGGCCCACCGGCAACCTGGCAGCGGACGTTGCCATCATCGGAGAGAGAGCCTTCACCATTGCAGGACTGCAGAAGGCCTTCCGCCTTCCCTTCCTGCAATTCTGCCATCCTGCAATTCTGCGATTCTACTGTCAGCGTCTGTTGAGCGTCGCGAGAAGGGCGTCGAGCTGTTGCCGCAATTGCAGCAACCGCGCGCGATCGACGCTCACTGTCCCGCTCGCCGCGCTTCCGCCGGTCGTGCCGGCCGTCCCGGCGGTCCCCACAGGTGCCGGTGTCGTATCCGCGAGGATGCGGTCCAGCGTCTGCTGAATGTCGACCACACGCGCACGCAGGTCGTCGTCGGTCGTGGGCATCGTCGTGGTACGCGGGGTGGCTGGAACACTGGCGGTCTGGGTCGCCGGCGTCGCCCCGGCCGTGCTGCCCAGCGCGCTCAGAAACGGAGACGCCTGGGTCGGCGCCGAAATCTCGCGGCTGGCAAGAATGGTGCGAGGCGACGCGCCCGCCCCGTAGACGTTCTTGTTCGCATCCTCGTCGGGCCGCAGCATGCCCCCGGAGAGGTCGATGCCCGCAAAGAGCCCCTGCGCCCGTGAATACGAGAGGATCTCCGCAGTGAGCAACGCGTCGGTGCCAACCTGGCCCTGGCGCCCGATCGGTCCGGCAGCCACTGACGCGTCCGCACCGAGATTCACCTTGTTCTGCAGCATCTTCTGCGCGCCCGACTCGTTCATCACGAGCAGCACGACGTCGACCTGTTCGGCCCCGGCCTGGAATCCCAGACTGCCCTTGGCGAGCTGCATGAAAACCGGCGCGCTCCATTGGTCGCCAGCTCGGCAGCTCATGACGCCCCTGCCGTATTCGCCGCCGATGATGAACGCAGCTTTCTTCAGTTCGGGGATGACGACGACACAGCGCGCGCGCGTCCAATACTCGGGAGGCACCTGGCCGCGAATCTCCTGCATGGCGCGGGTTGCGGCATTGAGCCGCGCGGTTTCGGCCGGCGTGATCGCCGCGGTCGCACCGGTCGCGCCCGCCAGCACAACCGTGGCGACAACAATGAATCGGTACATGAACACCTCCCGCGTCGAAAGCCGTGCAACCCACCTGCCACGGCAGAATCGTCTGAACGGACGGGCTTATGAGCGTGTGAAGAATCGAGTCATCGCCGCCTTCATCACCGGCCCTTGTGCGCGCCCTGACCGGGAATCAGCCGGTCGGCCGCAAAACTCCGGGCTCGGCCTGGGAGGAGCAAGCGCGCCGGATCCAGGCGAGCCCACTCCGGTGATCGTCGTATCATCGGCGGATGCCACCTCGCAAAAAAGCGACGCGTCGCAAGAAAGCTGCGCCCGCCTCCGTCGGGCTCACGCCCGCGGAAACCGGGAACGCCGCCGGCGCGGAGCTCGATCGCCTGGCCGAGCAGGTGGCCGCCGACGGCGGCGCGGTGGTCGGGCGCTACAGCGATCCTTTCGGCGGAACGCCGCTGCTCGTCGCGGCGCTGCCGGTCGATCGCGTCGAGCCGACGCCGTATCAGCGGGACGCGTCGGACGCGCATGTCAAGCGCCTGATGGGCGTCATCGAAACGATCGGCCGCTTCCTCGATCCGATCGTCGCCGTTCGCGAAGACGGGCAGTACGTCACGCCGAACGGCAACCATCGCCTGCAGGCGCTCAAGAAGCTCGGCGTGAAGACGGTGATCGCGCTCGTCATCCCGGACGCCACGGTCGCGTTCAAGATCCTGGCGCTCAACACCGAAAAAGCGCACAACCTCCGCGAGAAGTCGCTCGAAACGATTCGCATGGCGCGCGCGCTGGCGACGATGAAAGGCATGTCCGACAGACCGGAGGGCTCGTTCGCGTTCGAGTTCGAGCAGCCCCCCTTCCTGACGCTCGGCACCTGCTATGAGGCGCGCCCGCGGTTGAGCGGCGGGGCCTATCAATCGATCCTCCGGCGGGTCGATGCGTTTCTGGATGAGCCGATGACCAGGGCCGTCAAGGAACGCGATCGGCGCGGCAGGAAAATCCTGAAGCTCGACGACGCGGTGAGCGCGGCGGTCGAGAAGCTGAAGGCGCGCGGGTTGACGAGCCCTTACCTGAAACCCTTCGTCGTCTCGCGCGTGAACTACACGCGCTTTTCGAAGGCGACGACGTTCGACTTCGACGAAGCGCTCGACAAGATCATCGCCGCCGCGGCGAGATTCAACGTGGACCGGGTCAAGCAGGAGGACGTCGCGAGGGCGGGCGGCGGGCCACCGGACGAGGAATGACCGGAGTCATGCTGGTTAGAGACGGATTCGCGAAATCACTGACACCGCGTCGAACCCGCTGTCGAACGTCATGATGCGCGCCACACCGTGTTCCTGCATGGTCGCTACATGGATCGCGTCGCGAGCCGACAACGTCGGATAGCCGAGGACCACAGCCTTCGCCCGTTCGACGGCCGCGCGGTCGATCGGAAAGATCTCGTCGACGACGCCCATCAGCAGATCGAAAGCCGGCTGAATGGCGTCGCGGCGATCGAGCGACACGTACCGATGCAGGATCTCCTGCAGCACCTCCGCGTCGGTGACCAATCGCTCGTGGTTGGCGGTCGCGCGCTCGAGCAGGCGCTGGGCGTCGGCCTTGTGCGGGTGATGCGCGCCGATCAGGTACACCGGCACATTGGTGTCGACGAAAATCATCGAGTCGACGGGCCGAGGTATCCGCGCTCGATTTCTTCGTTCATCTGATCGATGTCGCCGGTCGGGAACGAGTGCCGGGCTCCCGCCCGAATGGCGTCGAGTCGCCGGTCAACGTCGGCCGACGGACCGCGACGCCGGGCCGCCCGAAGCGCCTGCCGGACCCACTCGGCGACGGTCATCCGATGCGCGCGCGCCGTTTTCTGGATTTCGCGCCACTCGGGATCGTCGATCAGGACCTGGAGTCGCTTAGTCATGTGATGAGCTTATTTGACTCATCGATATGAGTCAAGATGCGGAGGCCGGAGCCATCGCCAATTCACCGTTCGCCGACTCGCCAACTGCTGCTATCATCCCCCTCGTGTTCACGCGCATCGTGTAGCTGTTCCGGGCGCGTCAAGAGCACGTCGAAGCCGTAGACGGACACATGGTGGGCGAGCCTTTTCGGGTTCGTCTTCGCGGCGACCCTGAAAGGGTCGCCCTACGCACGCGGGCCGGACGAGTGGGATTGGCTGGATGGGGAGGTGCAGGATGGGCTCGATTCGAAAGGCGTTGATCGTTCTCGCCGTGTTTTCCCTTCCGGCCCTTCCCGCCCCTCCTGCCTTTCCTGCCCTTCCGGCTCTCTCCGCGAACCCGGTCGTGAAAGGCCCCGAGCGCGGTGCCCTCGTCATCGTGGGCGGCGGCAAGGTGGGAACGGAGATTCTCAGCCGGATGTTCGATCTCGCAGGCGGCAAAGACGCGCCGCTCGTCGTGATCCCGACCGCGAACGGTCAGGACGAGTACCCGGCCGACTGGCCGGGGCTGAAGATGTTCAGGGACTTCGGCGCGACGGACATCACGCTGCTGCACACGAAGGACCGGAAGCAGGCGGATTCAGAGGCGTTCGTCCGTCCGCTCATGGCGGCGAAGCTCGTCTGGTTCGTGGGGGGCCGCCAGTGGCGGCTCGTCGACGTTTATGCCCATACGCGGACCCAGCGCGAGATCGAGCGCGTGCTCGAGCGCGACGGCGTGGTCGCGGGGTCGTCGGCCGGCGCGTCGATTCTGTCGTCGTACCTCGTCCGCGGCGCGCGCGAGAACAACTTCGTCATGATGGCGCCGGGATACGAGGAAGGATTCGGACTCATCAAAGGCGTGGCGCTCGATCAACACATGCTGACCCGCAATCGTCAGGATGATCTCGAAGAGGTCGTGGCCAGGCACCCGGAAGTGCTCGGCATCGGCCTCGACGAGAGCACGGCAATCGTCGTCCGCGGCCAGCAGTTCGAAGTGATCGGGGCGAGCAAGATCGCGATTCACGACGGGCGGATCGTGAGCGGCGCGCAGGAGCGCAACGGCGGCAAGAAGAAGTATTTCTTCATGGGCCCGGGCGAGCAGTACGACCTGACGAAGCTCGAACGGATCGGAAAGCCGCCCCGGAGCGAGCCGTGAGCTCCCGCCGTGCGTTTCTCGGTCGCCTGGGCGGCGCGGCCATCGTGTCGGGCGGTGGTCTCGATTTGCGCGCCTGGGCCTTCGACGTCGATCAGGGCAGTCAAAAAGGACGCGATCTGCAGAGCCTGCGTATCGACGCGCGCAGGCTGCGCGAGCGCATCGAGACCTTGAGCACCTTCGGACGTCCCTCCGGCGGCGCGTTCGCCGACGGCGTCAGCCGCACGGCCTACTCCGACGCCGACGTCGCGGGCCGCGCGTACATGATGGCTCAGATGCGGGCGGCCGGCCTGCGGCCGCGGATCGATCCTGCCGGCAATATCTTCGCGCGCCGCGCCGGCACGAGTCCGACGCTCAAGCCGATTCTCTTCGGCTCCCACATCGATTCGGTGCCGAATGGCGGCAACTTCGACGGCGACCTCGGATCGCTCTCAGCGCTCGCCGCGCTCGAGGCGCTCGCGGCGGCCGGCATCGGCGCGCGCCATCCGCTCGAGATGGTCGTCTGGGCGCACGAGGAAAGCTTCGCATTCGGCCGCGGCCTCGCCTGCAGCCGGATCGTCGCCGGTGATGTCTCGCCGCGCGACATGGACGAGATGTGGAACGGCGTGCGCCGCGGCGACGCGATCCGCAAGATCGGCGGCGATCCCGATCGTATCCTCGAGGCGCGCCGCCCGAAGGGGTCGCTTCACTGCTATCTCGAGCTGCACATCGAGCAGGGCGGCACGCTCGAGCGCGCGGGCATTCCCGTGGGCGTCGTGGAAGGCATCGTCGCGATCGACCGGTACGAAGCGATCGTCACGGGCGTCGCCAACCACGCCGGCACGACGCCGATCGCCGAGCGGCACGACGCGATGCTGGCGGCCGCACATCTCACCGTCGCCGTCCGGGACGCCGCGACGCGCGCGCCCGGACGTCAAGTGGCCACGGTCGGGCACATCGAGGTGACGCCGAACTCGGCCAACGTGATTCCCGGGCTCGTTCACCTGTCGGTCGAGCTGCGCGATCTCGAGCCGCGAACACTCGTCACGATGATGGACGACATTCGCGCCCGCGCGCGCGACATCGCGTCGACCACCGGCACCACGATCGAATTCCGCGAGCTCGCGAGGGCCGCGCCGGCCGTCGCGACACCGGACGTGCAGGCTGCGATCGAGCGCGCCGCGGCGTCGCTGGATCTGCGGTCGACGCGCCTGCCGAGCGGCGCCGGGCACGACGCGCAGATGATGGCACTGCTCGGCCCGATGGGGATGATTTTCGTGCCGAGCGTCGGCGGCGTCAGCCACTCGCCGAAGGAGCTCACCTATTGGGAGGATTGCGCGCGCGGCGCGGATGTCCTGTTGCGTACGCTGCTCGAAATGGATCGCGTGGATTAGCCGGGGGTCCGCCTTCGGCGGGACAAGAAAGGCGGACGGCCATGTGCGGACACCGAATCGAAAGCAGAGCGGAGTGTCAGGGGGGCACGCGCGGGCCAGGCACCGCTGAAGCGGCGCCCTACGCGCTGGCGCCCTACGCGCCTGGCACCCTGCGGTCCGGCACCCTGCGGTCCCGGTGGCCTACGATTTCCGCAGCAGCACGTAAAGGTTCAGCGCGCCCATCACGAGGAAACACGGCGCCACGTAGAGCCATTCCTGACCCTCGCCGGCGATCGCGGCAACGCCGGCGAGCACGCCGGATCCGAGCCATCCCGCGGACGTGACGACGAGAAACTGATGCGCGCGGCGGATCGCGTCGTCATCGATCCGTGGCCAGAGCGGATGCTTGATCACCGATCGCCACACCCTCGACGCAAAAAACACGACGAAGGCCGCGGCCGTCCAGGGCTCGCCGTTCCGCCATCCGCCCAATAGGACCGCTGCCGCGCCTATCGCGAACAGCGTCAGCCAGAAGACACGGACGGCGCTCATCCGACCAGTCCCTACGCCTCCGCTCTATAAAACGCAATCATGTCCATCGGTTTCGCAGGCTGCGCGCCGATCTGCCGGAGCATCGTCGTCACCTGACCGCGATGATAGCTGGCGTGGTTCACGACATGCTGCAGCATCTGCCAGAACGGCGACGACCCACTGTGCCCGCTGAGCAGCTTGTAGTCGAACGCGCGCGCGATGCCGTCCTCGCCGAGCCCTCCGAGGAACGCCCGCATCTTCGCTTCAAGCTCGGACCAGGCGCGCCGGACGGACGCGAGGTCGGGGAACTGATCGCTCGGCAGCAGCGCCGTCGGCGAGTGACCCTGCCAGCGTGAGTACCAGGCCCATTCGGCTCCGTAGATGTGCACCATGGTCTCGCGAATGGACTTGAAGCTGCTGCCCATGTCGTGATTGAACTGCTCGGAGGTCAGCGGCTCGAGCGCGTCGAGCAACCGGTCGCGCGCCCAATAATGGTAATCGAGCATCGTCTGCAGATCCTGTACGGTCATTGTCCCTTTCTCGCTGGCAGCACGGCCGCCCGCAGCAATCGATCGAGCCGCGGAAACTCGCGGTCGAGATACGCGTTGCCGCCGTCGAACAGCGGCTGTTGTCTGCCCGCGCGGATGCCGCCGCCCGAGCTTTCGCCGTACTCGCTGTTCAGCGCGTCAGCAACGTCCATGCCCTGCACGACCTCGCCGAACGGGACGAACCCCTGAGCGTCCTGGTACGCGTTGTCGCGCAGACTGATGTAGACCTGCGTCGTGCGGCCGTTCGGCACGGCGAACGCGAACGCGACGCGCCCGCGCGTGTTCGACTGACCGCGCGGGTCGTCGGGAATCGTGCGCGTCCGCCACCGCGAGGCGACAACGGGGTCGGCATTGATCCCGAACTGCGCCCACTGTCCCTTGACGACGCGAAAGAAGCGTGAGTCGTCGAAATAGCGCGACGTCACGAGCTCGTGAAAGCGGGACGCGCCGTGCGGCGCCCACTCGTGGTGCACCTCGATGACAATCGGACCCTTGCTCGTGTCGAGACGCACGCGGAACGTCTCGAGGGCGAGCCTTGCAGGCGAGCCGGTCCGCTCGGCTGACCAGCCTCCGCCAGGGCTTCGGCGGTCCGCCGCAGCTTCAGCGAAGACGGAAAGCCCCGCGCTCCAGAAGATGGGAACGGTCGCGCTGCAGAAGAGCGCGACGAGCACTGCGCGCACGCCCGGCATTCTACGCTACCAGCGGCCGCGATCCTTGTAGAGCGCCTTCTGCGCCTGAATGATCTGCTTCCATCGCCGCTTCGTGTTCGCGGCGGCCGCCTTGTCGCGCTTCCGCTCCTCGAACGCCGCCTCGCGACCGAGCCGCCGGTAGTTTTCAAGCCGGTCGGCGTCAAGACGGCCTGCCGCAACGGACGCGAGCACCGCGCACCCCGGCTCGGTGGCGTGCGCGCAGTCCGCGAAGCGGCAGGCACCGGCCAGCGCTGCGATGTCGTCGAACGCGGCGTCGACCGCGGACTCGTCGACCCACGGCTGCAGCTCGCGCATGCCCGGCGTGTCGATGAGCAGCGCGCCGCCCGGCAATTCCACGAGCTGTCGCGAGGTCGTCGTATGGCGGCCCTTCCCGTCGCTGTCGCTGATGGCGCGGACCTTCAGCATCTCGCGGCCGAGCAGCCGGTTGACCAGCGTCGATTTGCCGACACCCGACGACCCGAGCAGCGCAACGGTCCGCGCGGGGTGGAGGTACGGCTCGAGCGCGGTCAGCCCGTGCTCGTGCAGCGCGCTGACAATGAGCACATCGACCAGCGGCAGGCGTGCAGCGAGCGACTGGCCCGCGGCGGCGGGATCCTCGCAGAGATCCGCCTTGTTGAGCACCACGACAGGCACAGCTCCCGCGTCCCAGACCATCGTCAAGTACCGTTCGAGACGCCTGGGGCTGAGATCCCGGGCGAACGCGGTGACGAGAAAGATCGTGTCGACGTTGGCGGCGACGACCTGCTGATCGGCGGCACGGCCGGCCGCCGCACGAGACACGGTGCTCCGTCGCTCGAGCCGGACATGGATGATCGCGCGGTCGGCCGCCGCCCGGCGCCCGCCATGTTCCTCCGAAACGACTGCTCCCACCCAATCACCGACGGCCGGAAAGTCCGCCGCGCTCGTCGCGTCATGGCGGAATCGACCGCTCACCTCTGCCCACGCCTCAACATCGCCGGCGAGGCGATACAGCCCGCGTTGCTCTTCGATGACGCGCGAAAAGCACAGATCTCCGCGATCGACGCCAGCGATCTGTGCTTCGAAAAACGGATGCCACCCCAGACGTTCGCGTACAGACACGTCGGCTCTCCTTCTGAATCAACCGCTCGCCTTTCAGGAGCGCTCGGGAGCGCGAGCCTTTCAGGCGAGCGTCAGTCAGACCGTTTACTTGTTCAGGAAAAAGAGAAGGCAGGCCCGCGCGAAAGATCCTTGGATCCTGAAAGTGCGTTGCGCAGCTGGAAGTCGCGCAGCCCTCGAGGCTGCCCGGCGGCCGTTGGCAGGCCTGAAGACCTGCGCTACGAGAGGCCGCCGATAATTCTGCAACGCGCTTTCAGATCCTCACATCTGAAGAGGCGGACCTGTCCCCGGCACGATCCCAGACGGCTCTCATGTGAACAGGCCCCCCTTTCGAGGGTTACTTTAGCACGCCGCGCCGGAGAAAAGCGGGAGCGGAGCGCGAGATCTTGTCTTAGAGGCCTAAAAGTTCACCTTCAACCCGAAGCGCAGCACGCGCGGCGCGAGGATTGTGGTCGCGAAGTTGGCGTTCGACGCATCCTGCCGCGTGATGCGGGCGAGCACCGGCGCGGCATTGAGCAGGTTGAACGCGTCGATGTTGAACGAGAACCGGCGCGCGT
>Ga0066652_100001651_pt1 | contig 11708 bp, 11 predicted proteins | sample GraSoiAngelo_101_FD_71413 | JGI IMG/M metagenome (GOLD analysis project Ga0066652, IMG submission 71413) | Grasslands soil microbial communities from the Angelo Coastal Reserve, California, USA - 14_0903_02_30cm | ecosystem: Environmental > Terrestrial > Soil > Grasslands | place: USA...
AGGCGCGCCGAAGATCGGCGAGTCGCTCTGCGACGAGTGCCGCGAGCACTTCGCGCGCGTGCGCGCGTTCCTCGACGCGTACGGGGTCGCGTACGAGCTCGCGCCGACGCTCGTGCGAGGCCTCGACTACTACACGCGCACGACCTTCGAGTTCAAGGACGACGCGATCGGCGCGCAGGACACGATCTGCGGCGGCGGCCGCTACGACGGCCTGATCGAGGAGATCGGCGGCGCGCCGACTCCCGGCATCGGGTTCGGCGCCGGCGTCGAGCGCCTGCTGCTCTCGATCGGGGAGACGGCGCGCGACGCGCCGAACGTCGACGTGTTCTTCGTGTGCCAGGACAGTGCCGACCGGACGAGCGTGCTCCCGCTGCTGGCGGAGCTCCGGCGCCGCGGCCTGCGCGCGGACATGGATTACGGCGGCCGCTCGCAGAAGGGTCAGCTCGGCCAGGCCGGCCGGCTCGGCGCGGGATGGACGGTGATCGTTGACGACGGCACGGCTACGGTGCGCGAGCCGGGGCGCGACGACTGGACGGCGCAGCTCGACGAGCTGGTGGACAGGATCTCGGGATGAATCGCTGGCGCGACCTCTATTGCGGCGACCTCCGCCCCGACGACGTCGGCCGTTCGGTTGCGGTCGCCGGCTGGGTCGGGCGCCGCCGCGACCACGGCGGGTTGATCTTCATCGACCTGCGCGACCACACGGGCGTGCTGCAGCTGGTCGTCAACCCGGAGCGTTCGCCCGAGGCGGCCGCAGCTGCGCACGCGATCCGCTCGGAGTTCGTCGTCCGCGCGAGCGGCGAGGTCGTCGCCCGCGCGCCGGACGCCGTGAACACGAACATCGCCACCGGTGGGGTCGAGGTCCAGGTGGACGAGCTGGAGGTCGTGGCGCGCTCGGAGCCGCTGCCGTTCCAGCTCGACGACGACAACGTCGAGGAGCCGCTCCGCCTTCGCTATCGCTACCTCGACCTGCGCCGCGACCGGATGCAGCGCAACCTGCGCCTGTCGGCGACCGTCATCCGCGCGATCCGCGACTCGATGGAGGAGCAGGGCTTCATCGACATCTGGACGCCGACGATGACGCTCGGGACGCCGGAGGGCGCACGCGACTTCCTCGTCCCGGTGCGCCTCCAGCCGGGAAACTTCTTCGCCCTCGCACAGTCGCCGCAGCTGTTCAAGCAGACGTTCATGATCGGCGGGCTCGACCGCTACTACCAGATCGCGACCTGCTGGCGGGACGAGGATCTCCGCGCCGACCGGCAGTTCGAGTTCCGGCAGCTCGATCTCGAGCTCGCGTTCCCGACGCGCGAGGACGTGATGGATGTGCTCGAGCGCGTCGTCGTCGCGTCGTTCGAAGCGTTGGGAAGGACACCCCCCTCGCGCCCGCTGCCGCGGCTGTCGTACGCCGAGGCGATGCTGCGCTACGGCTCCGACAAGCCCGATACCCGCTTCGGCCTGGAGATCCAGGATGCGACGGACATCACGCGGGACTCGGAGTTCGGCGTGTTCAAGAACGCCGAGCGCGTGCGGTTCCTCGTCGCGCCCGCGGTGTTCTCGCGCGCGGAGCTGCAGCGTCTCGAGGAATTTGCGAAGGAATGGGGGGCGAAGGGCCTCGCCTACATCGTGGTCGAAGAGAGCGGCGAGGTCCGCTCGCCGATCGCGAAGTTCCTGTCGGCGGACGAGCTCGCCGCCTTTGCCGCAGCGCCCGGCTCGACCGTGCTCTTCGCGGCCGACACTCAGCCGATGGTCGAGCGCGTCCTCGGCGCGCTGCGCAGCGAGCTGGGCCAGCGGCTCGGCCTGATCGACCAGGACCGGAACGACCTGCTCTGGGTGATCGACTTCCCGCTCTTCCTCCCCGACGAGGACACGGGTAACTGGACTTTCGTCCATCACCCGTTCACGAGCCCGCTCGACGGCCACGAGGACCTGATCGAGCGCGATCCCGGAGGGGCGCTCAGCCAGCACTACGACCTGATCTGGAACGGGTGGGAGCTCGGCTCGGGGTCGATCAGGATCCACCGGCAGGACGTGCAGGAACGGGTCTTTCGCGCGATGGGGATGACGGACGAGGAGGCGCAGGCGAAGTTCGGCTGGTTCCTGGAGGCGCTGCAGATGGGTGCGCCTCCGCACGGAGGCTTTGCGCTGGGGATCGAGCGCTTCGTCGCGCTCTTCGCCGGCGAGGCTACCCTCCGGGAGATCATTGCTTTCCCGAAGACGGCAAGCGGATCGGATCCGCTGACGGGCGCGCCGGCGCCGGCGACGCAGGAACGGCTGTCCGAGCTCGGAATCAGACTTCAAACACCCCCTGCCTAAAGCGGGACCGGCCCCGGCCGATGAAACCCGTATCCTTTTGTCGCGCATGGCTGCACAGGAACCCGGACAACAACCGTCGCTGACCGCTCTCCCGCGGCTCGAGGACCTGCCGCGGAAAGGCGAGGGCTACGACCCCGACGGGGTCGGCGAAGCCTTCGACGCGTTCCGGCGCCACTCGGCACAGCTGCAGGCGCAGCTCCGCGTGTTGCAGGCGGCCAGCCGGAGCGGCCAGACGGTCGAGCCGACGGGCCACGCCGTACGCATGGACGCGCTGCACCTGATCCGCTCCGCTGCCGAGTTCGCCGACACCGTCGAGGCCGACGCGCAGCGCGCCTCCGAGGCGCAGCTCTCGAAGACGGAGGAAGAGGTGCGCCGCCGCCGCCGCGAGCAGCAGGACCGCGAGGCCGAGATCGAGCGCTTCCGGCAGGAGAGCGAGCGCCAGCGCGCCGAGGTGCTGAACAACACGCGCAATGAGGCGCGCGAGCTGCTCGCGAACGCGAACCGAGACGCGACCCAGGAGTTGCGCGAGGCCGAGGCGAAGGGCAGCCGCCTGCTCGAGCAGTCACGGCACCAGGCCACCGAGCTGACGAACGCCGCACGCGCGGAGGTCGAGCAGACGCTCGAGTGGGCACGCGCTCAGGCAGCCGCGATCCTCAGCCGTGCGCAGAGCGGGACGGAACAGCTGCTGGCCGCCGCAGGCCTGGGCGACGATGAGATCAAGCGCGTCGGCGAGGCGATCGTCGAGGCGGCAAGGGGAGCGATCGAAGCAACGCGCACGCCGCCCGCGGCTGCGCGCCCGGCGCCCGCCGTGGCGAAGGCGCCGCCTGTCTCGTCCCCACCGGCTGCAGAGGCAGAAAAGCCCGCGGCCGCGGAGGACGAGTCGCAGGACGAAGAGCAGCCGTAGGATCCCCACGTGGTTCTCGGCCCGCGGTTCCTATTAGAGGCCGGATTCATCGTTGCCGTCGCCGTCGTCGCTGGAATCGAGCAGGTTGGAACCTGGTCGATCATCGGGCTCGTCGCCGGAGCGTGGATCCTCGTCGCCCTCGTCGAGCTCGCGTTCTGGGCGCGGCATGCGACGCAACCGAAAACCAGGGGTCTGACCCCGGCGGGGCCAGACCCCAGCCCTCCGGCCGAGCCGGTGGTCGTCCCGCGACCGGAGCCGGTCAGGGTCCCGGAGCCGCCCCGGATCGCCGCTGCACCGCCCCCTGAGCCCGAGCCTGAGCCGGAACCGGAACCGGAACCGGAGCCGGAGCCCGAGCCGGAGCCGGAGCCGGAGCCGGAGCCCACCGTCGCCTATCTCCCGATGAACGACGCGCCGCGCGAGTGGAACCTCTGGGAGCTCGAGCGCCTCACGCGCGACAACGCCGCTGAGGACGTCGCACAGAACGAGGAGCGTGCGTACCTGCTGATGTACCTCCGGGAGTTCGCCGGGCCCGATGGGACGCTGCCCGCCGACTTCGACGGGCTCGTGCGAGACGCGTTCGGCGACCTGTTGCGCGCCGTCGCGACGTGACGCCCGCCTTCGTCCAGCGCGCGGTCTGGCTCATCGGGATCTGCTTCGTCGCGGTCATCGCCGCGGTGGCACTGACGCAGCGAGGCGGCGACAGCTCGAAGAAGAACCTCCCGGGCGCGGTGCCCGTCCCCGGCACGAAGAACGGGTACTACACGGGTCGGGCGGCGCCCTATTCGCCGACCGCCGCGCATCCCCGCACGGCATGCGGGCAGCCGTTCACCGCGAAGACGGAAGGAGTCGCCCATCCGGTACTGCCCTGCGGCGTGCGCCTGTACATCCGCTTCCACGGGAAGGAAGTGCTGACGCAGGTGATCGACCGCGGACCGGGCGTCCCGGGTCGTGACTTCGATCTCACCAAGGCTCTCGCGAACCGGCTCGATCTCCATGGGCCGCAAACGATCCAGTGGCGGTTTGCCAAGTAGCGGCTACTGTGAGCGGGCCCGATCCTGTTCGTGGCTTGCGCGTCAACGTAGAACCAACACCACTGCTGAGGGAGCCTGCGTCCGGCGAGGCGGTTCGCCAAAACCGGCAAGGCACCCACCTGGCAAGTCCAGGTTCACAGCGGGCGTGAGCCACGGCAGGATGGGGCGTCTGGTGCGGCTACCGTGACGGTGTGACTCAGCTCCTCGGAGACTCCGCACGCGGGGCCGACTTCGCCCTTGTCCGGCTGGCCGTGGCCGACGATCGGATCGTCGAGGCCGACGCGCCCGGTCTGGATCGGTCGCTGGTCGGGCTGACGCTGCTCGAGGCGGCGGCGGTCGGCGGGGAGACGCTTGCCGTCGACGCGCTGGCGAACGCGATCGGGCCGGTCTTCCGAGCGCCCCGGTCGCCCGGACGAGTCGCGGTCGCGATGAGCGGCGGGGTGGACAGTGCAGTTGCGCTTCTTCGCTCGCTGCCGAATGCGGTCGGCGTCACGCTTCGGCTCTGGCTCGACCCCGACGGACCGGACGCCGAGCGCGCGTGTTGTTCGCCCGACGCCGTGATCGCCGCGCGCGAGACGTGCCATGCGCTTGGCGTCCCGCACGTCACGCTCGACCTGCGGGAGGAGTTCAGGCGTGCGGTGGTCGATCCGTTCGTGCGCGATTACGCACGAGGCGAGACCCCGAATCCATGCATGCGCTGCAACGGCAGCTTCCGCTTCGGCCGCCTGCTGGCCTTCGCGCGAAGGGCCGGAGCCGACGTGCTCGCAACGGGCCACTATGCGCGCGTCGTCGAGCACAGCGGACACACGCTGCTCGCGCGCGCCGCGGATCCGGCGAAGGACCAGTCGTACATGCTGGCGAGGCTCGATCCCGCGAAGCTCGAGCGCATTGTCTTCCCGCTCGGGGGTCAGACGAAGGCTGAGACGCGGGCCGAGGCGGAGCGCGCCGGTCTGGCGGTCGCGCGGCGGGGCGAAAGCCAGGAGGCGTGCTTCCTCGCGGGCGACGACTACCGGGCCTTCCTCGAACGGCGCGGGCTCGAGGCACGAGAAGGTGCGATCGTCGACGAGGCCGGCCGCGAGCTCGGCCGCCACGCCGGCCACTGGCGATTCACGCCGGGACAGCGCAGAGGGCTCGGCGTCGCGGCGCCGCAGCCGTTGTACGCGCTCCGTTCGGACGCGCACACGAACACGGTCGTGGTGGGCCCGCTCAGCTCGCTCGGGCGCAAGACCGTCGAGGTCTCGGGGCGCCTGTACTTGCCCGTCGAGCGCGCCGACGCGAAGCTGCGCTATCGCTCCGATCCGGTGCCGGCTCAGGTGGAGCCGACGTCCGACGGCTTCCGGCTCGAGCTGGCGAGGCCCGGCTACGGCGTTGCGCCCGGCCAAGCCGCGGTCCTGTACGACGGCGACGTGGTGGTTGGCGCCGGGTCGATCCGGCGTGCCGCCTAGGATGCGCGAAACCGCGAGCGTCGCTTGTCCGTTGTATCTCGGGGGTCGGACTGGAGGGACACGTTGAGCGGTGATGAGATCGAACTGACGCTGCCGGCGGACGACGCATTCCATCGCGTCGCCCACCTCGTGCTGGGCGGCCTCGCCGTCCGTCTGAACATCAGCTTCGAGAGCCTCGAAGATCTCGAGCTCGCTTTGGATGCGCTGCTGGAGCGCACCGAGCCCGGCAACGGCGTCACGCTTCGCGTCCGCGTCCTGGACGGCGAGCTGCAGACGGTCGTCGGGCCCTTCACGGCGGTGCGGGCGGAGCTGGAGCAGGGCGCCGTCGGGGCGCTCAACCTCTCGCGCATCCTGAGTGCGGTGTGCGACAGCGTCGAGATCTCGGACCGCGACGGCGCCGAATGGGTGCAGATGACGAAGCGCGTGCAGACCGCGGAGGGCGTCGCCGGGTGAACGAGTCCGACAAGGTTCTGCTGCGCCGCTACCACGAGGAAGGCGACCTCCAGGCGCGCGAGCAGCTGATCGAGCAGTACATGTCGCTCGTGCGGTCGCTCGCGCGGCGTTACTCGTACCGAGGGGAGCAGCTCGAGGACCTCGTCCAGATCGGCGCGATCGGGCTGATCAAGGCGATCGACCGTTTCGACCTGAACCGCGGCGTCGAGCTCACGACCTACGCGACGCCGAACATCATCGGGGAGATCAAGCGGCACTTCCGCGACAAGGGCTGGTCGGTGCGTGTGCCGCGCGGCCTGCAAGAGCTGAACGTCCAGCTCTCCCGGCTCGTGGAGCAGCTGACCGTGCAGCTCGGTCGCTCGCCCACGATCAGCGAGCTCGCGAAGGCGGCGGGCACCGAGGAGGAAGAGGTGCTGGAGGCGCTCGAGTCCGGCCGTGCCTACTCGTCGCTGTCGCTGTCGTCAGGCGGCGGGCAGGAGGACGGGGAGGAGCTCGACCCGCTCGAGTCGATCGGAACGGAGGAGCACCAGTACGACGTATCCGAGGACCGCGCCGTGCTCGCACCCGGCTTTCGCGTCCTGGACGAGCGCGAGCGGAGAATCCTCCACCTCCGGTTCTTCGAGGGACTGACGCAGTCGCAGATCGCGCAGCAGGTGGGCATCTCGCAGATGCACGTCTCGCGCCTGATCCGCCGCTCGCTCGAGAAGATCCGTGAGGAGATCGCGGCCGAGGAGGACGTGGAGCCCAAGGCCGCGCGTCGTTGACGTACCGCTTCGACGAGGACGCGTTCGTCCGCGAGCAGTACGCGGCTCCCGACAACTTACGCGCGCGCAAGGCCGCCTACGTCAACGCGGAGGGCGACGATCCGCGGGAGTTCCTCTTCTCGGCGATCGCCGCGGAGAAGCCTCGGCGTGTGCTCGAAGTCGGCGGAGGCGAAGGCGAGCTGGCCGAGCGCATTGCGAACGAGCTCGGTATCGAAGTCATCGGCGTCGATCAGTCCGAGGGGATGGTCGAGATCCAGCGCTCGAAGGGCGTCGACGCCCGCGTCGGCGATGTTCGAGCGCTCCCGTTCGACGACGGAGAGTTCGACCTCGTCGTCGCCGCTTGGATGCTCTACCACGTCGAAGATCTCGACCGCGCTTTGGCAGAGCTCGCACGCGTGCTCGAGCCCGGTGGCACGCTCGTCGCGACGACCAACTCGATGGCGCACATGCGCGAGCTCCGCGACCTGGCCGGGTTCGGCGACCGGTTGAAGTTCCGCAGCGAAACCGGCGCGGACGCGCTTTCGCAGCATTTCGCGGAGGTGCATCGCCGCGATGCCCACGGCAGCGTGCTGATGGACGACGCGACGATTCGCGGCTTCGCGGCGAGCTCCCCGTGGCTGGCGCCGCTCTTGAGGATGCCGCCGTGGACCGAGCCGATCCGCGTCCAGACCCACGCGACCGTCTTCGTCGCACGGAAAGCCACGCCGTAGCCACCCCTACAATCGGGCCGATGCAGACCTCGGCCGAGCTGCGCGCAGGCTTTCGTGCCTACTTCGAGTCGAAGGGGCACGTCTTCCGGCCCTCCGCGCCGCTGATCCCGCGTGCGGACGACCGGTCGACCCTGCTGACGACCGCCGGGATGCAGCCGCTGATGCCGTTCTTCCTCGGGCGCGAGCAACCGCCGGCGCCGCTGCTGACGACCGTGCAGAAGAGCTTCCGCACTCCGGACATCGACGAGGTCGGGCTCGACGGCTCGCACCTGACCTTCTTCGAGATGCTCGGCAACTTCTCGTTCGGCCAGTACTTCAAGGACGGGGCGATCGAGCTCGCCTGGGAATTCGTCTTCGAGCACATGAAGCTCGACCCCGAGCGGTTCTGGGTGACCGTGTTCGCAGGCGACTCGGAGCTCGAGCTCGGGGAGGACGACGTCGCGTACAAGAAATGGCTCGAGATCGGGCAGCCCGTCGAGCGCATCGTCTTCCTCCCGCGCTCGGAGAACTTCTGGTCCGTCGGCGGCCCCGGCCCGTGCGGCCCGGACACGGAGATGTACTACGACTGGGGCGAGGAGCACGGCTGCGGCGAACCCGATTGCAAGCCGAGCTGCACGCGTTGCGAGCGCTTCTTGGAATTTTGGAACCTCGTCTTCATGGAGTTCGAGCTCCACGCCGACGGGAAGCTGACGCCGCTGCCGACGCAGAACGTCGACACCGGCATGGGCATCGAACGAACCGCCGCTGTTCTCCAGAACGTGATGACGGTGTACGAGACCGACATCTACCAGGCGATCATGCGCTGGATCGCGGAGGAGAGCGGCATCGCGTACGGCGACTCGCCCGACGCGACGAAGGCGCACCGCATCCTCGCCGACCACGGCCGCGGCATGACGTTCCTTGCCGCCGACGGTGTCGCGCCGTCGAACGAGGGACGCGGCTACGTCATGCGACGCATCATCCGGCGCGCCGTCCAGCAGGGCGGGCGGGTCGGGCTCGAGCCGCCGTACCTCGCGCGGCTCGCCGACGTCGTGATCGAGGAGATGAAGTCCGGCTATCCGGAGCTCGAGGAGCACCGCGACGACATCCATCGCATCCTTGCCGCCGAGGAGGAGCGGTTCGGACAGACGCTCGCGCGCGGGATGCGGCTGTTCGAGGAGGTCGTGGAGAAGGGTGGCGACATCTCCGGCGACGACGCGTTTCGCCTGCACGACACGTACGGCTTCCCACTCGAGCTGACGCAGGAGCTCGCGCGCGAGCGCGGCCTCGGCGTGAACGACGAGGAGTTCACGCGCCTGATGGAGCAGCAGCGCGAGCGGTCACGCGCGGCGGGCGGCACGGCCGAGTTCCAGGTCGAAGGTCCGAAGACGGAGTTCGTCGGCTACGAGAAGCGAGACGTGCTCACCGCGATCTCCGCGTTCCACGACCGCGGCGACGGGACGTTCGAGGTGAAGCTGCACGAGTCGCCCTTCTACGCAGCCGGCGGCGGACAGGTCTCCGACGAGGGCGTGCTGATCCACGAGGGGAGCGGGGCCGAGGCAACCCTGCGCGAGGCGATCCGGCTCGAAGGCGACGACCAGGTGCTCGTCTTCGAAGGCAGCGGCTTCGCCGACGGCGATCGCGTCCGCGCCGTCGTCGCGTGGTCGCACCGCTTCCCGACGATGGCGAACCACACCGCGACGCACCTGCTGCACAAGGCGCTCCAGGACGTGCTCGGCGACCACGTGCGCCAGGCGGGATCCGCCGTGCGGCCCGACAAGCTGCGCTTCGACTTCACGCACCCGCAGGCGCTCAGCACGGAGGAGCGCGCGGAGATCGAGCGTCGCGTCAACGAGAAGATCTTCGAGAACCTGCCCGTCCACGCATTCGTGACGCCGATCGGGGAAGCGCGCAAGCTCGGCGCGATGATGCTGTTCGGCGAGAAGTACGGCGAGCAGGTGCGCGTGATCGAGATCCCCGGCTACTCGCGTGAGCTCTGCGGTGGCACGCACGTCCGCTGGACGGCGGAGATCGGGCCCTTCGCGATCCTCTCCGAAGGCTCCGTCGGGTCAGGCGCACGCCGCATCGAGGCCGTGACCTCCGGCGAGGCGTATGCGCTCCTGCATGGGGCGCGTCACGAGTCGGAGGAGCTTCGGCGCGAGCTCGAGTCGGTGCGGAAGGAAGCGCGCAAGCCGAAGGCGGACGCCGCTTCGGACTTCACGATCGTCGAACGCGAGAACGACGTGGTTCTCGTCGAGGCCAAAGGCACAAAGGGCGGAGCGTTGCGCGACCTCTCCGATCGCGTTCGTCAGCAGGAACGGGCGGCGGGTGTGATCGTGGGCTCGGTCGACGACGGCCGTGCCTACCTCGTCGTCAACCTGGACGACTCGCTGGTCGGCAAGGGGCTCGACGCGGTGCAGCTCGTGCGCGAGCTCGGCCGCCACATCGAGGGAGGCGGCGGCGGCCGGCCCACACTGGCCGAAGCCGGCGGCAAAAACCCGGCAGGCCTCCGCGACGCGCTCGAGGCAGGCAAGCAGGCCATCGCTGCGGCGCTGAAGTGAGGGTGCTGGCGCTGGATTACGGCCGGGCGCGCACCGGCGTCGCCGTCTCGGACCCGACCGGCACGATCGCACGGCCACTGGAAGTCGTCGCCGGAGCCGACCTCGCCCGCATCGTGCAGTTGATCGACGAGCACCAGATCGAGCGCATCGTCGTCGGGCTTCCGCTGACCCTGCAGGGCGAACGCGGCAAGCAGGCGCGCGAGACCGAGGCGTTCATCCAGAAGCTCTGCGAGGCGACGGCGGTCCCGATCGTCCTCTTCGACGAGCGCTTCACCACGAACCTGGCGGAACAGACGGAGGGCGCGGCGGCGGACGAGGATGCCCGTGCCGCAGCTCATCTCCTGAGCGGCTATCTGACGTGGGCGACCGCCGCGGAGTGATCCCACCCCGACAGGGCCGCCCGGCGCAGCGGCCCGACCCGCGCCAGGTCACGAGGCGACGGGTGCTGGCGCTGGGGGTTCTGCTCCTGCTGCTCGGCGGGCTCGGGTGGCTGGCCGTGGCCGCGATCGGGAGAGGCAGCAACAGCGCGAGCCTGCCGCCGACCACGAGTTCGAGCACGCTCGTCTACCGCACGGTCACGCGCACGACGGCAACCGGAACGGTCGAGACGGTCATCGCGATGGCGAAGCCGTTCCACATCGTCTTTCCGGAGGGGTTCACCCGCCGGCTGATGGCGAAGCGGGTTGCCGCCGTCGCGAAGATCGCGCGGCGCGAACGCCACGCCCGGACGCGGCTCGCGAAGGCCACCTATCTCGCCGCAACACGCACGCCGCACGTCCCGCCGTGCTTTCACGCAGGCGTGAAGGTCCCGTCGATCGAAGGCTTCCTCTTTCCCGCGACCTACGAGTTCTTCCGGCAGACGACGCCCGCGGAGCTCGTCGCCGACCAGCTCGACGCGTTCTGCGAGAACTGGCAGAAGCTCGACCTCGGCTACGCCCGCTCGAAGCACCTGACGCCGTACGACGTCTTGATCATCGCGTCCATGGTCGAGAAGGAGACGCTCTCGCCGGACGAGCGCCAGCTCGTCTCCGCCGTCATCTACAACCGCCTCCATGCGCGCATGCCGCTCGGCATCGACGCGACGCTGCGCTACGGGCTCGACATCCCGCCGACGGAGTCGATCCACGAGTCGCAGCTTCAGAGCAGCTCGCCGTACAACACGCGCAACCGGCTCGGATTGCCGCCGACGCCGATCGCGAACCCGGGGCTCGCCTCCATGCAGGCGGCGGCTCACCCCGCGCACGTCAAGTACCTCTACTTCGTGCGCAAGCCCGACAAGAAGCATCACTTCTTCACGGCCAGCTTCAAGGCGTTCCAGGACTACGCGAACACGCACGGCTACGGCGGGCCGTGATCGTCGCGCTGCTCGGCGATCCGGTCTCCGCCTCGCTCTCCCCACTCATGCAGAATGCCGCCTTCGCGGTGCGCGGCCTGGACTGGACCTACGTGGCGCTGCGCGTTCCTGCAGAATCGCTCGAAGGCGCTCTGCGCGGGCTGGTCGCGCTCGGGTTCGCGGGCGCCAACGTGACAACTCCGCACAAGCTGGCG
>Ga0066652_100001656_pt1 | contig 11700 bp, 6 predicted proteins | sample GraSoiAngelo_101_FD_71413 | JGI IMG/M metagenome (GOLD analysis project Ga0066652, IMG submission 71413) | Grasslands soil microbial communities from the Angelo Coastal Reserve, California, USA - 14_0903_02_30cm | ecosystem: Environmental > Terrestrial > Soil > Grasslands | place: USA...
CGCGGACGTGGTCGACGTTGAAGTAGACGAGCGAGCCTTCCGGACGCACGACCAGCATCCCCGGCACACGCTGGTTCTCGGGATGCCGCGCGAGATCGGCGAAATAGGCGGTCCCGGGAACGCGCGCGACTTCAACGACCCGGGGTGTCGCCGCGCGCCGTATGAGCAGCAGGATCGACAGCCCGACGCCGATCAGCACGCCGTTGAGCAGCCCCGAGCCGAGCACGCCGACGACGGCCGCGGCCGTCACCGCGAACTCCGATCGATCGAAGCGCCAGATGTCGCGGAGCGCGCGGACGTCGACCAGCCCCGTCACGGCGGCAATCACGATCGCCGCGAGCGCCGGCTGCGGCAGGTCGTGCAGCAGCGCGGTGAAGAACAGCGCGACGACGAGGATCAGTACGGCGGCGACGAGTCCGGAGATGGGTGTGCGCGCGCCGGCCGACTCGTTGACCAGCGACTGCGACGTGCCGCCGCTGATCGGAAAGCCGCCGAAGAGGCCTGATGCCGCGTTGGCCGCGCCGATCGCGAGGAACTCCTGCGTCGCGTCGAGACGGTATCCGTGCTTCGCGGCGAACATCCGGCCGATGGCCGATGTTTCGACCGCGGCGAGCAGGAAGCACGCGAGCGACAGCGGCACGAGCGTGTTGACGTCCGCGCGACTGACAGCGGGCAGCGACGGCATCGGCAGCCCGCGCGGGACGTCGCCAATCAGCTTCACGCCGTACTGATCGAGATGCAGCACGCCGGCGGCAACGATGCTGCCGACGAGCACGACGAGCGCCACCGGACGGTTCTTGAACGCCGTCTTGCCGACGAGCATCAGCGTCAACGCAGTCGCGCCGAGCGCGAGCGACGTCGGATTCGTCTCGTTCAGGTGCCGGGCGAAGTGTCCCATCGCCTCCCAGAAGTCGCCGTGGCTGCCCGCGAATCCGAACAGTTTGGGCAGCTGCGTGCTCGCGAGCACGCAGGCGACGCCGACCTTGAAGCCGACGAGCACCGTCTCGGAAAAGAAGTTGACGACCGTGCCGGCGCGGAACACGTAGGCCGCGAAGGCCAGGACCGCGACGATCAGCGCCGTGCACGTCGCGAGCGCCGCATGGCGCAGCGGATCGCCGCCGTCGATCGTCCCGAGCGTTGCGCCCACCAGCAGGGAGATCGCCGAGGTCACCGAGATCGTCGTCACGCGTGAACTGCAGAAGATCCAGAACAGCAGGCCGCCAAAGAGGCACGCGTACAGACCGGCCTGCGCGGGCAGGCCCGCCAGCGACGCGTCGCCGATCGCCGCCGGCAGGACGTAGGCCGCCAGCGTGATGCCCGCCGCGACGTCGCCGCGCAATGACGCGCGATCGTAGGCCGCGAGCCAGGCGCGAGCCGTCGAAGCAGCGGTTCCGGCCATGGGTCCGAAGGGTGCATCGCGCCTGCCACGCGACCGCGCGGGCGCGCGCAGCGCAGGATGTCCCGCCGGAGCGGAGGACCTCCGATGCGTCGGAGGCGCTCCGACGCAATCTCGCCTGCAGCCGTAGGTTTTGGATGGTACGCGGGATGCTCCTTGTCCTGAACTCGGTAAATCCGCGGCTGACCAATATCGTCCGAGAGTAAAGGACTGCTGCCATGACGTTCTATTCGGGACACCGGTTCGTCGGCGTCGTCGCCGCGGCAATGGCGGCCGCCGTCGCCGGCGCGTGCGAGAAGCCGCAGGCGGCGCCGCCGCTGGCGCCGGAGGTCTACGTCGTCGGCGTCGTCCAGAAGGACGTGCCGACTTATCTCGATCTCGTCGGACAGACCGAGGGCGCGCAGGACGTCGACGTCCGCGCGCGCGTCGAAGGGTTCCTCGAGACGATGGATTTCCAGGAAGGCACGTTCGTGCGCCGCGGCCAGCAGCTCTATCAGATCGATCCGAAGCCGTTCGAGGCGGCGCTGGCGCAGACGAAAGCGGACAAGGCGAACGCGGAAGCGCGGCTCGAGAAGGCCAGCAACGACGTCAGGCGCTATACGCCGCTCGTCGCGAAGCAGGCGGTGAGTCAGCAGGAGCTCGATAACGCCAAAGCGTCGCAGGACGCCGGGCGCGCGGAAGTCGCCGCGGCCGCCGCGGCCGTCGACAAGGCGCAGCTCGATCTCGGCTACACGAAAGTCGTGTCGCCGGTAGACGGATTGATCGGCTTCACGAAGGTCAAGCCTGGCACGCTCGTCGGGCGCGGCGAGAGCACGCTGCTGGCGACGGTCTCGCAGATCAATCCGATCGTGCTGCGCGTCGGCGTCACGGAAGCCGACTATCTCCGCGTCATCAAGCAGCGCGAGGTTGCTCAAGGGAGCCAGGGCGACCAGCCGGCGATGGACCGCCGCATCGAGCTGACGCTGGCCGACGGTTCCATCTATCCCCAGCCCGGAAAGGTCAAGACGGTCGAGCGCGCGGTCAACGCGGCCACCGGCACGTTGAGCCTGCAGGTGGAGTTCGCCAATCCGAACAACGTCGTGCGTCCCGGTCAGTATGGGCGCGCGCGGATCCTCCTCGAGATGAAAAAAGACGCGCTGCTCGTGCCGCAGCGCGCCGTCCAGGAGCTCCAGAGCCTGCGCAGCGTCGCCGTCGTCGCCGGCAACAAAGTCGAATTCCGGAACGTGAAAGCCGGCCCGCGCGTCGACTCGATGTGGGTCATCGAAGAAGGACTCAAGCCCGGCGACCAGGTCGTCGCCGAAGGATTGCAGGCGCTGCGCGACGGCATCGAAGTGCGGACCAAGCCGATGCCGCCGCCCGGCGGCGAGACCAAGAGCGAGGGCAAGTAGGCCATGTCACGTTTCTTCGTCAACCGCCCGATCGTCGCGATGGTCATGTCGATCATCATCGTGATGCTCGGTGTCGTCGCGATGAAAGGACTGCCGGTCGCGCAGTACCCGGACATCGTGCCGCCGATGATTCAGGTGACGACGACGTTCGTCGGCGCCAGTTCGACCGACGTCGAGGCGTCGGTGGCGACCCCGCTCGAGCAGCAGATCAACGGCGTCGAGCAGGGCATCTACATGAAGTCGACCAACGCCAACGACGGCACGTTGACGTTGAAGGTGTCCTTCGAGGTGGGCTCGAACCTCGACATGGACAACGTGCTCACGCAGAACCGCGTTTCGCAGGCACAGCCGCAGATGCCGTCGTCGGTCAAGCAGTACGGCGTCACGGTGAAGAAATCGCTCGCGTTTCCGCTGATGGTGCTGTCGCTGAAGTCGCCGAACGGGAGTTACGACAGCAGCTTCCTGTCGAACTACGCGACCATCAACGTCAACGACGCGATCGCGCGCATCCCCGGCGTCGGCCAGGTGACGCTCTTCGGCGGCAGCGACTACGCGATGCGCGTGTGGCTCCGCCCCGATCGGATCGGCAGGCTGGGGATCACGGTTCCCGACATCGTCAACGCGATCTCGCAGCAGAACCAGCTGACGCCCGCCGGACAGATCGGCGGTCCGCCCGCGGCGAACGGCACCGAGTACACCTACACCGTCCGCACGCAGGGCCGCCTGCTCACCGAAGACGAGTTCGGCGAAATCATCCTGCGCACGGCGGCAGACGGCTCGCAGGTGCGGCTGAAGGATGTCGCGCGCCTCGAGCTCGGCACGATGCTCTACAACGCCATCGGCCGGCACAACAGCGGACCGGCCGCCGTCATGGCGATCTACCAGATCCCCGGCAGCAACGCGCTCGACGTCGCGACCAAGATCAAAGCGACGATGGACGACCTGTCGAAGCGGTTCCCGCGCGACATGGCGTACCTCGTCTCGCTCGACACGACGCTGCCGGTCTCGGAAGGCATCAACGAGATCGTGCACACGCTGTTCGAAGCGGTGGTGCTCGTCATCATCGTCGTGTTCATCTTCCTGCAGAACTGGCGCGCGACGCTGATTCCGCTGATGACCGTCCCGGTATCGCTGGTCGGCGCGTTCATCTTTTTCCCGATGCTCGGCTTCTCGATCAACGTGCTCTCCCTGCTCGGTCTCGTCCTCGCCATCGGCATCGTCGTCGACGATGCGATCGTCGTCGTCGAGGCGGTGATGCACCACCTCGAGCACGGCATGCAGCCGAAGGAAGCGACGATCAAGGCGATGGAGGAAGTGTCGGGCCCGGTCATCGCGATCGGCCTGATTCTGAGCGCGGTGTTCGTGCCGGTCGGCTTCATGGGCGGCATCACCGGGCGGCTCTATCAGCAGTTCGCGATCACGATCGCGCTGTCGGTGCTGCTGTCGGTCATCAACGCGCTGACGCTCAGCCCGGCGCTGGCGGCGCTGCTGCTGAAGGCGCCGACGGGCAAGAAAACGCTGCTGACGCCGTTCTACAACGGCTTCAATAAAGTCTTCAACGTCACTACCGACTGGTACGTGAGCTTCTCGGCCATCCTCATTCGGAAGATGTTCCGGAGTCTCGCGTTCATTGGCGTCCTGGTGTTCGCGACCGTGTCGCTCGTGCGCAACATCCCGGGCGGGTTCGTGCCGGAAGAGGACCAGGGCTTCCTGCTCGTCCAGACGGTGCTGCCCGACGCCGCGTCGCTCGAGCGCACGGACGCGGTGATGAAGAAGGCCGAAGCGATTCTCAAGAAGATGGAGACGGTGGACGGGTACAACGCGATCAGCGGCTTCAGCCTGCTGACGGGCGCCTACTCGTCGAACATGGGATTCTTTTTCGTGCAGCTGAAGGAGTGGGCGCATCGCGGGCGCGACCACACCGCCGCGGCGGTGACCGCCGAGCTCAATCGCGAATTCCAGCAGGAGATTCGGGAAGGCGCGGTCGTCGCGTTTGGACCACCCGCGATTCCGGGTCTCGGGACCGGCGCCGGCTTCACGTTCGAGCTGCAGGACCGGAGCGGAGGCGATCCGAACTACCTCGCGACGCAGGCGCAGAAGTTCATCGACACGGCGCGCAAGCGGCCGGAGATCGGCCGCATCAGCACGCTGTATCGTGCGTCGGTGCCGCAGATCTACGCCGACATCGATCGCGACAAGGTGACGAAGTCGGGCGTACAGCTCTCGGACGTCAACACGACGCTCGGCGCGCTGCTCGGCAGCTCGTACATCAACGACTTCAACAAGTTCGGCCGCGTCTACAAGGTCTACGTGCAGGCCGAGCCCGAGTACCGGCGCGACACGAGCCAGCTCGGACTGTTCTTCGTGCGCGGTCAGCAGAACAGCATGGTGCCGGTCGACACGCTCGTCAGTACGAGGCCGGCGTCGGGCCCCGAGTTCACGAACCGGTTCAATCTGTTCCGCACGGCGGAGATCACCGGCGTGCCGGCGGCGGGATTCTCCTCGACGCAGGCGCTGGACGCGCTCGAGCAGACGGCGCGTGAAACGCTGCCGGGTGACATGAGCTACGACTGGGCGGACATGTCGTATCAGGAACGGAAGGCGCCTGGCGTGGTGCTCGTCTTCGCGCTCGCGATCTTCCTCGTGTTCCTGATTCTCGCCGCGCAGTACGAGAGCTGGGGGCTGCCGTTCAGCGTTCTGCTCGGCACGCCGTTCGCCGCGTTCGGCGCCTATCTGGGCCTGTGGCTCGCGCGCCAGTTCATCTCGGAGAGCTACGTCAACAACGTCTTCGCGCAGATCGGCCTGATCATGCTCGTCGGCCTCGCCGCGAAGAACGCGATTCTCATCGTCGAATTCGCGAAGATGGAGCACGACGCGGGGAAGACGGTGCTCGATTCCGCGCTGTCGGCGGCCCGGCTCCGCCTGCGCCCGATTCTGATGACGGCGTTCGCCTTCATTCTCGGGGTCGTGCCGCTGCTGACGGCGTCCGGCGCCGGCGCGGAATCGCGCAAGGTGATGGGCGTCACGGTGTTCGCCGGCATGTTGATCGCGACGATTCTCGGCGTGCTGCTCATTCCGATGCTCTACGTGATGGTCGAGAAAGTCATCGGCGGCGATAAGGTGCACGCGGCGCACGCGCCGGCTGTTGCGCCGGCCGCGCTGGCTGAAGTGGGGCACGGGAGCCACTGATGCGACGTGCGGCTCTCGCTCTCGTCTGCTGCGCCGGTGCGCTCGCTGCGTCAGCATCGTGCACGACCGTCGGTCCCGATTACGAACGGCCGAAGATGCCCGCTCCGCCGCAGTACCGCTTCGTGGGCGGAACGGAGCAGGCGGCGTCGCTGGCCGACGTGCCGTGGTTCCAGGTCTTCGACGATCCGAATCTGCAGGCGCTCGTCCGTGAAGCGATCGCGAGCAATCTCGACCTGCGCATTGCCGCCGCGCGCATCGACGAACTGCGCGCTCGCGCGGGCATCGTCAAGTCGTTTCTGTATCCGCAGGTCGACGGCACGGCGAGTTACTCGGTCATCGGCGCATCGAGCACGCCCGAGAGCAAGGACTCGACTCGCCAGAGCGGCGTGTTCGGGTTCAACCTGTCGTGGGAATGGGATCTCTTCGGCCGCATCCAGCGGCAGCACGAGGCGGCGCTGGCCACCGTACTGGCGAGCGAGCAGGGGCGCCGCGGCGTGCTCGTCACGCTGATCGGCGACGTCGCGTCCAGCTACTTCCTGCTGCGCCAGCTCGACGTCCAGCTCGCCATCGCGCGCGCGACGCTGCGCATCAACGACGACACGGTGACCTATTTCCGCAATCGTCTCGACGGCGGCGTGTCGAACCGGCTGGAGCTCGATCGCATCATGGCGCTTCGGGCGAACACGGCCGCGTCGATCCCGACATTCGAGCAGCAGATCGCGCAGGTCGAAGACGCGCTGTCGCTGCTCCTCGGCCGGCCGCCCGGGTCGATCGCGCGCGACCAGACGAATCCGCTTGCGGTGCCGCCGCCGGCGATTCCCGCGGGCCTCCCGGCGTCGCTGCTCGAGCGGCGGCCCGACGTCCTCGAGGCCGAACAGTTGCTCGTCGCGTCCAACGCCGACATCGGCGCCGCAAAGGCGCTCTTCTATCCGTCGATTGGGCTGACCGCCTTCGGCGGCGGCGTGGCCGGCGATGTGGCCAGCCTTCTGAGCGGCAGCGGCGCCGTCTGGTCGGTCGGCGCGGGGCTGCTGCAGCCGGTCTACAACGCCAACCGCAACAAGCGCAATTTCGAAGCGGCGCAGGCGCAGTTCCAGCAGGCGCTCGCCGCGTATCAGAAGGCGGCGCTGAACGGCTACCGCGAGGTCGCCGACTCGCTGATCATGATTCAGAAGCTCGCCGAGGTGCGCGTGCAGCGCGAAGGAGGTGTGACGGTGCTCCAGGACGCCGCCGACCTCGCGCGGTCGCGGTATGACTCGGGGCTGGCGAGCTACATCGAAATCCTGACCGCGGATCAGGACCTGTTCCAGCAGCAGCTGCTGCTTGCCGACACGCGCGGAGCGGAACTGCGCGCCCGCGCCGAGTTCTATCGCGCGCTCGGCGGCGGCTGGCAGCAGCCCTGAGAAACGACCCATGGAAAAAAAAGACAAGAAAGACCGGAAGCACAAGAAGTTGAAGACCAAGGTCTACGAGAAAGAGCTGATGCGGTTGCAGGCGAAGCTGTGCAACCTGCAGGAATGGGTCAAGGAAAAGAAGCAGCGCGTCATCATCATCTTCGAAGGGCGCGACGGCGCGGGAAAGGGCGGTACGATCCGCGCGCTCACCGAAAAAGTCAGTCCGCGCGTGTTCCGCGTGATCGCGCTGCCGGCTCCGTCCGATCGTCAGAAATCGGAGATGTTCATCCAGCGCTACATGCAGCATTTTCCGGCGGGCGGTGAAATCGTCATTTTCGACCGCAGCTGGTACAACCGCGCCGGCGTCGAGCGTGTCATGGGCTTCTGTACCGACGAACAGTACGAGCGTTTTCTCAAGCTGACGCCGAACTTCGAAAGACACGTGATCGAAGGCGGCACGATCCTGATCAAGCTCTGGCTCGAGGTGAGCAACAAGGAGCAGGAGCGGCGCTTCCAGGCGCGCATCGACGACCCGGTACGCCAATGGAAGCTGAGTCCGATGGACCTGCCGTCGCGCACGAAGTGGTATCAGTACTCAAAGGCGCGCGACGCCATGCTGAAAGCAACCGACACGAACATCGCGCCGTGGACCATCGTCCGCTCCGACGACAAGAAGCGCGCGCGCCTGAACGCGATCGCGTTCATCCTCAAGAAGATTCCGTACAAGAAGATCGAGCGGGACAAGGTCAAACTGCCGGGCCGATCGAAGAAACACGCGTACGACGACGAGGCGTCGATCGCGCGGCGGCGTTTCCTTCCCCAGGTCTACTGAGGACGCGAGTGAGTATCGGCGCGCGCGTCCGTGCGGCGACTGTCGCGTCGGTGCTCGTCATTGTCACAGGCGGCGCCGCCGCCGCGCAGACGCCGCCGCCCGCGCCCGCGCCCGCCGTCCAGCTCCCGGCTGCCCTCGACGTTCAGCGCGTCGACCAGGCCGTTCCGCTCGTCTACTTCAACCGGCCGATCATCGTCTTCCGATCGCGCCTGCTCGGCCGCAGCCCCGCGGACCGCGCCGCTGCCGCGCGCCACCTGCTCGACGACCTCGTCGCGGAGCACGTCAGCGAGCCGGTCGAAGCGAGGCCGCTCGCGTCGGGCATGATCATCACCGTCGCCTCCCGGCCCGCGCTCGTCGTGCCGAACGAGGACGTCGACGAGCTCGCCGGTGAAACGCTCGAGAGCACGACCGCGAAGGCGGTCGCCGGCATCCGGCTGGCGCTTGCCGAAGCGGTCGAAGCGCACGCGCCGTTGTCGCTTCTGCGATCGGCCGCGCTCGCGTCGCTCGCGATCGCGCTTGCCTTTGGCGTCGTGCGCCTCTTTGCGCGCGCGCGCCACAGGCTGGTTCAGGCGCTGCTCGCGCTGACCGAACGACGGCTGGCGTGGGCCGGCGACGTCGGACGGGAGGCGCTGCACGCATCGCGCGCGATGAACCTCCAGGAACAATGCGTCCGGGGCGCGTTCACGGCCGTCGACCTGGTCGTGCTCTACCTGGTGACCAGCTTCGTCCTCCGCGAATTCCCGTACACGCGCCCCTGGGGCGAATCGATGCGCGGGTTCCTGGTGACGACGGCGGAAACGCTCGCGGTCAACGCGATGCGTGCGATGCCCGGCCTGTTCACCGTCGCGCTCGTCGTGCTGTTGACGCGCTTCGTCGTCCGCGCGGCGAGCGCCTGGCTGACCGCCGTCGAAAAGGGACGCGCCGAGCCGATCTGGATCCACCCGGAGACGGCGCAGGCGACGCGCCGGCTCGTCGTCACGCTGATGTGGGCGTTCGCCGCGGTCGTGGCGTATCCGTACATGCCGGGCAGCCAGACCGACGCCTTCAAGGGCGTCAGCGTCTTTCTGGGCCTGATGGTGACCTTCGGATCGAGCGGACTCGTCAATCAGATCATGAGCGGATTCATGATTACGTACTCGCGCGCGCTGCGCGTGGGCGACTTTGTGCGGGTCGGTGAGATCGAAGGCACGGTCGTGCAGCTCGGCGTGCTGTCGACGAAGATCAAATCGCTCTGGCACGAAGACATCACCATCCCGAATGCCGTTGTGGTCAGCCAGACGACGGTTGATTATTCGCGGACGGGCGATAACGAGGGGGTCTACACGCCGACGTCGATCACCATCGGCTACGACGCGGCGTGGCGGCAGGTGCACGCGCTGTTGCTCCTGGCGGCCGAGCGCACGCCGGGCATCCGGACCGATCGCAAGCCGATGGTGCTGCAGGAATCGCTGCAGGATTTCTACGTCAAGTACACGCTGCTCGTCAGTCTGGAGCGGCAGCAGTCGCGGCCGTTCACGCTGAACACGCTGCACGCCAACATTCAGGACGCGTTCAACGAGGCCGGCGTCCAGATCATGTCGCCGAATTACATGCTCGATCCGGCGGCGCCGAAGATCGTTCCGAAGGAACGGTGGGATCCGGCGTCCGCCGTCAAGACGTAGGCGCCTTCAGTATTCCTTGAACAGCCGTTGCAGGTCGTCCTTGCTGCGCTGCTTGAGCAGCGCGAGGCGAAGGAGCACGCGCGCTTTCTGCGGATTCAGGTCCAGCGATGCGACCAGGCCCGCCTCGTCGTCGTTGACTTCGACGTTGCGGCCGACGTTGCCGGTCGTCACGCGCGACGCGCGGACGCAGACCACGCCCTTCTTGGCCTGGGCCGTGAGCGTTTTCAGCGCGCCGGCGGTCATGTTGCCGTTGCCGACGCCGGCGATGACGATGCCTTTCGCGCCGGCTGCGGCGGCGGCGTCGATGAGCGCGCCGTCCATGTTCTCGTGCGCCATCACGATGTCGACGCGGGGCAACGCCGTCACGCCGTCGAGCGAGAACTCCGACTGCGTCGTGTTCTTGCCGACCGGACCGCGATAGAACTCCACGTCGCCGTATGCGACGGTCCCGATGAGGCCGGACAGCGGCGACAGGAACGTCTGCACCGCGGTCGTGCTCGTCTTCGTAAGCGACGAGGCGCCATGGATCCAGTCGTTGACGACGACCAGCACGCCGCGTCCCGCCGCGTCCTTGTTCGCCGCTACCGCGACCGCGTTGTAGAAGTTCAGCGGTCCGTCGGCTGAGAGCGCCGTCGACGGCCGCATCGACGCCGTCAGGACGACCGGCTTGCGCGACTTGACGACGAGATTCAGGAAGTAGGAGGTTTCCTCAATCGTGTCGGTGCCGTGCGTGATGACGATGCCGTCGACGTCGGCCATGGCCGTCAGCTCGTTGATGCGTTTCGCAAGCTTCAGCCAGACCTCGTCGTTCATGTCCTGCGAGCCGATGTTGGAAATCTGTTCGCCGCGGAGCGCCGCCAGCTTCTTCGCCTGGGGCACCGCAGCCAGCAGCTGTTGTACGCCGACCTGGCCGGACGCGTAGCCGGCCTGCACGTCGCTCGCGGCGGCGCCGGCGATCGTGCCTCCGGTCGCGAGCACGACAACGCTCGGCAGTTTCGCTTGCGCGCGCGCGTGCGTCCCCGCCGGGACGGCGATGGTCAACACGACGAGCGCGATCAGGGACCAACGGAAAGAACGTGTGATTCGGGTGCGCATGACTGACCTCTGACCTTTCATGAGTGCCGTTTCAGTGCAACACCAGCCGCAGCCACGGCGTGCCTACGGCCAGATACAGGACCATGCTGATCGCAGTCGTCAGGCCGCCGATGCGGTACAGGTCGCCCTGCGAGAGAAAGCCGCTCCCCACGAACAGCAGATTCGCGCTCGAACCCTGCGGCGTGATCGCGGCGAAGTAGTTCGTCGCAAACAACAGCTGGAACGCGAGCGGCGCGGCGGGGACGCCGATCTTGACGCCGACGTCGAGGAACACGCCGAGCAGCGCAAGCGAATGCGCCGTCTGGCTGACGAACACGTAGTGCAGCAGGACGTACGCGACGACGAGCGCGAGGCCGGCCACGAAGACCGGCAGTCCGCCCAGCGCGCCGGCGATCCGCTGCCCGAGAAACCCCATGAAGCCGAGCTCGTTCAGCTGACTGCTCAACGTGAAGAGCACGGCGAACCAGATGAACGTCGCGAGGACGTCCCCCTCCCTGGCGATGTCCTCGAGGGTCAGCACGCCGGTCGACAGCAGGACGCCGAGTCCGAGAAACGCCACGGCCGTCGAATCGATTCCGAGCGTTGCGGCCGATGCCCAGAGCGCCACCATGCCGATGAAGGCCGCCACCACGATGCGTTCCCGACGCGTCAGCGGACCGAGTGCCGCGAGCGAGCGACGCGCGGCAGCCGGCGCCTCCGGCGTTCGCGTCCGCTCGGGCTTGATCAGCCAGTGCAGCAGCGGCGGCAT
>Ga0066652_100001657_pt1 | contig 11700 bp, 13 predicted proteins | sample GraSoiAngelo_101_FD_71413 | JGI IMG/M metagenome (GOLD analysis project Ga0066652, IMG submission 71413) | Grasslands soil microbial communities from the Angelo Coastal Reserve, California, USA - 14_0903_02_30cm | ecosystem: Environmental > Terrestrial > Soil > Grasslands | place: USA...
GGCTGCCCACGGTGTAATCAGACCGGCTACAAGGGCCGGATCGGCGTTTTCCAGCTGCTGACGATGAGCGAGAACCTCGAGACGCTCGCGGCCGAGAAGGCAAGCCGCGAAGAGCTCGAGCGGGCGGCAATGGAGGAGGGCATGCGGACGCTCTGGGACGACGGCATCGCCAAGGTTGCGGCGGGCCTGACCTCGATCGAAGAGCTGGCTCGCGTCACCATTTAGGAGGGGTAGGTCCCCTGTGATACGAACGGGGCATGCCGGGGCCCCGGACCCGCTATGCGAAAAGCGGCGACGTCCACCTCGCCTACCAAGCGATCGGGGAGGGGCAGCGCGACATCGTCTTCGTGCTCGATTGGGCGAGCCACCTCGAAGCCGTTTGGGAACAGCCATTCGTTCAGGAGTTCATCGCATCGTTGAACCGCTACGCGCGCGTGCTCTGGTTCGACATGCGCGGTGTCGGCCTCTCCGACCGAGTGGTCGAGCATGCGGTCGCCCCGGAGGACTGGATGGAGGACGTCTGCGCTGTGATGGACGCCGCCGATTCCAAGCAGGCGACTCTGATCGCCCACGGCCATGGGGTGCAGATGGCGCTCATGTCCGCCGCGACGCACCCCGACCGCGTGGCCTCGCTCGTTCTCATCAACGGCTTCGCGCGCTTCTCCCGCGCTGACGACTATCCGGCCGGGATCCCGCCGGCTGCAGCCCAGCGGATGCTGGAGCAGATCGAACGAACGTGGGGGACGGGCGTGAGCGCGGCGTACCTGGGACCCTCCCTGGCCTCACACCCGGGGATCGAGGAGTGGTACGGCCGTGTCGAGCGCTTCGCGGCCGCGCCCGGAACCGCTCTCGCCAAGATGCGGGCGATCCTGGAGCTCGACGTGCGAAACGTCCTCCCGCTCGTACGGGCTCCCGCGCTCGTCGTCCAGAGCAGCCGCGACAGCTTCGTGCGCGCAACGCACGGCCGCTACCTGGCCGACCACCTCCCGAACGCACGCCTCCTCGAGCGGGACTCGGCGGACCACTGGCCCGTTCCCGACCCCGACCTGCTTGGGGCGATCGAGGAGTTCGTCACCGGCTCTCGAGGGCAAGAGCCCGAGGCGGAACGCTTTCTCACGACCGTGCTCTTCGTCGACGTCGCCGGCTCGACGGAGCGAGTGAGCCAGATCGGCGACCAGCGCTGGCGCGAGCTGCTCACGAGTTTCGAGGAGGCCGTAGACCGCGCACTGGTTGCGCACAGGGGCGTGCTCGCCGGCCGCGCCGGAGACGGGATCCTGGCGACGTTTGATGGCCCTGCGAGGGCGATCCGGTGCGCCGGCGACATTCGGGACGCAGTCCGACGCTCCGGCCTCGACGTTCGGTGCGGATTGCACACCGGCGAGGTGACCAGGCGGAACGGCGACGTCTCCGGAATCGCCGTGCACATCGGTGCCCGCGTCTCATCGGCGGCATTACCGGGCGAGGTGCTCGTGACGAGAACTGTGCGCGACCTCGTCGCGGGCTCCGGAATCGTCTTCGACGACCGGGGCGAGCACTCGCTAAAAGGTGTCCCCGAGTCGTGGGCGCTCTACGCGGCCGGTGGCTGAGCCGCTCGGCTACTGAGCCTGCACGTCGCAGCCGAGGTACATCAGCGCCTCGACCGCTTCTGTCACGAACGCCGTCGCCTGCTGGGAATCGGCGAAGGTGTACGGCCCTGGTTGCACCGGCTTCGAGTTGCTTGCGCCGACGGGGAAGATCTCGGCCTCGACGACGCAGGAGTCGCCGTAGTCGATCGCCTTCAGGAGGGCGACCGAGCGGCCGTCTTTCTTTGCGTGCCGAACGAAGAGCTCCCGCGCCTCTGGAGGCGTGGCGGTATTCACGGGCCGGCCGGGGCGGGCGCTGCGTTGACCACAGCCTGCTCGATCATGTCCGCGTCTACGTAGCCGTTCAGCCGCACGTAGAGCGCCTGCGGCCGTTGGAAGACGAGTACGGCCGGAGCGTCGAGCAGCCGGTTCTGAGGGTCGGCGCTCGAGCCGACGAGGGCGGAGAGGGCCGCAACCTGGGCGTTGTTCGAGACGTTGATCGTGACGAAGCCGGCCTGTGCCGCCGCAGCGCCCGCCTTCGCCTCGGCAAGGGTCAACTGGTCGACGTTCGACTTCGGTGCCACCAGCGCCAGGACGACCACGGCGTGGTGCGCGAGCGCGGTCACGAGCGGCGTGGGAACACCCTTGGTAACGGCAGGCCGCCGCTTTGGCTTTGCCGCCCGTTTCGTCGCTAGCTTGGGCGGCGCCAGCGGCGTCTTGGCGCGTACCGACTGCTTGCGCACCGGGTGCACTCGCTTGATCAAATGCGGAGCAGCTGCGGACGAGTCGGAGCCGCGACCGAGAAAGAGGAAGCCGCCGGCGGCGAGGATAAGCACGCCGAGGCCCACGAGCACAGTGACGCGAAGCCGCGAGTTCACACGTTTTCTATCGGCAGCCAAGGCGCTCCCCTTTACAAGCAAAGAAAAAGGGCGCGGTCTCCCGCGCCCTTTTCTTGAATCAGATGGTTCTTTGACTAACAGGCGTTCGGAACGATGTCGCCTGCCGGACCCGACTTGTGGTAGACGGGCGTCGTGGGCTTCGTGCTCTTGATGCAGTAGGCGTGCGAGGTGGCCGAGACGACCGAGACGTTCTTGATCCCGGCGTCGATCGACTGGAGCTTCGCCAGGGTCGCACCTTCATAGCCGATGCCGCCGGTGTTGTCGGCGTTGTACGCCTCCATACCGGGCACAGCGGCGCGGACGTTGGCCTGCGCAGCCGACTTGTTGGCGCGGTCACGGAAGCTGAGGTACGAGGGAATCGCGATTGCGAGCAGGATTCCCAGAATGATGATCACAACGAGGAGCTCGATCAGGGTGAAACCCTTCTCGCTCCTGACACGGTGCCGCAAGCTCATATAAAGCTCCCTTCGGTTAGTTTGAACGAGCGGTGGCTAGAGGTCTCTATCGGCACCGGTAACCGCGATCTCATAACCCGATAGAGGGAGGCAAACGCGGCGCGGTCTCGCGCGGCCACGATGACGAGCCCGGCCGTGGAGGACCTTTCGTGGCCGCCGTTTTGACGTCGGCTTAAGGAACCAGGGCTCCGTGCCGATTAGCCCGTCTGAGAATGCCGGAGACCCTTCTCTCGATCGACGCTCTGCTCGAGCGCATGGTGGCGCGCAATGCGTCAGACCTGCACGTCACCGTCGGCACCCCGCCGGCCATGCGCGTGCACGGCGTGCTGGACCGCTACGAGGACGTCCCCCCGCTCACGCCCGAGGACACGCACCAGCTCCTCTACCGCATCCTGTCGACCGAGCAGCAGAAGCTGCTCGAGATCAATCGGCAGATCGATCTCGCGCACTCGATTCCGGGGCTCGCCAGGTTCCGCGTCAACGTCTTCTTCCAGCGCGGCACCCTCGGGGCCGCCTTCAGGCTGATCCCGGCGGACATCAAGACGCTCGAGGAGCTCGGGATCCCCTCGGCTCTCCATTCGCTGACAGAGAAGCCGCGCGGACTCGTGCTGATCACGGGCCCGACCGGCTCCGGCAAGTCGACGACGCTGGCGGCGCTGATCGACGAGATCAACCGCAAGCGCTCCGAGCACATCCTCACGATCGAGGACCCGGTCGAGTTCGTCCACAGGCACAAGCGCTGCATCGTCAATCAGCGTGAGATCGGACCCGACGCGGCAAGCTTCGCCGAGGCGCTCCGCGCGGCATTGCGCGAGGACCCCGACGTGATCCTCCTCGGCGAGATGCGCGACCTCGAGACGATCTCGACCGCGATCACCGCGGCGGAGACCGGCCACCTCGTCTTCGCGACCCTGCACACGCAGAGCGCGCCGAGCACGGTCGACCGCATCATCGACGCTTTCCCGGCCGTCCAGCAGGAGCAGGTTCGCGTGCAGCTCGCCGCGACGCTCCAGGGGGTTTGCACTCAGGCACTGCTGCCGACCGCCGCCGGCGAGGGCCGAGTCCCGGCGCTCGAGATCCTGTTTCCCGACGACGCCGTCAGGAACCTGATCCGCCAGGGCAAGGTCGAGCAGATTTATTCCGTCATGCAGACCGGAACCGGGAAGGGCATGCAGACGATGGAGCAGGCGCTTGCCGACCTCGCTCTGCGGAAAGTGATCACCGTCGACGATGCCCTCAGCCGCTCGAGCCGCCCCGAGCAGCTGTTCGGACTGCTCGAGCGCGCGGGCGCGAGTGTCGCTTCCGATCAAGAGGCCACCCCGCTTGCGGGCCGACTACGGGTCGCGGAGGCGTAACCGATGGTCGACTGGAACAAAGACGTCAAGGTTTCCGATCTGTTCGGCCGCAAGCCGAAGACGACCGAGGAAACGATCAGCCCCGCGGCCGATGACCTCGGCCAAGACGACATTCAGACTCCCGCACAAAGCTCTGCTCAGCCTGCGCCGACGCCGGCGGCCCCGGTCGCGGTCTCTCCGGCTCCGCCCGCGCCGCCGGCGCCGGCGCAGGCACCTCCGACCGTCTCCGACGCCTTGCCGGTGCCAGTGCCTGCACCCGAGCGGCTGACCGAGCTCGAGCCCGAAACACCGGCCAAGCGCGTGCCCTGGTACAAGCGAGAACTCTCGCTCGGGGGCAGCAAGGGCGACAAGACAAAGGTGAAGAAGTCGAAAGAGCCGAAGCAGAAACGGCCGAGCGAGAAGAAGCCGAAGGAGAAAAAGCCGAAAGGCGAGCAGATTCCCTTCTACAAGCGCGAGCTATCGTTCGGCGGCAAGAAGAGCGACGCGTCCAAAACTGCCAAATCGCGCGGAGACAAGTCTCAAAGGGCTTCAGCTTCGGCGAAGCGCCCGAAGCGCGTCACCGGACTGAAGATCGGCGGCTCCCAGCTCGCCGCGGCGCGGGTCCACAACAACGGCGTCCCGGAGCTCGTGCAAGTGGCACGCCAGGAGCTCGAGCCGGGCGTCGTCGTCGGCGGAGAGCTACGCGACCCGGATGCGCTTTCGGATGCCTTGAAGGACTTCTTCAAGCGCAACAAGTTGCCCCGCCAGGGTGTGCGGCTCGGAATCGCCAACAACCGCATCGGCGTCCGGATCTTCGACATCGACGGGATCGAGGACGTCAAGCAGCTCGAGAACGCGGTCCGCTTCCGCGCACACGAGGTGTTGCCGATCCCGATCGAAGAGGCCGTCATCGACTGGCAAGTTCTCAACGAGCGGGAAGACGAGGACGGAGGCGTGACGCGCCGGATTCTGCTGGTGGTCGCGTATCGCGACCTCGTGGACCGGTACGTCGAGGCGTGCAAGAAGGCCGGGATCAAGCTCGTCGGTATCGACCTCGAAGCCTTCGCGTTGCTGCGCGCGGTAGCAGAACCGCTGCCGGCGGAAGTGGGGACTCCGAACGCCGCGGTCGTGGTTGTTGCGGTGGGTCACGATCGCTCCACCTTTGCCGTCTCGGACGGCCGAGTCTGCGAGTTCACGCGCGTGCTCGACTGGGGCGGGGCGACATTGAACGTCGCGATCGCCCGTGAGCTGGACATCGCCCCCTCGGAGGCCGAGCCTTTCAAGCGCGCCCTCTCGCTCACGGACGGCGACACGCCGGAAGACTTGACCGAAGACCAGGCAAACCGCGCCAGGGATGCGATGCGGCGGCAGCTGCAGAGCTTCGCCAGGGAGCTCGTGTCTTCGCTCCAGTTCTACCAGAACCAGCCCGATTCGCTGGGCATCGCCGAGATCGTCCTGACGGGCGGCTCGGTTCACCTGCGCGGGCTGGCTGAGGAGCTGCAGACGCTGATCGGCGTCAGCGTCCGCCCCGGCGATCCGCTCACACGGGTCAAGGTGGGGAAGAAGATCAAGGACGCCGAACAGATCGGCTCGCTCGCGATCGCAATCGGACTTGGAATCGAGGACTGACGGGTGCGCGCGGTCAACCTTCTCCCCAGGGACGAACGCCGCCGTGGCGGCCCCTCCATTCCGACACCTGTCGCGCTCTCGGCGATCGGTGGATTCACGCTCATGTTTGCTGTCCTGGGCCTGCTCTTCGTGAGCGCGCATGGAACGGTCAAGACGCGTCGGCTCGAGCTCGCGCAGAAGCAGCAGGAGCTTGCTGCCATCCCCGTACCCGCCCAGAGCCGACTCCAGCAGCAGGACGCGCTTGTCGCAGACAAGCAGGCGCGGGTCACCGCGCTCAACGCGGCGCTCGCGAAGCGAATCGCGTGGGACCGCGTGCTACGCGAGTTCGCGCTCGTGCTGCCCGACGATGTCTGGCTGATGAACCTGTCGGCAAAGGCCCCCAGCGCGGCGACCACGGCGCCCACTGCGTCAGCGTCGACTTCTTCGACCCCGACTTCGACCCCGACTTCGACCAGCTCGTCGACGACCCCTACCCTCGGCGGCTCGCTCGGCTTCTCGGTCGAAGGCCATACGTACTCGCATGACGCGGTGGCGCGGCTGCTGGCCCGGCTCTCGCTGATCCCGGATCTCGAGCAGGTTCAGCTCGTCACGAGCGAGCAAGCGAAGGTCGGTGCCCGCACGATCATCCACTTCAAGATTTCGGCCAACGTCCGCGCGCCGGGAGCAAGCTCGTGAGCAAGCAGAAGCTGCCTCAGTCCGCGCAGATTGCGATCGCCCTGGCCGCCGTGCTGCTGCTTGCGGTGATCGGTTACTTCGCCGTGGTCAAGCCCCAGAAAGGAACAGCGGCCGACCTTTCCACGCAGATCGCTGCGGCGGACAAGCAGGTCGTCGATGCGCGCGCGTTGCTTGCCAAGTCGAAGGACGCACAGAAGGTGCGCGTTGCGGACCTCTTCCGCCTGACGAAGGCGATGCCCGACCAGCCGGACGAGGCGGGCATCATTCTCGAGCTGACGAACATTGCCCGGCACAGCGGGATCGCCTTCGAGTCGATCTCGCCGCAGGGCTCCACTGGGCTGAGCGGCTATCAGGTCGTACCGATCAGCGTCGTGTTCGAGGGCAACTTCTTCCAGTTGAACGATTTCCTCTTCCGCCTGCGCAACCTCGTCGACGTTCGTCGCGGTGCGCTCGCGGCCGACGGCCGCCTCTTCACGGTGGACAGCGTCGAGTTCGCCGAAGGCGAGCTGAAGTTCCCGCAGGTTCGGGCCACGCTGACCGTGGACGCGTACATCTACGGCACGGGAGCGACGGTGAGCGCGCCGCCGCAAACGGGCGCTCCGGCCACGACCACCGCACCGGGCGCGACCACGCCTGCAACGACGACCACCGCACCGGCGCCCACGGCCGCCGCGACGCCGACCTCGAGCGGAGGGACCAACTGATGGCGAAGAAGAAAGTCGATCCCAAAGCGAAAGCCAAGCGGCAGAAGGTCATCCTCGCTGTCGGCAGCGTGCTCCTGCTCGGCGTGCTGGCCATCCAGGTGCCGCGGACGATGAAGATGTTGAAGCCGCAGGATCAGAGCTCGTCGTCCTCGACGAGCTCGGTGGCGACGCCGACCACGGCGGGCTCGACGCCGCTCGCTCCGCCGACTCTCGACGGTGCGGCTGCCGCTTCGCCCGGCGCCTCGGCCGCGCCCTCGTCGGCAGCCTCGAGCGCGACCTCGGCCGACGGGGTCTCCGACCCGAGCAACCCGTTGCCGCCAAATGCAGGTCAGCTCGTCTCGTTCAGCAAGTTCAAGAGCAAGGATCCCTTCCACCAGCAGATCGCAACCGAGTGCCTGAGCGCCGCGGCCTCCGGGGACTGCGCGGCGGGTGCGGGCTCCGCGCGCCCTGCGTCCAAAAAATCGGCGGGGGCTAAGGCGGGTTCGACGGCGTCGGCCCTGATCACGGGTAGCCCGAAACCTGTTGCAGTGAAGGCGGCGACGGCGACGATCTCGGTCAACGGCACAGGGAACAACGTGACCGTCGGAAGCTCGTTCCCTGCCGGCGCGCCTGTGTTCACGCTCGTCTCGTTGACATCGAGCGGCGCGAAGATCGGCATAGCCGGTGGCTCCTACGAAAACGGCGCCCCGACCGTGAGCCTGAAGAAGGGCGGGACGGTCACGCTGATGAATACAGCGGACGGCACGCGGTACGTCTTGCGGCTCGTGGCCACCGCCTAGCGGCGGAGGCCATCCCGATCTCCGCTGACCTTTTCCGGCCACGTCCGGGGTCTGACCCCAGACGTGGCCGAATCCGACGTGCTCCGGTGACGGCTTCGGCGCGAACGGCACGCTGCCGGCACATCTCGTCCCGTTCGGCCCTGTCCGGGGTCTGACCCCGGACAGGTCTCAAAGGTCGACGACCGCGGGGCGAGGCAGGCCGCTCGTCTCGCGCTCGGCATCCACAACCTCGAGGCTCAGGGGATGGCCGCTCACGTGCTTGGAGCGTGTACGGCGCTTCAGCTGGTCGGGCAGCCGATGTCGTACGGCAGTGCGGTCGAGCAGTCGAAGGTCGACATCTCGCGCGCGAGCTGTTTGTTGGCGTTCGTCGAGTCCCGCACGACGACTGTGACCGTACGAACCCGCCGCGCCGTTGCGTGTGGGGCGCCGGCCGGCTGTGTGTAGGTCGTTGCCGGGTTGCCGCTGACGATGTACGTGTCGATCCTGTAGTGGTGGTGGTCCGGCCCGGTGAGCGTCCGGCTCGCGTTGCACTCGTTCGGGAGCGGCGTGGCACAGCTCGTCGTCGCCTGGGTCGATGACCAGGCCGGATCCGAGTTGTACGGAGCCGTGGTCGGAATCGACGACGGATCCAGGGCGATCGACCCGTAGGTGAGCGATCGGTAGAGCTCCATCTGCTTGTCGGCGAGGACGGATGCCGTGGAGATGGTCCCGGCGTGGCGCAGCGCCACGATGCCCGAGTTGAACGCGGCCACGGTGGCCAGGATCCCGACGTTCAGGATCGTCATCGCCATCAGCAATTCGATCAGGCCAAAACCGCGCTCTTGCCGCAACCGCCCGTGCACGAGAGACCTATCGGCACGCAGATGGATCCTCAAGACCCCCCTTTCCGCTGCCGATAGCCCTTTGTAATGGCGGCCTTTGCCTATAACGCCATCGCTGCGGATGGTCTCGCGCAAGCCGGCGAGATCCACGCTCCGAACCCTGACGCGGCACGCGAGCAGCTCCGCATTCGCGGCCTGCTTGCCGAGCGCCTCGAAGAGCTCCCCGCCAGCGGCGAGGAGAGCGTTCGCACTACCTTCAAGAAGGTCAAGCCGAAGACCCTTCAGATCTTCTCGCGTCAGTTCGCGACGATGATCGAAGCCGGCCTGAACGTCGTCAGTTCGCTCGTCATCCTCGAGGAGCAGACCGACGACACGTACTTCGCCTCGGTCGTGAAGGAGCTGCGAGGCGACGTCGAGGGGGGTCTCCTGCTCTCCCAGGCGCTGAAGCGCCATCCGAAGATCTTCACCCGCCTGTACGTGTCGATGGTGGAGGCCGGCGAGGCCGCGGGTATTCTCGACCAGGTCCTCGATCGCGTCGCGTTCCAGATCGAGAAGGACACGCAGATCAAGCGGCGAGTCAAGGGCGCGATGATGTACCCGACGATGGTGCTGATTTTCGCGACCCTCGTCCTGTGCGGCCTGCTGATGTTTCTCGTGCCGGTGTTCGTGAAGATCTTTGCCCAGCTCGGCGGCCAACTCCCGACGCTGACGCAGTACGTCGTCAGCGCGTCGAACGTCCTCCGAAACGACTGGTACATCATCTTCCCCCTGGTCGGCCTCGCGATCTGGGGTATCCGCCGCTTCAAGCGGACAGAGGCGGGTCGCCAGCTCTGGGATCGGATCAAGCTGCGGATCCCGATGAAGATCGGCGACGTCGTCCTCAAGGTGACGATGGCCCGGTTCTCACGAACGCTCTCCACCCTCGTCGCCGCCGGAGTGGACATCATCAAGGCGCTCGAGATCACCGGGCAGACCGCCGGTAACTGGGTCGTCGAGGACGCCCTTGCCGGCGTGCGGTCGAAAGTGCACCAGGGGATCCCGATCGCACAGCCGCTGATCGAGAACCCCATCTTCCCGCCGATGGTCAGCCAGATGGTCAAGATCGGCGAGGAGACCGGAGAGCTGGAGAAGATGCTCTCGAAGATCGCGGACTTCTACGAGGACGAGGTCGATGCCGCGATTCAGACCCTCACGTCGATCGTCGAGCCGTTGATGATGATCTTGGTCGGCGCCATGGTCGGCGTGATCGTGATCTCGATGTACCTGCCGATGTTCAAAATGCTCAGTTTGGTCAAATAGGCAGGGCTAGGGACTGAGCAGCTCCACCTGCCAGCCCTCGCGCGCGCGCGTGTAACGGATACGGTCGTGGAGCCGGTTCTCGCGGTGCTGCCAGAACTCGATCGCCTCCGGCCGCAGGCGGAAACCGCCCCAGTGCGGGGGCAGGGGGACCTCCTGTCCCTCGTACTCACGCTCCAGCTCGGCATAGCGGCGCTCTAGCTCCTCCCGGCTCGCGAGCGGGTGGCTTTGCTGCGACGCCCAGGCCGCAAGCTGGCTCCCTCTCGGCCGGGTTGCGAAGTACTCGGCCGACTCGGCCTCCGGGACGCGTTCGACTCGGCCCTCGACCCTGACCTGCTTGCCTAGCGGCCGCCAATAGAAGACCAACGCGGCGCGGGGGTTCTGCTCGAGCTCGCGAGCCTTGCGGCTGACGTAGCCGCTGTAAAACACGAAGCCGTCCTCGTCGGCGGCCTTCAGCAGGAGCATCCGCGCCGAGGGCGATCCCTCGGCGTCCGCCGTCGCAAGCGTCATCGCCTCCGGCACCTCGACCCCCGACTGCTCGGCCTCCCGAATCCACTCGCGGAACCGCTCGAGGGGGCTCTCTGTCATCTGGGCGCGCGGACGAATCGGTCGAGCGTGACGAAGCGGTAGCCGCGCGCGCGGACGAGTGAGATGACCCGCGGCAACGCTTCGGCGTCGAGCAGCGATCCGTCGCGGGCAACGCCGACGTGCATCAGCACGATCGCCCCCGGCGCCAGCTGATCCGCGATCCGTCGGACGACCGAAGCAACCGATTGCCCTTCCGATGTGCCCATCCAACCCCAGGTGTCGATCGACCAGCGCACCGAGGCGTAGCCCATCGAGTTCACCAGTGCGATCGTCCTCTCGTCGCGCGCTCCATAGGGAAAGCGGAAGAGCGGCCGCGGGCGTTGGCCCGTTTCGACGCGGATCCACCAGGCGCCGCGACGGACGTCCGCCCGGATCTCCGCCGCAGAGCGGCCGACCAGGTCGGCGTGGTCGTAGGTGTGATCGCCGATCGGGTGGCGGCGCCCGATCGTCCGCGCGAGGGCGGCGTGCAGTCGGATCCACCGTCCCGAGAGGAAGAAGGTCGCGGGCACGCGGCGGCGGCGCAGCGTCTTCAGGATCCGCGCGGTTCCGCTCGCCGTGTCGCCCCCACCGTCGAAGGTCAGCGCAACGAGCCTGCGATGCGTCGGCAGCCGCTCGACCTCGCGGGGAACCGCGGCGGCGCTCGCGCCCGCGGCCAGCGCGAGCATTGCGGCCACGAAGCCTAGTCGCGCCGCCATCCGGACTCGAGCAGCTCGGCCACCTCCTCGACTCCTGTTTGCCAGATGCGGAGCATTTCCTCGTCGTCCCGCTGGTAGAGCCCGCCGAAGCTGCCGTCTCCGATCAGCTCGCGCAATTGGGCCGGCCCCGCGACCAGGTACGCCGACTCATCCATCATCGGCTTCCGCTCTGCGGGCGGCTCGACGCCCGGCAGGCGGGTCCAGGGGAAGTTCTCGCCCCAGTTCGCATGCGAGTACTCGGGGTCGATCGAGGTAGCTACCTC
>Ga0066652_100001660_pt1 | contig 11696 bp, 8 predicted proteins | sample GraSoiAngelo_101_FD_71413 | JGI IMG/M metagenome (GOLD analysis project Ga0066652, IMG submission 71413) | Grasslands soil microbial communities from the Angelo Coastal Reserve, California, USA - 14_0903_02_30cm | ecosystem: Environmental > Terrestrial > Soil > Grasslands | place: USA...
ACCTCGACACGTTCCTCAAGCGACTCGGGCCGTTCTCGGTCGCAGGCCAGCCCGCGTTGACCCGGCTCGGGAAGGCCTCGGCGGTCGGCAGCCAGGCGGTCAAGCTGACGGCCAAGGACGTGGCCGAGCTGCGCCGGCTGGCCCGCATCACGCCGGCGCTCGCCAAGCCGCTGCGCCAGTTCCTCACCTCGATCGACGACCGCCGCCGGGCGGTCGAGCCCGACCCGCGCGCCAAGGCCACCGGCCCACCCGCGCCCGACCCGACGCATATCCCGTCCGGCTCGCAAGGCGGCTTCACGGGGATGGAGGCGCTCTGGGACTACTTCTACTGGCAGGCGCTGTCGACCAACGCGCTCGACAACACGGGCCACGTGCTTCGCCTGACCGCGCTCGTCAACGAGTGCTCCGCCTACCAGGTCACGCGCAAGGGCAATGGCCCCCTGTTCGACAACTGCAACCAGTGGCTCGGGCCCTACCAGCCGGGCATCACCGCCCCCGATCCGACCCAGATCCCGGGTGAGACGAGCGCCTCGAGCAAGTCCTCCCGGACGCCGCGGCTGAGCTCGCCGACCACCCTGAGGCGGCAGGCGCCGAGAGCTCCGGCGCCGCGCAAGAAGCTGCCGCGCCTGCCGGCGACCTCACTGCCGGCGCCGCTCCGCAAGCTGCTCGGGCCGGTGACCGTGCCGAAGCGCGCGCCGGCGCCGCGCAGCAGGAGCCTTGACGTTCCGCTCCTCAACTACCTGCTCTCGCCATGAGACGCCCGCGCACATCCATCACCGCGAGCCCGGTCCTCATCGGAGCGGTGACCGTGCTGATCGCGGTGATCGCCGTCTTCATCGCCTACAACGCCAACCAGGGCCTTCCCTTCCTGCCGACCTACAAGCTCCACGCCCAGGTGCCGAACGCGACCAAGCTGGTCGAGGGGAACGAGGTGCGTGCCGGCGGCTTCCGCGTAGGGGTCGTCAAGAAGATCACCGCCAAGCGGGAGGTGTACAAGGGCAAGGAGCGCTCGGTGGCGTTGCTCGACCTGGACCTCGACAAGGTCATCCAGCCGCTGCCCAAGGACAGCCGGATCACGATCAGGCCGCGCTCGGCGCTCGGCCTGAAGTACGTGCAGATCGATCCCGGGAAGTCCAAGCAGACCTTCGCCCCCGGCGACACGATCCCGCTGAAGAACGGGCTCAAGCAGCCGCTCGACCTCGAGGACGTGCTGTCCACCTTCGCGCCTCAGACCCGCGACGACGCGCGACTGGCGCTACAGGGCTTCGGCGGCGCCCTGGCCGGCCGCGGCCCCGACATCAACACCGTCATTCGGCAGCTGAGCCCGTTCCTGCGCCATCTGACGCCGGTGATGAAGTCGCTCAACGATCCGACGACCGAGCTCTCGGGCTTCATTCCGCGGATCGGGCGCGCGGCCGCCGAGGCTGCGCCGGTCGCCGAGGTCCAGGCGGAGCTGTTCAGCAACATGGCGGACACCTTCGCGGCGATCTCCGCCGACCCCGGAGCCCTCCAGGACACGATCGCTGAGAGCCCCTCGACGCTCGACGCCTCGATCTCGTCGTTCCGGGTGCAGACGCCGTTCCTCGCGAACCTCGCCGACACCGCCCGCCTGCTCCAGCCGGGCACGGCCGAGCTGAAGACTTCGCTGCCGCCGCTGAGCAGCGCCCTGCACGCCGGCACGCCGATCCTGAGACGCACGCCGGAGCTGGCCGGGGACCTCGAGGGCACATTCCACGCGCTCGTCGATCTCGGCAAGGACCCGAACACGCTGCTCGCGCTCCGCGACCTGAGGACGGGCGTCGACGTGGCCACGCCCGCCGTCCAGCTCGTAGCGCCCTACCAGACCCTCTGCAACTACTTCGTCTACTTCTTCAACCCGCTCGGGACGCACATCTCGCAGCCGGTGCCGGGCGGGACCACCGAGCGAATCCTGGCCAAGCTCGTGTCGGGCACCCAGCGGAACACGATGTCCAACACGGAGTCGACCCGCCCGGTCGACGTCCCCGAGGGCAAGGACCCGCGGGCGCAGCCGCCCCAGCAGGCGCTCCACACCCAATATGGCGGGGGCATCTTCCCCTTCGGCGCCGGCGGCCAGGCGGACTGCGGGGCGGGCCAGACCGGCTACCCGGACCGGCTCGCGGCGGACGCCCGTTACCCGCCGTCGCCCGACCCGGCCCAGGGCGGGGGCAGCCACATCGTGGTCGACCCGAACACGCCCGGCCTGGCGGGCGGGACCTACGTGACCCGGAAGCTCGGCCTCAAGTCGCTGAAGGACCTGCCCTGATGGCGCGCTCGTCGGGCAGAAGGAAGCCCGGGATGACGCCCTTCAAGGCGGGCATCCTGACGATCGTGCTGATCGGGGTGCTGGCCTACTTCGGCTTCACGAAGGCGAACCCGTTCGTGCACCCGTACAAGCTGAACGCCGTGGTGGCCAACGCCCAGAACCTCCAGCCCAAGGCCCCGGTGCGGATCGCCGGGGTGGAGGTCGGCAAGGTCAAGGACATCGAGCCGGAACCCGGCTCGTCGGCGGCCAAGGTCACGATGGAGCTGAAGAAGGACGCCCTGCCGCTCCATCAGGACGCCACGCTAAAGGTCCGGCCGCGGATCTTCCTCGAGGGGAACTACTTCGTCGACCTGCGGCCGGGCTCGCCGTCCGCGCCGACGCTGAAGGACGGCAGCACGCTGCCGATGCGCCAGACGGCGGCGTCGGTGTCGCTGTCGGACATCCTGGGCGCGCTCCAGAGCGACGTCCGCTCGAACCTGCAGACCCTCCTGCGCGAGTACTCGAGCGGGCTCTCGCACGGCGGGGCGCAGGCGTTCAACCAGGCCGCGCGCTATTTCGAGCGGGCCTACCGCTTCACCGCCATCACCAACGACGCCCTGCTCGGCGAGGAGCCCACGCGCGACATCCCGCGCGCGCTCCGCGGATCCCAGCGGACGTTCTCGGCGCTGGCCCAGGATCCGGAGGCGCTCCAGCAGCTCGTGACCGACCTCAACGTCACGGCCGGCGCCCTCGCCCGCGAGGACACGTCGCTCGAGGCCTCCGTGCCGGCGCTCCGCGACACCCTCCGCGCCGCCCAGCCGGCGCTGGCCTCGCTGAACAACGCGCTGCCGACGCTGCGCGCCTTCTCGGTCGAGGCGCTGCCGGGGGTGCGCTCGTCGCTGCCGACGCTCGACGTGGGCATCCCCTGGCTCCACCAGGCCCGGCTGCTGATGCGGCGCAGCGAGCTCAGGGGCCTGTCCAGGCAGCTGCGCATCGCCACGCCGAACCTCGTGCGGCTCAACATCCAGCTGCGGCCTCTGCTACGGACCGGACGGCAGCTGTCGTCGTGCACCAACAACGTGCTGGTGCCGTTCGCCCAGTCGAAGATCCCGAGCATCGAGTCCGGCAACTCGAACCAGGAGGTCCGGCGCCAGATCGTCCGGAGCTTCGTCGGGCTCTCCGGCGAGAGCCGCCTGAACGACGCCAACACGCCGTTCTTCCACATACAGGGGGTCAACCCGCTCAACCTGACCACCGGCCGGATCGAGCCCGCCGCGCCGCAAGACGCCCACACGCCGCCCGCGCACCGGCCCGACGTGCCCTGCGAGACCCAGCAGGCGCCCAACCTGTCGGCGCCCGGCGGACCGGCCTCGTCGTTCTCGAGCCGCTCGCCGCGCACCTCGCCGGCAAATCTCCGCCGACTCGGCGCCGACTGGCGGCAGATGATCCACAGCGGCAGGTTCGCGGCCCTCGAGCGGCGCTTCCGCGCGCTGGCGAAGGAGAGCTCGAAGTGAAGCGCGTCATCCGCAAGCACCTGCGCGACGCGCTCGCCGTCGTGGGCATCGCGATCCTCGCGATCGGCGCGGCCGCCTACATCCTCAGCCAGCAGCGGCTGCGCTTCCCGCTCATCCAGCAGAAGCCGAAGGAGATCAACGCCGAGCTCCAGAGCTCGCAGGCCGTGCTCCCGGGGCAGGGGCAGACGGTGCGTGTGGCCGGGGTCGAGATCGGCGAGATCGGCGGCGTGAAGCTCAAGAACGGCGTGGCGGACGTCCAGCTCGAGATCAAGCCGAAGTACAAGAACACGATCCGCACGGACGCGACGGTGCTGCTGCGTCCGAAGACCCCGCTCAAGGACATGTTCCTCGAGGTCGACCCGGGCTCGGGCCCGGTGGTCCCCGAGGGCGGCACCCTCCCGGTCGCGAACTCGGCGCCCGACGTCAACCCGGACGAGTTCTACGAGGCGCTCGACTCCGACGCGCGCGACTACCTGAAGCTGCTCGTCGTGGGCGGGGGGAAGGGTCTACAGGGGCGCGGCGGCGACCTGCGCGAGGTCTTCCGCCGGCTCTCGCCGCTCCACCGCGACCTGGCGCGCGTCACCGAGGCCTCCGCCCGCCGGCGCCACGCGCTCAAGCGACTCATCCACAACTACTCGGAGCTCGTCACCGAGCTCGGCCACCACCCGGACGACCTGTCGCGGCTCGTGACCGCGTCGCGCGACGTCTTCTCGGCGACGGCCAGCCAGAACGCCAACATCTCGCTCGCCGTGGCCCGGCTGCCGGGCACGCTCCGGCAGACCCAGCGCACGCTGAACCAGGTCGACCGCTTCGCGCCGCTCCTCCAGTCGTCGCTGCAGTCGCTGCGCGCCCCGTTCCGCCGGCTCGCGCCCACCAACGCGGCAGTGAGGCCGTTCCTCGCCGCCACCGAGCCGGCCCTCCGCACCCAGATCCGGCCGTTCGTCCGGCGCGCGAGGCCGTACACCAAGAACCTGTCGAGTGCTGCGCGTAACACGGTTCGCGCCCTGCCGGACCTCACGACCGGTATCAACGAGCTCAACCGCTTCTTCAACATCGGCGCCTACAACCCGGGCGGCGCCGAGGGCCTGGGCGGGAAGTCGATCGCGCAGCAGCGCGCCCGCCAGGAGGGCCTCCTCTACTGGCTCGCATGGACGGCGCAGAACGGCGTCTCCCTGTTCAACACCGCCGACGCCCAAGGACCATTCCGCCGGCTCACCATCTGCGGACTGCCCGACACGGTGGTGGCGGGGGTCCTCGGCGCGGCCCTTGCCGAGATCGGCGCCCAGCAGCCCGCGCTACTCCAACAGCTCGAGAACCAGCTCGGTGCAACCGAGGCGAACCTCGCCCAGAAGCTGATCGCGGCTTCGGGCGGATTCGGAACCTGCAGCTTCTAGACCATGGTCAAGGACACACCAAGCCTGAAGCAGATCGCCGCGATGGTGGGCTTCACGCTGTCCGTCTTCGGCCTGCTCCTGTTCCTCTGGCTGAGCTTCGGCGGGACCGTTCCGCTGAAGCCGAAGAAGTACCAGGTCGAGGTCGCCTTCCCAGAGGCAGCGACCCTGGTCGAGGAGGCCGACGTCCGCATGGCGGGGGTCAACATCGGCAAGGTCAAGGTGCGCTCGCTGACCGACCACGGCCACCGGACGCTGGCCACGATCCAGATCGAGCCCCGTTTCGCGCCGATCCCGAAGGACACGCGGGCGATCCTGCGCCAGAAGTCGCTGCTCGGCGAGACCTACGTCGAGCTCGCACCGGGAGACAAGAGCTCGGGCAAGCTGCCCGACCACGGCAGGCTGCCGGACGGCCACGTCGAGGGGACGACCCAGCTGGACGAGATCTTCTCCACCTTCGACAGGCAGACCCGCAACAACTTCCAGGCCTGGCTGCACGACTCTGGCATCGCCACGAGCGGCGACTACCCGCAGAACTTCAACGACGCGCTCGGCAACGCCGCGCCCTTCTTCGAGGCCGGAACGAGGCTGCTGACGCCGCTCGACGACCAGGAGATCGCGCTTCGCCGCCTCGTCCGCAACACCGGCAGGGTCTTCGGGGCGATCTCACGCGAGAACGGCGCTCTCCGGGGACTGATCGTGAACGGCAACGACACCTTCGGCGCCCTCGCCTCACGCGACCAGGCGCTGGCCGACACCTTCCAGGTCTTCCCGACCTTCCTGACCGAGACGCGCGCCACGGTGCGCCGGCTCGAGAGCTTCGCCCGTAACGCGAACCCGCTGGCCACGGACCTGAAACAGCCGGCCAGGGACCTCGCCCCGACGCTGCGTGACCTCGGCGCCCTGGCGCCGAACCTGGAGGCACTGTTCCACGAGCTCGGGCCGTTCATCGACACGGCCGACGTGGGCCTGCCGCAGCTGAACCGCGTCCTGCGCGGCGCGCGGCCGGTGCTCGACGCGGTCCACGTCTTCATGCCCGAGCTCAACCCGATCCTGTCCTACCTCGCCTTCGCCAGGGGTCAGGTCGCCGACTTCATCACGGTCGGCGGCGCGGCGTTGGCGGGCAACGACCAGGGCGGCTACGCGCGCGGGACCGGGGCCGAGCACTACCTGCCGCAGATCGCGATGATCGAGCCACGCTCGTTCATGCGCGAGAACACGCGGCCGGCGTGGGAGCGCGGCAACGCCTACATCGCCCCCAACGCCTACATCCGGGGGATCCCGCTCGGCATCATCGAGAGCTTCGACTGCAAGCCCTCCGGCGGGGAGGTCCACAACCCGATCGAGAGCGGAGCGGGGTCGCCCGCGCCGCCGTGCTTCGTGCAGCCGCCGTCGCTCTACAACGGCCAGCGCTTCCCGGCGCTCCAGCGCGGCAAGGCGCCGAAGGTGGCCGCGCCCAAGGGCGAGGCCGGGACCTCGCCGGCGAGGCCCTAGACGGTCGCGAGGTCCGGCTCGCGGCTGCGGTCGAGCAGCTCCTCGATCGCGACCTCGAGGTGGGCGGCGAGGTCATCCGCGTCGGGTAGCGCGTCACGGTCCGCGTAGAGGCCGAAGCAGGCCCGGTCGCAGACGCTGGTGAAGCCGATCGAGAGGGTGTGGCGGTCGGCCAGCGGCACGACGGGATAGGCCTCCATCAGCTCGCAGCCGAGCATGTACAGCGGCTCTGGCGGCCCCGGGATGTTCGAGACGACGAGATTGAACGTGTGCGGACTCGCCACCAGACGCGAGACGACCCGCTGGAGCGACGAGGGCGCGTGGGCGATCAGCTCCAGGACCGCCTCCGAGCCCTCCGGGTCGCCGCGCTCCTTGCGCTCCTTCGTGGCGGCGTGGAGCTCGCGCAGCCGGCGAACGGGGTCACGCTCGTCGCACGGCAGGTCGAGGAAGAGGAACGAGATCCGGTTGCCGAGCTCGCCCGCGCCGTCGTCGGCGCGGATGTTGACCGGGACCATGGTCTTGAGCCGCCGCGGCTCCTGTCCGCGCCCGTCCAGGTAGCCGGCAAGGGCCCCCGTCGAGACGGTCAGGACCACGTCGTTGAGCGTCGTGCCGAACCTCCGCTTAACCTGCTTCAGCTCCTCGAGCGGGCGCACCGCGGTGGCCAGCCGGCGGTACGGCGAGAGCGGCTCGTTGAGCACGCGCGCCGGCGTCGTCGGGGCAAATGAGCTCACGAACGCCTGGCCGGCACGGCGGAGGAGCCCGCCAGCGCGGCGTGGGGAGCCGGCCAGCTTCGCGGGGAGCGCCACGAGGTCGAACTGCTGGGCCACGCGGTCGGCGAGGCCGGCGAACAGCCGCTCGCCGGCGCCGGGGCCCGACGCGGGCCGCCACTCCTCCGGCTCGTCGGGGGGCGAGTCCGGCTCAGGGTCGAGCAGGAGCGCGGCGAGCTCGACGGCTGCGATGCCGTCAACCATGCAGTGGTGGGCCTTGCCGACCACCCCGAGGCCGCCGTCCTCGAGGCGGTCGGCGATCCACAGCTCCCAGAGCGGGCGATTGCGAGCGAGAGGCGTCGACATCACCGTGTCCGCCAGCTCGGCCAGATCGTCGCTCGGCGCTCGGCGGACGTGCCGGTCGACGTCGAACTCCTCGTCGTCCACCCAGACCGGCCGGTTCAGCCCGAGCGGCACCTCCGCGAGCCGCTGCCGGTAGCGCGGCGCGCGCCGCAGGCGGCAGGCGATGTGGTCGCGCAGCCGCTCGAAGCTCGGGGCGGCACCGTCGCGCGGCGGCGCGAACCTCGCCGTCCAGCCCACGTGCATGTGCGCAGACGTCGTCTCCACGTCGAGAAACGAGGCGTCCAGCGACGTCAAACGATCTGCGGCCATCCGGCCGTACCTCCCTCGAGACGGGGCCCACCTCCGTCGACTTGCACCGTAGCGCGATCGCTCAGGAGATGACGGCCGCCACCCGCTCGACCAGCTCCCGGTGAAGCCGGACGTTGTCGGCGCGGTCGCTGCGCACGACCACGAGGCCGGGCTCGGCGGCGGCGGCCGCGACCTCGTCGTCGGTGGCCGCCTCCGTGTAAGCGAGCCCGGCGAGCGACGCGACCCGCTCGAGGTCGACTCCCCCCGGCGTCGCGATGTGCCGCTCGTACAGCTCGCGGTCGGCCTCCGCGGCCACCGGCAGGAAGTCGAAGATCGCGCCGCCGCCGTTGTCGAGGCAGACGACGGTCAGCTCGGCCCCGGCGCGGCCGGCCGCCAGCAGCCCGCCCAGGTCGTGCAGCAGGCCAAGCTCGCCCGTCAGCAGCCAGCCTCGCCCGCCGTGCGCCAGCGCCGCGCCGGCGGCCGAGGCGGCGACGCCGTCGATCCCGTTGGCGCCGCGGTTGGCGAGGAAGCGGATCGGATTCTCCGACTGGGGGAAGTAGGCCTCCAGATCGCGGATCGGCATCGACGAGCCGACCCAGACGACCGCCCCGTCCGGCAGCGCCGGCTCGATCGCCGCGAGCGCCTTCGGCTCGAACGGGTCGGGCGCCCCGGCGAGAGCCTCCGGAACCGCGGAGTCCGCCCTGCGCCAGGACTCGATCCAGCCCGGCTCGCGCTGGCTCGTGCGCATCTCGAGGGCGGCGGCCAGCGCGTCGCACGCCGGCGCGGCGGCGGCGTGCAGGAGCAGCCCGGCCGAGCGGGTCGGCTCGTGCCAGGCGGCGTCGGGGTCGAGGATCACCTGCTCGGTCCGCGCGAGCAGCTCGCGGAGGGGCTTCGACGTGGGCGTGTCGCCGACGCGGAGCACGAGCGCCGGGAGGTGCTCCTCGGCGAAGGCGTGGACGCGGAGGAGCACGTCGTAGTGCGCGACCACCTGGGAGCGGTCGTGGCCGCCGCAGCGCAGCCCGGAGGCGGGCTCGGCGAGGACGGGCCAGCCCACCTCGCCGGCGAGTCGCGCGACCGCCTCGGCGACGTCCTCGCGTGTCGGGCCGCAGACGATCGCTCCGCGGGGCATTGCCGCGATCCTGTCGGCCAGCCGCTGGACGTCGTTCGCATCGGGCGCGCTCGAGTGCTCGCGCAGCTCCACCCAGGGGCGCCCGTCCTCGCGCCCCTGCCAGGGGACGGCGTCCAGCTCCTCCTCGACCGGCGCGAGCGGGTCGCGAAGCGGGAAGTTGAGGTGCACCGGGCCGGGCCGGCCGCCCGCGGCGGTCCACCAGGCCCGGCAGGCAAGCGCGCGGTGGTGCACGGCCGAGTCAGGTCCGGGCCCGTGGTTGCCGACCTCGACGAACCACTTGGCGGCGCTCCCGTAGAGCCGCTGCTGGTCGATCGCCTGCCCCGCCCCGACGTCCCGGAGCTCCGGCGGACGGTCGGCCGTCAGGACGATCAGCGGCACTCGTGCCTCGTAAGCCTCCGCCACCGCGGGGTGCAGGTTCGCCGCCGCGGTCCCGGAGGTGCAGGTGACCGCCACGGGCTTGCCGCTCGCCTTTGCCAGGCCCAGTGCCAGGAACCCCGCCGCGCGCTCGTCGATCACGGAGATCGCCTCGATTCCCTCCTGGCCCGCCAGCGTGAGGATCAGCGGCGCGTTGCGGGACCCGGGGCAGGTCACGGCGTGGGCGAGGCCGCAGCGCCGCAGCTCGTCCACGAACGCCTGGATCGGCGCGTAGGTGCGGTTGACGGGGATGATCTGGCTCACGATGGTGGTGTTCGTCCCCGGGTTCATGCAGCGGGCAGACGCTTGGCGACCGGTGGCCGAGCTGCTGCCCGAACGCTATCCGAGCACCCTCCTCGACCATCGGGAGCACATCTTCGAGGAGCGGCTCCGGGAGATCGCCGAGGCGGGGGAGGGGCGGGTGCTGGTGGGCTACTCGCTGGGCGGCCGGCTGGCCCTGCGCGCCGCACTGCGCGCGCCCGGCCGCTACGCCGGGCTGGTCACCGTCGGGGCGACGGCCGGCATCGAGGAGCGCGCCGCCAGGGCGGCCGCCGACGAGAAGCTCGCCGCCTGGATGGAGCGCTCGACGATCGAGGAGGTCGTCTCAGTGTGGGAGCGCCAGCCCTTGTTCGCCGACCAGGGCGAGACGCTCATCGAGGCCCAGCGCGCAGGCAGGCTGAGCCACGACCCCCGGGACCTCGCCTCGCTTCTCCGCAGCGCCGGCCAGGGCGCCCTCGAGCCGGTCTGGGACGACCTGCCCGGCCTCGACCTGCCGCTCCTCGCGATTGCGGGCTCACGCGACGAGCGCTACACGGAGGCGGCGAAGCGCATCGCCGAGCTCGCGCCGGGCGGCCGGTTCGAGCAGATCGAGCACGCGGGCCACGCGCCTCAGCTCCAGCGCCCCGAGGCGGTGGCGCGCCTGCTGATCGACTTCCTAGGCCCTGGCTCCTAGAGCCTCGAGGACCAGCTCGACCTCATCCTGCGGCCAGCGCCGCGGCGTCCTGCCCTTCTCGATGTAGCGCGCGAAGTACGAGCCGACGAGCATCGCCACGGCGGCCTCGATGTTCGCGTCGGTCCTCAGCTCGCCGCGGTCGCGCGCCCGCCGGAGGATCGCTCGCAGCTCGCCGCGGCGGGGCGCCACGAGGCGCCCGCGCCAGAGCTCGAGCAGCTCGGGGGTATGCGCCTCCTCGGCCAGGACGGTCCCGAGCATGCCCATCCCGTTCGGCCGCTCGACCCCCTGGCGGAAGTGGCGCAGCCGCGCGATCAGGTCCGCGCGGGTGTCACCGCTGTCCTCGGGCTGCTCCCGCTGCCTGTAGGCGGCCAGCGCCGCCGTCGCCAGCTCGGCCTTGCCCCCGTAGCGGAGGTAGACGGTGGGGCGCGTGACGCCCGCCTCCGCGGCCACGGCGTCGATGGACATTCGGGCGTAGCCGTCCCGTGCCATCAGCGCGAGTGCCGCCTCGAGCACGCGCTCGTCGATCGCCTCGGAGCGCGGACGCCCCCTGGGCTTTGACTCGGTCGCCGACATTTACTTGACGGTAGTGTATAAGTAATCCCCCCTCAGAGCGAACAGGGAGGTGGCATGCGAATCGGAATCGTGGGAGCCGGGCGGATCGGAGGTAACGCGGGCAGGCTGTTCGCGCGCGCCGGGCACGAGGTCATGTTCAGCTTCTCGCGCGAGCCGGAGAAGCTCCAGGAGCTGGCTCAGGAGACCGGCGGCAGCGCGGGCACGCCCGCCGAGGCGGTCGGCTTCGGCGAGGTGGTGATGCTGGCCGTGCCGTGGACGCTCGTCGACGACGCGCTCGCCCAGATGGGCTCGCTCGAGGGAAAGGTCGTCGTCGACACGACGAACCAGTTCGGCGCCGGTGGCTGGGAGGACCTGGGCGACCGAACCGCCGCCCAGCTGAACGCCGCCCGCATGCCGGGCGCCGCCTACGTCAAGTCCTTCAACACCCTGACCTCGGGCTTCCAGGCCGAGGCCGCGGAGCGGACGGGCGACGAGCGCGCGGTCCTCTTCCTCTGCGGCGACGACGCCGGCGCCAAGGCGACCGTGGCGGGTCTGATCGAGGACGCCGGCTTCGTCCCCGTCGACATCGGCGGAACGGCCGACGCGGCGGTGATGGAGGCGCCGAGGCGCGA
>Ga0066652_100001661_pt1 | contig 11693 bp, 7 predicted proteins | sample GraSoiAngelo_101_FD_71413 | JGI IMG/M metagenome (GOLD analysis project Ga0066652, IMG submission 71413) | Grasslands soil microbial communities from the Angelo Coastal Reserve, California, USA - 14_0903_02_30cm | ecosystem: Environmental > Terrestrial > Soil > Grasslands | place: USA...
GGCAACACCGCCTTGTCGACTTCGAGCGACGCGAGCAGCTCACTCACGGGCGGCGCGATCGTCGCGGACACCGAGATCTTCGAGATGAGATCGTGCAGCGTCTCGGCGTAGCGACCCAGTATCGCGAAGCTCGCGCGGCGCGCGGTGGCGAGGGTGATGTCGGTCGTCACGTTCGGGTTGCCATCGCGATCGCCGCCCACCCAGTTGCCGAGTCGCAGCGGCGTGATGGTCAGCGTGGTGTCAGTGGCTCCGAACTCCTCCTCGAAGGCGCCGAGCAGCGCGGCGCGCGCCGAGGCGGCCGCGTCGAGCAGGCGCGTCTCCAGATACCACAGCACGGTGCTCACCTCGTCCTTCACCGTCGGACGGTCCTGCCGCACCTCGGCGGTGACCCACAGGAGCTCGACCTCCGCGTCCAGGCGCGACTCCAGATCGCGTCGCTCGGCCGGCGTTGCGTCGTCCCCCGCGAGCAGGATGTCCGCCACGCGCGCCTGCAGCTGCAGGAGCGTCCGCCGCGTCGACTCCGTGGGATGCGCCGTGAGCACCGGGCGCACGTCGAGTCGCTCGAGTGCCCGCACGACGTCGGCCCGCGTGTGTCCTTCGGTTTTCAGCGCGCGCATCGCCCAGCGCGCCGAGCCAGGCTGCGGCTCGGTGTCGTCCGCGCGGCGATAGGAACGCGTGCGACGGATGCGGTGCACCTGCTCCGCCGTGTTGATCAGGAGAAAGAAGAGCGTGAACGCCCGCGCGGTCGTCGCGACGTGGTCCAGCGGAAGTTGCTCCACCCGCATCAATAGGTGGTCGAGCGATTCGGAACCCGAGTCACCGCGACGCCGGGCCCGCGCCGCGCGACGCAGCCCCTCGACGGTCTGGAACGCGGCCTCGCCCTCGAGCCGCCGGATCACGCGACCCAGCGCACCCGCGAGCCAGCGTACGTCGTCGTGCAGCGGTACGTCCTCGCGACGGACGCTCGGCCCGGCGGTACTCGGCGTGAGTTGGCTCGTCCTCGTCACAATCAGGACGTGATTTTCAGGCGACGAATGCGCTTCGGGGCGCGAGGGTACCGCAGGTCCAGCTTCGCGAGGCGCTCTGCGATGGTCCGGGCGACGAACAGGTTGCGCACATGCTTGTCGTCCGCGGGGATGATGTACCATGGTGCCCAGGGCGTGCTGCAGCGCACGAGCAGGTCACGATACGCGACCGTGAATTCATCCCACAGCTTCCGGTCGTCGAGATCGCTCTCGCGAAACTTCCAGTTCTTCGTCGGGTCCTCGAGCCGTTCCTGCAGCTGCGTCCTCTGCTCCTTCTTGGACATGTGCAGGAAGAACTTCAGGATCACGACGCGGTTCTCGGCGAGCATGCGCTCGAACTCGTTGATCTGACGGAAGCGGCGCGTCCATTCCGCGCGGTCGATCAGGCCGTGCACGCGCGGTACGAGCACTTCCTCGTAATGCGAACGGTTGAAGACGCCGAACATCCCGCGCGGTGGCATCCGCTCGTGCACTCGCCACAGGTAATCGTGCAGCTGCTCGGCTTCTGACGGCGCCCTGAAGGCCGTGACGTGCACGCCCTGCGGGTTGACGTCGCGGAACACCTTCTTGATGACGCCATCCTTTCCGGAGGCATCGCGCCCCTGCAGGATGACCAGCAGGGCATAGCGGCCATCGGCGTAGAACACCTTCTGCAGATCGGCGACACGGTCCACCTGCTTCTCGACCATGCGCTCCAGCGTGTCGTCGGACGGAACGTGGCCGACGCGGGCATCCCGGTCACTGAGCGCGGGACGAGACCGGGACGAGACCGGACGAGCGCGGAGCGCCATCGACGCGCGACTATTCCCCGCGCTGATTCAGATGCTCTTCGGCGTACTTGATCGCGAAGGTGTGCACATCGCGCACATCCGGGGGCACGTCGATCCACGGGAAGAGCGCCTCGCCGTACTCTGTCTCGGCCTGGCGCTGCGCTTCGTCGACGGATTCATGCGGCGTATCGCCGCACAGCTCACCGTACGCGGTATACCGGAACAGCATCGCGGTGTCGTCCCTGTCCTGCACCAGCACCACCACGTCCGGGTCCGGCAGGAGGCGGTCGGGAGCGAGGGGGTACCCCCCGGTGTGCACCGAGATCCTGCGATCGCCGACGGGACCGATCAACGCGACACGACGAATGCGACGTCCGAACATACGTATAACCTACGAATCCGACGCGTTCCACGCGATATGAACCACAGAGGACTCAGAGAAGAGCCAGACCTGAGCGTCTTTAACCAGGGTTCGCCCGCCTTCTCCTGTATCCCCTGAGTCCTCTGTGGTTCAATTCATCACGCATTGTGCCGCGCTGCAACTTGTTCGACGCACCTGCATCAGCAGATACGCGAGTACCTCGCGCGGACGCGCGGCGCCCCGCGCAGCGCTCAGGGACCGCCCTTCCTTATATATGCCGTTGCAGTTGGAGTTGCAGTTAAGTGCGCATCATTGCATCGTTTGCACCCATGAGCGTCACAGAAGGTCAGAGCCCCACCCCGGCGCCCCTCAATCCCACCGTGGCGGACACCAGCGAGCCCGACCTCGACATCATCCTTCCGCTCCTCAAGGAAGCGACGGCGGGCGAGTACGACATCCTCTCCGAGCTGGGTCGCGGCGGCATGGCCGCCGTGTATCTCGCCACCGATCTGTCGCTGAACCGCAAGGTCGCCATCAAGACCATGCTGCCGGAGCTGATCGGCCGCGGCTCCATGGTCGCGCGGTTCAAGCGCGAGGCGCAGATGGCCGCCGGGTTGTCCCATCCTCACATCGTGCAGATCCATGCGGTGAAGCAGACGCCGCGCATCGTCTACTTCGTCATGAAGTTCATCGAGGGACGCGGGCTCGACTCGCTCATAAACGAGCACGGCGCGCTCGACCTCGACATGACGCGCCTGATCCTGCAGCAGGCGGCGAGCGCCCTGTCGTTCGCGCACCATCGCGGCGTCATCCACCGTGACGTGAAGCCGGCCAACATCATGATCGACGAGAACGGCTGGGCGGTCATGACGGATTTCGGCATCGCCAAGATCGACGACGGCAGCAACCTCACCGCGACGGGCACCGCCGTCGGCACGCCGCACTACATGGCGCCCGAGCAGTTCCACAACAAGCCGCTCACCGGCGCGGCGGATCAGTACTCGCTCGGCGTCGTCGCGTACGAGATGCTCTCGGGGAAAAAGCCGTTCGACGGCAGCACGCTCGCAGAGATCATCACGCAGCACCTGTTCAAGGACCCGCCGCAGCTCAAGGTGGATCGCGCAGACCTGCCGGAGAGTGTCTCCGACACGATCTCGCGGATGCTGGCCAAGGAACCGGAGCAGCGCTTCCCCGATCTCGATTCCGCCATCGCGGCCTTCGGCCCTCCGGATCCCGCGAAGGTGGACGCCGCGCGCGGGCGCCTGATGTCACTGGCGCGGAAGTCCCCGACGCGCGGGCCGCGGCTCAGCGTGCCCATGAGTCCCGTCCCTCAGACCCGGCCGAGCGCACCGACCACCGTGCTGCCCAGGGAAGCGCCGGTGGAAGTGACACCCAGCGGCTCGATCGTGACCGGGAAGGGCGCACCGACGTCGGCTGTGCCGTCAGCTGCGAAGACGACCGCACCAGCGCCCGTGCCCGGCGACAGCGGCGCGAAGAAGCGCCGCAGCCTGTGGCCGATCTGGGTTGCGACGATCGTGGCAGTCGCCGTGGTGGCGGGGCTGTATTTCTCGGGCATCATGCAACCGAGGGGCGCGGCCAGCAACGCGGCAATGGAGCGCGGGATCGCGCTGTGGCAGCAGGGACGCGCACCCGCCGCGGTCGCGGAGTTCAACACCGCTGCGCGCGCACAGCCCACCAGCGCGATGCCGCACGTGTATCTCTCGCGCCTCGCACGCGAGCGCGGTGACATGCGGATCGCCCTCGCCGAAGCGCTGCGCGCGGCGCAGCTGGAGCCGGGGAACGGCGCGGCTCTCCGCGAGGTCGGTGCGGTGCAGCTCGCGCGTGGCGACAACGACGCGGCGCGACGCTTTTTCGTTCGCGCGGTGCGTGCAAACCCCAACGATCGGGCGGCGATCGGCTGGCTCGCCTGCTCGTTCCATCGCATGGGCTTCAACGACGAGTCTCACCGCTGGGCGCAGCGGGCCGGTACCGGCGCGTGGGACGCGTGCATACTGGCTCCGGTCGCTGCACCTGTTGCGCCGCCGCCCGTCGACAGCACGCAGCCATAACGCTGAGAGCGCGGGTTCAAGACAATTCGATCTGAGCACCTACCGTTCGTGTGAACCTCACGACGCTCTTCGATCTCTCGCTCATTGGCCGGCACGATCGGCCCGCGCTGGAATACTCGACGCCGGACGGCACGCTCGCGACGCTGCGCTTCGGCGACATCGAGCATCGCGCCAACCGGATGGCCCACGAGCTCCGCGCGCGCGGCCTGGAGCGCGGTGACCGCCTGTGCGTCCATCTCGCCAACCGCGTCGAGTTCATCGACGTCTTTCTGGCGTGCGCGCGACTGGGCGCGATCTTCGTGCCGATGAACGTGCTGTACCGCGAGCGCGAGCTGCGCCACATCGTCGGCGACGCGGACCCCACGGCGGTCGTGACCTCAGCGTCGACGCACGTGGACTACCCCGCCGAGGCGCGGACGTGGGAGATCGATGATCTCTCCGCGGACGCACGGCTCCAGCCGCACACCCGGATCGCGGAGCCGCTGTCGGGTGACGATCCGGCGATGATCGTGTACACGTCCGGCACCACCGGTGCGGCGAAAGGAGCGGTGCTGTCTCACGGCAACCTCGCGGCGAATGCGGTGAACCTCGTTGCCTGCTGGCGCATCTCCGAGGCGGACCGCTACCTGGCCATGCTGCCGCTCTTCCACGTGCACGGACTCGGGAACGGCGTGCATTCGTGGCTCGTGAGTGGATGTCTCATGCGGCTCTGCGAGCGCTTCGACCAGAACACCGCGGCCGCCATCTTCGCGGACTTCAAGCCGACGCTGTTCTTCGGCGTCCCGACCATATACGTGCGCCTGCTGGACGCCGACATGGTCAACGACATGCGCGCCCGCGACATCGGGAAGCATGCGCGGCTGTTCGTGTGCGGCTCCGCGCCGCTCCCCGCGCACGTGCTCCAGGCGTTCGAGCGACGGTACGGACACAGGATCCTGGAGCGATACGGGATGAGCGAGGCACTCATGATCCTGTCGAACCCATACGAGGGAGAGAGGCGGGCCGGGACCGTTGGATTTCCCCTGCCGGGTGTGTCCGTGCGGCTCGTCAGCAGTGGAGGTGACGGCGGCGAGGACGGTCATGACTGCGCTGCCGACGAGGTCGGTGAAGTCCGGGTGCGAAGCCCGGCCCTGTTCTCGGGATACTGGAGGCGGGAGGACGCAACGCGCGAGGCGTTTGTCGACGGCTGGTTTCGCACCGGCGACCTCGGCGCGCGCTCAGCGGACGGGTACTACACGCTGCGCGGCCGGCGCGGCGACCTGATCATCTCCGGTGGATTCAACATCTATCCGCGCGAGATCGAGGAGCTGCTGCTCGAGGATCCGCGAGTCCGCGAAGCCGCTGTCGTCGGAGCACCGGATGACGTGCGCGGCGAGGTGCCCATCGCGTACATCGTGGCGGACGCCTCGCTGGACGTGCGCGAGCTGACCGACCGGTGCAGGTCGCAGCTCGCGTCGTTCAAGGCCCCGCGCGCGTTCGTGCGCGTCGACGCCCTTCCCCGCACGGCGCTCGGCAAGGTGCAGAAACACCTGCTGCCACCCTGGATCCCGTGAGCGCCGCGGTTCTCGCACTTCTCGCGCTGCTCCTCGCGATTGCGTTGAGCATGACGACGCGCATCAATGTCGGGCTGGTCGCGATCGCGCTCGCGTGGCTCATCGGTGTGTATGCGGCGCATATGAAGGTCGAGGCCGTGGTGACGGGCTTTCCCGCGTCCTTGTTCCTCACGCTGACCGGCGTGACCTTCCTGTTCGCCGTCGCCAAATCCAATGGAACGCTGGACGCGCTCGCGCACCGCGCGGCGCGCATGGTACGGGGCAACGCGGCGCTCCTGCCGCCGCTGTTCTTCGTGCTCGCCGGACTGCTCGCCACCATCGGACCCGGCGCCGTCGCGAGTGTCGCGCTCGTGGCTCCCATCGCGATGCCCATTGGCGCAAGCGCGGGCGTGCCCAACCTGCTCAGTGCGATCATGATCGGCACGGGTGCGAACGCGGGCAACCTCTCCCCGATCAGCGCGGTAGGCGCGATGGTCAACTCCCTGCTCGCCAAACAGGGACTTGGGGGACACGAGTGGCGCGTGTGGAGCGCGAACTTCCTGGCACATGTCATCGTGGCAGCGGCCGCGTGTTTCTTGCTCGGAGGCTGGCGACTGATCCGCACCGGCCGCTCCGTGCAGACCGCGGACGTCGACGCGCCGCGATTGAGCCGCAGCCAGTGGCTGACGATCGGCGTGACGCTCGCGTGGATGCTCGCGGTCGTGCTGCTGCGCGTCCACGTCGGGCTCGCGGCGTTCGGTGCGGGCACGCTGCTGCTCCTGGCGCGCGCGGCGGATGAGCGGGATACGATCGCGAAGATCCCGCTCGACATCATCATCATGGTATGCGGCGTGACGATGCTGATCGGCGTGCTCGAAGCGACCGGCGGGATGGCGCTGTTCACGGGACTCATCGCTCGCATTGCCAATGCCCACACGATAAACGCGGTGATCGCGTTCGTCACGGGCGCCATCTCCACGTACAGCAGCACGTCCGGCGTAGTGCTCCCCGCGTTCCTGCCAACGGTCAACGGTCTGGTGCGTCAGGTCGGTGGGGGCAATCCCCTCGCGGTCGCGCTCTCGATCAACGTCGGATCGGCACTCGTGGATGTATCGCCGCTGTCCACGATCGGCGCGCTGTGCGTCGCCGCAGTCGCCGATCGCGCGGCGGGCAAGGACCTGTTCAACAAGCTGCTGATCTTCGGCCTGTCGATGATCGTCGTGGGCGCATTGCTGGCGGGGCTGTTCGCGTCGGGCTTCGCGCGCCTGTAGAACGCCCTATTGAGACGTTCTCGGCACGGCCTGCATGAGGAGCTCGAGTGCGCGAGTGAAGCCCGCTTCGCCTGTCTCCGATCCCTTGTAGTGGCCGAGTCGCACCACGACCAGCGAATGCGACGGGATGATCAACGTCGTCTGGCCGCCCGCGCCCGACATGTAGTACGCGTCCTTCGGCACCGGCATACCGCCGTCACCGTTGATCCAGAAGAATCCACCATAGACGGGCCGGTTGTCCGCAATCCACGCGGGCGCGAGCGTGCGCACGAAACGCACGAACTCCTCAGGCAGGATGCGCACGCCGTTCCACACGCCGTCCTGCAGGTACAGGTTGCCGAGTCGCGCCCAGTCGCGGGCGCTGGCGAGCTCGTAACCCTGAGTCAGGAAATCGCCGAACGGATCGGTCTCCATCACGAACGTTCGAATGCCGAGCTTGTCGAACAGGGCGCGCTGCGGAAACGAGAGGTACTCCTCGCCGAGCTTCTCCACGCCGAGCCGCGTGAGGTAGTTCACGAGCACCGGATCCGTGTTGTGGTACCGGCCGACGGTGCCTGGAGGCCACTGCAGCGGTCGCGTCGCGGCGTAGTGAAACGAGTTGACGCTACCCGTATACAGGTACAGATGATCGGGGTACGTGCCGCGTGGATCGTAGTCGGGATCCTGCGGTGCCTTGATGCGCAGCCCGCTGGACATGTGCAGCAGATCCGCGATGCGGATCTCGTGGCGAGGATCGCCGGGCGTCTGCCACTCGGGGATGGGCGCGAGCTGCTCGAGGTCGTACACGCCGCGCTGCATCAGTACGCCGAGGAGGGTCGCGCTGAGACTCTTCCCCATCGACCAGCTCTCGAGTGGCGTCGTCGGGGTGATGCCCGTGCCATAGCGCTCACCGATGAGGCGTCCCTTGTAGGTGACGACGAACGCAGCGGTCAACTCGCCGGGAACTGAGAACGCCGCATCGACGGCCGCGCGCACTTTCGCCCCGTCGATCTCGGTGGGCATCGGCGACGTCGGCAGCGCGTCTCCCATGGGCCACGGCTGCGTGGACGCATCCGGGAGCGTGCTCTTCACGGCGACCGGCGTGAAGCTCAGCGTCCCACTCGGCGGCAGTGTGACGCATCCCTGGCTGCCCGTGTACTTCGCGACGCGCGCCGGCCCGTTCGGCACGGACACGCTCACGGTCCTCGCCGCACGATCCACGACCGGCTTCCCGACCTTCTTGCGACTCGAATAGGGCGCGGTGAACCACCCGACGTACTCGGCCGCGAAGTCGAGGTCCAGGCCGGTGATGAAGACGGCGGAGCACATCGTCTTCGCGAGACCGGAGGCGTCGTGCGAGAGCGCGTCGCCCGGCGGCGGGACGTACGCGGTGTTCAGCTCGAACGATTTCGCGCGTGCGAGAAGACGAGCGACGGTGGTGTCACGCGCTGATTGCGCGTCTGCGACTGCGTACGCGCCAACCAGCATGGCGGCCATGCCAGCGCCTCGAACGATCATGTCGTGTCTCGCAAGACAATAGATTCTGAACCACAGAGGACTCGGAGAAGTACAACAAGCGCTTTCTCTGAGTCCTCTGAGTCCTCTGTGGTTCAATCGCCTAAGGTTGCCCGCGCCTAATCTGCTGGTCAGCGGATCGGGATGTCGAGACGCACGCCAGTTACGACCGTCTCACTCAACACCTTGCTCGGCGTGATATACGGGCTGTCCACGTTGGTGAGCTCCAGACGCAGCGTGTGTCCCGCGTCCACACGCCAGTAATTGCCGTACGTCGCGATGACCACGTCGACATCCCCGACGGGCGCACCAGTGATGGGGTTCTGGAGCGTGTACGTCCCGCGCGTGATGATCTGCTTCATGCCGGTTTCGTCCACGTCGAAGAGACGCACGTTCAGCTGTACCCGCGGAGCGAGCGAGGACGCGTGAAACGCCACACGCGGCTGACCGGCGATCGTCAGCGCGCCGCTGGTGAACTGGGACACCGGCACGTCGTACGTGGCGAGGCTGCCAGGCACCAGCGGCGACTCGGGAGGAACCGGCAGCGGCTTCAGCTCCCGCGCTCCTTCCATGATGAGCGGATCCCAGAAAAAGCCGGAGGCGGGATCGGTCAGCGGATTCACCAGCACTGCCGGGGCGTCGAATGAAGCCGACACGCTGTCCGTCGACAGCGCAGCGAGCGACGGCACCGTCAGCACGTTCGCGGGATCGAACGCCTCGTCTCGCGGACGAGTGAGCGCGGCATACACCACGTGCGGCGGCTCGGCGCCTTCATCCTTCACGTAAAACGCCAGCCATGCCCGGATGAGACTCAGCGCGTACTCCACTTCGCCGGTCTTGTTCGCCGCGCGCGGGTGGCCGATGTCGCCGAAGTATGCCGCCACCGGGTACGATGGATCGACGGTCTGCAGCGCGAGCAGCATGCGCTTGGCTTCGATCATCGGGAAGAGATCGTCCGTAAACCCCTGCGCCATGAACACCGGGATGTGCGATGCGCGGACTGCGTCCCAGAAGTGCTCGTTCCACCACGGCGAGCGATACGCGGCGAGTCCGTCGCGGATGCTCCCGAACACGGGATCGATCGACGTCGGCTCTGTCGCGTTGAGATAGGTGTGCCAGCCGATGAAGTACTCGGGGTAGTTCAGGTATGGCCGGTCCGGATTCTTTCGAATTCCGGATCCATACAGGCCGTTCACGTAGCTGAGCTTGAGCCCACCCGGCACGTCGAGCGACTCACGTTCGCGGCCGTTCGGGACCAGCGACGCGAAGAGATCGCTCCATGCCGCAATTGGAACGATCGTGCGGATCGTGACGGTGTTTCGCTTCGGCGTAGCGAACGTCGGCTGGAGCGCGGCCAGCCAGGAGTGTCCGCCGCCATAGGACGCGCCGGTCACGGCGACCGCGCTCGCGTTCAGGTGATACTGCGGTTCGTCCACGACCTGCGCGATCATGCTGCGCAGATCGCCGACTTCGGCGTTCACGTCGACGAGATTCACCTGCCCCCATGAATCGCCAAAGCCGCGGGTCGAGTAGCGAAGCACCGCATAGCCTTCACCCACCAATGCGCGGGCGATGTCACCCGAGCTGGTTTTGCTGCCGGCGTAACCGTGGATCAGCGCAACGAGCGGAACCGGCTTGTCGACCTTGAGTGGAATCTCCAGGGTGACGTCGAGCAGCGCGCCGTCCACGGCGCTCGCGAGGAAACCGGTGCACGTGCGAACGTCGGGAGCGGTCTTGTCGCAATCGAGCCCGGGCGTCGCGGTACCTTGCCCGGTGAACTGACCAGTCTGATAGGTGTCCGGACCAAACGACCGAGCGCCCGGCGGTCCCTGATCGCCTTCAGCACTTTCTCGACGACGGGCGATTGCGTCGAGGGGTCCGGCGGGAGCTACAGGCTCACGCGAACACGCGGCCAGCAGCGCGAGGACAACAGCAACAACGGCTGAGCGGCGGAACATCGAACACCTCGTGGCGACGGTTGGCGTTCGATGGTGTACCGCGCAAGAACCGGACGAGCCGGTCGAGAGTCCTCGGACTCCTCTGTGGTTCGATCGTTTTATTGTACTCCAGCCCTCACCACCGGCCTCTCAGGACGTCCCGGCACCGGATCCATCTTCCTGGGCGTCGGATAGATCTCATCGAGCGTGTTCCCGTCATAGAGACGGCCGTTCTTCATGACATACCGGATCGTGTTCGTGTTCCGGATGTTCTCGAGCGGGTTCGCGTCCATGACCACGAGATCGGCCATCTTCCCCGCCTCGATCGAGCCGACGTCCGTCTGCAGGCCGAGCCCCTCGGCGCCGAGGATGGTCGCGGCGCGGAGGATGTCGACCGGCTGCATGCCGCCCATCCCGAACGACCAGAGCTCCCAGTGGTATCCAAGGCCGTTCAGCTGGCCGTGGCTGCCGATGCCGATGCGGCCGCCGCCCTTGATGATCTCGTTCGCCGAGCGCGCGATGAGCGGGAAGTTGTATTCCTCGTCCATGAACCAGCCGCCCGAGTTGCCCGAGCCGCGCTGGCCACGCATGCGTCGCCGTGACTTCTCCGCCAGTTCCTCGTACGGCGTGAACCGCTGCAGCTTCACGTCACCGTACACCGGCATGTGCTCGTACCAGTAGTTCTCCGCCCATGGACCGCCGTACGCGACGATGAGCGTCGGCGTGTACGTGATGCCACTCCGGGCGAACAGCGCGACGGCATCCTTATATAGCGGCGTGATCGGCAGCGAGTGCTCCTGCCCGGGATAGCCGTCGAGCGCCATCGTCATGTCGTACCGTTGATCGAGCGCGCCCTCGGTCGTCGGCATGATCTTCTGTTCTTTCGCCGCCTGGATGATCCACTGCCGCTGCTGGCGGTTGCCGGAGATGTACATCTTGAGCGTGTGCGTATCGTAGTACTCGCTGTACCGGCGCATGATCCGGCGCGCGTGGTCGAGATCCTTGATGTCGTCGCCGAGGATCGCCAGGTAGGTCGGACCGAACAGACCCGGGCCGGTGGAGTAGACGCGCGGTCCGACGTACTTCCCCGCTGTCACCTCGTCCTCGTACGAGAGCACGTCGGTGGTTCCCGTCTGCGGGTCGCGGAACGTGGTGACGCCATACGCGAGGTTGGCGAGATACGACGCGGGCTGCTGATGTTCGTCGCGCAGGACGTCGGGGTGCGCGTGCGTGT
>Ga0066652_100001663_pt1 | contig 11692 bp, 13 predicted proteins | sample GraSoiAngelo_101_FD_71413 | JGI IMG/M metagenome (GOLD analysis project Ga0066652, IMG submission 71413) | Grasslands soil microbial communities from the Angelo Coastal Reserve, California, USA - 14_0903_02_30cm | ecosystem: Environmental > Terrestrial > Soil > Grasslands | place: USA...
TGCGCGTCGCCGTGCAATCTCTCGGTGAGCTGCTCGACTTCCGGATCGACGAAGATGGTGTGTCGGTCCAGGACAGTGCATGAGGGTCGCATTCGCCGACCCCGTCGCGCTTCTGCGCGAGCTCGTCCACATCGACAGTCGCAACCCGTCCCTCGTTGCTGGTGCGCCAGGCGAGCAGGAGGCAGCCACGTTCATGGCCGACGTGCTGCGTGAGTGGGGACTGCATGCCGAGCTGCGCGACGCGGCACCGGGGCGGCCGAATGTCATCGCGATTGCACGTGGCTCGGGCGGGGGACGCTCACTCATGCTGAACGGACACCTCGACATCGTGGGCATCGAAGGGATGGTCCATGCGCCATTCGACGCCCTCGAGCGCAGCGACCGTATTTACGGCCGCGGGGCCTGCGACATGAAGGGCGGCGTCGCGGCGATGTGCGCTGCCGCAGCGCGCGTGGGCGGAGCGACCCGCGGCGACGTGATCGTCACCGCGGTAGTGGACGAGGAATGGCGCAGCATCGGTACCAGCGCGCTGCTGCGGAGCGGCGTGCGCGCCGATGCGGCGATCGTGACGGAGCCGACAGGGCTGGCGATCATGCCCGCGCATCGGGGCTTTGCGTGGCTGGAAGTGCGCGTCGACGGCCGCGCCGCGCATGGCAGCCGGTGGGACATCGGCGTGGACGCGATTCGTCACGCGGGGTTGCTGCTCGCGGAGCTGGATCGCGTCGACGGTGAGCTGCTGCCGTTGCGTACACATCCGCTTCTCGGACGACCTTCGCTGCACGCATCCACGATCGAAGGGGGGTTGGGACTCAGCACATACCCCGACCGCTGCGTGTTTCGCATCGAGCGGCGCACGATTCCCGGCGAGTCCGGCGACGATGCACGACGGGATGTGGAGCAGGCCTGTGACCGGGTGCGCGCGCGTCATCCGGGATTTCATGCGCAGGTGGAGTTGCTGTTCGCACAACCTCCGAGTGACGTCAGCACCGATGCGCCGATTGTCGGCCATCTCACGCGAATCCTCGCTGACCGGGGCCTCTCAACGGCGCCCCTCGGAATGAGCGCGTGGACTGATGCGGCCCTCTTGAACGCCGCGGGGATCCCCGCGATCTGTTTCGGCCCCGGCGACATGGGCCTCGCGCATGCCGCCGAGGAGTACATTCCTATCGAACAGACTCGGCAGGCGGCGAGCATACTCGAGGACCTCGCACGGAGCTGGTGCGGCTAGATGGCGCAACTGACACACGAAGAGTACGAACGATTGGAGCACGCGGTCTCGCGCGGCCAGCGCATCGCGGTCTACCGCCGTGGAACGGAGTTCGTAGTCACGCCACTGTCGCTGGTACAGCGCGGGGGACGCGAGGTGATCGAGGCACGCAATCCCACGACGGGAGATTCGCTGTCGCTGTTCCTCGACGAGCTGGAGTCCATCGAAGTCGTGGGCGGCACGCGATGACCGGATTGGTCCGGGTGTACGCGGATGAATCCTGCCTCGGGAATGGACGGGAAGGCAGCAATCCCGGCGGTGCCGCGGGGCTGATCGAGTACGCGACGCGGGACGGCGGCAAGATCACCCGTCTGGACTACTGGATTTCGGAGCCGGCCACCACGAACAACCGGATGGCACTCCGAAGTGCGATCGAAGCGCTGCGCATCCTGTCGCGTAAGGGCAACCGCCTCGAGGTCGAGTTCACGAGCGATTCCCAGTACCTCGTGAAAGGCATGCGGGAGTGGCTGCGGGGGTGGAAGGCGCGGGGCTGGAAGCGGAAGGAAGGCGCCATCGAGAATCTGTCTTTGTGGCAGGATGCCGACCTGCTGGCCCAAAGCCATGATGTTGAATGGCAGTGGGTTAGAGGCCATAACGCTCATCCGCAGAATGAGTACGCGGACCACCTTGCCACCACGGCAGCGCGAGACCAGTCGAATTCCGGGGGTCCGCTCCCTTCCTTATATGAGGAATGGCTGGCGGCGCAGCGAGCGAAAGGCCGGATGACGCTCACGGAGAGCCACTGATGGACGCACTCGACCGCATGTTCAACACGCTGGTGCGATCCATTCGCGATCAATTTCCCGCGTATCTCACCGCGCCATTCAGCGTTTCCGACATCCATCAGACGCTGCTTCCGTATCGGCACTTTCGCCGGGAGCTCGGCCTCGATACGAATCAGGAGTACGAGTTGATCCTGATGGAGCTGCTCACCGGCGCGCGCGGCTATCTCGACGTCGACGAGCGCCTGCGCGATCAGCTGGGGAAAGAGCTGCTGTCCGCATCGCCGGAACCCTCGCGCGTTCGCGAATACGCGGACTCTCATGTCGCGATCAATCCGCAGGCCCTGGCCGCGCTCGCCGCGCCGGCCACGACACCATCGGCGCCGACTGATGCAAACACCGACGTCGCGAGGCGGATCAGTCGCGCGAGTGTCAGCCCACGATCGACGCCCGGTTCGTCCGAGACCGCAACGGCGACGCCGCGCTGCCGGTACTGTGGCGGCGATCTCCCCCCGGGCCGCTCGCTGAATTACTGCCCCCACTGTGGACAGAACTTGCAAGTAAGGAACTGCCCCGCCTGTGGCGCTGAAGTCGAGGCCGGTTGGAGTTTCTGCGTCGCGTGCGGCAAGGCGGTGTCGTCGTAAGGCCTCAACGTGGGAGCCCCACCATGAAACGAATCGTCCTGCTGTGTCTCTGCGTCGCCATCGGCTGCACGTCCGCCGCGTCATCCGGCGGAGGAGCGCCGGCGCCAGCGCAACAGCAGGTGCCCGCGGTGCCGTGGCCGGTGCTCACGCGGAAGCATGTCGACCTGTGGCTGCACTCGTACGCGATGCTGCTGCGCGATACGTCGACGGTGCCCGTGTTCCGCCGGGGCTATCGCGCGCGGATCGAGGCCATAAAGACACAGCGCAACATCAAGACGATGCTCGACGTGAACCGCGAACGTCTGCAGCAGCGACTGGCGCTCAGCCCGCAAATTTTCAACGGCCAGTTCGCGCCGCTCTACTTCGCCTCCTACGACCAGATGCGGCAGGTCATCACGTACTTCCTGCAGGCCGAGGGCAACGTGGGCGCGACGAACGACATGTCGCTCCGACAGTATTTCGCCGTTCTCGGAAGCTCGTTCCCGACCGGCGCAGACCGCGAATGGCTGCGTCTCTTCAGCGAGTCGGTGGAGGACGAGCGCAAGCAATTCTACGACGCGTACTGGAACGAGCAGAATACGTCGCGCGGGGGCTTCGTGCGTCTTGCGGACTCGATCTGGCAGGGCACATATCGCGCGAAGCTGCAGCGCTTCCTGAACAACACGCAGCAGGACAACGGTGACCTCGTGCTGTCGCTCGTCCTGGGCGGCGAGGGACGGACCGTGAATTTCGGGAGCCGCCAGAACGCCGTCGCCGTCACATGGCCGGAGACGGATGCGCACGAGGCGGTCTGGGTGTTCGCGCACGAGATCGTCGGCAACATCGTCGCGACCGCTGTGAACGACAACACGACGCCGACGCAGCAGCGGGCCGGCACGTCGGCGGAGTACGTCACCGCCGGTCAGGTGCGCGCGGGTGCCATGCTGCTGCAGCGGACGCTCCCCGAGCTGGCGAACGGCTACACGCGTTACTACCTGACGCAGGCTGGCCAGCCTACCACTGGGGACATCAGCGCGCGACTCGCCGCGGTGTTTCCACTGCCCGACGCCATCCGTGACGCCATCGGACGGCAACTCGACGTAGTGTTAGGCGGTATCTGACACGGAACTTCCATGGAACCATCCAAGCCCGCGGTGACGCGCGGCGCCCTCGAGCGGGTGCTCGCGCGCGCGGCGGAGCTGCAGGCGGCGAGTGGTGACGATTCGGACGCATCCGGGGCGCTGACCGAAGATCAGATCGTCGAGCTGGGGAAAGAGGTCGGCCTTTCTCCGGAGAGCCTCCGGCAGGCGCTCGCCGAGGAGCGCGCGCATATCGAGCCAGTGCCCGGCGCGAGGTCGGGTGTGTCCGCACGGCTGTTCGGCGGGACTCGCGTCGGCGCGCAGCGTGTGGTGCCCGGCACCGCGGATCGCGTGCTCGCGACGCTCGACCGCTGGATGCAGCGTGAGGAGTGGCTGCGCGTCGTGCGGCAGCGCGCGGATCGCATCATCTGGGAGCCGCGACGTGGATTCCTCGGCTCCGTACGCCAGCTGCTGCGCGGGGGCGACAACGCGCTTTTTCGCGCGAATGACATCGCCGCGACCGTCGTGCGTGTGGATGAGAAGTCCACGCTCGTGCGACTCGAGGCCGACTTTTCGGTGCTCCGCCGCACGATGGTCGGACAGACGAGCGCGGGTGCCGTGGTGGGCGGAGCGTCCAGTGTGTTCCTCGTCGTCATGGGCGTCATGATGCCGGTCGCCATCGCGCCCGCCGTCGTGATTGCCGGGGCGTCGTATGCGACGGCTCGTCGGACGCAGCAGCACGCGCTGCAGCGCGCGCTCATCACGCTCGAACACCTGCTGGACCGCCTCGAGCGTGGCGATGCGACGCCACCCACCCTGATGCGGCTGATCGAGGCCGCGCTGCCTCCGCCGCGCTGAGTACGATGGGGGACGCGCGCCCGGCGGATTTCACCGGAACATTCCGCGCTGATGACGCCGCGCGTGCCGTGTACTCCGAGGCCGCGGGGATCGGACGCATGATGCCTGCAGCGGTCGCCGTTCCGCGCGATGCCGCCGACATCCAGGCGCTCGTGCGGTGGGCACGCCAGACCGGAGCGTCCCTCATTCCGCGCGGCTCGGGGAGCAGCATGGCCGGTGGTGCAATCGGGCCAGGTGTCGTGGTCGATTTGAGCCGACTGAGGAAAATCGCGGACGTCGACACCGCCGGCCGCTGCGTTCGCACCGAGGTCGGGGTGTTGCGCGGTGAGCTGCATCGACACGCAGGCGTCGCGGGGCTCCGGTTCCCGGTGGATCCCTCGAGTGGAGAGTTCTGCACGATCGGAGGAATGGTCGCGACCAACGCGGCGGGCGCGCACTCGCTGCGGCATGGCTCCATGCGGCCCTGGGTCGTCGCGCTCGACTGTGTCTTTGCCGACGGCTCGAGGGCGACGATCAGGCGTGGTGCGCCGCCGCCGGACGTGCCGGCAGTCAGACGCTTTCTCGACGTGGTGCGACCGCAACTGCTCGAGGCGCACCGACGCGGCGCGCATGCCGTGCTCAAGGAATCGTCGGGTTTCGCGATTTCGACGTATGCGGAATCGCAGGAGCTGATCGATCTGCTCGTGGGAAGCGAGGGAACGCTCGCGCTCTTCACGGCGGTGGAGGTTGCCCTCATCCCGGAGGCACCCCTGACGGACAGCCTGCTCGTCGCCTTCCGAGATCTCGACGAGGCAGTCTCCGCCGCAGCTCTCGTCCGTGAACAGAACGCCGCCGCCTGCGAGCTGCTCGACCGCACTTTTCTCGACATCGCGGCGCGGAGCGGCCAGCCCCTGCCCGTGGCCGCGACCACCGAAGCAGTGCTCCTCATCGAGCTCGAGGGCGACGACCCTGCTCGGATCAGAGCGGAGGTGCTCGTGCTCAGCCGCGCGCTCTCGGGTGGAGGCGCCGAGATCGTGCTCCATGCGCAGGATGCGGCACAGGAGGAGATGCTCTGGGCGTTCCGGCACGCCGCCAGCCCTGCACTTGCTCGGCTGCATCCGTCGATGCGCTCGATGCAGTTCATCGAGGACGCCGCCGTGCCCCCCGCTGCGCTCGCGGACTACGTTCGCGGTGTCCGTGGAATCCTGGCCACGCACGACACGCCCGGAGTCATCTTCGGCCACGCCGGCGACGCGCACGTTCACGTCAACCCGCTCGTCGACGTCCAACGGCGCGACTGGCGTGATCGGGTCGAGCGAATCCTGATCGAAACGACGGATCTCGTGGCGCGCCTCGGCGGAACCTTGTCGGGTGAGCACGGCGACGGTCGCCTGCGCACCCCGCTGCTCGATCGCGTGTGGACGTCCGAGCAGCTGCAGCGATTCGCGGCAATCAAAGCAGCGTTCGATCCGGATGCGCTGTTGAATCCCGGGGTGAAGATCGCGCTGCCCGGTCAGCGCGCGGTCGACGTCGTGAAATACGATCCGACCCTGACCGGGCATCCCGCCGCCGCGCGCGCGGCGCTCGACACGGTGGAACGCGAGCGGGCATACTCTCGGTTCCGCCTCGACCTGTTGTAGCTTACGCGCCCATGGAACTCTTCTACGAGCCGAGAATCTCGCTGCTCGCACGACCGAGCTTCACCGAGCCGGCACATCTGCCCGTCGCGTGGCTGGGCGAGGGGACGGACGGAGAGCGGTTGGCGGAGTTCGCGGGACGGCTCTGCTACATGAGTCAGGGCAACCCGGCCAAGCGTCCCACGCGCGAGTATCTCGACAACATCAAGAAGCAGGGACACGGCAGCGTGCTGGAGCACGCCAACTATTCCATCCTGCTGGAGGGGGTGAGCCGGTCGCTCACCCACGAGCTCGTGCGCCATCGCGCGGGGTTCGCGTACTCGCAGCTGTCCCAGCGCTACGTGGACGAGTCCAACGCCAGCTTCGTCGTTCCGCCGGCCATCGTGGGCGAGGAAGCGCTGGAGCAGCGCTGGCGGGCGCAGATCGAAGCGGCGCAGAAGGAGTATGTCGCTCTCGTCGAGCAGCTGATGGAGCGGTACGGCTGGGTGGCGGACCGCGTCCACCGCCGGAAGATGGCCCGCGAGGCCGCGCGCGCGGTTCTTCCGAATGCGACGGAAACGAAGATCGTGGTCACCGGTAACGCGCGCGCGTGGCGGACGATGCTGGAACTGCGCGCCGGTGAAGGCGCGGAGATGGAAATCCGGCGGCTCGCGGTCGCCGTGCTGCGTCTCCTGCAGCGCGAAGCGCCCGGGTTCTTCTCTGATTTCGTGATCTACGTCGCCGACGATCGGCGAGAAGCGGCGAAGGTCGACTACCACAAGGTGTGATGCCCGATCGCGACACGGTTTTTCCCGACGGACGCGGAGTTTTTTTCTTCCCGCGTCCGTTTTTTCTTTTCATCGAGTGCGGTCGCGAAGATTTTCGCAAAAAAAATCGTTGCGCGAAAAAAAGGACGATCGTATCTTGGCCATCGCAGCGCATGGCATTGCTCTTGCGCGACTGCACTTCGAAGCGGAAGAGCCAACCGGTGACCGGGACCGGATGACGCGCATCGGTTTCGCATACAACCAGAAGCCAGACAGTCAGACTGAGTTCGAGGGACAGCTTGCTGTTCCTCCAACGTCGACCACTGGCACAAACGACGACGAGCCGCCGAGTTTCGGGCGCGCATTAGGCGCGCGCAGCGAAACCGCTCTCGCGAGCGCGGGCTTGGCGACCGCGGTGTCTGTGGGTGACACCGGCGGGGCGACTGCCACTCACGCCCCCTCTGTCCCCCGCGCCGACGACGCCTACGCTGAGTGGGACGCGCCTGCTACCATCGCCGCGGTCGAACGGGCGCTCTCCGCATTGGGGGAAGTCATCCGGCTCGAGGCCACGGCGGACTTTCCGGAGCGGCTCCGCGAAGCGCGCCCGGACATCGTGTTCAACATGGCGGAAGGGCTCAGCGGCCAGAATCGCGAGGCTCACGTCCCCGCTATCTGCGAATTCCTCGACGTTCCGTACTCCGGCAGCGACCCGTTCACCCTGTCGCTGGCGCTCAACAAGGCACGTACGAAACAGATGCTGCAGTTCTACAGCATCCCGACGGCGCCCTTCGCCCTCGTCGAGTCGCTCGCCCAGGCGAAAGCGGTGAAGCGCGCGGACCTGCTGCGCTACCCGCTCTTCGCGAAGCCCGTTCAGGAAGGCTCCTCGAAGGGAATCACGGAGCGGAACTTCATCCGTGACGGGTCCGAGCTCCTGCCGGTCGTCGTCGAGCTGCTCGAGGTGTACGAGCAGCCCGTGCTTCTCGAGGAATACCTGCCCGGAGCCGAGTTCACGTGCGGCGTGCTCGGAAACGGGCGGGACGCGCGGGTGCTCCCGATCGTCGGCATCCGATTCGACGCGCTACCGGAGGGTGCGCTTCCGATCTATGGGTTCGAAGCGAAATGGATCTGGGATACGCCGGATCAACCGCTTCAGATGTTCGAGTGCCCGGCGCGCATCGATGACCGGCTCCGCCAGGCCATCGAGCAGGTGACCCTCCGGGCGTACCATGCCATCGGCTGCCGCGACTGGTCGCGCATCGACGTGCGACTCGACGCCGCCGGCGTTCCGAACATCGTCGAGATCAATCCGCTGCCCGGCATCCTGCCGAATCCGGAAGACAACTCCTGCCTTCCAAAGGCCGCCGCTGCGGCCGGGCTGAGCTACGACGAGCTCATTCAGCACTGCCTCGTCGCCGCCGCGAAGCGGCAGGGGATGCGGGTGACACGCGGCAAAAGGGGAAGACGATGAGAATCGCCCTTCTCTACGATGGCGGCTCCGTCCTCGATCCGACGCCTGACGTCCTGATCATCCAGACTGTCGAGTCCATTGAAACCGCGCTTCAGAACGAGGGCAACACCGTCGTCCGCGTCCCGATCTCGGCGGAGGGGCGGTGGATCGACCGGATCCGTCGCGGAAAGTTCGACGTCGCCTTCAACATGTGCGAGGGAATCGACGGGGTCGCCGAGCTGGAACCGCCGGTGATCTCCGTGCTCGAGCTCTTCGGCCTGCCGTACACCGGCAGCTCCAGTTACACGGCGGCGCTCTGCCTTCGGAAACCGGTGGTGAACTCGGTGCTCTCCTCGTCCGGGCTGCCGGTCCCCGCATGGATCACGCTTCGCCGCGGCAGCCGCATCAGGAGCGTCGGCTATCCGGCGATCGTGAAGCCCGCGGCGGAGGACGCATCTATCGGCGTCGAGCAGCGTTCGGTCGTCCGGTCGGCACGTGCGCTCAAGGCACGGGTCGAGGCAATGCTGCAGACGTTCGATGAGGTCATCGTCCAGCGTTATGTGGAAGGGCGTGAGCTCAACGTCGGCATCGTTGGCGAGACGATTCTTCCTATCGCCGAGATCGACTTCTCCGCCATGCCGAAGGGGCTATGGCGGATGGTTACGTATCGGTCGAAGTGGGACACGGGCAGTGATGAGGATCTCGGCGCGCAGCCGCGGTGCCCGGCAGACCTGCCCGCGCGCGTCGCGAACGAGATCCGCCGCATCGCGCTCGACGCGTGGCGCCAGGTGGGCGGGAGCGGTTATGGCCGCGTCGACATGCGCCTCGACGAGCACGGTCAGCCGTGGATTCTCGAGGTGAACTCGAATCCCGACATCGCGCCGGATGCCGGTCTCGCCCGAATGGCTCGCACGGCGGGGATCGAGTATCCGACGCTCGTTCGCACCATCACCGAGCTCGGCCTCACGCGCAAGCGCGACCAGCAGCCACAGCACGCGCAGTGGGTGCTCGCCCAGCAGTTGTCGGGGATGCCGGTGCCGGCGTCGCCTGAGCTGGAGCTTTTCGCGGGCGGGAATAGGTGACGCGAACGCTCACCGTCGGCGCGCTCACTTCCAGTCATCGTCAAGACATCGAACGTATCGTCCGGGCAACGGGCGTCTTCTCGGACGCGGAGGTCGACGTCGCGCTCGAGCTGTTCGACGAAACGTTCGCGTCGCCGTCCCGGCGCTCCGCGGAGCAGGCCGCATCGGCGCCGGACTACGAGTTCCTCGGAGCATTCGACCACCGCGCGCTCGTCGGATACGCCTGTTTCGGCCCGACGCCGTCGACGGACCGCACGTACGACCTCTACTGGATCGCGGTACATCCCGCGGCGCAGCGCACCGGCGCCGGCGCCGCGCTCATGAACGAAGTCGAACGAATCCTGTCGGAGCGACGCTCCCGCCTGATCGTGATCGAGACGTCCTCGCGCGACGACTACGCCCCGACGCGGCGTTTCTATCACGGACGGGGCTACGAGGAGGCCGCGCGACTCCGTGACTTCTATTCGCCCGGTGACGATCGGGTCGTGTTGACGAGACGACTCACCGCGTCCGCGAGCTGAGTGCCATTTACGTCCCTTCATCCCTGATGCGCGTATGAGTGACTGGCAGAAGACCGTCCACCAGAGCGTCGACAGTCTCGACAAGCTGCATGCGTATGTCGCCGACCGCTTCGGCCAGGAGGTGGCTGACCGGGAGATCGACGTCGACGCCCTCGGGCCCGCGTTCGACAACTTCCAGATGCGCATCACGCCGGCCATGCTCGATCTCATCAACGAGCCCGGCGACGCGATGTGGCAGCAGTTCGTGCCGACCATGCAGGAGCTGGACGTCGTCGATGGCGTCGTCGACTCCCTCGACGAGGACGGCGACTCACCGGTGCCCAACATCACGCACCGCTATCCCGACCGCGTGCTGTTTCTCGTCAGTCCCGTGTGCGCCGCGTATTGCCGCTTCTGCACGCGCCGGCGCAAGGTGGGCGACCCCGAGAAGATTCCGCTCAATCAGTACGATTCCGCGTTCGAGTACATCGCGGCGCACCCCGAGATTCGCGACGTGATCCTGTCGGGTGGCGATCCGATGATGCTCTCCGATCGTCGCCTGGAGTACATCTTTCAGCGCCTGCGCGCGATTCCGCACGTCGAGATCATTCGGATCGGCAGTCGCATCACATCGCACCTTCCCGAGCGCATCACGCCCGAATTCTGCGAGATGGTGAAGAAGTACCACCCCGTGTACATGAATACGCATTTCGATCATCCGAGCGAGCTCACGCCGCCCGCCGTCGCCGCGCTTGCGCGGTTGGCCGACGCGGGTGTCCCGCTGGGTTGCCAGACGGTGCTTTTGCGCGGGGTGAACGATGATCCGGTGATCATGAAGGAGCTCATGCACCAGCTCATGAAGGCGCGCGTACGCCCGTACTACATCTACATGGCCGACCAGGTGGCTGGCGGCGAGCACTTCCGTACGACAGTCGAAAAGGGGCTGGAAATCGTGAAGGCGCTCCGCGGCTGGACCTCAGGGCTGGCGGTGCCCCATTTCGTGATCGACGCCCCGGGCGGCGGCGGCAAGGTTCCGCTCCTCCCCGAGTACGTCGAGGAGATCAACGAAGACGAGGTGGTCTTCCGGAACTACGAAGGCAAGCGTTTCGTCTACAAGCAACCGAGGCCGGCGGCGACGTCGGGCTGCGAGAGCCAGGACGTCGTCCCGATCAGAATCGCCTCGAAGAAGACCAGCCGACAGAAGCGACGGAAGACGGGATCCTGACCGCGGCTACTGCCGCGACATCGTGATCACGATCGCGCCGCCGGAGTGTCCCGTACCGAAACGGTTCGTGGCTTCGGCGGCGTTCAGGTATATAATGTCGGTGATGCCGCCGATCGGAAACTGTCGCAGGCTCTCGATCGAGCCATAGCGATTGCTGTCGAAGTAGACGATCAGCTGATCCTGCGTGCCGCTGCTGCGAGAGCGCGACGACGTGATCCACTGTGGCCGCAGGCGTTGAATCGCATCGTAGACGGACACGATTCCCTGCGTGGCGGAAATCTCCTCGCCCGTGATGGTGTTGGCGGAACGTCGCGGTCCTCCTTCTCTCGGTACGCCGGTGCGGTAGCAACCCGCGGACGCGATCGCGAGCGCGGCGACTACGTAGCGCAGCAAAGGACGCATCGTTCGAGCTCCTGTGAGATGTGTCACGCGCCAATACTGAGGCCGGCTGGTGGGGGCGGCAAGAATGCGCCGCACGGTGACCGGAAAATGGCATCGGAAATGCCTTTTCGCCGGATGAGAGGAAG
>Ga0066652_100001665_pt1 | contig 11683 bp, 13 predicted proteins | sample GraSoiAngelo_101_FD_71413 | JGI IMG/M metagenome (GOLD analysis project Ga0066652, IMG submission 71413) | Grasslands soil microbial communities from the Angelo Coastal Reserve, California, USA - 14_0903_02_30cm | ecosystem: Environmental > Terrestrial > Soil > Grasslands | place: USA...
GTGAATAAATCCGACAAGGGCGGACGGAAAAAAGGTGGAGGGGGTCGCGGGAAAAAGCGAAGCAAATCGAGTTCGCGCAAAGGCGGAAGGAAAGGCGGCCGGAAATAAAAGGGCCGAGAAAAGGTTTGCCATTCCGCGCAGTTTATGCGCGTGCCTTATTTTCAATTTTCTGTGATAATGACCTATTGTGGAAAGCCGATCCAAAATAAATAATTTTTGTCGATATTAGCCATTCACGATCGTACCACCGTTCGGATGCAGAATCTGGCCACTCATGTAGGAAGAATCGTCAGACGCAAGAAAGACGAAACTCGGTGCGATTTCCTCCGGTTGGCCGGGCCGGCCGAGGGGCACATCCGAACCGAAGACCTCAACCTCTTCCGCAGGAAAGGTGGATGGAATGAGCGGCGTCCAAATTGGGCCGGGCGCAACGCCGTTCACCCGAATACCTTTATCAGCAACCGCTTGCGAGAGAGAACGCGTGAACGCGACAATCGCGCCTTTACTTGACGAATAATCGAGCAAGTGTGCGCTGCCTTTGTAAGCAGTGACTGAAGTCGTGTTGATGATGGCGGCGCCTTTCTTTAACTGGTTCAGCGCCGCTTTGATCACGAAGAACATCGCGAAGATGTTCGTGCGAAATGTCCGCTCGAGCTGTTTTTCAGTGATTTTCTCGATTGATTCCTGTGGGTGCTGCTCGGCAGCGTTATTGACCACGATATCGATCTTGCCGAATTTGTTCATCGTTTGCTCGACAGCTTTTCGACAAAACTCCTCATCGCCGACATCGCCCGCGATCAACAAACATTTGCGCCCGTGTTCTTCCACCAGGCGCTTGGTCTCACTCGCGTCCTTGTGTTCTTCGAGATAGGCGACCGCAATGTGCGCAGCCTCTTTCGCAAAGGCAATCGCGACGGCGCGGCCGATCCCGCTGTCGCCGCCCGTGATAAACGCGACCTTGTTTCGCAACTTTCCGCTGCCGTGATGCTTTTCGTCCTCGGCTCTCGGGCGCGGCTTCATCTTGTGCTCGCGGCCAGGTTGCCGGTCTTGATGTTGGGGTGGCTGAAGTTTCTTGTCCCTCGGCATAAAGAGCTTTCACCAGCGAAAGAAACGGTTGTTTAAGCTGACCCTTTCAAATGGACTGCGAATTTGCGAAAGCGAGATGCGATTGAATGTTCACGAGTGCGACGGTGAACCTGCGGCGGAGGAACGTCGCGACGCTCGGCCTCCATCATCGCAATTTTTACCGTGACCTCATCTGTTGGCCGCACCCAATCCATCGGAATCGCATTACAACGTTCCGTCGAACAAACGATGCGCAGTGGCCCGTTTCCACGTGTGCCCCAAATCACTTGGATTTCCCGCCCAGTGATGATTTTGCCGCAAACAAGGCAATAACGTTTCTCATCCAGGGAGTGCCACTGCCGGAATTGATCGAGTCGTTGCAGCGTCTCCAGTTTTTCTTCATCGGATAATTTGTTCGGAGAAACAAGCGCCATGGCCAAATCATGCCGTTCTACCAATTGTCGCACAATCAGGCAGCCGGATGATTGGCGTATCGGTCAAAATCCTAGCTAACTTCTTTGCCCAAAAATCCCCTACGCGTTTTGGAAAATGAGAGCGAATCGTTGATTCAAATTGTGTATTCTGTTGATTCTATTCAACTCGTGTTCGGGAACGATTCTACATCCGAAGGCCCGATACCTAACGATTCTTTTTTATCGCACTATGAAAACATCACTCTTATTCGGAGCAGCGTTTGCCATCCTGGGTTTAACCGCAGCTCCAGTCATCGCTCAAACCGAGACCAGTACAACTACGAGCACCAGCGGTCACGTGCAGACGAGCAAGCTTATTGGCACGAAAGTAAAAACCGCGCAAGGCGAAGAAATCGGCGTAATCAAGGACATCGTGCTCGACCGCAGCAATGGGTGTATGGCCTATACCGTCCTCTCGACTGGCGCCGCCGGCACGCGGACGACCAGCCAGGCAAAAACCGTTGCCGTTCCGTGGGCAGTCTATTCCCCAACATCCGATCTGAGCGTTCTTACGGTTAGCGTTGATCGGGATCGGATCTATAACGCGCCGGTGTTTGACTACGCGCGCATCGATGAATATGCGAGCAGCGGTTACATCAACAATGTTTACTCCTATTACGGCGTGTCAGGACAGGTCGGAGTTACCGGCCAGACTTCCGTGACTGGGGGAGCAACAGCAACGACGACCGGCGCCACCGCTAGCCCGATGCCGACTGGTTCACCTGCGGCAACGGCAGGAGGTGTTACTAGAACTCCTTCGCCAGCAGCGACCGCATCGCCAAGAGCAACGACTGCGCCCGCTGGGACTGCATCGGCAAGCCCGTATGCCACAGCGTCGGCAAGTCCACGTCGTACTGCATCTCCATATGGCAGCGCAACCGCAAGTCCATCACCAAGAGAAACTCGGGGCGCGCGGGGCAGGACAGGTGGAACACCATCGCCGAGCGGTCGCGACGAAACGACATCGCCAAGCATGACCGAGGAGTCTTCAGCGGAAAGCGCAACGAGCCCTTCCAGCGAACGCAAAAAAAGTTCACGCCATCGTGCTACCGGAGAAACCACAGAGCCAAGCGCTACGCCGGAACAGGAATAAGTTGTCAGCGCAGCAAAACAAAACGGGAAAAGGCCTGTCTTTCTCTTTTAACTTTTCGAACATTCAGATTCGTCCCAGCAACGCCAGGATCAGCACGATTAAAAGAATCAAGCCTAGGCCGCCGCTCGGGTAGTAGCCCCAGCCAGAACTGTACGGCCAAGTTGGCAGTGCTCCGATTAGTAGGAGGATTAGAATAATTAGCAGAATTGTGCCCATGAATCGAGCCTATTCGTTTCGACCACCGAATCGCAACTTTTTTCTCTGTCTCGGCTTTTGGCCGACAATTCCGCCTAACTGCTTCCTGCATGAGTATATTGTCATAGCCAGTTAGATTTTGTGACGCAGCGGTCTGATCGCGTGGGTCAATTTTTGCAGACCCAGTTCCAGCCGCGTTTTGACGGTTCCGAGCGGCGCGCGAGTCGCGGTCGCAATTTCGCTGTGACTCAACCCTTTGAAAAATGCGAGTTCGACCGCCTCGCGTTGAAGCCGCGGCAGAGCTCGTATGGATTTCTCGAGAAAGTGCTGCAGATCGTTCAACACAAAAGGATCATATGCGGCACGACGCAGATTTCGCGGTTGCTGCCCGAGCTGTTTGCTGTAACGCTCCCGCGCACGAGAATAGGCCTGACGTCTGCGCAATCGGTCAATCGCGCGACGCCGTGCAATCGTTACTATCCAGCCGAGCGGCGTGCCTGCTTTCGGTGAATAGCGATCTGCCTCATTCCAAATTTGGAGAAGAATTTCCTGCAACACATCGTCAGTGTCGGCCCCTTCATGAACGACACCATTGATCATTGCCCTGAGTCTCCGGCGGTGGCGTCCATATAACTCCGTGAGCGCGTCGTGCCGCTGGCGCGAAATATGGTTTATGAGCGCCTCGTCCGTTGACGCCGCTGCGCCTGCTCTATCAAGAGTTTCGATCACACGTGTTCTTATCTTTGGAATTGAGCATGCTGCTCAACCATTTTGCCGCAAACGAGGCAGTACCGTTTCTCATCCATGGAGTGCCAGTGCCGGAATTGATCGAGTCGTTGCAAGATCTCCAGTTTGTCTCCCTCGGATAATTTGATCGGAGAAACGAACGCCATGGCCAAAGCATGTTGTTTCTACCAATTGTCGCACAATCAGGCAGACGGCTGATTAGCGTATCGGTCAAAATCCTAGCTAACTTCTTTGCCCAAAAATCCCCTACGCGTTTTGGAAAATGAGAGCGAATCGTTGATTCAAATTTTTGAGGCGATTCGCCATCGGCCTTTGTTGGGTTATCATATTTGTGAAAGCGGTGAACATCGAAAAGGCGCCGGAGCTCGATAGAAAATGGAGAGTCCTAAATCCTCGGACCGGACGACGGGCGGAGCGACCGAGAATTGAAAGGGGCACGAATTAAAAGGCGAATGCAATCTCGTCGCAAAGCCAAGATAGGTTCGCGCCGATCCCGATCGCACTTGGAGGCACGTGTCAAGGCACGCACTGCCGAATTACGTGCCGCAAATAAGAAATTGGAACGCGAGATCCAACGCCGGAAAGGGCTTGAAGGCGAGATCCTCGAAATCAGCGATCGCGAGCAACAGCGAATCGGTCAGGAACTGCACGATGAGCTGTGTCAGCACCTCACTGCCGTCGCGTTCATGACACGCGCGGTCGCCTTACGCCTGAAAAATCATCGTGTCATCGAATTCGAAGATCTCGACAAGATTTCCGAATTGGTAAATCAGGGTGCAACCGACGCCCGCAACATCGCGCGGGGCTTACACACAGCCGAAGTCGATGCAGCGAGGTTGTTACCTGCAATACGAGATCTTGTCTCTCGAGAAATCTGGAAAACGCCCTGCCGGCTGGAGGTGAAAACAAAACTGGATCTCCATGACGACGCTGTCGCTTCACATCTTTATCGACTGCTGCGCGAAGCCGTCATCAACGCGCATAAACACGCTCAAGCAAAAGAGATCGTGGTTGGAATCAGCCGATCAAACGGCGAAATCGTCTTTAGCGTAACGGACGATGGAATCGGTATTCCCGCGGGCAAAAACAACCGCCACGGATTGGGATTTTATATTATGAACTACCGCGCTCGCACCATCGGAGCCCGTCTCGAGGTCAAGCGCAGGCAGCGCCGCGGCACTCGGGTTGTTCTTTATTTGCCGCAATCAAAATGAAACGAGTCAGGTCGATCAACAAAAATCCAAGGTGCGATCCGCCAAACGCGAAACGGATCGTGATTGTCGACGATCATCCATTGTTCCGAAAAGGCCTCGAGCAATTGATCCATTCCGATGGAAGATTTGCGGTTTGCGGCGAAGCAGGCAATGCAGCAGAATCGATGGACGTAATCCGGAAGCTCAAACCTGATTTGGTAAGTGTCGACCTTAGCCTGCCAGGCGCCAACGGGATTGAATTGATCAAAAATATTCTCGCTGAATTTCCGAAGCTGCCAATTCTGGTGCTCTCGATGCACGATGAGTCGCTCTACGCCCTGCGCGCGCTTCGCGCCGGAGCGAAAGGCTATGTCATGAAACACGAAGCGATGGCCAATGTCGTCCAGGCGATTCATGAAATTTTTAGTGGGCGACCTTATCTCAGCCCGGGGATAGCAGCACAAGTAATCACGAAATTCGCGCATGGCGCGTCTGAGGACGAAGCCGATCCGGTGAACAGGCTCAGCGATCGCGAGCTTGAAGTTCTGGAATTGATCGGCAAAGGCACTGAAGTGCGGGAGATCGGGAAGCTTTTGCATCTCAGCCCCAAAACCGTGGAGACTCACCGCGCCCACATTAAAGAGAAACTTCAGTTGAAGAATGCGCGCGAGGTTGCGCGTTTCGCCGTCCAATGGGTAAGCGCGCGCGGGATTTAGAAAGGGCGATTAGGCCGATTAAAGAACATCGAACATCCAACATCGAACTCCGAAAGCCTTCGCAAGTAGTACCGAACATTCTAACGCTAGTGAGGCGAGACCCTGGCACCCGCCAAACCGATATTCGTTAAAAAGGTTACATCGTTACCCCGGCTCCGGCTCAACGCTTCAACGCTTCAACAGTTTCCCTTTTGTTCCCCAGGAAGCCGTCGCATAGTTTCTGTGATGGATTCGACGACGCGTGACGCGGTTGATGAGCTGCTTCAAACTTACAGCGAAACCGGCGGCATAAATTATCTCGACGCCGCCGCCACTTTACCGTCGCGTCTCGCGATCGAGTCGGCTTGCGCAGATTTGATGAGCTTGATGTTCCCCGGCTTTCGCAGCGAATCGCTGGTGAGTTCCGAGGATCTAGCCGAGACAACCCGGACCCGAGTACGAAATCTCCACGCGCGACTCAAAAAGGAAATCTGCCGAAGCCTGGGGAAAATTCCGCCAGACGAAGCGACCGACCGGCGAGCGGACGAAATTTTGGGCTACTTCATGTCGGAGCTGCCGAGAGTGCGCAAGACGCTTTGGACCGACATCGATGCGGCCTATGAGGGCGACCCCGCGGCGCAAAGCTACGAGGAAATTATCCTGGCTTATCCGGCCCTGGAAGCGATCGCCATCCAACGCATGGCGCATGAGCTTTATCTAAAGGAACTGCCATTGATTCCCCGCATCATGACAGAATGGGCGCATAGCCGCACGGGGATCGACATCCATCCCGGCGCAAAGATTGGTTCACATTTTTTTATCGACCACGGCACCGGAGTTGTGATCGGCGAGACGTGTGAGATCGGCTCGCGAGTAAAATTGTTCCATGGCGTAACCCTCGGCGCGCGCAGCTTTCAGAAGGATGAGCACGGCAAAATCAAAAAGGGCGGCAAGCGTCACCCGAAAGTGGAAGATGACGTGACCATTTATCCAAACTCGACCGTGCTCGGCGGCGAAACGGTAATCGGGGCGCGCAGCACAATCGGTGGAAATGTTTTTCTCGTGCAAAGTGTCCCCCCAGACTCGCTGGTATACTACGAGGAAAAACAGTTGCGGGTTATCCCGAAGCGGCCAGTGAAGAGTGAGCCGTCTGGTGGCGAATTCACCGGGTGAGTAAGAGGGTCAACTCTGTAGCCGCTTCGCTCCGCGAAGCGTTGCTGTGAGCAAGAGTAAAAGAAAGTGCATGAGTAAGAGCAAGAGAACAAAATGATTTATCTCGATTACAACGCGACTACGCCGCTGTGCGATAAGGCCCGCGAGATGATGCTGCCGTACCTCGATCGGCACTTTGGCAATGCATCGAGCGTGCATGCGGCGGGACGCGAAGCGCGCGCGGCGATCGATGATGCGCGCGACAAACTTGCCGCCCTCATGCGCGTCAAACCGCATGAATTGATTTTCACGAGCGGCGGCACGGAGTCGTGCAACCTGGCTGTTCTCGGATTGGCGAGGTGTCCGCTTTCACGCGGCGGCCATGTGATCTCGAATAAAGCAGAACACCACGCTGTCCTGAACGCCCTCGAGCACCTGGAAAAACGCGAAAACTTCAAGGTGACATGGCTGAATCTGTCGGAACGCGGGATTGTCGATCTCGATCATCTTGCCGCAGCAATTCGGCCCGAGACGAGTCTCGTGTCGATTATGAGCGCCAATAACGAGACCGGCGTGATTCAGCCCATGCGCGAAATTTCAAAGGTATGCCGGGAACGGGGTATCCTGCTGCACAGCGACATGGTGCAATCATTTGGCAAGATTGACACTGATCTTTCGCTGGTGGACGCCGCCAGTTTCGCGGCACACAAATTTTATGGACCAAAAGGCGCAGGTCTGCTTTTTCTGCGGAGTGGTTTATCGATCCAGCCGATCATGTTCGGCGGCGCGCACGAAAATGAGCGGCGACCAGGGACAGAAAACGTGGCTGCAATCGCCGGCATGGCGGCTGCCGCCGAGTGGACGCTCAGAGAGCAAGAGCGCGAGCAGGAAAGAGAGAAAAAATTGCGCGATGAATTATGGACACGCATTTCGCAGATTTTTCCCGGGACGCGACAAAACGGTGATCTGGCGAATCGTCTCGCGAACACGCTGAATGTAAGTTTTTCGAGCCTCGATTCGGAAACGCTCCTCATGGCGCTCGATTTGGAAGGCGTTTGCGCCTCGAGCGGTTCAGCTTGCATGGTTGGCTCGGTAGTGGCGTCGCATGTTTTGCTCGCAATGGGATTACCGATGGAGCGAGCAAGCTCAGCCGTTCGCTTTTCGTTAGGCAAACAGACGAGCGCGGCAGAAATCGATGACGCCGCAAAAGCAACCGAGCGGATCATCGAGCGACTGATAAAATCCAACAGCGCTTATGCTGTTGCTTAGGCAACTCGAATTCGCGTTCCGGAATACAGGCACGCTGTCTGTAGCCAGCGAATTCGGGGGCAGGATGCCCGAGGCCCCCACAGCCGAGACGGCCATGTCTCAATTGCTTCGCAGCGTCGACTCCGCTTTGGAGGAAAAAGCGAGAACGCTTTTGCGCACTAACGGGGCAGATCGAATCGCGACCGAAATTCGCGTGGAGTGGAACTCGCGTCTAAAAACCTGCGCCGGACGGGCTGATTATCGGCAGAGATTAATCTCCTTGAATCCGCAGCTTATTCATCATCCGGTCGAACTCGATCGCACATTTCGGCACGAGCTGGCGCATCTTCTCGCGCAATTTCGCGCCGGCCGGCATCGGATTTTGCCGCATAGCGTCGAGTGGCGGCGGGCTTGCCACGATTTGGAAATCGGCGACGAGAAGCGCTGTCATAATCTTCCGTTCCCGGTGAAAAATTATCGCCGCCGCTTCGTCTATCGCTGTCCTAACTGTCGAAGTAGTTTTCCGCGCGTACACCGAGTGCGGCGCGCAGTTGCGTGCCTGGCGTGTTGTCGCGCACATAACGGTGGAGAGTTCGATGCGCGTTTTCGATTGCGATTGGTGAAGTAGCGAAAGCGTCCCCGCTTGCCGTTGGCTCGTTCGCAAGCCAGAGGCTCGCGCTACTCCCTGTCGGCTTTCTCCCCACGCAATTTCGCCTGGACGAACCTGTCGATGTTGCCGTCCATGACATCCTGCACGTTGCTGGTTTCCGCGCCAGTACGATGATCTTTCACCATCTGGTACGGTTGGAATACATAGGAGCGAATTTGGCTGCCCCAAGCAATGTCGCCTTTTTCTCCATATTGCCGATCGATCTCGGCGCGTTTTTTGTCTTGCTCAATTTCGTAGAGCTTCGCTTTCAACATTTTTAACGCGAGCTCGCGATTACGCCCCTGGCTGCGCTCGGCCTGGCAGGCGACGACAATGCCGCTCGGCTTGTGAAGGATGCGCACGGCGGTTTCCACCTTGTTGACGTTTTGTCCCCCTTTGCCACCGCTGCGAAAGGTGTCGATCTCCAGATCGGCCGGGTTGATTTCAATTGGCGCGGAATCGGGGATCTCCGGAACGACATCGACGCTCGCGAAGGAAGTATGGCGGCGCTTGTTCGCATCGAACGGTGAAATGCGAACCAGCCGATGCACGCCACGCTCGGTCTGAAGATGTCCGTAAGCATACTCGCCGCTCACGAGCATCGTCACAGATTTTATACCAACTTCTTCGCCTTGTTGAATGTCCACGGTCTGCGATTTGAAACCACTTCGCTCGATCCAGCGCTGATACATCCGCAACAACAGGTCAGCCCAATCGCACGACTCGGTGCCGCCCGCGCCGGAGTGAATGGTGAGAAATGCGTTGGCGCGATCATTTTCTCCGGAGAGAAATTGGCGCAGCTCGAATTCCTCCAGCTTATGAATTAAGCGGGCGTGTTCGTTCGCGACTTCTTTCTCTGCGTGGGCGCGTGCAGTTGGATCGGTTTCTTCCGTGGCTAGCTGCTGCAATGCATCAAAATCCTCGATTTCGCGTTCCAGCTCTTGAAATGGATTAACGAGCGAACGTAAGCGAGAGACTTCCTCGACGTCGGCCTGGGCGCGCTCGCGATTCGACCAGAAATCGGACGCAGCCATGCGTGCTTCGATTGCGACTAGATTTTTCTGGAGCTTTTCGACGTCAAAGAAACCTCCGCAGCTTGCGGACACGCGATTTCAAATCTTCACCATCTATTGCCAGAAGCTCAGTAGCCATACGAAAAGATAATTGAACCCTTCGCGATGTGCAAAGCGCGCGCGTTCATGAGCTGCGGCATGAGATCGTCGTCTGCCGTCGCACCTCAAGGTATCGAAATTACCTGCGTGCGGATTTGATGGCGTTCGGTTTGGCGGGGCGCGCCGGCTCAAGCCGAAAGACCGTTTCGCCTTCTTTCATGAGATCGAGACGATCGCGCGCGATCGTTTCCAGATAAACTGCGTCGGTCTTAAGCAAATTGATCTCGCGAGTTTGATGCGCGAGCAATCTCTGTTGCTCGTTTACCTGTACTTGCAGGTTGTCGATCTCGGCACGGCTCTGCACGAGTTTTTTGTAGGGCGGAACGAACAAACTCATGATCACCAGCCAGATTGCGAGGACGAGCAAGACGCGAAGAATTCGATTGAGTCGCTGCCAAACTGTGGCTTCGCGACGCGCGCGGAAATCGGCGTAAGTGTGATCCACTTAACGCATCATACTGCCGTAGATGGCCTTGTCACCAAGTTCTTGCTCGATTCGCAGGAGCTGATTGTATTTCGCAACGCGGTCGCTGCGGGAAAGCGAGCCCGTCTTGATTTGGCCGGCGTTGGTCGCGACCGCGACGTCGGCGATGGTTGCGTCTTCCGTTTCGCCAGAGCGATGGCTGATCACAGTGGAATAATCATTTTTCTTCGCCAGATCAATTGTGGCCAACGTTTCTGTGAGCGTGCCGATCTGATTAACTTTGATCAAAATGGAATTCGCCACATGCTCAGCAATTCCCCTGCGGAGAAATTCGACGTTGGTGACAAAGATATCATCGCCGACGAGTTGAATTCTGTCGCCGAGCGTCGCGGTCAATTTTTTCCAGCCGGCCCAATCATTTTCGGCGCAACCATCCTCAATTGAGACGATGGGAAAACGCGCGCAAAGACCGCCGTAGTACTCGATCAACTCATCGGCGCTGCGCCGCGAACCATCCGACTTTTTGAAAATGTAAACTTTCCGTTCGCTGTTGTAGAACTCGGAGGCGGCAGGATCGAGCGCGATAAAAATTTGTTGGCCGAGTTCGTAACCGGCCTTCTCTACTGCGGTCGCGATCGATTCCAATGCGTCCTCCGCAGAATCGAGTTGCGGCGCGAATCCACCTTCGTCACCGATCGCCGTAGAAAGATGTCGATCTTTCAACACGGATTTGAGCGCGTGAAAAACTTCCGCGCCGTAACGCAACGCCTCCGAGAATGTGGGCGCCCCGCGCGGCATAATCATGAACTCTTGAAAATCGATTGGGGCATCCGAGTGCGCGCCACCGTTCAAGATGTTCATCATCGGCACTGGCAACACTCTTGCCTCGGCCCCGCCAAGATAACGAAAGAGCGAAATATTTTCCGCCGCGGCCGCCGCATGCGCGACCGCGAGGGACACGCCCAGCAGTGCGTTTGCGCCGAGAGCTTTCTTATTCGGCGTGCCGTCAAGCTCAATCAGCTTGCTATCGATCTTCGTTTGGTCGCGCGCATCCCAGCTTTTCAGAGCCGGCGCGATCTTGTCGTTGACATTGGCAACCGCCTTCTTGACCCCTTTGCCGCCATAACGATTTCTTTCACCATCGCGCAATTCCCACGCTTCGTGCTCCCCGGTGCTTGCCCCGCTCGGGACCGCCGCGCGGCCGAGCGCGCCGCCTTCTAGCCGCACATCGACTTCGATGGTGGGGTTGCCACGCGAATCGAGAATTTCGCGAGCAACAATATTGCGGATCGACGTTTTTGACATTTACGAATAGTGCGGTTCAGGGTTGTAGATAGATATTAACTCTGCTGCACCTCCGTGCCGCCGGCAGGCTAAATCCTGAAAGCCCAAATAATAATCGAAAAAAAGTCCCATGAATAACAGAGTAACACACTTTGAAATTCCTCCGACAAGATGGTGGATAATATTGCCTCTTCCATGAAAGCAATTGAGAAAGCGGGAGGGAAAATTGTTGTCCCGAAGTGACCTGTTGCCACGATGGGCTGGCTCGCTTTCTTCGCGGATTCCGATGAAAA
>Ga0066652_100001667_pt1 | contig 11682 bp, 10 predicted proteins | sample GraSoiAngelo_101_FD_71413 | JGI IMG/M metagenome (GOLD analysis project Ga0066652, IMG submission 71413) | Grasslands soil microbial communities from the Angelo Coastal Reserve, California, USA - 14_0903_02_30cm | ecosystem: Environmental > Terrestrial > Soil > Grasslands | place: USA...
CGCACACCCGAATCGCCGCGCTCGAGCTCCTGCATGATCAGCCCGTACTGCACGTTGTTCAGCCCCGCGCAGCCGTATTCCTCCGGCAGGTTGGCGCCGAACACTCCGAGCTCGCCCATCTCGGGGATCAGCTCTTTCGGGAAGCGGCCCTGCACGTAGGCGTCGCCGATGACGGGCAGGACACGCTCGTCGACGAAGCGGCGAACACTGTCGCGGACGGCGCGCTCTTCCTCGCTCAGGGCGCTGTCGATGTCGTAGAAGTCGAGCATTTCCTCGAGTGATGGAGGTCCGTCGGCGAAAGCTAACCGGGGCGCTCTCGCCCGCGTCCGAGCGATCACGCCGCCGCGCGCAACAAAGGCCTAGACTTTTCGCGGTCGCTGCTGAATTATCAGCACGATGCCGAACCGCCAACTTTTCTGTCCGGAGCGCTGGATGCCCACCATCGGTCGCGTCGTCGCATTCACCGCTGCGCTCTCGACCGCGTCGGTGACGGCGCTCGCTCAGGCACCCGCTCGGGTCGACGACGCCACGCTGGTGCGTCGCATCGACGCGTACGTCGCGCCCCTCGCCGCGCACGAGCTCTCGGGGACGCTGTTGGTCGCCCGCGGCGGACGTGTGCTCGTGGAACGCTCGTTCGGGTTCGCCAATCACGAGCTCAGCGTGCCGTTCACACCCACGACGCCGACCAACGTCGCGTCGATCACGAAGCCGCTCACGATCATCGTCGCGATGCGGCTGCTGGGCGAGAAGCGGTTCTCGCTCGGTGACACGGTCTCACGGTGGCTGCCGCAGTACGTGTACGGGAAGCGGATGACGATCGAACAGTTGATGAATCACACCGCCGGTGTGCCGCACCGACTCCTCGCCGAGGACGCGCAGGAGGAGCCGCGCACCACGGCGGACATGGTGCGGGCAGCGAACGCGGTGCCTCTGCTGTTCGACCCCGGGACCCGCACCTCGTACAGCTCGGGTGGATACTCGCTCTTCGCCGCCGTGCTCGAGCGGGCCAGCGGCAAGACGTACGACGAACTGCTTCAGGAGCACGTCGTGCGTCCCGTGAGCGCCCACACGATCCGGCACCTCGATCACCGTGAGCTGCTTCCCGGGCGCGCGACGAGCGTCGTCCCGGTCGGCACGTCGGTGATCAACGCGCCACTCCGCGACCTGTCGTTCCTCGTGGGCGCGGGTTCGGTGTACACCACACCCCGCGACATCTTCGCCGTGATGCAGGGACTGCTTGGCGGCGCGTACGGCGCCTCCGCACGCGAAGCGCTCGTTCGCCCTACGGGCCTGTCGTGGAACGGCGTCACGAACGGATTCCGCGCCTTCGCCGACTGGCGGGCGTCGGACTCGCTGAGCGTGCTCTTCTTCGGCAACTCGCATGTCGGCGCCATCGACCTGCTGCGAGGTGACATTGCGCGTCTCGCGGCGGGTGAGACGGTCCCGGCGCCGGTCGTCCCGACGGTCAGGCCGGTCGCGCTCTCCGTCGCGCAGCGCGACCGGCTCACGGGAGACTTCGACACGGGTGGGGGACAGCTCTCGAAGGTGACGTTCCTCTCCCCGTCGCTGATGCTCTTCGGTGACCGCGCGCTGCTCGCGACGACCGACAGCACCTTCTTCTCCACTGCCGACTACGCGCCGGTGACGTTCGTCGGCGCGACGTCCGGGCCGGCGACGGCGATCCAGTGGGGTGCGGGCACCTGGGGCAAGGGCGAGCTCGGCCCCCGATTCGCCCGGGCGCCAGCGGCCGCGACGACGTCGCCCTAGTCGTCGCGCGCCGCACGACGGCCGAGGCTCTGCGAGCCCTCGGCCCGTCCGGGTCGCGTCGCCAGCACGCGCCGCGCGTACGGTGCGATCCCGACCTCGCGCGCCTTGGCACGGAACGTCGCGCCATGATCGATGGTGTGCCCGGTCTCATCCTGCCACTGGTGCACCATCTCGTGCAGCAAAGTATGGAGCACTTCCTCCCATCCGTGCTTCCGCAGATGCGCGCGGCTGATTGCGATCTCGGCCGCCTCGCCGAGCGGCGTTCCAGCCGTGTAATGCCCGAGCCGGCTCTTCATCCGACGCGAGACGCGGATCGGCACATGCTTGAGACGACCGTGAAAGTGCCGCGAGTTGTACCGGGAGTGCCACGCGACGAGCTTCTCGGAGATCTCGACGTCATCGGCGTGGGTGCGGTCGCGTCGCTCCTGCGGGCGTGCCGAGCGGATCGGGTGTGAGACGATGACACGCTGCGCGGCGCGCCGCTCGGCGCGCGTTCGCCCCTCGACGAACGTGACGATGGCGCGCAGCACGGGAAGCGGCGCGGTCAGATAGCCTTCGTGCACGCGCAGCTCGCCACCGCCGAAGCTCACCATCACGTTGCGGTTGCGCGTCAGGCGGCAGCGCGCGATCCGCGCGAGCCCGAGCTCGCGCAGGAGACCGAGCAGCTCCTCCGCATCGCGCGGAGGCGTCACGTCGAGCGCCAGATCGAGCTGCGACGGATCGCAGGTGGCGCGGAACAGCCGTGTCAGCGCGCGAAGCACTTCACCGGCCCCGACACGAAGCCGCCGGAGGCGGCGTTCCAGACGAGCGTCGACACTTCCATCTTCTCCGACGTGATGCTGATGCTGTTGACGGACGACGGTCGGCCGCCGCGCATCCGATTCGATACGGTACCCGCAGTAGAAATAACTGTGCCCTTCTTCGTGTGCTCGATGTAGTGGATGGCGTCCTGATGATCGTGACCGCACAGGACGAGGTCCACGGCGATGTCGGCGAAGGCTCCGAGCGCACGCTTGGTGTCCTTGAGGCCGTGACGCTGCGAGAGCTCCCCCTTCACGGGGTTGTGGTGCATGACGACCACGCGAACGTCGCCCGCCGGCGACCGCGCGAACACTTCGCGCAGCCGGTCGATCTGCGCTCGGTGCACGATGCCGATGATCGAGATGTCGCGGAGCCGCCATGTCAGCGCCTGGCGGACGACACCATGCGAGGTGTTGAGGCCGGCGAACGTGGCGCCCGGCACGCGGAGCACGGGCTCGATCTCGTCGTCGATGTACCGACGGTACATCGCGAACATGGCGCGCTCGTCGCCGAAGCCGAGCGGTGCCTTCCACCACTGCACGTCGTGGTTGCCGGGGATGCAGATGACCTTGCTGACCCGTTCGGCGTGCTTGATGAACGCCCGCGCGCGCTGGAACTCTCCCGAGTGCGCGCGCTGCGACAGGTCGCCGGAGATGGCGACGACGTCGTAACGCCGGTCCTGGATCAGCGCCTCCATCGCCTCGTACTGCTCGGGGACGGCGGGATGGCCGAAGTGCAGATCGGAGCAGTGGAAGACCGTCGTCGTCACAGCCTGGCGATGATCGCGTCGGTGAACTGGTCCGTCGTCGCCGTGCCGCCGAGGTCGCGCGTCACCACCGTGCCCTCCCGGATCGTCTCCTCGATCGCGGTGCGAATGCGCTGCGCGCGCGGCTCGTCGACGAGGTACTCGAGCATCATGCACGCGGCGAGCATCAGCGCACCCGGATTCGCGATCCCCTTGCCGGCGATGTCGGGCGCGGTCCCGTGCACGGCCTCGAAGATCGCCCCGCCAAGCCCGATGTTGGCACCCGGCGCGAGCCCCAGCCCGCCGACGAGTCCCGAGATGAGGTCGGACAGGATGTCGCCGAACAGGTTGGTCGTGACGATCACGTCGTACCGCTCCGGCTTGAGCACCAGGTTCATCGCCATCGCGTCGACGATCACCTCCTCGAACTCGATGTTCGAGTACTCGCGCGCGACCATCCGGCCGACGTCGAGGAAGAGTCCCTGCGAGTTCTTGAGGATGTTCGCCTTGTGCACGAGCGTGACCTTCTTCCGGCCGTGCCTCTGGGCATAGTCGAACGCATACCGGATGATCCGCTCCGAGCCTGCCCGGGTGATCAGTGCGACGGACTCGGCCGCCGCGCGCGGATCGCTGCCGATCTTGATGTAGTGCTCGATCCCGATATACAGCCCCTCGGTGTTCTCGCGAATGAGCACGATGTCGACGTTCTCGTACCGGCCGCCGGGTCGGATCGTGTGCGCCGGCCGAACGTTCGCGTACAGCTCGAACGTCTTGCGAAGGGCCACGTTGATCGAGCGGAACCCTTCGCCGACCGGCGTCTCGAGCGGTCCCTTCAGCGCGACGCGTGTGCGCTTGATCGAATCGAGCGTCTCGTCGGGGATCGGATCACCGTAGCGGGCCACGCCGGCCATGCCCGCGCACTGCGCATCCCATGCGATGTCCGCTCCCGCCGCTTCGAGGAGCCGGACGGTCGCGCTGCTGATCGACGGACCGATCCCGTCTCCGGAGATGAGGGTGACTGGCGTCGGCATGGCGAAGACCTTGGGGGCAGTGGTCAGCGGATGGTGATCAGATCGGCGAAATGGCTCGCGACGCTCGCCAGCAGCGCACGCGAGAACGTCGGCGAGGGATCACTCGACGCCTCGCCGACCCAGCGGACGTCGCCGATGCGCGCGTCGACGAGCACGGCACGCAGGACGGCAATTCCCTGGCCCGACTTGTCCCGGTCGAACCGAAGCTCGACGGGCAGCAGCACCATGCGGGAGTCGTGCAGCGCGATCATGGTGCGCAGCTGCGTGGCGAGCGGGTCGCCGATCTTTCCGCCCTGCGCGACGCTCGGACTGCGCAGCGGCTCCACGGCGAGCGCGTAGGGGTCGACCGCGTACGTCGGGCTCATTCGCATCGAGCGGGCGAGATCGGGCGGATACACCCACTGCTTCTCGAGCCCGCGCTGCGCGAGCTCGCCCGCGATCGCGCTGTCGAGGCCACGCAGAAACTCGCGGGACCGCGGAATCTGCGCGGCCCAACCCATCGGGTCTCCCTCGCGGACTCGGTAGACCGGAGTCAGGACGACGCGCTGGCCGGCGAGCCAGGCGAGCGGACGGCTCACCGGCGGAGGCGCCGTCTGCGTCTGCGAGGCCTGGTGGCCCCCGCAGGCGAGCAACAGGGGCAGACAGCAGAGCAGTCGATGTAGAGTCCGCACGAAGGTCGGGTGGAAGTGCCGGAAAGCTAACGGGAGCGCAGGATCGAGTCGACGCCGGCGTGCTCGTGTTGACCCTCTCGCGTTCGCCTCGCAAGTTGGCCGCATGTCGACCTCCGTCGTTCCTGCGCGGCCTGGCCTGCGTGTCGTCGCCGCGCTCGGCTGGCTTCTCGTCGCTCTCGCCGGTGCGGGCGCGCTCGGCGTCCTCGCGCTGCACCGCGGCGAGAACGTCAGCGCCGCGTGGCTGCTCGTCGCCGCGCTCTGCACCTATGCGATCGGCTACCGCTTCTACGGCGCGTTCATCGCCGCCAAGGTGTTCGCGCTCGACGACGCACGCGCCACGCCGTCGGAGCGGCTGAACGACGGCCGCGACTTCGTGCCGACCAATCGGTGGATCGTCTTCGGCCACCACTTCGCCGCGATCGCCGGTCCGGGCCCGCTCGTCGGTCCGACGCTCGCAGCCCAGTTCGGCTATCTGCCCGGCGTGCTCTGGATCGTGATCGGCGTGGTGCTGGGCGGCGCCGTGCAGGACATGGTCGTTCTCTGCGCATCGCTGCGCCGCGACGGCAAGTCGCTGGGCCAGATGGCGAAGGAGGAGATCGGCCCAGTCGCGGGGTTCACGGCGCTCGTCGCCGTACTGGGCATCATGGTCGTGCTGATCGCCGTGCTCGGCCTCGTCGTCGTGAATGCGCTCAAGTCGAGCCCGTGGGGGACGGTGACGATCGGACTCACGATCCCCATCGCCATGCTCATGGGACTCTACATGCGCTGGCTCCGCCCCGGCCGAGTGCTCGAGGCGAGCGCGATCGGACTCGTGCTCCTGGTCGTGGCGCTCTACGCGGGGCGTTGGGTCGCCGAGCAGCCGGCACTCGCGGCGGCGTTCACGCTGAGCGGGAAGACGCTCGCGATCCTCATCATGGCGTACGGATTCGCCGCATCGGTGCTGCCGGTGTGGATGCTGCTCGCGCCGCGCGACTATCTCTCGGCGTTCGTGAAGATCGGTGTCGTGCTCGCCCTGGCGGTCGGGATCCTCGTCGCTCTCCCACCGCTTCAGATGCCGGCGCTGACGCGGTTCACCGACGGCACCGGACCGGTGTTCGCGGGCGCGCTCTTTCCGTTCGCCTTCATAACCATCGCCTGCGGTGCGATCAGCGGGTTCCACGCGCTGATCGCGTCCGGGACGACGCCGAAGCTTCTCGAGCGAGAGCGCGATGCGCGTATGATCGGCTACGGCGCGATGATCATGGAATCGTTCGTCGCCGTGATGGCGCTCATCGCCGCGTGCGCGCTCACGCCTGGCGTCTACTTCGCGATCAACGCGCCGGTCGCCGCGCTCGGGCCCACCGCACAGACCGCGGCCGAGGCGATCGGCAAGTGGGGATTCGTCGTCACGCCCGCCGAGCTCGAGGCGCTGGCCAGGCAAGTCGGCGAGACGTCGCTGCTCTCGCGCACGGGGGGTGCGCCGAGCCTCGCCGTCGGCATGGCGCATCTCTTCTCCCGCACGCTCGGCGGCAGCGCGGCGATGGCGCTGTGGTATCACTTCGCCATCATGTTCGAGGCGCTGTTCATCCTCACCACGCTCGACGCCGGGACACGCGTCGGCCGCTTCATGCTCCAGGACCTCGGCCGCCACGTGTGGCCGTCGTTCGGGCGCTCGAGCTGGACGCCCGCGGTCGTCCTCTCCAGCGCGATGATCGTCGCGATGTGGGGGCACTTCCTCTGGCAGGGCGTGATCGATCCCCTCGGCGGCATCAACTCGCTGTGGCCACTGTTCGGCATCGCCAATCAGCTCCTCGCGGCGGTGGCCCTCTGCGTCGCGACGACGGTGATCATCAAGATGGGGAAGGCACGCTACGCGTGGACGACGCTGCTGCCGCTCGCGTGGCTCATCATCGTCACGATGTCCGCCGGCGCGGCGAAGCTCTTCTCCCCCCAGCCACGGCTCGGCTTCCTCGCCCATGCCCGTGTGCTCCAGGCGGCCCGTGCGGCGGGAACGCTTCCTCCGGGGGTCAGGAGCGCCGGCGATCTCACGCAGATGATCGCGAACGACTATCTCGATGCCGCCGTCGCGGCGTTCTTCCTCGTGTCCGTCATCGTGATCTTCGCCGACAGCGCGCGCGAGTGGTGGGCGGTCGTGAGCGGCGCGAAAGCGGCACGCTCGTCCGAAGTGCCGTTCCAGCCGCGCGCCTTCGCGGCGGGAGACTGACGTGCGCGCCATCCTCGCTTTCGTGCATCGCGCAGCATCCGTCGCGCGCCGCGTGATCGGCGCGCCGGACTACGAGCAGTATCTGGTGCACGTGGCGCAGCGTCATCCCGAGTGCGTGCCGCTCTCGCGCGCCGAGTTCTCTCGCGATGCACTCGCGCGCCGCTACGACCGTCCGGGCAGCCGCTGCTGTTGACCGCTCGTCGCGACGACGAGCCCGATCGCCGCGGCGAGTGCCAGCGACGCACCCATCAGGAACGCCGTTGCGGGACCGGCGTGATCCCAGACGTAGCCGAACAGCAGTGACGCCGGCAGCGCTCCGAGGCCGATTGCCAGGTTGTACCACCCGAATGCCGTTCCTCGCCGCTCGAGGGCGACGAGATCGGCGATCAGCGCGCGCTCGGATCCCTCGGTGAGCCCGAAGAAGACGCCGTAGACGGCGAACAGCGCCCAGGCGTGCCATGCGCTGGTCGCGCGCGCGAAGCCGAGGTACACGGCGGCGTACAGCACCCAACCCATCACCAGCGTCGGCCGTCGGCCGATGCGGTCCGACAGTGCTCCGCCAGGTGTGCTCGACGCCGACTTCACCACGTGCAGCGCCGCCCAGAGGATCGGCGCGAGCGCCACGGGTACCCCGAGCTGGCTTGCGCGCAGCAGCAGAAACGCGTCGGTCGAATTTCCGAGCGTGAAGACGAAGATCACGGCGAGGACTCTCCAAAACCGCGCGCTGAGCGGTTGGCTCAGATCGGGGGCCGCAGACTTCACCGTCGCCGTGCGCGGAATGTCGCGCACGGCGAATGCGACGACGAGCACCGACAGCACGCCCGGGATCGCGGCCAGCCAGAACACGGTGCGCAGCTCGGCGACGTGATAGCTCAACACCGCGAACGCGATCAATGGGCCGACGACGCCGCCCGCATGATCCGCTGCGCGATGGAAACCGAATGCACGTCCGCGGATGCTCGGGTCGACCGACTCGGCGATCAGCGCATCGCGCGGCGCGTTGCGGATCCCCTTCCCCACCCGATCGGCGACCCGTATGAGAAGCACCTGCACCGCGCTCGTCGCGATGGCGACCAGAGGACGCATCGTCGACGCGATCGCATAGCCCCAGAAGACCAGCGGCTTGCGCTTCCGCACGCGGTCGGACCACCAGCCGCTCGCCAGCTTGAGCAGTGCCGCCGTCGTCTCCGCCGCGCCCTCGATCGCCCCGATGAAGCTTGCGTTCGCGCCGAGCACGGTCGTCAGGAAGACGGGCAGCAGCGGATAGATCATCTCGCTCGAGACGTCGGTGAGAAAGCTCACCGCCGCGAGCGCCATCACGTTGCGTCCGAGCCTGGGCCGATCGGTCATCGAGGAAATCGTGAGGGCAGACGAGGTCGCTGCTCGTTCGCTGTGCGCGACGTGCGATGAGCGCTGCGTTGCGAGCAGGGTACCCGGCCATCTCGTTCCGATCGGCGGACTTGCGCCGATGGGTAGGGACGAGCCATAGATAGCAGATGAGCGCTCGCGACGTGACCTCCTCCGCCACGACGACCGATCTCTTCGTGCGTCTCGCGCCCGCCCGCGCTCGGCTCGCCGCCGATGACGAGCGGGTCATCCACACCCAGATCGCGCTCTCGGAGATCCCCGCGCCGACCGGCGCCGAGCATCGACGGGGCGCGATGGTGGCGGAGCGCTTCCAGTCCCTCGGCATGCGGGACGTCCACACCGACGACGTGGGCAACGTGGTCGCATCGCGTCCGGGCGCCACCGGGCAGGCGCCCGTGCTCGTCTGCGCGCATCTCGACACGGTCTTCCCGGAAGGCACGCCCGTCGGCGTGGCGCGCGAGGGAGCACAACTGACCGGGCCCGGGATCGTCGACAACTCGCGCGGTCTCGCCGCGATGCTCGCTCTCGCCGAGACGATCGACGGCACGCGCGTGCGCACCCAGCGGCCGGTGATCTTCGCGGCGACCGTCGGCGAGGAAGGCGCCGGCGACCTGCGCGGAGTGAAGCACCTCTTCGCGCGGCTGGACGACACACCCTCGGCGTGCATCGCGCTCGACGGCGCCGGCGACGACCGCATCGTCCATCGTGCGCTGGGCGCCCGCCGGTTCCACGTGGCGTTTCACGGCTGCGGAGGTCACAGCTGGGCCGCGTTCGGCACGCCGAATCCCGTGCATGCCGCGGGGGCCACGGCGGCGAAGCTCGCGTCGGTGCCGCTCCCGTACACGCCCCGCACCACGCTCTCCGTCTGTCGCATCGGTGGCGGGATCAGCGTGAACGCCATCCCCACGGAGGCATGGCTCGAGGTCGACGTCCGCTGCTCCTCGGCCGACATCCTGGCTGCGTGCGCGTCGGAGGTGGAGCACGCGGTGCGTGCCGCCGTGCGCGAGGAGAACGCGCGCCGCTCGCCCGGCGCGCCGCCGCTCGACTACGAGATCTCGATGATCGGCGATCGACCGTGTGGTGAGCTGCCCTCCGATCACCCGCTCGTCGGCGCCGCGGTCGACGCCACGCGCGCCATCGGCCGCTCGCCGGAGCTGGCCACGGCGTCGACCGACGCCAACGTGCCGATCAGCCTCGGCGTGCCGGCGATCGCCATCGGCGCGGGTGGGCGAGGCGGTGGCGTGCACACGGCGGGTGAGTGGTACGACAACACCGACGGCACGCTCGGCGTCGCGCGCGCGCTCACGGTCGTCGTGTCCGCCGCCGAGCTGGCGCTCGTGGTGTGACGCTCAGCACACGGATCATCGCGACGCGAGCGTCACTCGTCGCCGCTCTCGCACTCGCGGCCTGCGCGCGCAGTGCGACCACCCCATCGCCGGCGCGCGCACCGAGCGTCACGCTCGCCGCCGCCGACGCTCCGCCACCACCTCCCTCGCGCTGGCTCGGCCTCCTCGGTGAGTACGGTGATGGCGCGAGCTGGCGCATCGTCGCCGAGCAGGAGGGCAGTCTGCGACTGGTGGACACGGCGCTCCACGTCACGCCGATCACCGAGCGCGGCGAGTCGGAGTTCGCCACCGACTCGGGTGGCATTCCAGTGCGGTTCACGCGCGACGCGAGCGGCCGCGCCACTTCGATGCAGCTCGGCGACGTCCGTCTGGCGCGAAACGCCATCGAGCCGCGCTCGGGGACGAATCAGCTCCGCGTCACACCCGTCAGGTCGGTGGACTCGCTGCGGGCCGAGGCGCTGGCGGCGTCGCCGCCGATGGAGGCCGGCCCGTTCACGCCGAACGACCTCGTCGAGCTGGTGCGGCTCGACCCGAGCATCAAGCTCGAGATCCGCTATGCGACGACGAACAACTTCCTCGGAACGCGCGTCTACGACGAGCCGCGCGCCTTCCTCCAGCGCCCCGCCGCCGATGCGCTCGTGCGCGCGCACCGCGCGCTTCGGAAGCAGGGCTACGGCCTGCTGATCCACGATGCGTATCGTCCCTGGTACGTGACGAAGATCTTTTGGGACGCCGTGCCGATCGACACGCGCTGGCTCGTCGCCGACCCGGCGCAGGGCTCGCGGCACAACCGCGGCGCCGCCGTCGATCTCACGCTCTACGACCTCGCGACGGGACAACCGGTCGAGATGCCGAGCACGTACGATGAGAGCACCGATCGCGCCTACGCGGACTACCCCGGCGGCACGACGCGCCAACGCTGGCACCGTGCGCTGCTCCGCCGCGCCATGGAAGCCGAGGGATTCGCCGTGAACGTCCACGAGTGGTGGCACTTCGACTACTCGACGTGGCGCTCGTACGCGATCACCAACGTTCCGTTCGACCGGATCGGTCGCTAGGTCGTCGCCGCCGCGAGACGATCGGCTCGCTCGAGCAGCAGTGCGCGCTCGCGCTCGTTCCGCGTGAGCGACGCCGCGCGCTCGAGCTCCGCGCGCGCCTCGGCGGGCCGGCCCAGCTTCGTCAGCAGGTCGGCGCGCACCGCCGGGAGCAGGTGATATCCGGCGAGCGACGGCTCGTCGCGGAGCGCGTCCACCAGGTCGAGCCCGAGCGCTGGGCCGAACGCCATCGAGACCGCCACCGCCCGGTTGAGCTCCACGATCGGCGAGCGCGTGAGCTCGGCGAGCTCGCGATACAGCTCCGCGATGCGATGCCAGTCCGTCTCCTCGGCCGTGCGCGCGCGGGCATGACATGCGGCGATCGCCGCCTGAAGAGTGTAGGAGCCGCGCGCGTCGCGCAGCGACTCGGCGCGCTCGAGCGCGGCGAGGCCGCGGTGGATCAGGAGCTGATCCCATCGCGAGCGATCCTGATCGAGGAGCAGCACCGGTTCACCGTCGGCGGTGACGCGCGCCGAGGCCCGCGATGCCTGGATCTCCATCAGCGCGACCAGCCCGTGCGCCTCCGGCTCCGTTGGTACCAGCTCGGCGAGGATGCGCCCGAGGCGGAGCGCGTCCTCGCAGAGCGCCGGACGGAGCCACTCGTCCCCCGCCGTCGCCGAGTAGCCCTCGTTGAACACGAGGTAGATCACCTGGAG
>Ga0066652_100001668_pt1 | contig 11680 bp, 11 predicted proteins | sample GraSoiAngelo_101_FD_71413 | JGI IMG/M metagenome (GOLD analysis project Ga0066652, IMG submission 71413) | Grasslands soil microbial communities from the Angelo Coastal Reserve, California, USA - 14_0903_02_30cm | ecosystem: Environmental > Terrestrial > Soil > Grasslands | place: USA...
GTGCGGCTGGAATAATCCGCGCCGGTTGCCCGAGCACAGATTGACCGCCGCCAGTTCGGCTGACGGCAACTGTTTGAGATCGTCGAGGGTGAATTCGGCCTGGCCGTTGGCGCCCTCGCCGCCGACCGCGATCTTCCAAGTCCTGACGTCGACCTCCGGAATGTTCGAGAGATGGTAACGGACGAAAAACGCGTCGTTCGGAGTGATGGCGGTGCGGAAATATTCGAGCGGGGTCTCGTAGTTCGGCGGCCGGTAACTCAGCTTGATCAGCGGCTTCTTTCCCGGCAGCGCGTCGAGCACGGCGTTGCTGCGCGCCCCCTCGGGAAGCGCCGCTGGCAAATCAAGCGGCCCAGCCGCTGCTTCGGATGGCGCGAGGCGCAGGCCCGAGCCGGCGAGCGCGAGGCCCGCGCCGGACGTGATGAGACCCCGGCGTGTGAGCATGGCGTCCTCCCTTCCCCCGATCATTTTCCTGTAAGCGGCTGGATTAGCGCCATATTTTGTGCCGCCACGGCAAATCTACGCGACTTTCCGCGCCCATCGATAGAGGGATTTTTGACACACCCGCGCATAGAGTGGCGCCGCGCGGGCGCATCCGCTGTTACGGAAACCGAAATACGGGTAGTGTAGTGATCCGAAGAGTAGGACGAGGAGCGCCATGGGTCGCAAGAGCTGTGCGATTGGGCTGTGCCTTGCGGTGATCGCGGCGATGGCCATTGCTGCGGCGCCGGCCGAGGCCCAGACGAAAAAGAAGCCATACGTCTACACGACGCAGGCCGACCCCAAGGTCAATCGTCCGCGGGCGCGAGTCACCGTGGCGCCCCGTTCGTTTCTCGACGCCGGGACCGAGGTTCTGCCTGGCGACCGCAAGTACAGTGATTACGCCTTCCCGGTTGGCCCCTATGCGACGCCTTTGAGCGCGGTTCAAAACACGGGCGGCCGCGTAGGCTGGCATCGATCGCCCCTGCCGGGGCCGTTTGATCTCCCCAGCCGCTACAATCCGTATCCGTGGTAACTCGGCGTTCACCTCACCTGCGTCGACCAGGGTGGAGCCTCAGTCGGCGGTGATGTTTGCCGCACGCGCGGTCTCGGTCCAATTCTCGAGATCACTGGTGATGGTGCGCTGAAAGTCCGCCGGCGTGCCGACTGCCGGCGAGAGGCCCTGCTGAGCAAATTTGGCGATGAGATCGGGATCGCGCAGCGCGCGATTGAGTTCCGCGTTGATGCGCTCGATGACGTCCTGCGGCGTCCCGGCCGTGGTCAGCAAGCCGATCCACTGGATCGCCTCGAACCCGGGAAAGCCTTGTTCCGCGACCGTGGGCAGATGGGGGAGCTGCGCATCGCGGCGGAGGCTACCGTTCGCGATCGCCCGCAAAGCGCCTGCCTCGAGCTGCGGCAGCGACAGCAAGGTCGAGATCGCGGTGAATTGCGTGTCGCCCGCAACCATCGCCGTCATCGCGGGGGCGCCGCCGCGATACGGGATGTGCTGCAGCTTGATGTTGGCCTTGCGACTGAACAGCTCGACGACGAGGTGGGTCTGCGTCGCCGCGCCCGGCGAGGCGTAATTGAGCTTGCCGGGATTGGCCCGCGCGAGTTCGACGAACTCCGCGAGCGAATGGGCCGGTACCTTGGGATTGACCAGAAACAGCAGCGGGTTTTTCGCCACCATGCCGATGGGCGCGAGGTCGCGCTCCGGGTCGTAGGGCAGCTTCGGGTGGGTGGCGGGGACCACCGTGAAACTCGAGGCCACCATCAGCAGCGTATGGCCGTCCGGCACCGCCTTGGCGGCGGCATCGGTGCCGACGATGCCGCTCGCAGCCGGCCGGTTGTCGATGATGACGGGCTGGCCCAGCGATCTTTCGAGGTAAGGGGCGATCAGGCGCGCCACCACGTCGTTGAGCCCGCCCGCGGCGAACGGGACGATCAGGCGAACGGGACGGCTGGGGTATGCCTCGGCGTAAGCACCGGTCGGGTGCAGCGCGACGAGCCCCAGCACCAGAAGGACGGCGAGACCGAATCCGCCTCGATCCGCGCGCGTCATGGGCGAGCGCCGGCCGGCCTCGCTGTCAAGCATCGGCTGGCGCGCTGCCGATCCTACGAGCGCCGGCATCATGCCGCGAGCTTCTTCATCTCGCCGACGATCACGTCTCCCATTTCTGCCGTGGTCACGATCTTGGCGCCCTCCGACTTGATGTCGGCGGTGCGCAGTCCCTGCGCGAGCGCGGCGGCGATTGCCGCCTCGATTCGGTCGGCCTCCTTGGCCATATTGAGCGAGTAGCGCAGCGCCATGCCGAACGAGGCGAGCATGGCGATCGGATTGGCCACGCCTTTGCCGGCGATATCGGGCGCGGAGCCATGCACGGGCTCGTACATGGCCTTGCGCTTTTTCGTCTTGGCATCGACTTCGCCGAGCGAGGCCGACGGCAGCATGCCGAGCGATCCCGTCAGCATGGCGGCGATGTCGGACAGCATGTCGCCAAACAGATTGTCGGTGACGATGACGTCGAACTGCTTGGGCCAGCGCACGAGCTGCATGCCTCCGGCATCGGCCAACTGGTGCTCGAGCGTGACGTCCTTGAACTCGCGTGCGTGCAGCTCCTTGACCACCTCGTGCCAGAGAACGCCCGTCTTCATCACGTTGCGCTTCTCCATCGAGGTCACCTTGTTGCGGCGCTTGCGCGCGAGCTCGAAGGCGACGCGGCCGATGCGCTCGATCTCGTAGGTGTCGTAGACCTGGGTGTCGATCGCGCGCTTCTGGCCGTTGCCGAGATCGGTGATGGTCTTCGGCTCGCCGAAATACACCCCGCCGGTCAATTCACGCAGGATAATGATGTCGAGCCCATCCACCACCTCGCGCTTGAGGCTCGAGGATTCGGCAAGCGCGGGATAGCAGATGGCGGGGCGAATGTTGGCGAACAAGCCGAGTTCCTTGCGCAGGCGAAGGAGCCCCGCCTCCGGCCGCACCTCGTACGGCACGCGGTCCCATTGCGGGCCGCCGACTGCGCCGAAGATCACGGCATCGGCCGCATGCGCCTTGGCCATGGTCGCGTCGGTGATGGCAATCTTGTGCGCGTCGTAACAGCAACCGCCGACCAGACCTTCTTCGATCTCGAAGCTCCCTAATCCGCGCGCATTCATGAAGGCGATGAGCTTTTTCACCTCGGCCATGACTTCCGGGCCGATGCCATCGCCGGGCAGAAGAAGAAGCTTATGGGTCGCCATCGCGCATTGCCTCGCTCGAATGCATGTCGAGGCGGATTGCTAAAGCCACGCGAACGCCTTGGCAAGACGAGGGCCAATTTGGCAAGGTGAAGGCTGCAAGAGCAACGTCCATGTCACCGCAGCGTCCGAAAGTGGTCATCGTCGGCGCGGGCTTCGGCGGGATCCAAGCCGCCGTGGCGCTCAGCCGGGCTGCCGTCGACGTGATTGTGCTCGATCGCCAAAATCATCATTGCTTTCAGCCGCTGCTGTACCAGGTGGCGACCGCGGCATTGTCGCCGGCCGAGATCGCATGGCCCATCCGACACATGTTGCGACAGCAACGGAACGCGACGGTATTTATGGCCGAGGTGAAGGGGGTCGACCTCGCGGGGCGATCGGTCGAAACCAGCGCGGGTCCGATGTCATACGACTATCTCGTCATCGCGACCGGCGCGACGCATTCCTACTTCGGTCATGACGATTGGGCCAAGTTCGCGCCGGGGCTCAAACGCATCGAGGACGCGACCCGCATTCGCCGAAGCATTCTACTGGCATTCGAACGGGCCGAGCTCGCCGGTAATGATGCCGAGCGGCAGCGTCTGCTCACCTTCGTCATCGTCGGCGGAGGAGCGACCGGCGTCGAGATGGCGGGCGCCATCGCCGAGATCGCCCGCCAGACCCTGGCCAACGATTTCCGCAGGATCGACCCCCGAAATTCGCGCATCATCTTGATCGAGGCCGGTCCGCGCGTCATTCCGACCTTGCCCGAGGACCTGTCGCGCTATGCCGAGCGCGCGCTCACCCGCATGGGGGTCGATGTCAGGACCTCCACCCGCGTGATCAGTTGCGATGCGGGCGGGGTGGACGTGGATCATGGCCGCATCGACGCCAGCACCATCATTTGGGCTGCGGGAGTCGTGGCCTCGCCCGCCGCTTCCTGGCTCGGCGCCGCCCATGATCGCGCCGGCCGCGTGCTGGTCCGCCCCGATCTGTCGGTCCCTGACCATCCCGAGGTGTTCGTGATCGGTGACGCGGCTGCGGTCCATGAGAGCGACGGCGAGCCGGTTCCAGGTGTCGCGCCGGCGGCGAAGCAAATGGGCGACTATGTCGGCCGGCTCATCGCGGCGCGCTTGGCAGGGGAATCTTTGCCCGCGTTTCGCTATCGCAACCTGGGCGAGCTCGCCACCATCGGACGGCGGGCCGCAGTGGTGAAGCTCGGCCGAGTGCACCTCAAGGGCTTCATCGGATGGCTATTCTGGAGCTTCGCCCACATCTATTTTCTGATCGGGGTGCGGAATCGATTCATCGTCGCCTTCACCTGGCTCTGGGACTACCTCACGTTCCAGCGCGGCGCGCGCCTCATCACCGACGTGCCGCCGCAGCGCAAAGGGTGAGACTCTCGGCGGGTCAGAGGCCGCTGAACCAGTTATATCCCTGGTCCTCCCAGTATCCGCCGAGATACTTGTCGGTGACGGCGATCTCCATCACGTGCTTCGGGTTCTTGAAGCCGAGCTTGGTCGGCATGCGCACCTTCATGGGGAAGCCGTACTTGCGCGGCAGGATTTCGCCGTCGAATTTGAAGGTCATCTGGGTCTGCGGATGCAGCGCGGTCGGCATGTCGATCGAGGTGGAATAGCCCTCGGCGCAGCGGAACCACACGTATTTCGCCCGCGTGTCGGCGCCGATGCGCCTTAAAAACTCGCGCAGCGGCGTGCCGGTCCATTTGCCGATCGCACTCCAGCCCTCCACGCAGACGAGGCGGGTGATTTGCGTTTCCTGCGGCAGCGCATAGAGTTCGTCGAGCGTCCAGGACTTCGTGTTGTCGACCATGCCGCCGACCTCGAGCTTGTAGTCCTCTCTGTCGACCTCGGGCGCCTCGTCCTCAGGATAGTAGGCATTGAACGGAAAAGGCCGCTGCACCGCGCTCTCGGGGTAAGTCGGCGCGAGCTTGTTCGGATTAAACAGCCATGCCTGGGCTCGATCGTTGAAATGGGAAATCTTGATCAGCGCCTGTTCCGCCGACGTCCCATCGACGATGTCGCAGCCGGTGAGAAAAGCGAGTGCCCCGAGGCTCGCGCCGCCGCGCAGGAAAAGCCGGCGCGTCGGATCGGGCATGAGCTTCGCCGCGTCTTTGGCGAGTAGCTCGGGATCGACGCCAGGTGGCGGACCTCTTCGAACGCGTGGCATCCTCGTCCTTCTCGGCTCCTAACGCCTATCGGCCGGTGATCATGGCGCGCAGCGACGTCGGAACGATAGCGCTCATGATGACGTGGACGACGAGAAAGCCGACGATCGCCGCCATGGCGAAGAAGTGCACATAACGGGCGGTATCATAACCGCCGAACGCTGCGGCCAGCTCATGCAATTGCACCGGTTTCCAGATGGCGAGACCCGACAGCACGACGACGATGCCGGCCACGATGACCCCGAGATAAAATAGTTTTTGCACCGCGTTGTAGACCGAGAGATCGTCGTACTTGAGCTTTCCGGTGAACGCGGCGCGGGCGTCGGCCAAGACTTCGCCGGGGCGGATCGGAATGAGTTTGCGCCGGAAGCGGCCGGTCACGATGCCCAGCACCACGTAGATGAGGCCGTTCACCGCCAGAAGCCACATCGCCGCGAAATGCCAAAGCAGCGCCCCGGCAAGCCAGCCACCGAGGGTGACCCAGCGAGGAAAGACGAAGGCAAACAGCGGCGAGGCGTTGTAGATCTGCCAACCCGAGGCGATCAAAACGACCATCGTCAGCGCGTTCACCCAATGGGTGACGCGCACCCAACGCGGATGTATGACCGGCCGCGCCGGTTCGGCGGGCATCAGCGCCGGATCATGGGTGACCTCTATCGACATGAGCTCGGTTCTTCCCTGGCTTTTGCCGTCGCGCAATGTGTAGCAAATTCCCATCGGCGGGTCGCTTCACGTTCCGCTAGCGCGACTGTGAACGTCAATCATGGCGCGACGGACGCGCCAGCTCCATAGCTCCGGATCGAAGATGGTGGTGAGGACGATGTCGAAGACCGGTACCGGCAATTTCTTCGAGGACTTCCGCATCGGCCAAGTGATCAGGCACGCGACGCCGCGCACGGTCACCGTGGGGGACGTGGCCATCTACAATGGGCTGTTCGGGCCGCGCTTTGCGGTCCAATCGTCGGACGCCTTCGCGCGCGCGATCGGCTATCCGTGTTCGCCGGTCGACGACCTGCTCGTGTTCCACCTCGTGTTCGGCAAAACCGTGCCGGATATCTCCCTCAATGCGGTCGCCAATCTCGGCTATGCCGCCTGCCGCGTTCTCGCGCCGGTCTACCCGGGCGACACGCTGAGCGCGGAATCCGAAGTCATCGGACTCAAGGAAAATTCAAGCCGTAAAACCGGTATCATTTTCGTGCGCTCGACCGGTTGCAAGCCGGACGGCAGCAAGGTGATCGAGTACGTGCGCTGGGTCATGGTGCGCAAGCGCGATGAGGCAGCGCCGGTGCCGGATGATCACGTGCCGCGCCTGCCGGAAGCCGTGCTTCCGACGACGCTTGGCGACGGCTGCCCGCACATCGACGTTGCCGCCTACGACTTCACGCTCGCCGGCAGTCCCCATCGGTTCGGCCATTACGCCGTCGGCGAGAAGATCGATCACGTCGACGGCGTGACGGTAGAAGAGGCGGAGCACCAGATCGCGACGCGGCTTTATCAGAACACCGCGCGCATCCATTTTGATCAGTACTCGGCAGCGCAAGGCAGGTTTGGCCGCCGCCTGATCTACGGCGGGCATGTGATTTCGCTGGCCCGTGCGCTCTCCTTCAATGGGCTCGCCAATGCCTTCCATATTGCCGCGATCAACGGCGGCCGCCACGTCGCGCCGCTATTCGCCGGTGCGACCGTGTTTGCCTGGTCCGAGGTCTTGGCCAAGGCGGAGGTGCCCGGACGCGAGGACGTCGGCGCGCTGCGCCTGCGCACCGTCGCGGCCAAGGACCGACCTTGCGCCGACTTTCCGCTCAAATCGGGTGAGGAGGACGACCCCGCGGTGCTGCTCGATCTCGATTATTGGGTGCTGATCCCGCGTTAGCACGGCTCACGGCTTTGCTCACGCGAGCCTTCGCAAATGCTCGACGAGCTGACGGGCATAGGGCGGCAACTCGTCGAGATTGCGAATGCAGATCGTGAGCTCGCGCGCCGCCCATGGATCGGTCAACTCCACCGCAACGATCGCCATGGTGCGCGCCACGCGCCGCGCGGTGGTCTCGGGTACGATGCCGATGCCGACGTTGCATTCGACCAGGCGGCACACCGCGTCGAAGCTGCGCAATTGCACGCGCAGCCGCAGCGGCTGTCCGATCCGCGCCGCCTTCTCGGCGAGGAAACGCTGCAGCGCGCTCGCGCGGTCGAGCCCGACGAAGTCATGCTCGAGCACATCCGCGAAGGCGATCTTCGAGCGCTTGGCGAGGGGATGGCCGCGGGCCACTACCAGCACGAACCGGTCCTTGCGGAAGGGATATGTTTCCAGCGCGCTCACATCGACCGTGGCAGCGACGATGCCGAGGTCGGCGACCCCTTCGGCAATGAGCCCGACGATCTCGTCGCTCAGCCGCTCCTCAAGATCGATGCTGACATTGGGGTGCTCGGAGAGGAATGAGCTCAGCGCCTCCGGCAGGAATTCAGTGAGCGCGTTGGTGTTGGAGAGCACTCTGATCTGCCCGGCGAGTCCGCCGGCATAGACGCCGAGGTCTTCGCGCAACCGCTCGGCTTGACGCAAGATCGCGCGCGCATGCTGCAGCAGCGTGCGGCCGGCTTGGGTCGGGTTCACGCCTTGTCGCCCGCGCACGAGCAAGGCCGCGCCGAGCGCTTGCTCCATATTGCGAATGCGCGTGCTGGCGGCAGCGAGCGCGAGATGTGCACGCTCGGCACCGCCGGTGATGCTCCCCGCCTCGACAACATGGCGGAACAGGCTGAGATCGGTCAGGTCGAAACGCACGGTTTCAGCCGCCCGGGGCTTTGCTTGCCTTCGAATTCGACGAAGCAAAGCTACGCGAAATACCTATTGTCGGCCAAGTGCCTCAGGGCCATATTCGCGGTTGACGAAAGGAGTGGCCGCCGCGGGCGGATTGCGGCCTGCGGCGAGTTTGGTTACCAACGCACTGCGCGCGAGGACGGAGAACAACAATGGCCGACGCCAAGGCACCCGCTGAGCGGCCGCTCTCTCCGCATCTCTTCATCTACAAGCCAATGCTGACGATGATGATGTCCATCGTCCATCGCATCACCGGTGGCGCGCTCTATTTCGGCACGCTGCTGGTGGCCTGGTGGCTGATCGCGGCAGCTTCCAGTCCCAAGGCTTATGCCGGCGTCGGCTCGTTCATCAATTCGTTCTTCGGCCGCGTGATCCTGTTCGGGTATACCTGGGCGCTCGTGCATCACATGTTGGGCGGCATCCGGCATCTGATCTGGGATACCGGGCGCGGCTTCGGTCCCCATGAGCGCGAATGGCTGGCAATGGCCACGCTCGTCGGTTCCATCAGCCTGACCATCGTGATCTGGATCGTCGGCTATCTGTTCATCGGAGGGCCGCGCTGATGGCGTTCCGCGACATGAGCACGCCGCTCAAACACGTCCGCGGCCTCGGACCTGCCAAGTCCGGCACCGAACAGTTCTGGCGCCAGCGCCTGACCGCGATCGCCAACGTGCCCCTCGTCATCGCTTTCGTCCTCATCGTGGTTGCGTTGCTCGGACGCAATCATGCCGCCGTGGTGCAGATTCTCGGCTCACCGCTCATCGCCATCATCATGCTGTTGTTCATCATCTCGGTGACGACGCATATGCGTATCGGCATGCAGGTTATCATCGAGGACTACGTGCATGACGAGGCGAGGAAATTCATCCTGCTGATTGCCAACACCTTCTTCGCCGTCGCCGTAGGGCTCGCCTCGGCCTTCGCCATCCTCATGCTCAGCTTCAAGGTGTGACCCGTGGCTATCAACGGCGGATCGAATGGCAAGGGACCGGCGGTCAACGGCCGCGCCTATCCGATCGAGGACCACGACTATGACGTGGTCGTGGTCGGCGCCGGCGGCTCCGGCCTGCGGGCGGTGGTCGGCTGCAGCGAGGCGGGCCTCAAGACCGCCTGCATCACCAAGGTGTTCCCGACCCGCTCGCATACCGTTGCGGCGCAAGGGGGCATCGCCGCCGCGCTCGGCAATATGGGCGAGGATGATTGGCGCTGGCACATGTACGACACGGTCAAGGGCGCCGACTGGCTCGGTGACCAGGATGCCATCGAGTACATGTGCCGCAGTGCGCCGCAGGCGGTGTACGAGTTGGAACATTGGGGGCTGCCGTTCTCGCGCCGGGACGACGGAAAGATTTATCAGCGTCCCTTCGGCGGCATGACCACGCATTACGGCAAGGGCATCGCGCAACGCACCTGCGCCGCGGCCGATCGCACTGGCCACGCCATGCTGCATACCATGTACGGGCAGGCGCTGCGCCACGCCGCCGAGTTCTTTATCGAGTTCTTCGCCATCGACCTGATCGTGGATGACGAGGGCCGTTGCCGCGGCGTGGTCGCGATCAAGCTCGACGACGGCTCGATCCATCGTTTCAGCGCGCATATGACGATCCTCGCGACCGGGGGTTACGGCCGAGCCTACTTCTCCTGTACCTCGGCGCATACTTGTACTGGCGACGGCAACGCCATGGTGTTGCGCGCCGGGCTACCGCTGCAGGATATGGAGTTCGTGCAGTTCCACCCGACCGGAATTTACGGCGCGGGCTGCCTGATCACCGAAGGCGCGCGTGGGGAGGGCGCCTATCTCGTCAATTCGGAAGGCGAGCGCTTCATGGAGCGCTATGCGCCGTCCGCCAAGGATCTCGCATCACGCGACGTCGTCTCGCGCGCGATGACCATCGAGATCCGCGAAGGGCGTGGGGTCGGCAAGCATAAGGATCACATCTATCTGCACCTCGACCATCTCGACCCCGAGGTGCTGCACGAGCGGCTGCCCGGCATTTCCGAATCGGCGCGCATCTTCGCTGGGGTGGACGTCACGACCGATCCGATTCCGATCGTTCCGACGGTGCACTACAACATGGGCGGCATCCCGACCAACTACCACGGCGAGGCGCTGACCAAAAAGAACGGCAACGACGACTTCGCGGTGCCCGGTCTGATGTCGCTCGGGGAGGCGGCTTGCGTCTCGGTGCACGGCGCCAATCGTCTCGGCTCAAATTCGCTGATCGACCTTGTCGTGTTCGGCCGCGCGGCCGCCGCGCGCTGCGCCGAGGTTCTGCGTCCGGGCGAAAGCCATCCCGATTTGCCGAAGGACTCCGCCGAGCGCGCGCTGGCGCGGCTCGACAAGTTCCGCCACGCCGCGGGAACGACGGCGACTGCGCAGCTACGGCTGAAAATGCAGAAGGTGATGCAGAACAATTGCGCGGTATTCCGCACCGGCGAAGTCCTGCAGGAAGGCCACAAGCTGATCCACGAGGCTTATAGCGCCGCTGACGACGTGCGTGTCACCGACCGCTCGCTGATCTGGAATTCCGACCTGATCGAGACTTTGGAATTCGACAACCTGATCGCGCAGGCGGTGGTGACGATGGATGCGGCGCTCAATCGCACCGAGAGCCGCGGCGCTCACGCCCGCGAGGACCATCCCGACCGCGACGACAAGAACTGGATGAAGCACACGCTGACCTGGATGGACGACAAGGGCAACGTGACGATCGACTACCGCGGCGTGCACACCTATACGCTCACCAACGACGTCGCTTACATCGAACCCAAGGCAAGGGTGTATTGAAAATGGTCCAACTCACCCTTCCGCAGAATTCCAAGATCACCGAGGGCAAGACCTGGCAGCGCCCGACCGGCGCGCGCCGCGTCACGCCGTTCCGCATCTACCGCTGGAATCCGGACGACAACGCCAACCCGCGCGTCGACACGTACTTCGTCGACCGTGATGACTGCGCGCCGATGGTTCTCGACGCCCTGATCTGGATCAAGAACAAGATCGATCCGACCTTGACGTTCCGCCGCTCCTGCCGCGAGGGCGTCTGCGGCTCCTGCGCCATGAACATCGACGGCACCAACACGCTCGCCTGCACCAAGGGCATGGACGAGATCAAGGACACCATCAAAGTCTATCCGTTGCCGCACATGGCCGTGGTCAAGGACCTCGTGCCGGACATGTCGAATTTCTACGCGCAATACGCCTCGATCGAGCCGTGGCTGAAGACCAAGACGCCGATGCCGGAAAAGGAATGGAAGCAGAGCCACGAGGATCGCAAGAAGCTCGACGACCACTACGAGTGCATCCTGTGCGCGTGCTGCTCGACGTCCTGCCCGAGTTACTGGTGGAACGACAACCGCTATCTCGGCCCCGCCGCGCTGCTGCAGGCCAACCGCTGGATCAACGACAGCCGCGACGAGGCAACCGGCGAGCGGCTCGACAACCTGGAAGATCCGTTCCGGCTGTACCGCTGCCACACCATCATGAA
>Ga0066652_100001671_pt1 | contig 11676 bp, 13 predicted proteins | sample GraSoiAngelo_101_FD_71413 | JGI IMG/M metagenome (GOLD analysis project Ga0066652, IMG submission 71413) | Grasslands soil microbial communities from the Angelo Coastal Reserve, California, USA - 14_0903_02_30cm | ecosystem: Environmental > Terrestrial > Soil > Grasslands | place: USA...
GAAGGCTAAGGAGATCGTAGGGGCCTACTCACTGACGCGGGCGCGGGCTCACGTCCGGAGTCGGCGTGGCGCTCGCATCCGGACTGGGCGAGGCTTGAGACGTGGGCGAGGGGCTGGTTTCGGGCGTTGAGGTTGCTGGCGCAGGCGTAACCTCCGGCGTAACGGCCGGAGTAGCGTCCGGTGTTGTTGCGGGAGTCACCTCGGGCGTGGGTTCCGCGCCCCCGCCGGACGGTTTGCAGGCGCCCGGCTTAGAAGGGTTTTGGCCCTCACGCATGAAGTCCGTCGAATCGCCGCATTTCACGGGCTTGACGTCGGGCGGCCGGTCGAACTGACGTGCCGGCACTTTGAGCATCGCGTGCGCCTCTAGCATGAAGCGCTTCCAGATTGGGCCGGTATTCGAGGAACTGAAGGTGTCGGGCGACATCGGCGTGCCATCGGCGTTGCCCACCCAGACGCCCGCGGCGAGGTCTCGGCTATAGCCGACAACGACTCCGTCCCTGAACTTCTCGCTGGTCCCCGTCTTGACTCCGGCGGGCCGGTCGATCGTGAGGTTCGACCACTTCGCCCCGTCCTTCGAGAGAATATCGGTGAGCATGTAGGCGTACGCCGGCTCGACGGCCTTCTGCTCCTCGGGCTTGGTGTACTCATAGAGCACCTGGCCGGAGGCATCCTGGATCTTGAGTACGGAGACGGGATCGAGCTGGCGAAAGCCGTCCGGCACGCCTTCGGACGTGGGGCGACCTCGCATCATGCCATTGTTGGCGAGCGCGCTAAAGGCATAAGTCATGTCGACGAGCTTGACCTCGCATGAGCCGAGGGTAACCGCCGGGCCGCAGTTGTCCTCCCGCAGGTCTGTGATGCCGAGCTGGTGAGCGGTCGCCCGCATGTCGTCAACACCAACTTCTATCACCGTCCGGGCGGCCGCTGTGTTGACAGACTCCGAAAGGGCCTTGCGGACGGTGATCTTACCAAGGTACTTCGAGTTCCAGTTGTTGACCTGCGTGGACGGGTCTCCCGAAACGAGCGTCAGCGGCTCGTCCTGCACGTAGGTGGAGGTCGTCCAGCCTTTCTGGAACGCCGTCAGGTAAGTGAACACTTTCATCGCCGAGCCGTGCGATTGTTGCGATGACGCTATATCCACCTGCCCGCTGATGTCGTCTCGGAAGTAATTGCGACTGCCAACGTAGGTGAGGATCTGACCGGTCTCCGGATGGATGGCAACAAGCGAACCGTTGTGCCCGCCCGATTTCTCTTCGCTCTTGGCCAGCTCTTCTTCGACCACACGCTCGCCGAGAGCCTGGAGATTGAGGTCGAGCGTCGTTGTTATCTTCAAGCCGCCGCGGCCGACGACGCTGTCGCAGGAAATGTCTTTTGGGGGCTTGAACAGACCAGCGGCGCACATCTTGGCCACCTGGTCCTCGACGAAGAACACGAAGTGGGGCGCCTTCACGTCGAACTGGGTACCGACGTAGTTCAATGGCTGGGCCTTCGCCGCGTCGAACTCCTCCGGCTTGACGCTCACGATCTCCTTGATCTCGCCGGCGTGGTCGCGCATCAGGTCGAGGACCTGGAGTTGACGCGCCTTTGCCCTGTCCCTATTTTCGACGACCGCGGGGCTGTATTCGCCAGGCGCCTGCGGCAGGCCGGCCAACAGCGCGGCCTCCGCCAGGGTCAGGTCTTCGGCGCTCTTGCCGAAATACACGCGGGCGGCCGCCTCGGCGCCGTACGCCGAATGGCCGTAGTAAACCTGGTTGAGGTACCACTCGAGGATCTGGCGGTCGCTGTAGCGTCGTTTGAGCTCTAGCGCGATCGCTGTTTCCTTCAGCTTGCGAGAAAGGTTGCGGTCGGAGCGCTCCGCGGGGTCGACATAGACGTTTCGGGCTAGCTGCTGCGTAATCGAACTGCCTCCACTCCCCGAGAAGAACCCCGGCCCGAACGGCGTGAGATTTTCAAAGGCCGCCCTCGCGAGGCCCCGGAAATTGACGCCCGGGTTGCCGAAAAAGCTCGGGTCTTCAGTCGCAACCGTGGCTGCCACCAGGAACGCCGACATGCGATCGAGGGAGACAGGGTTTCGGACGCCCTGCAACGGATCGGTGAACTGGAACAGCTCTGTGTTTCCAGACCGGTCGTAGGCCGTGCTCGAGCCAGCGCCCGTCGCTGCGATCGCTTCGTTCGGCGGCTCGAGGCCGCGAGTGTACGACCAATACACCAGGAAGAACGAGGCCACGAAAGCGAGGAGGAAGAAGCCCGCTATGTGGGCAGCATCGTGCAGAAGAGCCCGGCCGCTGAAGGGCGAACGGCCGCCCCTGCCGTGGACGCTGACGCCTCTTCCTTCTTCGCCGCTCCAGGCGCCGCTTATATCGTCCGCGAGCGATTCCCGCAAGCGCTCGATGGGAGGTCTCAGCTGCATATCGCTATCTCGTTACAGAACGAAGGTTAGGCATAGAAGCATTGCAGCGACGCAAAGAAAACGGTCGCAAGTGTTATGTCCCAATCAACGACTCCTGAAAGTGCATAACGAGAAAAAGGCATGAACGTAGCGGGTAGCGGCAGGTTCACGCGTTCGCGACGCCCGACTTGCTTCGCGCTAGGTCTTCGGTGACGCGCGCCGGCGAACGGTCGAGCCGATAACGAGCCCGGCCGCGATCAGGACGAGGTTCTTGATGATGAACTCGCCAGTGACGGTGAGAAGGAGCGGGTTGCCGTCCTGGAAGGAGCGGCCGGGGAGGATGATCAGGCTGACGAAGGTGCCCGCCATCTGCAGCCAGAAGAGCAGCAGCGTAAAGCGCAGCGCGACCGGAATTAGAAGGCCAACGCCGATGATGATCTCCCAGACGCCGATGATAATGAAGAAGGTGTCTGCCGGCAGAAAATAGATCGTGTCTTTCACGAGGTCTTCGACCGGACTGCGGCCGGTCACCTTCAAAGTCCCGAACCAGATGAAGACAACAGCCAGCGCGATGCGCAGCGCGGTGATCCCGTAGCGCTCCAGAAACGTGGTAACGGCGCTGTCGATGGTATCGAGCGGGCGCCGTAGTCGTGCGGGCAGGCTATCCTCGATACGGCGTTCGAGGTCCAGGTGGGGCGAGGTCATGACATTCACCTCCGTATCCATGGTATAGGAAGCGGCTGGCAGGATGTAGGACGGGGCGGACGATGTTGTGAGCGCAGGCGAGCGGGTGTAGAATCGCGGCGCAAAGAGGAGGTCCAGTGATGGCAGACGAGGTGGAGATCGGGCGCGTCAACGACTACTTCGCGCATATCAACGTCGCCGGGATCGACCTGACTGCGCCGCTCAAGGTGGGCGACCGCGTGCGCATCAAGGGCCACACGACGGACATGGAGCTCGTCGTCGAGAGCCTGCAGGTCGAGCACGAGTCAGTGGAGGAGGCAAAGGTCGGCGACAAGATAGGCGTGAAGGTAAGCGACCGCGTGCGCGGCGGCGATCGCGTCTATCGGGTAGATTAGAACAGGCGGCGGCGCGGGCCGAACGGGCTGCGGCGGAGGAACCGCGAGAGCGCGAACGTCACAACCGATACGGCCAGGGCGAAAACGAACGCCGCCCAGAAGCCGTCGATCTCGAAGTTCACATTGAACCAATCGCAGACCTCCTCCACGAGCACGACAACGAGCGCGTTCACGATGAGAATGAAGAGCCCGAGCGTGATCAGCTGGAGCGGACATGTTAGGAAGATCAGGATCGGCCGTACGATGGCCCGAACGATCACGAAGATCGCGGGCGCGACGAGATAGCCCTCGGTCCCTTGAAGGAAGATCGGTGTCCCATCCCAGATCCCGTTCACGAACCATTCGGCAAGGACGAAGGCGAGGATCGTCATTCCCCAGCGGACAAGGATGCGCACGATCCACGGGACGTTTCCCTGGTCCCAAGGCGGTTCGGTCTCTTCGATGTAGCGGATGAAGACGACGCGATCGAGCATGCGCTTGCAATTGCCGTGTACTTGCGGGGTATTGTAGCAGGTACCACTTGTCCACCCCGGCCGGACTGATACGTCAAGGAGCCACATGGACGCACACAAAGCGATCGTGACTAAGCGCGACACGCGGGCCTATACGGACCAGCCGATCCCGGACGTCGTGCTTCAGCGCATCCTTCAGGCCGGGCGGATGGCGGGGAGTAGCAAGAACACCCAGCCGGTTCGCCTCGTCGTGATACGCGACCGCGAGTGGCTGAAGGAGGTCGCGGAGTGCGGGAAGTTCTCGCAACCCCTGCTCGGGGCGCAGGCGGGCATCGCCGTCTGCTGCGCGCCCGACGGCAGCGACTTCGACGCCGGGCGCGCCGCGCAGAACATCATGGTCGCCGCGTGGAACCAAGGCATCGCCACCTGCCCGACCTCTGTGCACGACCAGCCGTGCATCATCGAGAAGCTTCGGCTGCCGCAGGACGAGGTGGGCGAGGTGAGCGGGCGGAAGGGATGGCGCGTGGTCGTAATCATCGCGCTCGGGTATCCGGAGCCGTCGGTGCCGATGTCGATGGGGAGAAAGCGGCTGCCCGTGGAGGACTACGTGATGTGGGAGAAGTGGGGCGGAATGGAACAAGGAGTCAGGAGCAAGGAACAAGGCGGCTAGGATGGCCACGCCAGCGCGGTTGATCCCCCTTCGCGTCCTTGTCGGCGGCACGCTATTCGTGCACGGCTTCGCGCGGCTGTTCGGCGGGCCGGACCGCAAGGTGCCCGAAAGCGCGCTGAAGTACCTGGGACAAGAGTACCAGGAGTGGATTGAGGGCGGCGGCATCGACCGCTTCACTGAACGGCTCGCTGAGATCGGCGTTCCCAACCCGCGCGCCTTCGCCTACGCGCTCGCCGGCACCGAGTGCTTCGGCGGCGCGCTCTTCGCGCTCGGGGTACAGACGCGGCTGACCGGCCTGGCGGTCGCAGCGGAACTCGGCGCCTCGATCTATCGCACGTATTGGGGCCACGGCATGGTCGGCGGCGGCGGCTGGGAGCTGCCGATGTTGCTGATGATCGGGGCGCTAACGGTAGTTCTCGGCGAGGAAGACGCGCGTAAGGATGAACCGGCGTGAAATACGGCCGTCTTAGGGTGCGGCTCCATCGTCGCGGTCTGAAGACCCCGACCTACATTTCCGTCGTGCTGTAGAATAGCGCCCACCTGCGGGTAGCAAACCGCCGAGATTCTTCGCTTCTGCCACCGGATGATGTGCACTGTCAGGCGCGTGGAGGCAAGCGAGCGGCTGGACTCAGACGCTCGCTCAGAATGACAGCCGGAGGCCGCCTATGACTACTGTTGAACAACGAATCGCAGGGCCGGAGCGGGCCGGCGGACAGGGCCTCGACCACCACCAGGAGGAGTCCGGCAACCGGGCGATCGTCGCCCTTCTGAACGACCCGGTGCGCAGCGATCAGGTGGACCTCGCAATGACGTACCGTCGTGACGCCGGCGATGGCGCCCCGCTGCTTCGACAGGCTCAGCACGAACGGATTGGGATACCTCAGGATGAGTGGGAGGAGTCGCACACTGGCTGGTACGAAGTCTGGTCGAAGCGAGGCATGATGCGCTTCGTCCGCTCTCTCGCTCCGGCGGGCGGATACGGGTACCGCGTGATCGATCAGGTCGGCGACAACCCGATCGCCGACCAGGACCCGACGGCGCTTTCGACGAAGGCGGAAGAGCTGGAGGCGGCCGCACGGTCGGGCTTCTCCGGGACCGACCCGGCGAAGGCGTTTATCGAGCCGGAGCAAATGTCCTATCCGCTAGGGTACGAACGCATCGCGCAACTCTTCGACAGCCCCAACGCGCCCGATATTGTGATCAGCCCGAAGTCGTACGCGTTCGGAAGGCAGCCTGGGCAGCACGGCGCCCTCGATGTCGTCCAATCCCGCGCGCCACTCGTCTTTTCGGGGCCCGGCGTCGTCTCCGGCGAAACGGACGTCATCTGCTCGCACGTCGACGTTACACCAACGCTGGCGAAGCTGCTCGGCTTACCACTGATCGACGGGAAGGACTCGAGCGGCCGCACTTCGAGCGAGCGCGGAGTGCCGGCGGATGTCTATCTCAAGCGGCAGGACGGGCGGGTGATCGAGGAGGTGCTTTCGGGGAAAGGAGAAATGGGAAATGAGGAAGGAGACGGGGGACGGCCCGAGCGGGTCTACATACTCCTGCTGGACGGGCTGAGCAATACCGAGCTGAAGGAGCGGCTCGAACACGACCGTGAATCGATCCCGAACCTCGCGAGGATCATCGAGCGAGGTGTCATGTTCCGGTACGGCGTCTTCGCCACCTTCCCGACCATCACCTGGCCGAGCCACAACGCGCTGGGCAGCGGGGCCTGGTGCGGGCACCACGATATCGTGAACCCGACCTACTACCTGCGGGAAACCCGGCAGGTGGTGACGCCGCAGGGCAGCATCTGGGAGACCGGAAAGTACCTCTCGGACGAAGTCGAGACGCTGTACGAAGCGCTGCACCGGGAATACGGGAAATGGGACGCCTCGACCGGCAAAGGTATAATCACGGCTTCGCTGAACGAGCCGTGCGGCCGGGGCGCGCTGCACGCAACACTCGAACGGCGGCTGCTCGTCGACGGCGAGAGGCTGGGGGAAGTGGCGCGCGAAAACCGCGGCGACACGAACCCGCGCTGGAAGGAGGAGGGCCAGGAGCAGGTGTACCGCTATTCCGCCACAGACATCCAGGCGCTCTCGCAATCGCTGATGCTCTTCGACGGCGATAGTCAGCCCCCGCCGATGTTTACCTTCCACGAGTTCTCGCTTACCGATGCAGTTGGCCATGACTACGGACCGCACCACAAGGCGATGCTCGACGCGCTCGTCGAAACGGACAAGCGCATCGGCAAGATCCTCTCGGTGCTCGACCGGCGGGGGCTGTTCGAATCGACGCTCTTCGTAATCAGCGCGGACCATGGGATGGCCCAGACAGATGTCGAGCTGGCCGCCGACCCGGCGCAGGCTGTCCTCGACGCCGGTATCAAAGCAGTCGTCACGTCACCGTTGATATACCTTGTCGATATGGACGTGACAGCCGAAACGTCGGCAGATGGCCGGACAGCGAACGTTACCGTCCTTGAGAACGACGCCGACGCCTCCGGCGAGAAGCCGCCGGTGGCCGGGGCTGACGTCCATGTGATCGGCGCGCATTCCCGCGTCCTTGCCGACTCGAAGACCGATGCCTTCGGGGTGGCCGGCCTACCCCTGCCGGTGGGCGAGGAGCCGGACTCACTAATCGTCCGCGTGGAACACGAGCGGTTCAACACGCGGCATCTGCGCGTGAATGGCGCGAACGTCGCGGAGGACCCGCGAACAGTCTTATTTGGGGGCTAACCAACCGGGCGGGCGAGCTACGTCGGCTCCAAGATCAGCTGCCGGCAGGCATCATCGCCGCCATGCGCTTCTGCATTTCTTCCGGCGAGACGTCCTCAACGTGCGTGTGAATCCACCAGCTAATACCGAAAGCGTTCACGCCGGCGCGCCGGTCTCCGTAGAACTGGTCCTCCGGCTCCATCTCCGTGGTCCCGCCGGCGTCGAGCGCCTTCCGGTAAGTCGAGTCGCAGTCGTTGACGTATAGGACGAGGGCGGCGGAACGAGCGGGGTTCTCGGGTCCGGCGTCGGCGAGCATGACGATGTCGTCGCCGATCCGCATCTCGGCGTGCCCGATTGTCCCGCCGGGCCCCGGCATGCTCATGAGCTCTTGGGCGCCGAACGTCTGCTTCGCAAAGTCGAGTAGACCGGATGCGCCGTTTACCACCAAGTAGGGCGTGACGCTGCCGTATTCCGCAGGGATGGGATTTACTGCCATCTATCTTCTCCTCCTCTTTGGATTCGGCTCTCGGTGAGCCTTCAGGCGGGGTGCTATGATACCACCCGCTTGCAAAGCGGAGGCAAGCCGGTTCTGTCGCACCTCCGACTGACACCGTCACGAGGAAGGTATCCATGACACAGCAACAAAAGGAGATTTCAGCGGCGTTCCCGTTCGAATCGGAATACGTCGACGTGCTCGGCTCGCGGATGGACTATGTCGAAGAGGGCGACGGGGACCCGATCCTCTTCCTGCACGGGAACCCGACTTCCTCTTACCTCTGGCGGAATGTCATCCCGCACGTCTCACCCATCGGCCGCTGCATCGCCCCCACCTGATCGGCATGGGGAAGTCCGACAAGCCCGACCTCGATTACGGCTTCTTCGACCACTTCCGCTACGTCGACGCCTTCATCGAGGCGCTCGGACTGCGGGACATCACGTTGGTGATTCACGACTGGGGCTCGGCACTCGGCTTCCACTATGCGCGGCGGCACGAGAGCAACGTGAAGGGCATCGCCTTCATGGAGGCGATCGTCTGGCCGGTGACCTGGGACGAGTGGCCGGAGCAGGCGCGCCAGATGTTCAAGGCGTTCCGGACGCCGGGCGTCGGAGAGCAGATGATCATGGAGCAGAACATGTTCGTCGAGGCCGTGCTGGCCGGCGCGGTCCTGCGCAAACTCTCGCCCGAGGAGATGGACCGCTACCGCGAGCCTTACCCAACGCCGGAGAGCCGAAAGCCGCTCTGGCGCTGGCCGAACGAGATCCCGATCGAAGGCCAGCCCGCCGATGTCCACGACGCCGTTCAGGCCTACGGCGAATCGCTGGGGCGCTCGCAGACGCCGAAGCTACTGCTGTACGCTCAGCCCGGCGCCATCCTCCGCAACCTGGTCGGCTGGTGTCAGCAGAATATCGCCAACCTGAAGACGGGCGAACTCGGCCCCGGCGTCCACTTCTTGCAGGAGGACGACCCGCACGGCATCGGCGAGGCGATCGCCACCTGGATGCGAGAAGAAACGCTTGTAGAGAACGAATAGGCGAGTAGCTGAGCTGCTCGCAAGCGACCCACCGGTGAACGCCAAACATGAAGCGCAATCTCTACGAACTACCGCCGGATTTGCCGGTCCCCATCGATGACGGCGCGTGCGAGCACCTCCCCGGCCTGGAGATGCCGGTGGTCTCGCTTCCCTCGACGCTTGGCGCAACAGTCAACCTCGCCGAGGCATCGTGTAGCGGCAGGACCGTGTTCTTCTTCTATCCACGCTCGGGGCGACCGGACGAGCCGCCGATTCCCGGCTGGGATGATATCACCGGCGCCCGCGGCTGCACCCCGCAGTCTTGCGCCTTTCGCGACCACCACGGCGAGTTCGAGGCGCTCAGCGTCCGCGTATTCGGAGTGAGCGCTCAGGAGACGGAATACCAGCGCGAGTTCGCCGAGCGAACGCATCTCCCGTACCCGCTACTCAGCGATGCGACGTTCGAACTCACGAACGCGCTCGGCTTGCCCATGTTCGAAGCCGGTGGCATGCCGTTGATCAAACGGCTGACGCTCGTCGTCTCGAATGGGCGCATCGAAAAGGTGCTCTACCCGGTGTTCCCGCCGGACAAGAACGCGGAAGAGGTGCTTGCATATTTGCGGACGCGAACGAATGCCTGACCTCACGCCTAGTCCCGCTTGTCCACTGTAAAATGTGCGTATGGAGGAGTTCGTCTGGGTCTCGCTTGCCGTTATTGGCGCGGGCCTGCTCCTGCTCATCGCCCTCGCCGCCTTCATGTGGTGGCGAATCCAGCGCTCCGACGAGAAGAAGCTCGCGAAGCGGATCGCGAAGCTGCCGTTTCTCGACAAGGTCTCGCTGGCCGGTTCGCTGATCAGCGACGACCGAATTCCCATCGCCCCGAGGATCATCGCGCTGGCACTTGTGCTCTACATCGCCTCGCCGATCGACCTGCTGCCGGACTTCATCCCTGTGATCGGCTACCTCGACGACATTCTCATCGTCATCGTCGGTGCTGGTCTCCTTCTGCGCTCAGTCCCGCGTCATATCCTCGAAGAACATGTCGGGCGGTACGAAGAGAAGGCACGCCAGTCCAAGCCTCTGGAAACCGCGCGCCGGTGAGCGAGCCGTTCACGATCCGGCCCGCCACAACGGATGACATAGAGGCGCTCGTCGAGTTGCGCCTGACGCTGCAGAGCGAGAACGACGCCCACGAGCACCGCGTGGATTGGGCCACTGTCGGCGAAGCCTGCCGTCGCTACTTCGCAGAAAGCATGCCCGCGGACGTATTCATCATATTTGTCGCAGAAGCCAGGGGTGCATCATCGCGACAAGCGGGCTTTCGTTCGTCAGCCGGCCGCCGGGCCGATCATCGTTTTCTCGAAGCGAGGCTTATGTGACAAACGTTTACACCATCCCGGCCTGGCGCAGCAGAGGCGTTGCAACCGCGATTCTCATTGCAACGATCGGCTACGCGCAGCAGCAAGGCGCCCAGCTGGTCTTCCTGCATACGTCGGATGCTGCGCGCTCATTGTACGAGAACCTTGGGTTCGCATAGTATCCGCGCTATATGGAGAGGCGGCTGTGACCAAGAAGCGCACCGGCGAGCCGTGGATTAGCGGCGCCGACTTCGGACGGCTTCTGCCTCCTTTCAGCGTCAATTTGCTCGTACGCGATATCGAGACCTCTCTTCGTTTTTATCGAGAGGTGCTGGACGCCTTCGTACATTACGCGGACGTCGATTTCGGCGCGCTCAAGATCGGCGGCGCGGAGGTGCAGCTCCACGCGGACCACGCGTACGACGCTCATCCCTGGTACCCGCGCCTGGCCGACGGCGAGGCGCGTGGTCTGGGCGCGGAGTTGCGTCTCCTGGGGCTCGACCCGGACAGGGTTGAGAAGCGCGCGCGGGAATCCGGAGGCGCTATCGTGAGGGCGGCAACGACCAAGGGCCACGGATGGCGCGAGGTGATCGTGGAGGACCCGGACGGTTATGTCTGGGCAATCGGCGTGCTCACCGACAAGGAGACGGCTTCGTGAGCAAGCTTGAGCTTATACGCGGGCTATACGAGTACAACGAGTGGGCGAACAACCACGTCCTGGATGCCGCGGCGGCGCTTACCGAGGATGAGTTCTCGCGCAAGCAGGGTGCCAGCTTCGAGAGCGTCGAGGGCAACCTCGCTCATATCATGGGAGCGCAGGTGATTTGGCTGGAGCGTTGGATGGGTGGGTCGAATCGGAGGCCGGTGCTCGAATTCCATAAGACGCGCGGCCTGAGCACGATCCGCGAGGCGTTCGCGGAATCACATGATCGCTTGCGCGCATTCGTCTCGTCTCTAATCGACGATCGGCTGGACGAGATCCTCGCGTACAAGGACAGCGCCGGCCGGCCTCACGAGCGCGTCATCTGGCAGCTGATGGCGCACGTCGTGAACCACGGGACGCATCACCGGGCGGAGACGGCGATGGCGATGGCCTCTCTCGGTAAGCCAATGCGCGAGCTGGACTACGTGTTCTTCGAACTCGAAAGGGGCGAAGGGCAAGGAGTGCGACGATGACCGAGCGTGCAGACCGGGCGCAAATGATCAGTCTGTGTGGCCAGGCGCATATTCCAACCGGGCGGTGGCAGTGGTAAGCTACCGGACTGCAAGATGCTGCAAGGAGGTACACCGAAGTGACGACAGAGACAATCGATCAGGCGAAGGCTGAGGCTTTCGGCGGACAGATGGTTGGGATACTCAACGGCGGAATACTCGCGTTCATGACTAGCATCGGGCACCGCACCGGGCTCTTCGACAAGATGGCCGGGCTACCGCCATCGACCAGCCAGGAGATTGCGGACGCCACCGGGCTCAATGAGCGCTACATTCGCGAGTGGCTAGGCGCGATGGTCA
>Ga0066652_100001672_pt1 | contig 11674 bp, 10 predicted proteins | sample GraSoiAngelo_101_FD_71413 | JGI IMG/M metagenome (GOLD analysis project Ga0066652, IMG submission 71413) | Grasslands soil microbial communities from the Angelo Coastal Reserve, California, USA - 14_0903_02_30cm | ecosystem: Environmental > Terrestrial > Soil > Grasslands | place: USA...
GGCCGCCGACCGTGCCGCCGACAATGGCGAACCGGCGCAATCGCGGACACCACGCGCGCAGCCGCGCTCGGCCTTCACCGCAAATCGCAGCGCTCAGCGGCGATGGCGACGCGCGCGCTCCCTCGTCGCCGCCCTCACCTCGGGTCTGCTGCTCGCACAAGTGTTGCTTCAGGCTCGCCTCAAGCTTGCGGAGAGCCTCGAGACTGAGATGAAGTTGCCCTGGCGCCATGCCCCGACTTGGCGTCCCCTCGACCACCGATTCCGCCCCGCGTGCGCGCGCGATGCCTATGGCGAACCGGCCCCCTGCCGCAGTCGACATAATCCCCGCACAACGTGTCGACCTGGCGGCACTTTCCCCGCGATTATCAGCCCCGCATTGAAAGCCGGGAAAGGGACGAAAGGAAGGCGTTTCAAGCCCCGCTAGGTGCGCAAATGCAGGCCCTCAAGCAAGGCTGGCGCAGCCGCGATTGCAAGCCTGACCGAGAACCCAGGCGGGAGCGGATGGCGCGGGCAGCGGCGAAGAAGCCTTTGCTTTCATAAGCTTCGCACCGACTGCCGCCACCGGTGGGGTCGCATCCCGAGCGCGGGAGAGCCTGACCATGGGACCACGCAAGCAGAGTCCTGACCTTCGGCGCTGGGGTCCGGCAGGCGCACAGAGCACCGCCGTCGCGCGCGGGCGCGATTCCCGGAAAATTAACCCTATTCCACTGAAGCCCCCCCGGTTAGCCGCCGCGTAAGGGGAGCCGGCGTAGGGAATCGGCGGGGAGCGTCAATGCCTCGTCACTCGTCTCTGCCGTACCGCGACTGCGTGCGCCGGCCGCAAGCCTTGCGACCTGGACGCCGGGCGCGCCTCGGAGCGATCGCGCTCTGGGTCATCGTCGTCGCGCTGCTGACCGTGGGGGCGTGGAGCATTGCGAGCGCCACCTATTCCGCGTTCCGCGAGGACGTGCGCGCCGGGCTGATTGCGCGGCAGGCGGAGATGCAATCCGCCTATGAGGATCGCATCGCCGAGATGCGCGCCCAGATCGACCGCTTTTCGAGCCGGCAGCTGATCGATCAGGAGGAGTACGAAAAGAAGCTCGACCACATTCTGCGCCGGCAGTCGGCGCTGGAGTCGCGCGCCGGCGCGCTCAACGGGCTCGGCGACGCCACCGCGACGACCAAGCAGCCTGCGCGCGGCGGCGGCAACCGCGAGCCCCGCGCGACCGTACCCAAAGCGGGCCGCGACAAGGGAGCCTTCATCATGTCCCCAGATCGAAGTGCCGATTCGCGCACGAATGTTCTCGGCAAGGGCGGCATCGCCGGCGCAATCGAACGCTTGCAGGCGTCGCTCGATCGGCTCGAGCAGCGCCAGGCCGCGACGGTCGGCTCGCTCGCCGAGCGTTACGATGCCAAGGCACGCCGCATCCGCGCGGTGTTAGTCGACCTCGGGCTCGATCTCGGCAAGACGAGCAACGAGAGCACAGCGGCGATCGGCGGCCCGTTCGTGCCGGTGAACGTCGCCAAAGATGCGAGCACGTTCGAGCGGCAGCTCAGTCGCGTCCAGCTCGCACGCGCGCAAATCACGCGCCTCACCCGCACGCTCGGCAGCATTCCGGTACGCAAGCCGATCGATGGCGAGCTCGAGCCGCAGTCGGGCTTCGGCGTGCGCGTCGACCCGTTCCTGAGCACGCCCGCCATGCACACCGGACTCGATCTGCATGGCGAGACCGGCGATGTGGTGCGCGCGACCGGCGAGGGCACCGTGATCGCGGCGGGATGGAACGGCGGCTATGGACGCACGGTGGACATCGACCACCACAACGGCATCTCAACGCGCTACGGTCACCTCTCCTCGATCGACGTTCGTGTCGGCCAATCGGTCAAATGCGGGCAAATCCTGGGCAAGGTCGGTTCGACCGGTCGCTCTACCGGTCCGCACCTGCACTACGAGACGCGGCTCAAAGGCGAGCCAGTCGATCCGCAGAAATTCTTGCGCGCGGGCGCCAGGCTCGCCAGCGCGCTCTGAGCGGTGCACGCAGATTATCGCCGCGACGCGCCGACCGGATCGGTCCGAACCATTCTTGCCGCAATCAGCATGTTTGCTTTCAGCCGCGTCGGGGGACGTGCGTTGCGGTTGGGCGGTATGCCCGGAGCGACGCGGCGTGCGATTGGGGGACGTGTTGGTGCAATTGGGGGTCCGCGGGATTCCGTTCGGAATCGCCGTGATGCTTCTGGGGTTCGTCCTTAAATCAGCAGGGACGCAGGCAGGGCCGACGGACACAAAGCTGTCCCCTGCGCGCATCTCTGTTTTCGGGACGATCCACCCTGAGATTTTCCGGCTCGGTGCGCCGCTGGGATCAGAGCCGGCGGGCGAGCGCGTACGGCTGGCAAGCATCGAACCGCAGGTCGGATTGTTCGATACCCCGACCCGCCAACGCAGCATGCTGACGGACACGGCCGCCTCGGCCTGCGGCGCCGCGCGGTTCGACGACCGCTTCAGCGCAGTGGGCGATCTTCCCGCGTCTTTCGACAACCGTTTCGCCTCGACCGAAGATTGTCCGGCCTCGTTCGGCGATAACCTCGCTTCAGCCATGCAGGTGCTTGCGAGCAGTCTGCGCCTGCCGCCGGATCAGGGCATCGAGAAGAAGCGCGCCGATGCGCCGCCGAAGCCGACCATCGCCAAAGCGAGCATTGGCTTTAGCTTTAGCCCGGCGCGCAAAGAGAAAGTTAAAGAGGTTGCGGGCATCGAGGACGACGGCCGCACCGCGATCTACGATATCACGGCGCGGACCGTATACCTGCCGAGCGGCCGCCGGCTGGAGGCCCACTCCGGTCTCGGCAACTTCATGGACAATCCGCGCCATGTGCACCTGAGGATGCGCGGAGCGACGCCGCCGGGTCTTTACCATCTCACGTTGCGCGAGCGACTGTTCCACGGCGTTCGCGCCATCCGTCTCAACCCGGCCGACTACGGCAGGATGTACGGGCGCGACGGCATCCTTGCCCACACTTACATGCTGGGCGCGAACGGGCAGTCGAACGGATGCGTGTCCTTCAACAACTATCCGGAGTTCTTGAACGCGTTCCTCAGAGGCGAAATCACCCGCCTGGCGGTCGTCGAGCATCTCGACAGCGCGCCCACCAGGATGGCCGCCGGACAGCTGCCGGAGTCGGTGAAGGACCTGTTGAGGCGGACGGACCGACGGACCCAGTATGCCGCCGCCGGCGATCAGCCACGCAGCGCTCCGGTGGCCTCGGCCGAGACGACCAACGCCGCGTTCACGCCCAACCCGGCGTTCGAAGCCAAATACTGATGCGACGCGAAACGTGCGTGCATGTGGGTTCGCCCAGCGCGCACAACGAAAGATGCCATCAAGGGACGGGTTGTCGAAGAAGCTTCGCCGATCGCGCAAGCATGGCGTAGCTAGTCGACGTCCTCCACCTCCTTCGGTGCCGTCCCGAAGGCCTTTTGCGCCAGTGCCGCTTCCATGAACTGATCGAGGTCGCCGTCGAGCACGGCGCCCGTATTGGAGGTCTGCACGCCGGTGCGCAGATCCTTGACCATCTGATAGGGCTGCAGCACGTACGAGCGGATCTGATGGCCCCAGCCGATGTCGGTCTTGGCGGCCTGCTCGGCGGCGGCTTTTTCCTCCCGCCGTTTTAATTCCCTTTCGTAAAGCCGCGCGCGCAGCATCTGCCAGGCCTGCGCGCGGTTGCGGTGCTGCGAGCGGTCGTTCTGACAGACCACCGCGATACTGGTCGGGATGTGCGTGAGGCGCACCGCCGACTCGGTTTTATTGACGTGCTGGCCGCCGGCGCCCCCCGCGCGCATCGTGTCGACCCGCACGTCGGATTCCTTGATGTCCACCCTGATGCGATCATCGACCACCGGATAAATATTGACGCTGGCGAACGAGGTGTGCCGGCGCGCGTTGGCGTCGAAGGGCGAAATGCGCACCAGGCGATGCACGCCGTTCTCGGTCTTGAGCCAGCCGAACGCGTTGTGGCCCTTCACCTGGACGGTGGCCGACTTGATGCCGGCCGCCTCGCCCTCGGTCTCCTCGAGCCACTCGATCTTGTAGCCGTGCCGCTCGGCCCAGCGGGTATACATGCGAAGCAACATGCTGGCCCAGTCCTGGCTTTCGGTTCCGCCCGCGCCGGCATGGACCTCGACATACGTGTCGTTGGCGTCGGCCTCGCCCGAGAGCAGCGCTTCGAGCTCGCGCCGCGTGACCTCCGCCTTGAGCTTGTGCAGCACCGCTTCCGCCTCGGCCACGGCCTTCTGGTCTTTCTCCGTCTCGCCGAGCTCGATCATGGTGAGCTGGTCATCGAGCTCCTGCTCGATGCGAGCGAGCGCGCCCAGCTGCTCCTCGAGCGCGGTGCGCTCCTGCATCACGCGCTGGGCGCGCTGCTGATCGTCCCACAACGTGGGGTCTTCCGCCTGCTTGTTGAGCTCGGAAAGCCGCGCGCGCGCCTTGTCGACGTCAAAGATGCCTCCTCAGCAGCCCGATCGACTGCTTGATGTCATCGACGATGGTTTGCACTTCCGCGCGCATCGGCCGCCTCTTAAAATCGCAATCTCCAGCGACTGCGATGTAGCGACTACGCCGCGCGGACGCAATGGGCCTCGTGCCTGTCAATATTTCGGACGGTGCGAAACAGCCCATTTGCGGGCGTGCTCAATAGGCTCGCGTGGCGGAAGGGCGGCACGAAAACGCTTGACGCTCGGCAACGCCTCCATGCGCGCGCGCCAGGCGCAAAACAAAGGATATTTGAGGTACATCGCCTTGCCTTCTTCGGTCAGCCCGAACGCATACGTGCTCGGCAGCATGAAGAAATCTGCAAGCGTGAGTTCCCTGCCGACAATGTAATCGGCGCCGTGGCCAAGCGCCGTCTCCAGCACGTGGAGCGCGCGCTCGATCTTAGGCAGCGCGTGAGCAACCACTTTCTCGTCGCTGGCGATTCCCAGCTGCGGGTAGACCAATCGCTCGTGGGTAACGTGATAGATCATGTACGGGTAATAGTAGGAATTAACGGAACTGATCCACTGGTTCATGCGCGCGCGTGCTCGGACGTCTTTGGGTTGCAAGAGCGGACCTTCGAACGCCTCATCGACGTAGGTGGCGATTGCACTCGTTTCGAAGAGCGTAAAGTCTTCGTGCTGAAGGATCGGCACGCGATCGAACGGATGCAATGCGAGGTGGCTGGCTGAGCCCATCTCCGGCTCGAGATCACAAAACGTGTAGGGAACTGCTTTTTGAGTGAGTACCAGCCGGACGATGTGGACATAGGTGCTGCGTGGGAAACCAAGTACGACGACGTCAGTCATGGCGGCTGCTCTCCGGGGGAGGAATCTGGCTGAGGACAGGCGGAAATTGCATTGCAGGCAAACCATGCTTTCTCTAGCCTGCCGCAGTTTTTCTCATGATTGGCCGGCCGATGCCCCGCCGCTTGCCGCCGCTTAATGCACTCAAGGCCTTCGAGGCCGCAGCGCGCCACGAGAGCTTCACCCGCGCCGCCGAGGAGCTCTGCGTCACGCAAGGCGCAGTCAGCCACCAGGTGAAGGCGCTCGAAACCGAGCTCGGACTGAAGCTGTTCAATCGCGAGCGCCAGCGATTGGTCATCACCGAGGCGGGCCGCGCCTATCTGGTGGTGGTGCGCGACGCCTTTGACCGCATCGGTGACGGAACGGAGCGGTTGCTGCAGCGCCAGAGCGGCGGCGCGCTCACCGTCAGCACCTCGCCCAACTTCGCCGCGAAGTGGCTCGTGCACCGGCTCGGCCGTTTCGCCGAGGCGCACCCCGAGATCGATCTGCGAGTCGGCGCCTCGATGCATCACGTCGACTTCGCGCGCGAGGACATCGATCTTGCCATTCGCCACGGCGACGGCGCTGCCGCCGGACTCCACGTCACCCGCCTGTGCACCGAGGAGCTGTTTCCGGTGTGCAGTCCGAAGCTTCTCGCCGGGCGCAATCGGCTGCGCGCGCCCGCGGATCTCGCGCGCTTTCCGCTGCTGCATGTGAGCGATCGGCAAGGCTGGCGGCAGTGGCTCGACTTTGCCGCCGTCACCGGCGTCGACCCATCGCGCGGTCCCATTCTCAATCAGGCAAGCATGGCGATCGACGCCGCGGTCGATGGGCAGGGTGTAGCGCTCGCCCGCACCGCGCTGGCGGCATGGGATTTGATCGGTGGCCGGCTTGTCCGGCCATTCGACCTCGCCATGCCGGTGTCCTACGCGTATTGGATCGTCTGCTCGAAGGCGGTGGCGAAATTGCCGAAGATCGTGGCCTTCAGCGAGTGGCTCCTGGCCGAAGCCGCCGAGGACCGCCGTCAGCTCGACAGGTCGATTTCGAAACCGCGCCACGCCGCCCGCGCCCGCCGCTGAGTGCTGCCCCCACATCAGATCTCGGCATGACGCATAGGCGCGGTAGTTTCCCTCGTCCGCCACGGCGAGCAACCCCAAGCGCCGGTCTAAGCCCTGCCCGCAAACCACAACGGCGTGAGCCCCTCGCATCCCGACCGCGAGGGCGCGGGAGCGAGTGCGAGCGCCTGTCGCAGCGCCGAATCGTGCGCAATGCCCCTCGATCGGAGCTCCTCGTAGTGGCGATGCGCCGCCAGGCTTTCCCGCAGCGCCTCGAACAGCATGCGCAGAATCTTCACGGCTGGCAGAGCTGGCGGTGAGCGATGGTGCGCCGCGTGCAGGGGTGGGATGAAGTGCGGAGTGATACACATATTCCGTAGCATTTCTCATAACTCCTGGTTGATGCCAGGACCGCTGTCCTGGACTTGGAGCCTTCCAAATATCGCCCCTGTGCTCCCCTTACAAAGCATCCTTTCTCGCGGTAGCCATAGAATTTCTCATGATCTGATACATATGTTGCAAAACTCATATTAATCATGATACATCTTCACTCGAGATGCAAGCGACCCGCCGCAACCTTGTTCAGCTTGCCGGTGCAGCAGCATCGGGAATTTTGGGAACGAAGATGTCTGGATTGGCGATTGCAACGGCGCAGGAGGCTTCGGTTTCCTCCGCCCAGCCGCCGATCGAGCGCTTGACAATCAGGCGGCGCGGCGTCGGGTTGCGCGGCTACGATCGCGAGCGCGCGTTCGCGGGTTTCACACTGTTCAGTCCGCTATCGTCCAGCAACAAGACGGTCTATCTCGTCGATATGCTCGGCAACGTCGTCCATACGTGGACGATGCCGTACCCACCCGGCCAATCGGGATATCTCACCGAGCGCGGGACGCTCTTCTACAACGGCCAGATTCCGAACGAGAGCCACGTTGGGCAGGCTCCCTATCGCGGCGGCGCCGCGCTGGAAATGGATTGGAAAGGACGGATCTTGTGGGAGGTGAACCATCCCGACCACAACCACGACGGCGTCCGCCTGAAAAACGGAAACGTTCTTTTGATCTGCCAAAAACTGCTTCCGGCCGACATCGTTGCGAAGGTGCGAGGCGGCCGGCTTGGCTCGGAGTACGACAATGGAAAGATGGATGCCCCCTACCTCGTCGAGATGACCACCAACGGGCATGTCGTATGGGAATGGCTGAGCTGGGACCACTTAGATCCCGAGCAAGACGCGATCACGGCCGTCCAGGATGATCGGGACGTCTGGACGGTCGCTAATAGCGTCTCGGAGATGCCCGACGGAAACTTGCTCGTGAGTTTCCGCGATATCTCCACTGTGGTGATGATCAACCGCCGAACTGGCGCGATCTACTGGAAGCTCGGCGCGCCTCCTCTTGCCGGCCAACACGCACCGCACGTTTTGTCGAACGGAAACGTGCTGCTGTTCGACAACGGCCCGCATCGGCTGGACCACTCGTTCCCATTCTCGCGCGTCCTCGAAATCGATCCGGCGACCAAAGCGATCGTGTGGAAATATCAGGAGGCGCGCGTCTCGGATTTCTTCAGCCCGAGGATTTCCAACGCACAGCGTCTGCCGAACGGGAATACGTTCATCAACGAGGGCTGGTTCGGCCGGTTCTTCGAGGTCACCCGCGAAGGCGCCGTCGTGTGGGAATACGTTAATCCCTACTTTGGCGCGCGCCAGCAGCTCATGATCAACGCCGTACAGCGTGCCTACCGCTATTCCGCCGCGGACATTGCTCTGGCGCAATCCGCGGCTTGATCAGTTCCGCCCGTTCGGAGGCAGTGATGAAGTGGGTTACCCGCGCCAATGTGAAAGTCGACCGCGTTGCCTGTCCTTGGCTCATTCGCACGTTCATCGATCGCGATGCGGAGTTCTTGTTCGTTCCGGCCGGCGAGGTCGAAAGCGTGGCGGGCAAGAGCGGCGCGATCCCGTACGATATTGCCGGCGTCGAACTCGGCCACCATGGCGAGGAATGTTCGTTCGATGCGATCGTCAAGAAATATGACGTCAAGGACGAGGCCGTCGGCCGCCTGGCGTTGATCGTGCGCGGCGCCGACACGCCGCGGCGCGATCTCACGCCGGAATCGCGCGGCCTCGAGGCAATCGCGGAAGGCTTCAAGCGCCTTGCCGCCGCACAGGGCTACGACGATCACGAAACCATCCGCCGCGAGCGGCATCTCTATGACGCGCTTTATCTCTATTGCGGGGGCGATGCCAAGAAGCTGCGGCGGGATTGACGCGGACGGCGATCGCGCTCGGCGTTTGCCGCTCTTGCCGTGCAATGGCACACGGCAAGTTGATGATACATCTGTTGCACTTGCTCGCACGCTTGATACAGTCTTGAGCGCATGAATGTCGGAACCCCCGCGGTGCTGGCGCATAGCTGGCTCCTCCTGATCCACCAACTTCCGGCAAAGCCCGCATACCTGCGCGTCAAGATTTGGCGCCGGCTGCAGGGCATCGGCGCCATCGCCGTGAAGAATGCGGTGCACGTGCTGCCGATGAGCGAGGACGCGCAAGAGGATTTCGAGTGGCTCCTGCGCGAGATCGAGGAAGGAGGGGGTGAAGCCTTCGTCTGCGAGGCGCGCCTGATCGACGGCCTCTCCGACCAGGAGATACGCACGCTGTTCGACCGGGCACGCGACGCCGATTACGCGCAAGTGGTCAAGGACGCGCGCCTCGTGACGAAGTCGCTGCGTCCGAATGCGAAGACTTCCGCGCGCGCCGATGCGCGCGCCCAGATCGCTCGCCTGCGCAAGCGCCTCGCCGAGATCGTGGCGATTGATTTCTTCGGCGCGATCGGCCGGGAAACGGCGGAAGAGGCGATCAGAACTCTAGAGGGTCGATTAAACGAGGACGCCGACGTGAAAGGCAAAGACACGGCTCAATCCGCGGCAGGGCCGCCCGAAGCGCTTCACAACCGGACCTGGGTGACGCGCGAGGGGGTCTACATCGACCGCATCGCCAGCGCTTGGCTGATACGCCGCTTCATCGACCCGCAAGCCCACTTCAAATTCGTCTCCGGCAAAGGCTATCGCCCGAAGGAGGGCGAACTGCGTTTCGACATGTTCGAGGCGGAATTCACCCACGAGGGCGACAAATGCACCTTCGAGGTGCTGCTCGATCGATGCCGCCTCAAGGATGCCGCGCTTCGCGCCATCGCGGAAATCATCCACGACATCGACCTCAAGGACGGCAAGTTCGGGCGAACCGAAGTCGCAGGTATCCGAACGCTAATGGAAGGCATCGGCGCCGCGACGCGCGACGACGCGCAGCGCCTCGCACGCGGGGCCGAGGTGTTCAACGACCTCTACGAGTACTTCCGGAAGAAACGCCGATAAGACTCGGCGCTCCAATGCGCCAGGAGCATTCACTCCCGCAACGAGGCAGGCCTTGGCTGAGCTGTCGATCACCGAGCGATGGAAGCCGCAGCATGGTGTGTCGCTGGACGAGGCGTTGCGGACTTGGCTGCGCGTCGCGGCGTTGAGCTTCGGCGGTCCCGCGGGACAGATCGCGGTCATGCACCGCATCCTGGTCGAGGAGAAGCGCTGGGTCTCGGAGCAGCGCTTCCTGCACGCGCTCAACTACTGCATGCTGCTGCCGGGTCCTGAGGCGCAACAGCTCGCGACCTATATCGGCTGGCTGATGCACCGCACCCTCGGCGGCATCATTGCCGGCGGGCTTTTTGTCGTTCCCGGCATCATCGCCATCATGGCGCTGAGCTATGTCTATGCAGCCTGGGGCAACGTCCCCATCATCGTCGCGCTGTTCTTCGGCTTGAAAGCCGCGGTTCTCGCCATCGTGGTCGAGGCGCTGGTTCGCATCGGCAAACGCGCGCTCAAGAACCGAGTGATGATCGCACTGGCCGCAATCGCCTTTGTCGGCATCTTCTTCTTGAATATTCCGTTTCCCATCATCGTATTCGGTGCCGGCATCCTCGGATTTGTCGCAGCGTCGATGGGTTTTGCCGCATTTAACACGGAGGCGGGCCACGCCCCCAAGGATGGAGGGGCTGTCGTCGACGACATGCTCGGCGAGGGGATCCCCGAACACGCCCGGCCGACGGTCGCCCGCGCGTTGGCCGTGTCGGCGATTTGGCTGGCGCTTTGGCTCGTACCGGTGATCGCGCTCCTTGCCATGCTCGGCAGCGCCAATGTGTTCAGCCAGATCGCCGTCTTCTTCAGCAAGATGGCGGTCGTGACCTTCGGCGGCGCCTACGCGGTGCTCGCCTATGTCGCGCAACAGGCGGTCGAAAACTACGGCTGGCTCAAGCCCGGCGAGATGCTCGACGGGCTCGGCATGGCGGAGACGACGCCGGGTCCGCTGATCATGGTGCTGCAGTTCGTGGGCTTCATGGCCGCGTATCGCGAGCCGGGCGCGCTTGCGCCCATGCTGGCCGGGACGCTGGGTGGCCTGCTCGCGACCTGGGTCACCTTCACCCCGTGCTTCCTCTGGATTTTTCTCGGCGCACCGTTCGTCGAGAAGCTGCGCGGCCACAAAGCGCTCAACGCGGCGCTCTCCGCCATCACGGCGGCGGTGGTCGGCGTGATTTTGAACCTCGCGATCTGGTTTGCGATCCACACCGTCTTCCGCGAGACCGTGCCGATCCGCGCATTCCCGTTGACATTCGATGCACCGAATGTCCTCAGCGTGGACCCCTGGGCTCTCGCGCTGTCAATCGCGGCGGCTGTCGCGATCTTTCGTTTCAAGGTCGGGATGATCCCGACGCTGGCAGCCTGCTGCGTCGCGGGGATGATTCTTTATCTCCTGGGGGCAACGTCATGACCAACCGCGCAAGATTTGCGCCGGAGGATCGTTGATGGGTTACCAAATCAAGCCTCTGTCTTGCGACCCGGCCAACATCAAGGGCATGTCCGAGCGGCTGATCGTCAGCCACTATGAGAATAATTACGTCGGAGCGGTCAAACGCCTCAACCTGATCGAGGAACAGCTCGCCGAGCTCGATTACGCGAAAGCCGCAGGCTTTCTCATCAACGGCGTCAAGCGCGAGCAGCTCATCGCGATGAACTCGATGATCCTGCACGAGCTGTTCTTCGACGGTCTTGGAGATCAAAGCGAACCTAGTTCAGCGCTGCGCGAGGCGCTGGCGCGGAATTTCGGTTCGTTCGAACGCTGGCGAGCGGAGTTCGTGGCCATGGGCAAGGCGCTCGGCGGCGGCTCCGGATGGGTGCTGCTGTCGTGGTCGCCGCGCGACGGCAAGCTCGTCAACCAGTGGGCGTCGGACCATTGCCATACCTTGGCGGGCGGCACGCCGATCCTCGCGCTCGACATGTACGAGCACTCCTATCACAT
>Ga0066652_100001674_pt1 | contig 11669 bp, 8 predicted proteins | sample GraSoiAngelo_101_FD_71413 | JGI IMG/M metagenome (GOLD analysis project Ga0066652, IMG submission 71413) | Grasslands soil microbial communities from the Angelo Coastal Reserve, California, USA - 14_0903_02_30cm | ecosystem: Environmental > Terrestrial > Soil > Grasslands | place: USA...
TCCGCGTCAAGGCCGTGGGCGTAAACCCGATCGACACTTACATCCGCAGCGGCATGATCAAAGCGGAGCTGCCTTCGCCGTTCATTATCGGCTGCGATCTCGCCGGGACGGTCGAGCGCGTCGGCCCGCAAGTCACTCGCTTCAAAATTGGTGACCGCGTTTGGGGCAGCAACCAGGGTTTGCTCGGCCGTCAGGGCACATTCGCGGAACTCGCGGGAGTCGATGAAAATTATTTGTACGCCACACCGTCTGGCGTTTCGGACGAAGATGCGGCTGCCATCGCGCTCGTCGGCATCACGGCGGGACTTGGCCTGGCGCGTGCGCAACTCAAGGCTGGGGAAACTCTTTTCGTGAACGGCGGCAGTGGCGGCGTCGGCTCGACCGTCATCCAAATGAGCAAAGCCGTCGGCGCAACGGTGATCGCGACAGCCGGCAGCGACGAGAAAGTCGCTGCCTGTAAAAAGTTGGGGGCGGACGCGGCGATCAATTACAAAACCGAAAACGCCGCCGAAGCCATCAAGAAGATTGCGCCGAAAGGTGTGAACGTCTGGTGGGAAACGACTCGCGAACCTGACTTCGAGACGATCGTGAATGCGATGGCTTCTCGCGGACGCATCATCGTGATGGCCGGCCGCGATGCGCGCCCTCCATTGCCGGTCGGTCCCTTCTACCTGCGCGATCTGTCGTTGCACGGTTTCGTGATGTTCATGGCGTCCGCCGATGAACAACGCGCCGCGGCCGAAGAGATCAATCGCTTGCTGCGCGGAGGCAACCTGAAGCCGAAGATCGATCGCGTCCTTCCTCTCTCTGAAGCCGCTACTGCGCATCGGGTCCAGGAAGAAAACACGATTGGGAAGAAAGGGACGCTGAGCGGGAAGATTGTTTTGAAGCCGTAGACTTTTTGGAATGTGCGGTGGCTCGACACCGCTTCAGATTTCGAAGGTCCTGCCAGGTTGCTGCGCGTTTCGGTGTGCGAAATTGAAAGCTGTGTCAAGCCACCGCACTCCAAAGGAAAAAAGCGCTCCAGCCCGAAGGCTGGAGCGCACGTTGGAATTAATGTAATGACTTAGTTCTCGGACTTCTGGTTCGAGCGCTTGTCGGATTTGGATTTGCTCGAATCAGACGAGGACGAACCCGACGTCGAGGACGAACCCGAGCCCGAGGAGCCGGACGAGGACTTGCCCTGATAGGTCGAGCCCGAGGAGCTTGTGCCGCCCGCGGCTTCCGGCGTAACGCCGAAATGCGAGTAGACCTGCTGGCTCCAGCTCTGGCTGATTTCAGGCCATTGCGTCTTTGAGAACGAAGGCGCCTGCTGCAGCTTTTGCTGATCAACCTGGGCCGTGAAGGTCACCTTCTGGCTCGAGGATGATTGCGAGGACCGGCCTAGCGTTGGCGAGCTGCTGCTGGTCGAGCTGCTCGGATCGCTGCTGGTGCTGCTCGTTCCCGACGTGCTGCCGGAGCTCGAGCTGCTCGAGCTGCCTTGCGGTTGCGCCTGCAACAGTTGCATCGGAATGGGATAGAGTTTCTCGCCCTTTGAGACGACGGCGAATTCAATCTTGCCGGTCTGTGGATTGGCGATGAGATCTTCGATCTGGCCGATTTGCTGGCCGTCCTGAGATTTCACTTGCGCGTTGAGGATCTGCTGGCTCACGCGGAATGATTGCTGGCCGTGTGTCGAGCTCGAATAGGAGCTGCTGCGCTGGCTGCTTTGGCTGCCCAGACCGCCTTGCGAACTCGAGGAGCTCGAGGACGGCGATTGTGAGCTGGATGAACTACTGCCCGGTTCACGTTGCGCCCATGCGCTGGCGGCGAGCAAAGTGCAGGCGATGCAGCACACGGTCGTTCGGAATGTGTTTTTCATAATAATATAATCAGTCCCTTGGTTTGGTTGTTTTTTATCTGGCTGACAGCACCCGCTGCCATTACGACTTCACCCGCAAAGGTAAGGAGAAGCGGGCTTCAAACAATGGGGCGATCTCCCCGCACTTTCTTGACGCTGAATATTGAACGCGATAAACCTCATGAATGCTCCGCCCAATTCTCGTCGCGCTGTTTTGTTTCACGAATGTTACCTTCGCGTCGCCGCCGGAGATCGAGAAACTGCTCGCGCGATCGATTATCGACTCCAATTTGCCGCTGGCCGAAGTGCAGGCGTTCACCGAAGCGCGCGTGCCGCTGGTGCCGCAGGTGAGTTCGGCTACGGAGTGGACGCGCATCGCCAATAAGCTCCGCGAAGACACACTGGACAAAGTCGTGTTCCGCGGGGAAGCGGCAAAGTGGCGCAAGTTGAAGACCAAAGTCGTGTGGCTCGATACGATCGCAGGCGGTCCCGAGTACCGCATCCGCAAGCTGCGCTACGAAGCAGTTCCCGGCATGTGGATTCCCGCGCTGCTGTATGAACCGATCTCGCTATCGGGGAAAGTGCCGGTAGCGATGCACGTGAACGGCCACGAAGGCGTGGGTAAATCGGTTCCTTACAAACAAATCTGCTGCATCAATCTCGCCAAGCGCGGCATGATCGTGCTCAACCTCGAATGGATCGGCATGGGCCAGCTTCGCGGCACAAACTATGATCATTACCGCATGAACCAGCTCGATCTTTGCGGCACGAGCGGCGTCGCGCCGTTTTATCTGGCGATGAAGCGCGGTCTCGACATTCTGCTCGAACACAAGAACGCCGATCCCGAGCGCGTCGAAGTGTCCGGCCTGTCGGGCGGCGGCTGGCAAACGATCTTTATCAGCTCGCTCGACACGCGTGTGAAATTGTCGAATCCGGTCGCGGGGTATTCGAGTTTTCGAACGCGCGCGCGGTTCTTTTCCGATCTGGGCGATTCGGAGCAAACGCCGTGCGATCTGGCAACGGTCGTTGATTACGCCCACCTGACGGCGATGCTGGCGCCGAGGGCGATGTTGCTCACGTTCAATGAAACGGACAACTGCTGCTTCGCCGCGCCGCATGCATTGCCGCCGCTGTTCGATGCCGCGTTGCGAACCTTTAATTTGTTCGGCAAACCGCAGAACCTTCGCGCGCACATCAATCATGTTCCCGGCGATCACAATTACGGTCTCGACAATCGGCAGGCGCTTTACCGCATGATTGGCGAGCACTTCTATGATGAGGATACATCATTCAGCGCGATGGAAATTCCGTGCGACTCCGAAGTGAAAGACGCCAAGGGACTGGAGGTGGAACTGCCCGCTGACAACGCGCACTTCAACAGCATCGCGCTCGCGCTCGCCAAAGATTTGCCGCGCCGCAAAGCGGAGTTGCGCGAGGTGATCCGCGCCACGAATTATTACGCGCAAGCCGAACGCGTCGGCGTCGCTGAAGGCGCGACCTTTTGGCAACTGAGGCTGAACGGCCCCTGGACGGTTCCGTGCGTCGAACTCAAACGCGGCGAGCCGACTTCCACGGCCATCATTTTCTCCGAGAACGGCCGTCGCAGTCTGGCCAAACAGATCGACGCGCTGCTCGCAGACGGCAAACGCGTGCTCGCGATCGATCCATTTTATTACGGCGAATCGAAGATTCTCGCGCGCGATTATCTTTTCGCGTTACTCGTCGCAGCGGTGGGCGAACGTCCGCTCGGCATTCAAGCGAGCCAGATCGCTGCCGCCGCGCGCTGGGCGCAAAAGGAATTTGGCGAGCCCTTGGAACTCATCTCGGTCGGTCCGCGATCAAGCCTCGTGGCGCTTTGCGCGGCCGCGCTGGAGAAAGACGCGATATCGCGAACCGACGCGCGCGAGTGTTTTAGCAGTCTCAAAGACGTTATCACTAACAACCTGGCGGCCGATAAAGCTCCCGAACTTTTCTGCTTTGGGCTTCTGGAATCTTTCGACATCCCGCAACTGCGCGCGCTCCGCTGAGCCCTACGTTTCAGGCGGTGTAATCAACGGAATGGAGTGACGACCGCGTCGCCTGTAGACGGTGAAGTCTTCGACATCCACCGTCACGACTTTGCAATCCCACCGGAGTTCGCTCATCGCGACCAGACAAGCATCCGCCAAATCCATCGGCTGGTCCGCGTACTTGGCAACCAACTCGCGGACCCGAGCGTGGTTTTCTGGAAGCGTCCACGAGCAGACTATCAGACCGTCCGCCAAAGCAGCTAAAATCGGTTCTGGAGTTCCAAGGAAATGGGCCGCTTCGGTCAGGACCGGTTCGCAGGTATGCAATGGAGTTGGAATGCTTCGGAAGAGATCTTTCGCCCAAGGCCCGAATGCGGGTTCGTTATGCGCGAGTGCGGAAACGAGCGGGCCCGTATCCAAAAGGTAAATCACCGTTTTCCGCCCTTGATCCGAGCCATGGCACGACGGACGTTTGCGTTCGTCGGAGGCGGCACGACTATATCAAGAGATCCGATGTGCTTTTCCCATGGCGAACGAGCTCGCGCCTCGACCCGCTGGCGCACGGCCTTGCGAACGTAATCAGCGACCGTTTCGCTTGCTTCGGCAGCTGCCTTTTCCCATCGGGCCTTTTCTTCTGCCGGAACCCGAATCGTAAGTATGCCGCTCATGTCAACAGTGTCACACACCTTCATGTCGCAGTCAACATGCGATAAGACTGTTCATCCCAACATTCTGTTTCTGCCGTGACGAGAGCTATTTCTCATCCACCCCGTGTGCGATACCGCGCCAGCGATCAACCCTAACAGTAAGGCGCCGCTTGCTATGTGCATCACTCCTGACCCGAAAGACGTTGAAAGCGCGTCACTGGAGCGACCCCATGCCCTGAACCCGAGCAGGGCGCCAAAGATAGCTCCGCAGGAGAAGTGCACCCAAAATTTGAACCAGTCCCATTTAGTATTACCGCCCACGGGTTCATAATCGGCAACCGTTTGCTGTCTGTGAAGCAGTTCACCCCTGAAAACCAGCAGTTCGCCCCAGAGGTTTTTCTCGCAAGCGTCCGAAGAAGCATAATAATGGTTAGACTGTGACCACTGGCCCGATCCCGAGTTCTGGCGATCCCAATCCGCCTGTGCGCAAAAAGTATGTGCGCGCGGTGGGACCACGCCTGCGTGTCGTGCTGTTTGTCATTCTGGGTTTGTTCGCGTTGCTCGGCGCGAACTCGGCGTATTTGGGCGCCATCAGTTTCCTGGGTTGGATAAAAGATAATTCGTACGAGAATTACTTTTACCAGTTCATGTTTCTCGGACATCTGGTGCTTGGGTTATTGATTCTTTTGCCAGTCATCTTCTTCGGAATCTTCCATATCAAGAACGCATACAATCGTCCTAACCGCCGCGCGGTTCGAGTCGGCTATGCTTTGTTTGCGATCAGCCTTGTCCTGCTGATTACCGGCTTGGCGTTGATGCGGATCGAAGGCTTTGAGTTGAAGGACCCGAATCTGCGCGCCGTGACAAAATGGACGCACATTATTACTCCATTCCTCGCGGTGTGGACGTACATCCTGCATCGACTCGCCGGGCCGCGGATCAAATGGCGCGTGGGGACGACTTGGGCCGCAGCGGTCGGCGTGGTGGTGATCGGGATGGTGTTCCTGCACGCGCACGACCCGCGGAAGTGGAACCAGGCCGGGCCGGCTGAAGGCACGAACTATTTCCATCCGTCGTTCGCGCGCACGACGACCGGGAATTTCATTCCCGCGCGTACGCTGATGATGGACGACTATTGCCTCAAGTGCCACCAGGACGCGTATAAAGGCTGGTTTCATAGCGCACATCATTTCAGTTCGTTTAACAACAAGCCGTACCTCTTCAGTGTGCGTGAAACGCGCAAGGTTGCGCTCGAGCGGGACCACAACGTAAAAGCTTCGCGTTGGTGCGCCGGTTGCCATGACGTGGTGCCGTTTTTCAGTGGCGCGTTCGACGACCCGAACTTCGATCTCGAGAAACATCCGACCTCGCAAGCCGGCATCACATGCACGGCGTGTCACGCGATCACGCATATCAACAGCACGCGCGGCAATGCGGACTACACGATCGATGAGCCGATCCATTATCCGTTCGCGTTCAGCTCAAATCGCGCGCTGCAATACATCAATCAACAACTGGTGAAGGCGAAGCCTGATTTTCATAAGAAAACGTTTCTCAAGCCGCTGCATAAGTCCGCGGAATTCTGCTCCACGTGCCACAAAGTCAGCCTGCCGGGGGACCTGACGAAGTATAAGGACTTCCTGCGCGGGCAGAATCATTATGACACGTATCTGTTAAGCGGCGTGTCGGGTCACAACGCGAAGAGCTTTTATTATCCGGAGAAGGCGCAGGCGAATTGCGCCGGGTGCCATATGCCGCTGCAAGCGTCCGGAGATTTTGGCGCAAAGTTTTTCAATGACACGAATAAGCTCTCGATCCACGGCCATTTGTTTCCGGCGGCGAACACAGGCGTGGCGCACATCCGGAACGAGCCTGATATCGTGAACAAGCATCAGGAGTTCCTGAAGGATTGTTTGCGGGTGGATATTTTTGGCGTGAAGGAGGGGGGGGCGATTGACGGGAAACTGTATGCGCCGTTGCGACCGAGTGTGCCGGCGCTGAAGCGCGGACAGAAATATTTACTGGAAGTGGTCGTCCGCACGACGAAGCTTGGGCACCCGTTCACGCAGGGGACCGCCGATTCGAATGAGGTGTGGGTGGACACTGTTGCCAAAAGCGGCGAGCGCGTGATTGGCCGCAGCGGCGCTTTGGGCGCACAGAACGCCGTCGATCCGTGGTCGCACTTCATCAACCTTTACATGCTCGATCGCGAAGGGAATCGGATTGATCGGCGCAATCCGCAGGATATTTTCACGCCGCTTTACAATCACCAAATTCCGCCCGGGGCGGCGCAGGTGGTGCATTACGAATTGGCCGTGCCGCCGGATGCATCGGAGCCGCTGAAGGTCCAGGTGAAGGTGCAGTATCGGAAATTCGACACGACGTATATGCAATATGTGTTCGGAAAGGACTTCACGAATGACCTGCCGATCACGACGATTGCGGCTGATGAAATGACGTTTCCGATTGAAGGGTTCGAGGCGACGAACGCGCCCTCAAAAGTTATAACGTGGCAACGTTGGAACGACTACGGGATCGGTCTGCTGCTCGAAGGGGACAAGGGCAGCGAGAAAGGTGAACTGATTCAGGCCGCGGCGGCATTTTCGGAAGTGGAGAAGCTCGGCCGCGCGGATGGTCCGTTGAACCTCGCGCGTGTTTATTTTAAGGAAGGGCGACTGGAGGATGCCGTGACGGCGTTGCAGCGCGCAAATAATTTTGAACCGCCCGCGCCGCGTTGGACGGTGGCGTGGTTCAACGGGCTTGTGAATAAACAGAATGGTTTCCTGGACAAAGCGATCACGGAATTTCGCAGCATCCTCGAGGACCGCTATCCTGAGCTCGATCGGCGCAGGTTTGATTTCGGCAAAGATTACGACGTTATCAACGAACTCGGCCAGACGCTGTTCGAGCGCGCGAAGCTCGAACGCGGTGAAGCCAATCGCGCCGCGCGCGAGGATTTCCTGCGCCAGGCGATCGAGCGCTTTGAAACAACACTCTCGTTGGATTCCGAAAATCTCACCGCGCATTACAATCTCGGGCTGATTTACGAACAGCTCGGTGATGATAAGCGCGCGGCTGAACATCGCCGACTGCACGAAATGTATCGGCCCGACGACAACGCGCGCGATCGCGCGATTGCAATTCATCGTCGGAAGAACGCCGCGGCCGATCATGCGGCGCAATCAATTGTGATTTATTCGCTTACGAATGAGCAACGATCCCTTGAAACCACGCGGAACTGAGGTTCAGGAACCCGAGGAAGAACTCGCGCACGTTGATGACGCCGTCATCGGCCGCGCCTTTCGTTGGTCGATTCTGGCCGGAGTTTTTCTGGCGATCTTTGCCGCAGGTGCGATCTGGTTCGCAAAGCGCAAACCTGCTGCGGGGCCCGCGAAAGTCACTTCCATTACTGCGCCGGTCGCGCGGAAGCAAGCCGCCGCTGAAATGCCAACCGTTAAGTTCACAGACATTACGAAGGAAGCGGGGATCACATTCGTTCACAACAACGGCGCTTATGGGGACAAACTTTTGCCGGAGACGATGGGCAGCGGCGTGGCGTTTCTTGATTATGACAACGACGGTGATCAGGACCTGCTCTTTGTCAATTCCACCTCGTGGCCAGGGAAGCCGGGCAAATCCACCACCCCCGCGCTCTATCAGAACGATGGCACTGGCAAGTTCACTGACGTGACCGCGGGCTCTGGGCTGGACGTTCCGATTTTTGGCATGGGCGTCGCCGTCGGCGATTACGACAACGATGGTCGCGTTGATGTGTTCATCACGGCGGTTGGCGGAAATCGTCTCTTTCACAACCAGGGAAACGGCAAGTTTCGCGCAATCGCGGCGAACCTGGGGGACGGCTGGAGCACCGCGGCTGCATTCGTGGATATTGATAATGACGGCGACCTCGACTTGTTCGTCGGGAATTACGTTCGCTGGTCGCGCGAAATCGATCTTGAAGTCGGCTACAAACTCGTCGGCGTCGGCCGCGCTTACGGTCAGCCGATGAACTTTGAAGGTGCCTTCCCGTCGCTGTATCGCAACGAGGGCAACGGCAAGTTTACCGACACTTCGAAAGAGGCGGGCATCCAGATAAAAAACTCCGCGACCGGTGTTCCCGTTGCGAAAACCCTCGGCATCGCTCCGATCGACCTGGATGGCGACGGCTTCATCGACCTGGTTGTGGCGAATGACACGGTGCAGAACTTCGTATTTCACAATGAGCGCAATGGGACCTTCAAGGAAATCGGGGCCCTGTCCGGCATAGCGTTTGACACTTACGGCAACACACGCGGGGCAATGGGCATCGATGCTGCGCGTTATCGCGACGACGGCGCGCTTGGCATCGCGATTGGGAATTTCGCGAACGAAATGACGGCGCTTTATGTGTCGCAGAACAACCCGCTGATTTTCACTGACGAAGCGATTCCGGAAGGCATTGGCCCCGCGAGCCGGCTGCTGTTGAAGTTCGGGATTTTCTTTTTTGATTATGATCTCGATGGCCGGCTGGATGTACTTTCCGCCAACGGCCATCTCGAAGAAGAGATCAGCAAGATTCAAGCGAGCCAGCAATACGCGCAACCGGCGCAACTGTTTTGGAACAGCGGCGTGCAAAACGGTTCGACGTTCGTCCCGGTTCCGCAGGAGAAAGCCGACGCGGACCTCTTCAAGCGCATCGTCGGGCGCGGCTCCGCATACGCGGACATCGATGGCGATGGCGACCTCGACGTGGTGCTTATTCAGACCGGCGGCGCACCATTGCTGCTCCGCAACGACCAACAGCTCGGCCATAATTGGGTCCGCCTGAAGTTGGTCGGCAAGAAAGCGAATCGCGATGCGATCGGCGCGTGGGTCCATGTCCGTGCCGGCGGCCGTACCATGTCCCGCCAGGTGATGCCGACGCGCAGTTATCTTTCCGCTTCCGAATCGCCGATTACCATCGGCTTGGGCAAACTCCAAAAGGTTGATGAAATCGAGATCGTCTGGCCCGGCGGCCAAAAACAGAAAGTCGCGAATGTGCCGTTGAAGCGACTGACCGTCGTTGATCAGGAATGAACATGGATTATGGAAGGTTTGACATCGCAAACTGCGATATCAACGGCCGCAGGATGAGAGCACGGATTCTCAGCCTGGATTGGACAAATTGTGAACGGTTCTCAAAAGCATCGAGACCCGCCGCCGTATCGTATCAGAAGGAGACGGCCGTCCTTGTGAACCCGCAGCAATGAAATATTATCCAATAATCTGGATTACGTGCGCGGCGGCGGTTGGAGTTGTAATTGGTGCGGTGTTGCTCAGAGAGCCCAAAAACGTCAGTCCGGCTCGCGGGCATGTTCTCACGGCCGTGTCGAATCCAATGCCTGAGACGAATCTCGGCGCGTTGCGGCCAGGCACCACCAACCTCGCCGACATGCTCCCGGATGATCCGGTGCAACTTCTCAATTATGGGACGGAGTTGCTCTTGATGGGCAAATATGCCGAAGCAGTGGAACTGTATTCGAAGGCGCTGAAGATCAATCCCGATGATGAAGAGGCGCATTTCAACCTGGGCGTGGTGTATGCGCGCATGGGCCAGACGAATGACGCGATCAAGCATTATGAGGATGCGATCAAAATCTTTCCGGATTATCCGGAGGCGCACAACAATCTTGGCAACATCCTGGTGGCGCAGGGCAAGACAGCGGACGGGATACAGCACTACTATTTGGCGCTCAAAGCGCAGCCGGAGTACACGTCCGCGATGAATAATCTTGGGCGCGCGCTTGCGCAGCAGGGGAAAGTGACCGAGGCGGTCCACTACTTCCAGGAGGCGGTTCGCACGGACGCGAACTACGTGGATGCACGGTATAATCTCGCAAATGCGCTGATCGCGCTGAAAAGGAACGATGAAGCGATTCTGGAGTTGAATGAGGTGCTGCGGCAGAAACCCGGATTTCCGCCAGCGGTGAATGCCTTGGCGCGGGCGCAGAAGAGGTGATTCGCTAAGCCAGCACGCCCAAAGAGAACGTTGACATCATTGGAAACCATTCCTCCTGAAAGTCGCGAGATATTGACGGCGGCCAATGAGACGTCCGGACTCAGCGCTATCAGCCTGTGGGAGATTGGAAGAAGGTGCAGATCGGAAAATTCGCCTGAACAGGCCTGTGGGCGATTGGTTGGAATGGGCGCTCGGCTCGCAGATCGGACTTTTACCAATCAGTGTGAAAATCGTTGGGGAAAGCGATGGAGTTGCCCGCACGCATTCAGTATTCTAGTGCCGCTAATATTCCTGGTTATCGCCTTGATCTTGTTTCCAGCGAAGCACTAACGCACAGCCGTCACTTTGTCGAAGTTAAGTTGCTTCAGCGCGTCGCGGATGGCGGTGAGGAGTTTCTGGAAATCGGCGGGGGTGTAGCCGACGATCTGGTGGGCGATTTTGCCGGTGCGATCGATGACGTAGGTGCGAGGGATGAATTTGGTAGCGTAAAGTGCGTAGACTTTTTTGTCCGGGTCGGGGGCGAAAGGCATGGTGAGGCTGTGCTTGGCGCGAAAGGCGGTGATCTTTTCGGCGGTTTCTTCGCGACCGATGACGAGGACTTTAAGGTCTTCTTTTTGGATGAGGTTTTCCTTCTGGAATTTCTTCCAGACTTCTTTTTCGAGGACGGGAAGTTCCTCGATGCATGGCCCGCACCATGTGGCGAAGAAGTTGAGGACGACAACTTTGCCGCGTTCCTTGGGGAGATCGAATGTTGTGCCGTCGAGTTGTTTGATGGTGAAGGACGGTGCGGGTTGGCCGAGTTTCGTGAGGGTTGCTTCTTCCTCTTCGGTGACGGCTAAAACAGAAGAGAGGGAAGCGCACAAGATGAACCCCAGAAGCTTAATTGCCTTCATAGCGGGGATTGTAGCGGGTTAGGGAACGGCGGAAAGACAAAATGATGGGAAGACAAAATGATGCGGACGATGAATGTTCAGCCCATTCAGGGCTGATGCGCTCTGCGTGTGTTTAACCCCGGGCGATGCCCGGGGCTATGCATATTCAAGCCCTTCGGGCTTGAAGGAATGGACGGTAGGCAGTTCGACGCAGCCGCAAGCAAAGGGTTCATTGGGTGTTTCGATACCAAACCGCATTGCGAGTTTCGCGGCCGGCGAGGATCAGGTCGAGTCGTCCGTCGCGGTCGAGATCGACTGATTTGA
>Ga0066652_100001675_pt1 | contig 11668 bp, 11 predicted proteins | sample GraSoiAngelo_101_FD_71413 | JGI IMG/M metagenome (GOLD analysis project Ga0066652, IMG submission 71413) | Grasslands soil microbial communities from the Angelo Coastal Reserve, California, USA - 14_0903_02_30cm | ecosystem: Environmental > Terrestrial > Soil > Grasslands | place: USA...
AGGTATCGTCCTCCACCCGCCGCGATATCGACGATCCGCACCGGCCGGCCGGCTGCATGCGTTTCCTCGATCACTTTCCGCAGCAATTTCTCCAGGTTCTTTTTGCGCTGCCGGATACCGCGCCAGCCAATGCTGTTCAAATAGCCCTGATCAATGAAGCGGCCCAGCCGGGTCGCTCCCTGAGCTTTGTTCTCGTAGACGTAATCGAGGGAGAGCCCGGAATCGAAACCGCTCCGCCAGCCGAGATCGATGCCTTTGCTCAAGCGTCCGCCTGTTTTCATCCCGACACGGACCACGGCAAACTGCGGACCCCCGCGCAGCTTCAATCGCTCGTATTCTTCCCAGGTGTAGCCGAATTTATCCGCTTGGAGCAGCGAAGGTGCGGCCCGCTTTTCGACGAAACGTTCCTCAATAAACTCGCGCGTCCGCTCGACGACCTGCGCCCGCTCTTTCTCGTGAAAAATGGCGTGAAACGCCGCAGGAAAAACGTGCATCCGTTTCACGGATGACGAGAGGCCGTTAAAGAATTCTCGCTGCGCATCCAGACTGACGACCCAGTCCCGCCCAGCGCTTAGCATGAGGGTCGGCAGATTGATCGCCCCGGCATCCGCCAGCAGACGCGTGCCGGCGTCGTGCAGATCGATGAGCACGTTGACCGCGATTTGGCGGAAGATCAGCGGGTCTGCGTTGTAAAGCGCCGCCTGGACCGGGTCGTGCGTGAGCATTTTCGCTTTCACGTAACTTTTCACAAAGCCGGGCCCGACGAACTTTTGCTTGAGCCGCAGCGACGGGATGGCGAGCGGGACGTAAAGCCGGACCCGGAACGCGGGCGTGGCCAGAATCATCGCGCGAATCGGCGGCGCGTAGTCATGCACCCACGCCGCGACCGAAACCGCGCCGACGCTGTGAGCCAGGACGATGATGTTCTCCAACTCGAAGCCGTGATGCTCGGCTATATGGCGCACGAATGCGTCCACATCCTTTACCATCGCTCCAAAGTTTTCTGCGGACCCTCGTTCGCCCGGCGAACGGCCATGCCCCCGCGCATCCCACGCGAAGACCGCCACGTCGGGCAGGCCCAGCATTTCCACCACCTCCGACCAGCGGCCGGAATGCTCATGCCCCCGATGAAAGAGCAGCAACGCTTTTTCCTTCGCGGTCGGCGGAACCCACGCGCGATAAAAAAGCTGGGCGCCGTCCCAGCTCGCAAACGTATGTTCGGCCGCGTTCATTTTCGCAATTGTAGGGCAGGCGCGCCGCCTGCCAATCAAAACGGCAACCGGAGCGGGTGCCCTACTGTTTCTTTAACCGCATGCGTGCTGTCGCGCCAATTGCTCCACGGCGTCGCGTAGTTCAGCAGCGATCAAAGCGCTTGCGCTCTTTTCGGGCGGCACGGCGCCGTAATTGCGCGGGGCGCCAATAATCAGCCGCACTTTCCGGGGCCGTGGCCAGCGGCTGCCCTTCGGCCAAGCCCGAAAGGCGCCATCCAAATAACAGGGCAACACCGAAACGTCCCGGCCGGCGACGAGGGCGCCGACGCCCCCCTTGAATTCCTGAAGTTCACCGGTAGTCGAGCGCGTGCCCTCCGGAAAAATGATCAGGACGTTGCCGGCATTCGCCAGCAATTCGCCACAGATCGCGAGACTTTGCCGGACATGGGTTTGACGCGCGAACGGCAGCGCATTCACTACCACCGTCGCGATCCAGGTGCGCGGCACGCTCTTGAAAAAATAATCCGCCGCCGCCGCGGGAAAAGCTCGATGCAACCGGCGCAGCGGCAAACCGGCGAGCAGGCACACCGTGTCGAGGTGACTGGAGTGATTGGCGACGAGGACAAAGGAACGATTGCTCCGCAAATGCTCTTCCCCGATGATTTCGAAACGGCAGTACGTCTTCAGCAAACCTCGAATGATCAGAGCGACGAGGGAGCGCAAGCCATAGACGAGCATGTCCGGTTCTCGAGGAAAATTCCGGAGCCGCTCGACCAGCGTCTGGTCGAGATCGGCCGCCGGGGCGTATTGCCATTTTTTCATCGCAACTGGTGATAATAACCCGCCATGTGAAGGAAGAGCGGCGCGACATAAATAAGGCTGTCGATCCGATCAAGAATGCCGCCGTGCCCCGGGATTAAAGCTCCCATATCCTTCGTCCCGATGTCACGCTTGATCACGCTGATGGAAAGATCGCCCAGTTGTCCGCCTATGCCCACGATCAATCCACTCAGGATCAATTGCCACGGACCAAATTCAGGAAACGAAAACCGCAGCAGCCAGGGCAGAATCATCGAAACCGCGAACGCACCAAGCGCGCCTTCCCAGGTTTTGTTCGGGCTGATTTCACTGCGCAGCCGGTGACGGCCGAAAAGCCGGCCGAAAGTAAACGCCGCCACGTCGCTCAACTCCGTGGCGAAGATCACGTAAAGAAGATAGCCGTAGGCGTTGACTGCGTTCGCGAGAAAGCCGAGGTGCCCGAACAACCAGCCGATGTAAACAAAGCCGACGATGGCCAATGACATCCGCTGTAATTCACCGCGCGCGCGGTTGCGCAGAATCGGAACGATCAGAATGAGGGCGATGGCAAAGACCGGCACGGCGACAAAGAATCCGTACCAACCGGAACCCGGTTCCTCGGCCCGCGGGTGAGGCATCAGCGAAGCCGAGCCGACCGTGATGATCCCGGCGTAAACGGCACCCGTCATCCACCAGTCGCGATACAACCCGGAAGCGCGCGCGAATTCCTTGAATCCGAAAATTGCGAGAAGCGTAACGCCAATAATGGTGGGAATGCGGCCGGCCAGGATCACCGCCATTCCTATGGGTGCCAGGATGAGCCAGGAGCGATAGGTGCTCCAGATCGAGCCGAGTTGCTTCTTCAAGCCCCAATGCAGGAGGACGAGAACAAGCCCGCCCGCCGCCAGCGAGCCAAAGATGATGCGCAGGTACGCGAGAAAAACCGGGTCGTGGAGCGCGTGGTGTGGCGACATCAATGAGCGGCGGATTTCGACCGGAGCGCCGCCATTATTCGTTTCAATCGGATCGTCATCGTCTGGACACAGCCGGCGACGACAATAAGGCAGACCCAATCCAGCACGGTCAAGCGCCCGAATCGAATCGCACTTTCATTCCACCAGAGGCAGGCCAGCGTGAGCCAGGCCCCGGCATGCAGGATGACCATGCGCCAGGGCTTCGACATGATCCCGCTAAATTCTCGCTGAACGCCGACGGCTTGCCCAAACATTCCCACGTACGCCGTCAGGAGCGCAAAAATTGCCGCCCAGTAGGCGATGATCGGATTCATCCATCCGCTGTGCGCAACACCGGCAAAAATCAGGACATCCGAAATGCGATCCGGCAGGTCGTTGAGAATCTCGCCGCGCCAGCTCGCTTTGCCCGACGCAAGCGCGACCATGCCATCGAGCATGTTGCACCACAGCCGGAGGTAGCAAAACCCTGGGGCAAACAAGAGCAAAATCGGGTGGGCACCCGACTTCCAAAAGCAAACGCCCGCGAGCGCAGCCGCGAAGAGGGAAAGGTAGGAAATCGCGTCTGGATGAACACCGAGCCGTAGACACAAGCGGGTCGCACCCTGGGCTGTCCGGCGGAAAACCTCTGCGATCGGACGCCGCGAGGTAGGTTCATAGTCGGCCATTGTGGTCAAACGCAGATGGAGTACCGCTCGTCGCCCCTTACGGATTTCCCAGCGGGCGGATTTCTCCGGTTACCTCGGAAACGACGGGATAACCCTCAAGCGTCCTGGGTATCACACGTTCGGTTTCCGCCGTCTTGCGCGCGAGCATGACTTTCAAACAAGGCGTCTTTCCATCGTCGAGCAGAGCGACATAAACTCCGACGACACCAGGGATAGCGAGAAGTTCTTTATCGTGATCGCGCAAGACGGCGTTGATGTCGCGCTTCGGCAAAGGCGAATTATTCTGCGGCATATGTTCCCCGCAACCAGTCGCCAAGGCCACACCCCCCAGGCAACTGAGATGTATCGCCCAATGCAATCGGTCTGGGTGCATCAGATAATTTCATGGCAATCCGTCAAAACGAAAGCACCCGTTCGCACGGAGCGAACGGGTGCTTCGAAACTTCACCAAGGACAGGTTACGGAGTGCCGACCATGGTTGCGCCGAGAAAGCTCAAGACCTGGCCGATCGGATTTGCGATCGCGGTGCTGCTGCTACCCGCGAAGAGCAAGCCCACCGCGCGAGGATTGGTTGCAACATCCTGAACCATCAGTGAACCGGAGTCGCCGCTATCAAGGAATCGGCTCCCGTTATTCTTGATTACGATCTGGCCGGTAAATGTCTTCGTAAAAGCGGTGCCGCCGGCGCATTCATTCTCATAGGTGATGCTGACCGTTGCGTTCAAGCCTGAGACTGTGCTGTTGGTCAACCCCGTGGTGCGGCCACTTTTTTTCACGGCCTGGTTCAACGAGGCGGCAATAGTTTGCGACGAGATTGTTCCTATCTCGAGGATGGCTCCGCTGGAGTTTACCATTCCAGGAACAACTTGGGCCACGGCGCAATCGACATTGCTGCCAGGGAGAGAGTTTTTTTTGACCAGGGTGGCCACGTTTTGCGCTGTCGCGGCATTGCAGTTGACGTCGATCAGGCCTGGCTGAGCCACTGGATCGCCCGTTTGGGCGACGCGGCTATTGCCACCGGAGACGATATCAGCCTCGAACACGTGGTAATTGCTGAGGATGTGTTGGACGCCGCCAATCGAGACCAGAGATCCGAGGGTGCCGCCGCAGCAATAGCCATTGGCGAGATCGTAGCTCCAGCCACCCGAGGTCCCGAGCTGAATGGGCGGTGTCTGTTTCGCTGTATGACTAACGCCCCCGCCCCCGCCTCCGCCGGGCCGCGCCATGGCGCGGAATTTCTCTGTGAGCTGCACCTGCACTCCAATGCCACGAATGTTGCGCGGAAGATTACGCACCGCTTCATCAGCTTTACTGGATTCCTGGTCGACGTAGACCAGCAACGTGGTGTTGCCAGAATCATCGATTCCAACTGCGGTGCCCAGGATTTCCGGCTGCCGCATCCAATCCGCGGTGACGTCCTGCTGCACGGCCATAACCGCTCGGACGTTTGCGTGGGTGTCATCAAGTACGCCGGCGGGCGGAGCCGCCAACGCAGTAAGGGAAACAAATCCGGAGAGGATTCCGGCCGACAGCGCTGCTAGAGCACGGAGGAACTGACGAGGGTTTAACATGCCCGCGATCCTATGACCGGGAGCAATCAAGACAAGCTAAAAACGCTCGATGCGAAACAATAACACGGACAAAAATCGAAATGTTCGGGGAAATTTGCTGAACTTTCACAGGCCAGCCGACTGGTATCAGTTCGTCTGTTAAAAAACAAAGGCTGCATCTCGCAATGCAGCCCGACAAAAAAAGAAGCGCAGGATATGGAAATCCTGCGCTTCCTGTGAGCCGAAAAGGCTTACATGTAATTCAACGCGCCGCAGCGCCAGCACGTAAACCACGTCCAGCTTGCCTCGACGTAGTTGCCAGCGCCGTCCGCGAAGCATGTGTAAAGTAGCTTCCGTCCGCGACCACCGGCTTCACTGGTGTCCGCATTTTCCCCGCCGGATCCACCCTCTTTATCTGGCTTTTTGCCTGCTTTTTCGTCGGCCATAACTTACTGTCCTTTCGTGTTGTTCTTGGTTTATTTCACCGCCACATCACTCGATCTGGCGACAAATCTTTACTGATTTCCTCCGGCGTGACAAGCCCTTGCCTGTCCACCGTTGTTGGTTGTTAGACTGATAAAGTTTGCGGTTTTGCGAGTAATCTTCACGGCTGGCAACGGAAAATCAGGCCGAGACGGCGGCCGGCGCTTGTTCCGAGACGGGCGCGCCGTCGGCGTGGTAGAGATCGTAGAATAAGCCGCGCCGGGCCAAGAGTTCGTCGCTCGTCCCGCGCTCGGCGATTTTGCCGTCGTTTAGAACAAGGAAATAGTCGCAGAAGGGCAGCAACCACCGCAGATCGTGATCCACCACCATGACGGTGTGGTTCTTGGCCGCCTGCCGGATCATCGGCAGAATCCCGAACTTTTCCTGATTATCCATTCCGACCGTCGGCTCATCGAGGAAGAGAACCGCGGGATTGCGCAAGAGGCAGCGGGTCAGAGCCAGGAGCTTTCGCTGGCCGCCCGAGAGACGCCGGCCGGCCGCAAACTCCGCATCCAACGGATTGCCCGGCAAGCTGGCCTCCAGGACTTTCCATACGCCCGTTTCCTCGCAAATGGCGCGGATTTCCGCGTCAGTCGCATTCGGTTTGGCCATCTGCATGTTGGCCCGAAGCGTGTCGTGAAAGAACGCGGGAAACTGCGACATCATCGCGATGTGATCGTACAAATTGTCCGCCGCGTAATCCCCTACCGGGCGTCCGCCGAGGACCACCTGGCCCTGCTGCGGGTCGTAAAAACGGAGCGCGAGTTTGAAAAACGTTGTCTTCCCCTGCCCCATCTTGGCCACGAAGCCGGTGATTTTTCCCGGCGGCAGTTCGAAGGAAACGCCGTCGAAAATGCGCCGCGAATCGGGTTTGTAGGAGAAAGTAATATTTTCCGCAACGAGGGTAGGCGGCACCGATTCCACCCGCACCGTGCCGGAACTCTCCTCCCGACCCGCTTTCGACTCGAGCATCTTGTTCACCGTTTCGATCCGCGGCCACGCGCTGCCCGCCATGACGATGTAGGCCGAGAGCGAGGCGATCGGCGACATCAGGGCCGGTGTGAGAAGGAAAATGGCGACGACATTTCCTGCGCTCTCAGGATTGCCGGAGCGGATGGCAATGAAAACGCCGAACGCGAGCATGACGACCTGGATGAACCAGCTGGGCAAGCCGTTGACGAGATTGACCGCCTCGATCGTGATCGTGGATTTCAAGCGTGATTTGAGCAGCGCCTGAAGTTGCCCATCATGCTTTTCCGAAAAAATCGGCTCCGCCTCCATGGTCTGGATTTCCTCTGGAGATTGCATCGCGCCGGTAACGAGGCTGTTGAGCGCCAGCATTTTTTCCTGCATATCGCTCGAGACATTGCGCACGCGATTGGCCAGTTTCCCGGTGAGGTAAGGCGAGATGAAGGCGAACACCACGATGCCGAGAGGAATAAGCGACGGCGGAATCGTGAGACCGAGGATCTCGGGAGCCGGTCCCTTCATTTGGAAATTGTAGATCAGCAGCGCAACCGTGCCGCCCAGGATGGAAACCTGCAGGAGCATATCCAGCGCGATCTGCCGCAGGGTCATGGAGGCCTCGATCGTAAACTGGTTCGCGACGGCATTGAGTTCTCCGGGATCATGGATGTGGTAGAACTCAGGCCCCTGCCGCAACAGCCGCTCGAAAAGGCGGCTCCGGAGCCGATTCGAAAGAGTGAGATCAAGCTTGGTCGCGATCGCTCGAAACGGAATGCCCAGACCGAGGACACCCAGGGCGCAGATAGCCCAGAGAATGCAGATCCCAATCAAACGACTATTGTCTTTCGCCGCTGGTGCTGCCGCCGCCGTCACGCTCACGGCAGGGTTAGCAGCCGCAGTGGTCGGCACATCCGCGGGCACAACCATTTCCGCCGGGCGGGTCAACTCCTGGGTGATCTTGCCCAGGAGCTGCGACATCCCGAGATTCATCCCGTTTTGGAGGAGGGTCATCAGGCAGTAGATGAGCGCGAGATGTTTGCAGTAGGCCAACATCTTCCAGCCCATCTTGAAGATCACCCCCCAGCGCACGTCGCTCAGTTTGACCTCTTCTTCCTCCTGCATCCCTGGGGGCCCGCCTTGGATTCCGCGCCCACTCGGTGGCTTGCCTGAGCCGGACGGCTGAGGGCCTTGTGAAGACTGGGGTCCCTGGCCTGCCCGGCCCGCCGTTTGTCCTGGTGGTGGTTTTCCCGTCATAAACTGTCCAATCGTCAAGAAATCCGCGGTCCCGTTGCTAGCGCAAACAACGGCGGCCCGCGGTTCGAATGGAGCTTTGCCAGATTTAAGGGCACGACTGCAAGAAGAAACGGTGCGCAGTGGGTGACTGGGGCCCTCCCGAGAAATTAACGCGGCGGGCCAGGCACGCGACTTGCACAAGATGTTGGGCCGGTTGACACAACGCGCCTTGCGTTGTTAAGATCGCCCTACCATGCGTGCAATTTGGAAAGGTAGCATCAGCTTCGGTCTGGTTTACATTCCCATCGCCGTCTACCCGGCCACCAAGGAGGAGAAGCTCAGTTTCCGGCAGCTTCGGAAGACCGATCTGAGCCCGATCAAGTATAAGAAAGTCGCGGAAGCAGACTCGAAAGAAGTCTCCGCCGACCAGATCGTGAAGGGCTTCGAATACGAGAAGGGTCAATATGTCGTCTTAAAGGAAGAGGACTTCGCGAAGGTAAAGATTGAATCGACCCACTCGATCGACATCACCGACTTCGTCGAACTGGGCCAGGTCGATCCGAAATTTTTCTACAAGCCGTATTTCCTCGAGCCGCAAAAAGGCGGCGAGAAAGCGTATGCCCTCCTCCATCGGGCTTTGGCCGGCACGGGCCGGATCGGGATCGCCAAGGTGGTAATCAGCAATCGTGAGCACCTCGCCTCCGTCAAACCGGACGGTCTCTTTCTGATTCTCGAACTGATGCACTTCGCTTCCGAGATTCTCAGCCCGGAAGAGCTGAAGAGCGGGCCGACCAGCGCCATCACCGACAAAGAGTTGAAGATGGCGCAGTCGCTCATCGAAAGCATGTCGGTGCCTTGGGAGCCGGATAAATACCGCGACGAATACCGGACCGCCGTCATGGAAATGATCGAGCAAAAAGCGCAGCACAAGGAAGTCGCGGGCAAGCCGGCGCCGGCCGTGCGCGCCACTAATGTGGTCGATCTCGTGAAAGTGCTTCAGGAAAGCCTGAATCGAAATCAATCCCTCAAGCCGAAGCGAAATGGCACGCGCGCAGCCAGTCGGTCGACATCGACCCTGGTGAAGCAGAAGCGTCGCGTCGCGGCCTAGTCCAAGAACCATCTCATCGATAGCCGGGCGCGTGGAGGGGAGCCCTCACCTGGCGCTGCGCGTCCTCCTCTCCCTTGGGGAGAGGATTGAGGTGAGGGACTCTCGCAGTTCTATTTGCCTGTTGATGACTTGAGATGGCTTCTAAGAAACAGTCTCGCCGAGAATCTCGCGAAGCCGCGTGGCCAGTTTGGGACCGATCCCGGCTTCCTCGTGCTTGAAGTAAACGAAGGCGTCCGACCAGACCTCTGTTTGGGCACGAATCGTCTCCGCCCAGCGGGTAACGTCTAAGGCCTGATAGTCCTCCCGTCGCAAACGCAGGTAACCGTAGTCAGCCGTGGCAACGATCGGCGCGGCGATGTTTTCGCTCTCTGCGATACAAAGCGCGATGTTTTTGCTTTTGAGCAGCTCGAAGATTTCGTCGTCGAACCAGGAGGCGTGACGAAATTCGAAAGCCGCGCGCATTCCCGGCGGAAAGTCCTCGAGAAACGCCGCCAGCAGTGGTCCGTCTTTCGTAAAGGCGGGCGGCAACTGAAACAGGACGACTCCCAATTTCGCCTCCAAATCCGAGATGATTTGATAGAAATAGCGCAAGGTGTCGCCGCAGTTCTGCAGCTTCGCGAAGTGTGTCACCTTCTGCGGCGCTTTCAGGCTGAACTTAAAACGCTCCGGCGTAGCGGCCCACCAGCCCTGGATCGTCTTCGCGCTTGGGATTCTACGAAACGTGTAGTTGATCTCAGTCGTCGACAGCCGCTCGGCGTAATACGGCAACATCTTCGCCGTGGACAAATCCTCCGGGTAAAATGTCCCCTTCCACTCGGAATATTGGAAGCCTGACGTGCCAATCCACATGTTCATACGTGATTAATTTCCTTTGGCCGTGACATTGAACTGTATCCGTTCAGGATCGCTTGATGATCACAAAAAACATCGGGATGCTCCTGTTAGCGATTTATCTCATCCTCGTAGGTATCATTTCGCTTATGCCCCTGGGAATCCCCGTTATTATCCCCGGCATCCTGGCCCTTGTCGCTGGCATCATGATTCTTATGGGGAAGTAGCCGGGGTCCAGGAGCGCGGGTGCCGCCAGACAACAATCGCGGCAATTGTGACCGTAATGACGAGTCCGATCCCGAATTCGTCGATAATGTACTTGGTCGGACCGGTCTGGCGCGTAAGTGGCGTGAAGATCGATTGAATGAAAAGGTTGTGACTGCCGTGAAAGATGGCTGCCGGCCAGAGGCTGCCCGATCGCAGCGTCAGCCAGGCCAGGATGAAACTGTCGGCGACCACCATGATTGTGAAGCAGGACAACCCATACCATGGAGGGGTGCCGGCGTTGTAATCCGCAAAGAGCAGAACCGGGTAATGGTAAACTGCCCACATCAGACCGCTGATGATTCCGATCGCTGGAAAGCTGACCACTTTGGCCAGCTCCGGCACCAGAAAGCCGCGCCAGCCGATCTCTTCGCCCAGAGCGCGCGACGTCTTGCCCACGAGTCCCAAAGTAGCGGTTAGCAAAATGAACAGAGTGAGCGTCAAAGCCGGCGGGAAATTCGACCAGCCGAATTGTGCCGCCGTCTGTTTTATGAACTCCGCATCGGCAAACCCGCCAAGCCCGCCGACCCAGACTACCAGATACACCGGCAGGGCGTAGGCGATCGGAATGAGGTAACCGAGCCAGGGATACCGGATCGGTCCCCACTTCCAGGGCAGATCACGAATGCGTTCACCAAAGATCCTTTTTGTCGCAAACGCCGCGAGCGCTGGGCTCCACATGGATCCGGTGACGTAAAGCAGATTGCCCGCGTCCATTTTTCCCGCATGCAGGACGAACCCATCGAAAATGCCGCTGAAAAGCATGGTCAGCCCATAAAAAAGGCCGATTTTTTTCCACGCTCGAGCCTTGCCGTTCTCCATCGGACCGGAAGGCTATCGGAAGCTGGGCTTAGCGCCAACAGCGCAGACGAGCCGACGAATTTCGTTACTGGAGATAGTAGGCTTCGATCAACGCCGTGCCCGTTCCGCCATTCACGCCGCTGACTACGGCCGTATAGCTTCCGGGGGCAAGATCGGAGAGAATGGCCGACTCGGCGTCATCTTCCGGAGCTGCGCCCGTGTCCTGGATGAGTGTTTGCTGCGAATCTCGCCAGTTGTTGTTCGTGGCGATTCGCGTTCCCTGGCCATCGAACAAATCCAGTTGCGGATCGGCCAGGGCCGACTGAATCCCTCCTCCGGCCAAAGACGGCCCGATGGCGCGAAAGAGAATTTTCGCGGGATCGGGCCCAAGGAGAATCAGGCCGCCGATCATCACGTTCTGGCCGTTCCCAACGGATCCCCGAGTGCTGATGTTCGCCAGTTTCGAGGTGGGCCCGTGTTGCAGATCGTAAACTTCGACCAAGCCAATGCCGGTGGTGTTATTCTTGCCACTCATGACAGCGGTATATGCACCTGGCGGCAGGGATGTGACAATGGCTGACTCCAAATCGTTGGACGGGGCGAGCATGGTATCCCGAATGGCCTGTTCCTGCGTGTCTTTCCAGTTGTCGTTCGTTAGCAGCACATTTCCGCTCGAATCGCGCAGTTCCAAGGTCGGATCGGCCAGCGCACCCTGAAGGCCCAGGCTGGCGAGCGACGGCCCGATCGCCCGGATGATCACATTTTTCGGGACGTTTCCCGCAAT
>Ga0066652_100001680_pt1 | contig 11657 bp, 10 predicted proteins | sample GraSoiAngelo_101_FD_71413 | JGI IMG/M metagenome (GOLD analysis project Ga0066652, IMG submission 71413) | Grasslands soil microbial communities from the Angelo Coastal Reserve, California, USA - 14_0903_02_30cm | ecosystem: Environmental > Terrestrial > Soil > Grasslands | place: USA...
CAACCTGTACGCGCTCCACGTCTGGGCCTGGGAGAACAACCCGAGCGGCATCTACGCCAACTGGAACCCGCGCGTCAATTGCGACAATGCGCCGTGACGCGCCCGCCGACAGCGCGACCCTCAACGCCGATCGGAGAGGCCGATGCCGAGATACATCATCGAACGTGAGATCCCGAACGCGGCGACGCTCTCCGCCGCCGACCTGAAGTCGATCTCGCAGCGCTCCTGCGCCGCGCTGCAACAGCTCGGGCCGAGCATCCAGTGGGTCCAGAGCTTCGTCACCGAGGACAAGATCACCTGTGTCTACATCGCCCCCGCCCCGGCGATGATCCGGGAACACGGCCGGTTGGGGGGATTCCCAGCCGACCGCGTGCTCGAGGTAGCGGCCGTCATCGATCCGACGACGGCCGAGTGGAACGAGCTCGCAGCCATGGCAGCGGGATAGCGAATCGGAAGTGGGTGGTGTCGTCGATGCCCGGATTGGCGCGTCTCGCCGAGCCGGGCATCGCTCATCCGGCAACGGTTCACGACGGCCGAGCCCGCCGTTTTTCGTACGTGCGCCGCTTACTCTCTGCGCTCCACGGCGGTATGCTGAACCTCCCCGCGCCACCGTCCCGCGCGCGGGAAATGCAGCGACTGGTTTGTGGCTGACGATGAGGTCGGCGCCGCAGCAGAAGCAGCAGCAGTCCGTCTCGTCACCGCCGCATGAGCGAGCACCTCGAGTCCGAACCCGCGGCGTGGGCTGCCGTCGACCGCTTCACGCGCGACGGACGCGAGCGTCGCGGGTGGCTCAGACGCACCGTCCCGTTCAAGGATCTCGGCGACGCGCGCATGCGGCGCCAGATCGTGCGATGGATCGGCCGCGAGTATCACGGCCCCACCCCCGCGATCGTCGAGACGCTGCGCGCCGCGCTCGCCGACCACGACTGGGAGGTGAGAGCCAGCGCGATCATCGTCAGCGCGCGCGTCCGCCTCCAGGAACTGCGTGGGCTCGTACGCGAGACCGTCCTGCCGTCGGCCAACGAGCACGGCCTGTCGGAGCGCGACGTCCGCGTGCTCGTCGCGTCGCGCATCATCGCCATCGAGTCGCTCGCCTCGGCCAGCCCGGACGACATGGACCGGGCGCAGGTCATCCTGCGCCAGCTCTCCGACGCACCGCGCCATCTCGTGCGCAGCGTGCTCGGGCTCTCCGTCGAGCAGCACGACGGCGCCTGGCTCCTGCTCCATTCGCTGGCCACCCCGAACGAGCTCGCAGATCCGCGCCCCGACCCGCTCCCGCCAGGACTGACACTGCACGACCAGCGCGCCTGGCTCTCAGGGGTCGTCGAGCTGTGCTGGGTGTCGCCGCAGACGCACCTCGTGGGGGGCGATCATCTGCAGTGGGAGCACCAGCCCAAGGCGCTCGACCTGCGCGAGCACACGCCGGCGGGCGGATTCTTCATCGCGCGCCGGCCCCTGTCAGCCGCTGCGGCGCTGCAGCTTGGCCTCGGTCCCTTCCCGTCGCGGCCGCCGTCCGACCCGACGCTCGCGGCACGGCTCGCCGAAACCCAGGATCCTCCACTCGCCCTCACGCACGACGAGGCACTCGCGTTGTGCGAGCACATCTCGACGCGCACCGGCGCCGCCGTCACGCTACCGACGGCGGACGAGCTCGAGTGCGCGGCCCGCGGCACCGACGGGCGCCGCTTCCCGTGGGGGAACGGGCTCGAGAAGCTGGATGGACGGGTACGATCGCCGCACGGCATCGAGCGCTTCGCGTCGCCGATCGCGCAGTGGACGAGTACGAGTGACGAAAACGGCGTCCCGCTCGTGCTCGGCGGCCTGCTCTCGCCACACTGCGCGGGGCGGGCGCCGTCGCAATCCGTGAACGCGGTGAGGCCGGTGGTGAGGGGGAAGGCGCGTTGACTGCTTTCACAGCAGTACGGATGTCGAGCGACCTTCCGGGAGCGCGCTGACCGGGTCTGGGTACTCGCTACGTCCGTCGTACTGGGTAGTCGCCGTGGCGGTTAATTTCATCCTCCCATGCCGCTTCTCTCGCGACTCGCGCCTCTCCTCGCCCTTTCCTTCCTCGCGCTGCGCGCCGAGCCGATCACCGTCTGGCTCGCGGGCGATTCGACCATGGCGCAGAAGCAGCCCGACAAGCGCCCGGAGACCGGATGGGGTGAGGCGCTTCAACCCTGCTTCGACTCGACCGAGGTGCGCATCGCCAACCGCGCGATGAACGGGCGCAGCACGCGGTCATTCGTCGCCGAGGGGCGGTGGAAGGCCATCCTCGACAGCCTGAAGACGGGCGACTACGTGTTCATCCAGTTCGGGCACAACGACGAGAAGGTCGGCACGGCCAATTACTCGTCGCCCGACGACTATCGGCGAAACCTGCTTCACTTCGTCGAGGACGTGCGTTCGCGCGGTGGCCATCCCGTGCTGTTCACTCCCGTCGTGCGTCGGCGGTTCGAGGGTGCGCGCCTCCTCGACACGCACGACGGGTATCCGGATGCCGCACGCGCGGCGGCGACCGAGAGTCACGTCCCGCTCGTCGACATGACGCGGGCGAGCGCCGAGCTCGTCGAGCCGATGGGCCAGGACTCGTCGCGCGCGCTGTGGTTGCACCTCGAGCCGGGTGCGAACCCGAACTATCCCGCCGGCGTGCACGACGACACGCACTTCAACCCGCTGGGCGCGCAGCGCATGGCCGGTCTCGCGCTCGATGCCCTGCGCGGCCTGCACCTCGAGCTCGCGACCCACCTGCGCAGCTGCGCGGCGAGGCCGTGACGACCTCCCTCACGCCATGGGCGCGCGAGCGCCGCCGCCCGCGCGTCGTCATCGTGGGCGGTGGCTTCGGAGGACTGTACGCGGCCCGCGCGCTCAAGCGTGACGACGTCGACGTCCTGCTGCTCGACCGGACCAATCACCATCTGTTCCAGCCGCTGCTGTATCAGGTGGCGACCGCGACGCTCGCGCCGACGGACATCACCGCGCCGATCCGCTGGCTGCTGCGCAAGCAGTCCAACGCATCGGTCTTGATGGAGGAAGTCGCGCGGATCGATGCGGAGCGGCGGGTCGTCGCCACCGCCGAAGGGCACGAGTACGCGTACGACTACCTCATCGTCGCGGCGGGTGCGCGGCACGCGTACTTCAATCATCCGGAGTGGGAAGCCCTCGCGCCCGGGCTCAAGAGCATCGACGACGCGATCGAGCTGCGCCGGCGGATCCTCACGGCGTTCGAGCGCGCCGAGATGATCGACGATCCCGAGGAGCGCGCGGCGTGGCTCACCTTCATCATCGTCGGTGGCGGCCCGACCGGGACAGAGCTTGCGGGAATGCTGCCGACGATCGCCCGCCATGCGCTCGATCACGACTTCCGGCGCATCGATCCGAAGAGTGCGCGGGTGATCCTCGTCGAGGGCGGGCCGAGGATCCTCGCCACGTACCCCGCCGAGCTGAGCGAGCATGCGCGACGCGATCTCACCAACCTCGGCGTCGACGTGCGCACCGGAACGCTCGTCTCGGAGATCGGTCCGCACTACGTGGTTGCCGGTACGGAGCGCATCCACGCGCACACGATCCTCTGGGCGGCGGGAAACGCCGCGTCCCCGCTCGGCAGGGATCTGCACGCGAAACTGGATCGCGCGGGCCGCGTCGAGGTCGACCCCGACCTCAGCGTGCCCGGCCGACGCGAGGTGTTCGTCATCGGCGATCTCGCCGCGACGACGACGGACGGCAAGCCGGTGCCCGGCGTCGCGCCCGCCGCGATGCAGATGGGCGCGCTCGCCGCGAAGAACATCCGCCGCGATCTCGAGCAGCGCGAGCGCGTCCCGTTCCGATACCGGAACAAGGGAGACCTCGCGACGATCGGCCGCTACCGCGCGATCGCGGATTTCGGCCGACTCCGCGTCACCGGCGGCCTCGCGTGGTGGTTCTGGCTCTTTCTCCACATCATGTACCTCGCCGGCTTCCGCAACCGCATCAGCGTGCTCGTCGAGTGGGCGTACAGCTACTTCACGTACGAGCGGGGGGCGAGGTTGATCACGGGACGGAAGATGGAGCCGGGGCGCGAGCAGCCGATTCCTGGGAAGTGGTGAGTTCGTGAGTTGGTGAGTTGGTGAGTTGGTGAGTTGGTCGGTAACTCACCCATTTGACGCCAAGCATCTCCCGGCCCCAACCTTCCCCCATGTCCACTCTCTCCCCCGCCGAGCAGGAATACGCTCGACTCGACGCACTGCTCGAGGCCGTGCCGTTGGCGGTGGCGGTGTTCGACGGGGCGCTGCTGCTCGCGGCGACGAATGCGCGGTATCGCGACCTCACCGGCGTCGACGTCACGCAGGCCGTGGGGCGATCGGTGTACGACGCGTTCCCCAACGCGCTCGCCGACCTGACCGAGCAGGTCGACATCGCGGCCGGCGGCGTGCCGGTCGTATCGGTCCGCGTTCCCTTCCAGTACCGCGGAGGGCGTCGGCTCGTGGAGGCCACCTTCTCGCCGCTGCTCGACGCGCGCGGTGGCCGAGGACTGCTCTTCGCCGGCAGCGACATCACCGAGCGCGAAGGGTTGCGCGAGGATCTCGCGCGCAGCGTCGCCCAGCTCGAGTCGATCTTCGACGTGCTCCCGGATTCCGTGCGTGTCGTGGACGCCGAGGGCGGCACCGTGCGCACGAACTCGCAGGCCCAGCAGGAGCATGCGCCGGGCAACCCGCAGACGCTGCGCGAGCTCTGGCAGCTCGACCGACCGCGCACACTCGGTGGCACGACGCTGTTCGTGCACGAGCATCCCACGGCGCGCGCGCTGCGCGGTGAGCGCGTGCGCGGCGAGACGCTCGAGGTGCGACGCGGCGGCGAGTCGGCCGTCATCGAGGTGAACTCGAACCCGCTGTACGACCCACACAAGCGGGTTCGCGGCGCGGTGACGGTCGAGCGCGACGTGACCGAGCGCACGCGCCTCCAGCAGCGCGTGCAGACGGAAGCGGAGCGCCTCGAGCGCATGGTGAACGAGCGCACGCGCGAGCTGCTCGCGCTCCAGGAAGCCGCCGCGCGCGATCGCCGGCTGGCGGCCGTCGGGCAGCTCGCCGCGGGTGTGATGCACGACGTGAACAACGCCCTCAACCCGATCATGGCCGCGGCGTATCTGCTCGAGATGAACGCCGAGAACCCCGCGGCCGTGCGCGACTACGCTCTGCGAATCGCCCGCGCGGCGGAGACGGGAGCCGCGACCGCGGCGCGCGTCGGGCGATTCATCCGGCAGGAGCCGCTGCTCGGCTCGCGGGAGGACGTCGTCGACCTTTCCGTCATGGTCGAGGAGGTCGTCGCCATGACGCGTCCGCTCTGGCAGGAGCGCGCAAAGGGCGGCGTCGTCAAGCTCGAGCCGAGCCTCGCGACCGACGTCGTGGTGCGGGGGATCGCGGGCGAGTTGCGCGAGGCGCTGCTCAACCTCGTCCAGAACGCGCTCGACGCGATGCCGGGCGGCGGCGTGCTTCGTATTGTGACCCAGCTCACACCCACCGAGGCCAGTGTCGCCGTCGGCGACACCGGTACCGGCATGTCGGCCGAAGTGCGTGAACGTGCGTTCGAGCCGTTCTTCACGACGAAGGGCGTGAACGGCACCGGCCTCGGCCTCGCCGAGGTATATGGCATCGCGCGTCGGCATCGGGGACGCGCCGAGATCGAGTCGACGCTCGGCGAAGGGACGACCGTGCGCCTTGTGTTTCCGCCCGCGTCGCCCGGCACGAGCCGGCCTGCCAGCGCGCGCGCGGCGCGGCCGCGTCGGCACATCCTCCTCGTGGAAGATCACATCGACAGCCGGGAGTTCATGCAGTCGTTGCTCGAGAGTGACGGACACACGGTGGAGGCGGTCCGAACCGTCCAGGAAGGACGGGCTCGGATCGCCGACCTCGCACGTCCGCTCGACGTGCTCGTCACCGACATCGGACTGCCCGATGGCAGCGGTTGGGACCTCGTCGCGTTTGGCCGCGACGTACGTCCAGCGCTTCGCATCGGCGTCGTGACCGGGTGGGAGCCGCGCAACGAACAGGATCCGGCCTGCGACTTCACGCTGCGCAAGCCGGTCGGCGCAACCGAATTCCTGATGCAGATTGCGGGAGAAGGGTGAATCGACCCAGATTCACATTCTCGCACATCTCTCTTTTCGACCAACGCAATGCCTGACACGGGCTCGATCCGCATCCTCATCGCCGAAGACGACGACAACGCGCGCGCGCTCCTCGTGGACCTGCTCAATTCCATGGGGCACGTGGTGGTCGCCGAAGTGACTGGCGGACGCGACGCGATCGAGCGGGCCAGGGACGTCGTGCCCGACGTCGTACTGCTCGACGTGCACATGCCCGACGGCTCGGGGATCGAGGCGGCCGAGGAGATCGCGAAGGAGATACCGGGCGTGGCTGTCGTGCTGTTCAGCGGCGATCAGACGATCACCTTGAGTGAGCGCGAGGTCGCTGCCACGGCGGCGATCGCGTTCCTCCCGAAGCCGACCCCGCCTCGCGTGCTGGACTCGACGCTTCGGCTCGCCGTGAGCCGCGCGCGTGAGTTGATGACGGCCAGACAGGACGCTGCCGCGGCTCGTGGCGCACTCGAGAATCGCAAGATGATCGAGCGCGCCAAGGGGATTCTCATGCGCCGCACGGGATCGTCGGAGCAGGAGGCGTATCGCATCCTGCAGCGCACCAGCCAGGATCGCTCGGTACCGATGGTCGAGATCGCGCGCGCCGTGCTGGCGAGCGAGCCCGGGCTCCAGGAGCACGCGAAGGACAAGTGAGCGCGGCGCGGCGGGTCGTCGTCGCGCTCGTCGTCACGATCAGCGCCGCGCTCGGCTGCGCGCGATCCTCGGCGCCGGTCGCCACCGCCTCGGCGTCGGCCGCAGGCCCCGCGCGCGTGACGTCGCGGCCGGCACTCTTCATCGCCGGCAACTCCACCGCGGCGCGCGGGGCCGGCGAACGCCAGCAGGGGTGGGGCGTCCCCTTCGCCGACTACTTCGACACGACGAAGGTGAGCGTCGTGAACCGCGCGCGCGGCGGGCGCAGCAGCCGCACGTTCGTCACGGAAGGGTTGTGGGAGCGCCTGATCGCCGACGTGCGGCCTGGCGACGTCGTGCTCATCGAGTTCGGCCACAACGATGGCGGCGCGATCAACGACACGCTGCGCGCGCGCGGATCGATCCCCGGGCTCGGTGACGACTCCGTGGCGATCGACAACCTCATCACCAAGCGTCACGAGGTCGTCCACAGCTTCGGCTGGTACATGCGGAAGATGATCGCCGAGACGAAGGCGAAGGGCGCGACGCCGATCGTGCTGTCGCTCTCGGTGCGCAATCTGTGGAAGGACGGCCAGATCGAGCGCGGCTCCGGGCGCTATGGCGCGTGGTCGGCAGCGCTCGCGCGGGAGGCCGGCGTCAGGTTCATCGACCTCACGGACCTCGTCGCCGATTCGCTGCAGCGCCTCGGGCCCGAGCGCACGAAGACGATGTACGTGCAGGACTACGTGCACTTCAACGCCGAGGGTGCCGACCTGCACGCGCGCACGGTGGTGTCGGCGCTGAAGGCACTGCGTCCGAGCGCAGTGCCGCGCACGTGGCTGTCGGCGAAGGGCGACTCCGTTCGCCCCGACCCGCTCGTCGGGCTGGGGCTGTCGTGGCCGGCCGACCGCACGCGCCCGACGCTGTTCCTCGTCGGCAACTCGACGGTGCGGAACGGTCGCGGCGACGGGGCGGGCGGACAGTGGGGATGGGGCGACTTCATCGCCCCCTGGTTCGACACGACGAGGATCAACGTCGTGAACCGCGCCGTCGGTGGCTTGAGCGCGCGGACGTTCATCTCACAGGGGTACTGGGATCGCGTGCTCGCCCTCGTGAAGCAGGGCGACTTCGTGATGGTGGAGTTCGGCCACAACGATGCGAGCCCGGTGAACGACACGCTCCGCGCGCGCGGCGTGCTGCGCGGCATCGGCCGCGACTCGGTGGTGATCGACAACCTGATCACGAAGCAGCGCGGCGAGGTGGTGTACACCTTCGGCGAGTACCTGCGGAAGTTCGTGCGAGAGACACGCGCGCGCGGCGCCACGCCGATCATCAACTCGCTCACGCCGCGCAAGTTCTGGAAGGACGGTCGCATCGTCCGCAACCGCGACAGCTTCGCCGACTGGGCGGAGCAGGTGGCGCGCACGGAGGGGGTGGCGTTCGTGAACCTGACGGAGCTCGCCTCGGCGAAGATGGACACGATGCCACCAGCGCGCGTGGATTCTCTGTTCGGCGATGCGAATCTGCACTCGAGTGCACGCGGGGCCGAGTTGAATGCGGCTGCGGTGGTCGAGGGACTCCGGGCGCTCGGCGCTACGAATCCACTGCGCGAGTACCTGCGACAGCAATAGAGGCTCCCGGGCGGGCCACGAGCCGCCAGCGTCTCTTCGACTGCGCTCGGGATGACAGCGGGAAGTGCAGATCCCTCGTGCGGGGGTCGCCGCACTCGGCGAGATGCGTTTTCAGAGTCGGATTGACAGACCCGCAACGGGGGTTATAGTTAAGTAAATGCTTAACCATCCCCAGCTCGACGTCGTCTTCCAGGCCCTCTCCGATCCGTCGCGGCGGATGATGGTCGAGCGGCTCAGTCGCGGGCCGGCCTCGGTGAGCGACCTCGCGCAGCCGCTCGAGATGTCGCTGCCCGCGGTGATGCAGCACCTGCAGGTGCTCGAGACGAGTGGCCTGGTGCGATCGGAGAAGACGGGACGCGTGCGGATGTGTCGCATCGAGCCGAAGGCGCTCGCGACGGCGGAGGGGTGGTTCGCCAAGCGTCGCGCGAGCTGGGAGCGGCGGTTCGATCGGCTCGAAGCCTTCCTCGCCGACGAGGAGAAGCAGAAGGCGCCACGGACGCAACCACGCAAGTCAGGGAGACGATCATGACCGCTTCGCCCACGCAGCACGACACCTTCGTCATCGAGCGGCGCCTGACGTCGCCGCCGACGCGCGTGTTCGCGGCGTTCGCCGACCAGAAGAAGAAGGCACGCTGGTTCGGGTGCGTCGAAGGATGGGAGGTCGCCGAGCACACACTCGACTTCCGCGTCGGCGGCCGCGAGGTGTGGCGCGGCGGGCCCCCGGGCCATGCGCCACATCGCAACGACACGGTCTATCACGACATCGTTCCGGACGAGCGAATCGTCTGGAGCTACGCGATGCAGGTCGGCGGACGGCGCATCTCCGTGTCGCTCGCCACGCTGGAGCTCTCGGCACTCGGCACTGGCACGCACATGCGCTTCATCGAGCAGGGAGTCTACCTCGACGGGCGTGATGGTCTGGCCGAGCGCGAGCGCGGCACGAAGGACCTGCTGGACAACCTCGAGCGCGCGCTGCGCGAGGAGGGATGAGATGAGACTCGCCCTCACGCCGCTGTTGGCCATCGCACTCAGCTCGAGTGCCGCGCTGCCCTCACGTGCGCAGACGCCCCGAGCGAACCCCCGGACCTCCGGATTCCCGAAATCCGGCTTCGTCCGCGTGAACGGACTCGACATGTATTACGAGCTCCACGGCGCCGGCGGCACGCCGCTCGTGCTCATCCACGGCGGCGGCTCGACGATCGGCACGAACTTCAGCCGGGTCCTGCCGCTGCTGTCACGAAACCGGCGCGTGATCGCGGTCGAGGTACAGGCGCATGGCCACACGCGCGACATCGACCGGCCGTTCACCTTCGAGCAGGACGCGGACGACATCGCCGCGCTGCTCGATTCGCTGCACGTACCGCATGCGGACATCCTCGGGTTCAGCAACGGCGGCACGACGGCACTCCAGATCGCGATCCGTCACCCGGCCAAGGTGAACCGCCTCGTGATCGCCTCGTCGAACTACAAGCGCGACGGGATGGCGGCGGGGTTCTGGGACTTCATGGAGAAGGGCACGTACGCCGACATGCCCAAGCCGTACGAGGATGCCTACCTGAAGATCAATCCGAGTCAGGCGGGTGTGCACGCGATGCAGGACCGCGACGCCAAGCGGATGCTCGGGTTCAAGGACATCCCCGATGCCTCGATCCGCGGCATCCAGGCGCCGACGCTGGTCGTCGTCGGCGACCGCGACGTGATCCGCCCCGAACATGCGCTCGAGCTCTCACGCACGCTGCCGCACGCGCGGCTGTGCATCCTCCCAGGTACCCACGGCAGCTACCTCGGCGAGATCATGACGCCAAAGGTGAGCGATCGCACCGTGGCGATCTTCGCAGACCTCGTCCTCGATTTTCTAGACGGGCGAGAGTAGTCGGGCTGGCTCCGTCGTTTCCGCGTTCCGTCGCTCTATCATTCAATCGTCGGAACGCCAATCGAATCCTGCGAGCTACGCCGCTGCCGGCTTCGCGTCGCTGCGGGTGTACGCCTCCATGCCAAGTCCGAGATAGACGGTGAACAACACCAACGTCGCCGAGACGAGGAAGGGGAGACCGCTGCCGCGGTCGTAGAGGAATCCGAAGAGAATCGGAAAGAGCACGCGGGCCATGCCCCCGAACGTCTGCTGCACACCCATGTAGAGCCCGCGCTCCTTGCTCGAGATCACGCGCGAGAGCAGCGACGTCACGCACGGGAAGGTGAACGCGGTGCCCAGCGGGAGGAAGGCGACCGCGATGGCGAGCGGGAGATAGGGAAGCAGGGCGACCGCGCGCGCGGGCAGCACGCCGCCCAGCATCGCGGCCACGGCGGCGGGATCCGCGAGTGGTCGGATGAACGACAGCAATGCAAGTCCGGTCGCCAGCAGAATCTGTCCGATGCGCGCCAGGCGCGGCTCGCCGAACCGGTCGATCATCGGCCCCAGGATCAGCGCGCGCGTCACCACGCTGAGGACGCCGGTATACGCGAAGAAGTAGCCGATCGTGTTCGCGGTCACACCGAATCGTGCCGACAGCAGGAGCGCGAGCATCGACATGACGCCCTGGAACGCTCCGAGCCCGATGGCGTAGATCCAGATGAGTCGCGATGCCGGCGCGGCAGGATGACTGACGACGCGCCCGATCGCGTCGCGTGAGCGCCCGCGCTTCGTCGTGTCCGCCTTCGACTCCGCCGCCTCCTTCATGTCGCGCGACTCGTTGAGGTAGCGCCACGCGAACGCGATGTTGAGCACGCAGAGCACGGCGGCGAACAGGCCCGGACCACGCTCGCCCCAGCGGAGCGTCAGCGGTCCGATGAGCGGCCCGATCGCGACGCCCGCGTTCGTCGCCGCGGAGAGCCAGCCGAGCGCCTTGGCACGCTCCTCGGGTGCGGTCGCGTCGGCGACGTACGCCTGGATCACGCTCACCGTCCCGCCTCCTGCGCCCTGCACGATGCGCGAGAGGAAGAGGAAGAACAGCGGATGCGGCAGCGAGAGCGCGAAGGCGAAGACGATGTATGCGATGACCGACGCGCTCAGCCCGACGAGCAGCGCCGGCCGCCGGCCGTACGCGTCGGAGAACCGCCCCCACATCGGCGCGCTGATGAGCTGCGCCACCGCGAACGAGCTGATGAGCGTTCCGACGACGAGCCCACCCGCGCCGAGCGACTTCGCGTAGAAGGGCAGCAGCGGGATGACCATCAACAGCCCCACCATGTCGATGAAGGCCGTGATCATCAGGATCCAGAGCTTGCTGCGACTGCTCGTCGACAACGCCATCGCGCCTATGGACTCGTCATTCGATCGTCGTCTTTCC
>Ga0066652_100001682_pt1 | contig 11654 bp, 9 predicted proteins | sample GraSoiAngelo_101_FD_71413 | JGI IMG/M metagenome (GOLD analysis project Ga0066652, IMG submission 71413) | Grasslands soil microbial communities from the Angelo Coastal Reserve, California, USA - 14_0903_02_30cm | ecosystem: Environmental > Terrestrial > Soil > Grasslands | place: USA...
CTGCCGCAAGGCTCGACGGTCTTCGCGACGAGGACGATCATCGTCTCCCTGCTCGTCGGCACGCTGATCACGGTGCTCGCCAGCCTCCGGCCCGCACGGAGGGCCACGCGCGTGCCGCCGATCGCGGCGGTCCGCGAAGGATCGGTGCTCCCGCCGTCGCGCTTCGCGCGCTTCGGCCCGGTGACCGCGCTCGTCGTCCTGGTGGTCGCAATCGTGCTGGTCTCGCTCGGCTCGCTCGCAAGCGGGCTTGCGACCGCGCCGCGATTGCTCGCGATCGGCCTCGGCGTGTTGCTCCTCTTCTTCGGCGTCTCGATGAACGCCTCGAGGGTCGTGCGTCCGCTCGCGAACGTGCTCGGTTGGCCCGCGCGCGAGATCGGCGGCGCTCCGGGGATTCTCGCCCGCGACAACGCGTCCCGGAATCCCGCGCGCACTGCGTCGACGGCGTCGGCGCTGATGATCGGGCTGGCGCTTGTCACCTTTGTCGCCCTGTTCGCGCAGGGGCTCCGCGCGCCGTTCGAGGACGCCGTCAACAAGCTGTTCATCGCCGACTACGCGATCACGTCGTCGGGCTCGTTCGCGCCGATCTCCGCGGGCGCCGGGAAGGCGCTGCAGGGGAAGCCGGGCATCATCGTCGCGACGCCGATCCGGGCGGGATCTGCGAAGGTCAACGGCTCCGTCAACGACATCAGCGCCGTCGACAAGAACGCGCCGCGGGGCATCCATCTGGACTGGAGGCTCGGCAACAACAGCGTCCCAGGCCGCCTCGGGAAAGAGGGCTTCTTCACCGACACCGATTACGCGAAGACCCACCACCTGCACGCCGGCTCGCCGATAACGCTGGAGTTCTCGTCTGGTCAGAAGGCGACCGTGCGCCTGTTCGGGACGTACAAGAAGCCGAAGGGCGGCAGCCCGTTCGGCAACGTGATCCTGTCGACGAAGCTGTTCGACGCGAACGTTCCCCGCCCGCAGGACCAGATGGTCCTGATCAACATGAAGGGCGGAGTCAGCGACGCGAATACGAAGCTGCTCGAGCACAACGCGAGCGGCTTCGCCGACGCGGATGTCCAGACGCGCGACCAATTCAAGAAGAATTTCGAGAAGCCGATCAACTCGTTGCTCAACCTGCTCTACGTGCTGCTCGCGCTGTCGGTGATCGTCAGCCTGCTGGGGATCGTCAACACGCTCGTGCTGACCGTGTACGAGCGGACGCGGGAGATCGGAATGCTCCGCGCAGTCGGCATGACGCGCAGGCAGGTGCGGATGATGATCCGCTACGAGAGCATCGTCACTGCGCTGATGGGCGCCGCGCTCGGGATGGCCGTCGGCATCTTCCTTGCGCTGCTGATCACGCATGCCCTCGCGGACCAGGGGATCGTCTTCGCGGTGCCGTACCTGCAGCTCGTCTACTTCGTGGTGGCCGCGATCGTGGTCGGCATCCTGGCCGCGATCCTGCCCGCGCGCCGGGCGGCCCGTCTGAACGTGCTCGAAGCGCTTCAGTACGAATAGCGGTTCCGTCCGAGTTGCTGCCTAGTCTCGTGCTGGATGCGAAGGCTGCGGACGCTGAGCGAGGCCGAATGCTATTGCCGCTGTTACGGCGGCATGGACGAGTCGGTGAAGGTCTTTCGGGTCGAGCGTCCCGAGCGCGAAGAGATCCGCCTGACCGGCGAACGCCTCCGCCGCCTGTTCGAGCATCGGCTCGACCTGCGCGAGCCCCGGCTCGCGGCGTGACGTGCTTGCGCGGCAGCCGCCACTCGTGGCGGGTCTGGACTCCTCGACGTAGCTCGAGCCGCCGCGCAGCCCGGTGGCACGGGCTCGCTGCGGGTTGGTCGTCGAGTGCCGGGCCAGGCGCCTGCCGGCCGCGCTCGGCCGCGCGACGATTAGCCTGAGCTCAGTCCCCGACGTCCTCGGGCCGGACCTGCGGGTCGTGTTCTGCGGCATCAACCCAGGCTTTGTCTCGGCGGCCGCTGGAGCGCATTTCGCGAACCCGCGCAATGACTTCTGGCGCCTGCTGCACGACGCAGGCTTTACGCCACGGCTGCTTTCGCCGGACGAGCAGTTCGAGGCGCTTCAGTTCGGCCTGGGGCTGACGAACGCCGCTCTTCGTACGACCCGCGGCTCGGGCGACCTCCGGCGGCGCGACTTTGCCGGCTCGGCGGAGCGCCTGAGCGCGCTCGCCGATGAGCTTCGGCCGCGCTGGCTGGCGTTCGTCGGCAAGGAGGCCTACCGTGGCGCCTTCAACGAGCGGCCGGATCTCGGCGAGCAGCAGCGGCGGCTGGGAGAGACGCGGCTCTTCGTCCTGCCGTCGACGTCGCCGGCGAACGCCGCAGTCTCCTACGCGGAGCGGCTGCGCTGGTTCCGCGAGCTGCGTGAGTCAATCGGCTGACAGGGGGTCGGGCCGTCCGGCGTGCTGCCGTGGATCGCTTCGCCTTCTTCGACGGAGGCGGGCTTCGCCCGCCGGAGTCTCATCTGCGCGGGACGCGCGTCAACCCAGCGAGGGGCACACGGGGGAAACCGGGTTTCCCCCGTGAAGCGAGCGCGCCGTAGGCGCGCAAAGCGTTAGCCGCGCCAATGGTTCGTGATCGGGGTGCGGCGGTCGCGGCCGAAGGCCTTCTGACGTAGTCGAACGCCCGGCGGCGCTTGCCGTCGCTTGTACTCCGCGCGGTCGATCATCGCGACCGCGCGGTCGACGACGTCGGGGTCGAAGCCGTCGGCGCTCAGCTCCTCGGCCGAGCGGTCTTCCTCGACGTACGCGGCGAGCACCTTGTCGAGCGCCGGGTAAGGCGGCAGCGAGTCCTCGTCGAGCTGGTTCTCGCGGAGCTCCGCGCTCGGAGCGCGGTCTATAGTCGTCTGCGGAATCAGCTCCCGTCCGGTTTGTTCGTTCAAGTGTCTGGCTAGGCGGAAGACGTCCGTCTTGAAGACATCCTTGAGCAGCGCGAAGCCGCCGGCCATATCGCCGTAGAGCGTCGCGTAGCCGACCGAGAGCTCGGACTTGTTACCGGTCGCGACGACCAGCCAGCCGAACTTGTTCGAGAGCGCCATCAACAGCACGCCCCGGATCCGGGCCTGCAGGTTCTCCTCGGTCAGGTCGGCTTTGCGGCCGGCGAAGGCTTGTTCGAGCACGTGCTCGTTGGCGTCGTAGATCTCGTCGATCGGCAGCTCGCGGAAGTCGGCGCCGAGGTTCTCGGCGAGGCTGCGAGCGTCGGCACGGGTTTCCGGCGATGAGTAGCGAGACGGCATCGAGACGCAATGGACCCGCTCGGGGCCGAGCGCCTCGACAGCGAGCGCGGCCGTGACCGCCGAGTCGATCCCTCCCGAGATCCCGACGACGACTTCGCCGAAGCCGTTCTTGTTCACGTAGTCGGCGAGCCCGAGCTCGAGCCCGAGGCGCATCTGCTCGAGCTCGTCGAGGCGTGGCGCGACGGTCGCCTCGACGGACTCGCGCGGGCCGCGGGCCGAACCGATGTGGACGACCGGCACCTCGGGAATCTCGCCGCGGTCGCGGGCAAGCGAGCGGCGGCGGACGTCCCGCAGCCGGCGCCCGACGGCGTCGGCGGGCTCGATGTCGGTTACGAGGAGCGCCTCCTCGAAGCCCGGTCCGCGCGCGAGGAGGCGGCCCTCAGCGTCGAGGATGAGCGAATTGCCGTCGAAGAGCAGCTCGTCCTGCCCGCCGACCGCGTTGCAGAAAGCGACGAAGCAGGAGTTGTCACGGGCCCGGGTTGCAAACATCTCCTCCCGCTCGCGGTCGCGAAGGAGATGGAAGGGCGAAGCAGAGAGGTTCACGAGCAGTTGCGCGCCGGCGAGGGCGAGCTCGGTTGCGGGCGGACCCGGCTGCCACATGTCCTCGCAGATCGTCGGTCCGACGAGCGTGCCTCCGTGTTCGAGCAGCACCAGGTCGCGGCCCGGCGCGAAGTAGCGATCCTCGTCGAAGACTCCGTAGTTCGGCAGGAAGCGCTTGCGGTAAATCGTCTTGATCTCGCCGGCGGCGCAGACAGCGCAAGCGTTGTAGAGATCGCGGTCGAGCCACGGGACGCCGATCAACGCGACGATTCCACGCGCCTCGCGCGCGAGTGCCTCCGCCTTGGCCTGCGCAGCCTGGATGAAGCTGGGCCGTAGCAGCAGGTCCTCCGGGGGGTAGCCCGTGACCGCCAGCTCCGGGAAGACGACGAGATCCGCCTGGCGGTCCTTGGCCTCTGCGAGCCGTCGGAGGATGCGCTCCCCGTTGCCGTCGAGGTCGCCGACGACGGTGTTGATCTGAGCGAGCGCGACTCTCATCTTCGAGTTTTAGCCTATCAGTCGAAAACCTGCTAGCGCTGTAGCCGGATCGCGTTGAGATCGCGTTCGCGAATTTCGGCTACGCGGGAGATCAGCTCGTCGATGTCGTCATGCTCGGCGTGGATGTAGCGGCCGGTCAGAGCATCTGCTCGGCCCGATGCCAGCGCCCGGACGAGGCGGGGGGCGAGCTCAGGCGGAGTCCACGGCGCATCGTCGGGCGCCGCTTTCGTCATCTCCGTTTTGACGAGGCCCGGGCTGATCACGAACACCGGAACGCGCCCCTCGAGCTGCTCTGCGAGCACGTTGCCGAATCGCCAGACCGCCGCTTTGCTGGCCGAGTAGGCGGTGCTCCCGGAGCTTGGCAGGTAGGCGGCGCCACTGCCGGTGATCACGATGCGCCCCCGGCCCCGCTCGAGCATGGCCGGAATCACCGCGCGGCAGCAGAGGTAGACGCCGAGCACGTTCACCTCGAACACGTTCCACCACTCGCTCGGCTCGACCTCCCAAGCCTGCTGTTCGCGGGCGTTGCGGCCGGCGTTCGCGACCAGCAGATCGATCGGCCCGAGCTCGGACTCCACCTGCTGGACCATCGAGTCGACGGAGGCGCGATCGGTGACGTCGGCGATGACGGCGAGACCGTCGACCTCGGCGGCGATCTCGTTCACCTGCTCCGCCGTGCGGGCGCTGACGGCTAACCGAGCACCTGCGGCCGCGAGCTCGCGGGCGATGCCGGCGCCGACTCCGCGACCGCCGCCCGTCACGAGCGCAACCTGTCCTTCAAGCTCTCGGTCGCTCACCGCGGGAGAATACGCCAGGCGGCGCGCTCGGTCCGGCTGCCACTCCAGGGCCAATCCGCCGGTTTCGTGCAGAGGCCGGCGCGCACCGGATTCGCCAAGACATACGTGCAGGTGTCGAGCAGCTCTTCGTCGGCTTCGATCAGTCCCGACCAGAATCGGTCGCCGAAGAGATGTCCCTTTCGGCCGTAACGGCGATTGAACGCCTGGGCGTAGACGCCGTTCAATCGATGGAAACCATCGGATAGCTCGTCTCGCAGAGCCTCGACCACGAGGTGGTAATGGTTCGTCATCAGGCAGAAGACGTGAACGAGCCAGTCGTGCCGTTCGACCACATCTGCGAAGAGTTCGAGGAAGTAGCGGCGGTCGTCGTCGCTGCGGAAGATCGGTGTTCCATCGACTCCGCGAGTGCCGACGTGATAGGTGCCGTCGGGGAAGACGGATCGAGGTAGCCGGCCGCTCACAGGCAAAAGCGTAGGCGCGCGATTCGCGCTCCCGTGCCGCCACGAGGCGTGTCCGTGGATGAAAAGTCCCACTTTTGTTGCAGTTGCCATGTCTTGTTGTGCCAGTTCGTGAGGACAGTCCTCACGAACTGCCGCAAACGCCGCGTCACGAATGGCGCGCCGAGCGCGCTCGGCGCTAGGCGCTAGGCGCGCACGGCGGCTTCGATCTCGTCCAGCGCCTCGGGATTCTCGAGCGCCGAGAGGTCGCCTGGATCGGAGCCGAGTGCCGTCGCGCGCACTGCGCGCCGGACGATCTTCGCGCTGCGGGTCTTCGGCAGCGCGGCCACGAAGAGAATCCGCTCGGGCACGAACGCCTTCCCGAGCTCGGCGGCAACGAGACCGCGCAACTCCGCAACCAGTTCGTCAGTCGGAGCCGCGCCGGGCACGAGCGCGCAAAAGATCCACGCCGTCTCACCTTTGACGTCGTGCGGCACCCCCACGGCGGCAGCCTCGGCCACCGATGGATGCCCGACCACCGCCGACTCGAGCTCCGCCGGCCCGACCCGCTTGCCCGCGATGTTGAGCGTGTCGTCGGATCGGCCGTGCAGGAACCAGTACCCGTCCTCGTCCACCGAGGCCCAGTCGCCGTGAACCCAGACGCCGGGGAAACGGCGCCAGTACGTGTCGAGGTATCGCTCGGGATCGCGCCAGAACCCGCGCGTCATCCCGGGAAACGGCTTCCGACAGACGAGCTCGCCGACCTCGCCACGCACCGAGCGGCCCTCCTGATCGACCACATCCATCGCCATCCCGAGCGCCGGGCCGCCCAAAGAGCACTCCTTGATCGGCATCGCCACGGTCGGAGAGAGGAAACAGGCGCCGACCTCGGTGCCGCCGGAGCAGTTGATGATCGGGCACCGTCCGCCCCCGACGACCTCGTGGAGCCAGCGATAGGGCTCTGGGTTCCACGGCTCGCCCGTCGTCACGAGCACGCGCAACGAAGACAGATCATGCCGCTCCACCAGCTCACGACCGTGCGGAATCAGCGCCCGCGTCAGCGTCGGCGAGAGCCCCAGCACCGCGACACGCTCTCGCTCGACGAGCGACCACAATCGATCGGCCGCCGGCCAGTCCGGTGCGCCCTCGGCGAAGAGCACGGTGCAGCCGAGCGCGTTCCCGCCCACGACCTCCCAGGGGCCCATGATCCAACCCATGTCGGTGACGAAGTGGACGACCTCGGCGGGCTTGGCATCCGCCTGATAGGCGACTTCGCGCGCGATCGAGACGAGAAACCCGCCCTGGACGTGGACGACGCCCTTGGGGCGTCCGGTCGTCCCCGACGTGTACGTGAGCAGGTAAGGATGCTCGGAGTCGACCTCGAGGGGCTCCAACTCGCCCGGGCGCCCCTCCATCGCCTCCGCGTCGAACAGATCGCGGCCCGGAGTCATCGGCACGTCATCCCGACCGAGCCGCCGCCAGACGACAACGTGCTCCACCGACGGTGCCTCGCCAACCGCCTCGTCGACGATCTCCTTCATCGGGACCTCGCGCCCGCGCCGCAACGACCCGTCTGCAGTGACGACCACCTTCGCCTCGGCATCACGCAGCCGCTGCGCCACTGCGGGGGCCGCAAAGCCGGAAAAGATCGGCACCTGGACCGCACCGATATGCGCGCAGGCATGCGAGACGATCGAGACCTCTGGTGACATCGGCAGGAAGAAAGCGACCCGATCCCCGGCTTCGACGCCCAGCGCTACGAGCGCTTCGGCAAATCGCGTCACGCGCTCGGAGAGCTCTCGGTAGGTGAGCCCGTGCCGTTGGCCGTCCTCGGACTCCCAGAGCGCCGCCGCGACCTCGGGCGTTCGCTCCGCCCAGCGGTGCACGCAATTCCAGGCGAGGTTGAGTTTGCCCCCGACGAACCAGGTTGCCCACTCGGGCCCCCGGGAAAGGTCCACCACCCGTTCCCAGGGCTGCGAGAACTCGAGGCCCATGTCCTCGACCGCCGCCGCCCAGAACCACTCCGGCTCCTCGGCCGAGCGCCGCTGAAGCTCAGGGAAATCGCCGGCGCCGGCCCGCCGCATCAGTCGTACGACATTCGCTTGCTCGAGCACCTCGGGGGTCGGGCTCCAGGCGATCTCCATCCGGCGAGGAAGCCTAGAGAACCGGCTTGCGACGAAAGCTAGTGATGGCTAACCTAGCGAGAGCTAACTTTCGACCGAGGAGGGGTATGCGAGCGAGGATCTTCGCCGAGGAGAACCGGAAATGGTGGACGCTGGGCGCCCTGTCGTTCGCGCTGTTCATGATCATGCTCGACAACACGATCGTGAACGTCGCCCTCCCGGCGATCAAGAGCGATCTTGGGATCGGGACGTCGGAGCTCGAATGGGTCGTGACGGCCTACGCCCTCACCTTTGCCGTGCTCCTGCTCACCGGCGGGAAGCTCGGCGACCTCTACGGCCGAAGGTTGATCTTCACGATCGGGCTCGTCGTCTTCACCGCCTCGTCCCTCGCCTGCGGCCTCTCTTCGACCGCCACCGAGCTGATCGCAGCTCGCGCCGTGCAGGGCGTCGGCTCGGCGCTGATGATGCCTGCGACGCTCTCGATCATCACCGCCACCTTCGTGGCGCGCGAGCGAGGGGCGGCGATCGGGATCTGGGCCGGCGTCTCCGCGATGGCGCTGGCGATCGGACCGCTGCTGGGCGGCGTGATCACGGAGCACATCTCCTGGAACTGGATCTTCTACGTCAACGTTCCGATCGGTCTCCTCGGCGTCGTCGCGAGCATCGTCGTCGTGCCCGAGTCGAAAGACATGTCGCACGAGCAGAAGCTCGATCCAGCCGGACTGCTCGCCTCCGGGATCGGCCTGCTCGCGCTCGTCTACGCGCTGATCGAAGGCCACAACTACGGCTGGACGTCGGCGCGGATCATCGGCCTCTTCGTCATCGCCGCCGTGGCGCTGGGCGCTTTCGTGTTCGTCGAGCTCCGCCAGCGGCTGCCGATGCTCGACTTGACCCTGTTCCGCGACGGGACGTTCACCGGCGCGAACATCGTGGCCATTCTGGTCACGCTCGCGATGTTCGGGATCTTCGTCTTCTTCCCGATCTACATGCAGACCCTCCGCGGGTGGTCGCCGATCCAGTCGGGTGCGGCGCTGCTCCCCTGGACCCTGCTGATCGTCATCTTCGCGCCGATCGCGGGCAAGCTCTCCGACCGCGTCGGCTCGCGGTGGCTGATCGCCGGCGGTATGACAACCGTTGCGCTCTGCTGCCTCGAGCTCTCGACGGTCACCGTCGACTCCAGCTTCTGGCACATGCTGCCGGGCTTCGTCCTCGGCGGCCTCGGGATGGCCTTCGTGATGACGCCCATGTCCGCCGCCGTCATGAGCGCCGCGCCCGTCGACAAGGCCGGGGTCGCATCGGGTGTCCTCAACACCTTCCGCCAGGTTGGGGTCGCGCTTGGAATCGCGATCACCGGGGCGATCATCACGAACCGCGAGGCGGCGGCTCGTCACGCCGGCGCCGATCCGGCGCACGCGTTCGTGCACGGCCTCACCTTCGCGATGCGAGTCAGCGCCGTCATCTGTCTCGGCGGCGCCGTCGCGGCGGCCGTCCTCGTCCGCAAGTATCGACACGCCGAGCAGGCACAGCCACTGGCGGAAGCTGCATGAGCGTCGCCAGGCCTCGCATGGCCGCCGACGAACGGCGGCAATGTGTCGTCGCTGCGGCCTGCCGCGTCTTCGCCAAGTCGAGCTACAGCGGCGCGACGACCGCCGAGATCGCGCGCGAGTGCGGCGTCACGGAACCGGTGCTCTATCGCCACTTCTCTTCGAAGCGCGACCTCTATCTCGCCTCGCTGGACGCGGCCTGGGCACACGTTCGCAAGCTTTGGGAAGACGCGCTCGCCCGCGAGCCCGACCCGCGCCTGCAGCTCGCCGCCATGGGCCGCGCCTACGTCCACCTACAGCGTACGGGCGACAAGATCATGCTTTCGGATCTCTGGATCCAAGCCCTCACGGAGGCGAGCGAGGACCCGAAGATCCGCCGCTATCTACGCGACCAGGTGCGGGAGGTCCACGACTTTGTCGCCGACAAGATCACGCGCGCCCAGGAAGCGGGCGGAATCAAGCGAGATCGCGATCCCGACGCCGAGGCCTGGATCTTCATCTCGCTGGGGCTCTTGAGCACGATCGACCGGCGCCTCGGCACGGTCGGCGATCACGATTTCGAGGGGGTCTTCGCCTCGCGCCGGCGCTGGATGGTCGGCGAGAGCGCATAAAAAGGAAAGGCCCCGGCTGCGGCACCCGGGGCCCTTCTATTCAATTGAGCGGCTTCTAGAGGCGACGACCCGGAAGCTATGACTCTGCGGCCCAGCCACGCTTCCGGGTTTCCGTCGCCATTCCTTGGCGCGCCCTCTGCGGCTCCAACCTGGCGTCCGGCGGTGCTGCAGAGTGGACTGACTATAGACCTGTCCCCGGATGTCGTCAAGTAGCTCGATCAAGTGATTCTCAGGCTTACCACTTGACCCGCTTTTCGCCAGGACATGCCCTTTTTGGGGGATGCCAGAATGGCCACGCTTGCATATTGGTGAAGCATGCAGTTGACTTCCCGTGAGTCACTTATGCCTCGCGCTGCCACGAATACCCGCCGCGGCACCCAGTCGGGCAACCGGCTGGGCGAGCGCGTGCGCCAGCTGCGCGTCGCCGCCGGCCTGACCCAGACCGACCTCGCGGGCGAGCGTTTCTCGAAGGAGTACGTCAGCCAGATCGAGCGCGGCAAAACCAGGCCCACGCGCGAGACGATCGAGTGGCTCGCCGTCAAGCTCGGCGTCGATCCCGGATTCCTCGAGCGCGGTGTCTCGGCAGACGAGCGCCGCCGCGTCGACACGTTGCTCGCGCGGGCGGAGGCGCTGACCGAGTCGCACCAGAACGAAGAGGCAATCGCGGAGTACGAAAACTCCAAGACCGCCGTCCTGGCGACCGGCGTCACTGAGCTCGAAGTCCGTCACCTCGCCGGTGAGGCGTGGGCGCGGATGGAGAACAGCGAGATCAAGCAGGCGATCGAACTGCTCAACCGAGCCAGGATGCTGGCGGAGGCGCCGGAGTTCTCCGATGTCGACCGCGCGGATCTGTTCTTCCGCCTGGCCGTCTGCCGCTACCAGCTCTCCAGCATCTCGACCGCGGTCAACCTCCTCAACGAGGCACTCACCCTGGCCGAGGGCTCCGAGCTTCCGTGCGACCGGCTACGCGCCGACATCCTCGGCTGGCGCTCGCGCTGCTATCGGCGCCAGCGAGACTTCGAGGCCGCGCGCGAGGACGTCGAGCGCGCGCTCGAGCTCGCGCAGGCGCTCGATGATCCGCGGAAGACCGCGGACACGTACTTCCAGGCTTCTCTTGTCAGTGAGCGGATGGGGCACTGGGTCCAGGCGCGCAATTACGCGGAGCGCGCGAAGGCCCACTACGAGCAGATCAACGACGAGCGAAACGTCGGCCGGCTGCTCAACAACCTCGGCGGCCTGAATTTCCATCTCGGCAAGCCCGAGCAGGCGATCGAGGATCTGAAGAACGCGTACCGCGTGCTGCTCGACAAGGGCAGTGACGCAGAAGCCGCGAACGTGGTCGCATCACTCGCCCACGTGCATCTGATGACGGGCGAACCCACCGCGGCAGAGGAGGAGGCACGTCACGCGCTCTCCTTGATGGAGAATCGTGAGGACTTCCTCTATCACGTCGCACCGACGCAGCTCGTGCTGGGTCGGGCGTTGATGGAACAGGGGCGACTGGACGAGGCGGAGGAATTCCTCCTTGCGTCCGATTCGAGTGCCGAGCAACTCGAGTCCATCGGCCATCAGGCGGCAGCCTGGATGGCCCGTGGCGATCTCGCCGCCAAGCGTGGCGAGGACGGGGTTGCGGCCAAGCTCTACCGCCAGGCGGCGGAGTCACTCCAGGACGTTCGGTTCTAGCGACGAAAGGAGGTGAACACATGAAAAAGACACGACTCATCTTCCTGCTCTGCGCCCTCACCGCTGCTGTATGGTCGCTGCCCGGTCTCGCCCAGGCGAAGAATCGGCCGCATTCGACTACTCAACAGGCCTCCAGCATGTTCGATGGCGGCAGCGCGATGTCCAGCATGTTCGATGGCGGCAGCGC
>Ga0066652_100001684_pt1 | contig 11650 bp, 13 predicted proteins | sample GraSoiAngelo_101_FD_71413 | JGI IMG/M metagenome (GOLD analysis project Ga0066652, IMG submission 71413) | Grasslands soil microbial communities from the Angelo Coastal Reserve, California, USA - 14_0903_02_30cm | ecosystem: Environmental > Terrestrial > Soil > Grasslands | place: USA...
GCCCGCGAGCTCGAGTGGGTGCGGATGAGCCCGCGGGCGCGGCACGCGAAATCGAAGGCGCGGCTCGCGGCGTACGAGCGGCTGCTCGCAGCGGAACAGGACGTCCGCCTCGACCGCGTCGAGATCCACATCCCCGCGGGTGAGCGCCTGGGCGACGTCGTCGTGGAGGCGGACGACGTGGCGAAGGGGTTCGGCGACCGGCTCCTCTTCGAGGGGCTGACGCTCTCGCTTCCGCCGGGCGGCATCGTCGGCGTCGTGGGGCCGAACGGCGCAGGCAAGACGACGTTCTTCCGCATGATCGTCGGCGAGGAGCAGCCCGACTCGGGCACGTTGCGCGTCGGCGACACCGTCGAGCTCGCCTACGTCGACCAGTCGCGGGCGGCGCTCGAGCCCCGGAACAGCGTCTGGAAGGAGATCTCCCGCGGACAGGACACGATCGCGCTCGGCAGGCGGGAAGTGAGCTCGCGCCAGTACGTCTCGTGGTTCAACTTCCGCGGGCCCGACCAGCAGAAGCGGGTCGGCGACCTCTCGGGCGGCGAGCGGAACCGCGTGCACCTCGCCAAGCTGCTGCGGAGCGGCGGGAACGTGCTCCTGCTGGACGAGCCGACGAACGACCTCGACGTCGACACGCTGCGCGCGCTCGAGGCGGCGCTCGTCGACTTCGCCGGCTGCGCGGTGGTCATCTCGCACGACCGCTGGTTCCTCGACCGAGTCGCAACGCACATCCTCGCCTTCGAGGGCGACAGCCAGGTGACGTGGTTCGAGGGCACCTGGGCCGAGTACGCCGAGTGGAAGGGCCCGGAGGCGCTCGAGCCGCACCGGATCAAGTACAAGCCGCTCGTCCGCGCCTGAAAACCGTCGGGGAACCCCTGATTCCCCACGAGCCCCCTTCCAGGCGTCGGCGAGCTGTGCACCATTCCAGAGCCGGCGGATCACCGGCCGATGCACCCGTTGCCTCTCGCGTTGTCGAGCCTCCCGCCGGGGGAAGCCCGGCTCCGGCGGCGCGGCTGCCCGCCTCCGACAGCGACTACGCTCCGGCGCTGTGGAAGCCGCCGATGCCGTCGAGCTTCGCGTTCTCGGGACGCTGATCGAGAAGCAGCGGACGACGCCGGACGCGTACCCGCTCTCGCTGAACTCACTCCGGCTCGCCTGCAACCAGACGTCGAGCCGGGACCCGATCGTGGATTACGACGAGCCGGCGATCCGCACTGCGCTCGAGCGGCTCTCCCGCAAGGGCTGGGTGCGGCTCGCGAGCGGGCCCGGCAGCCGCGCCGCGAAGTACCGCCATCTCTTCGGCGAGGCTATGGGGCTCGACGATGCGGAGCTTGCCCTCCTCGCGGTCCTGATGCTGCGGGGGCCGCAGACCGTCGGCGAGCTGAAGCAGCGGACCGAGCGCCTGCACCGCTTCGAGACGCTCGACGAGACCGAGCAGACGCTCGCGGCGCTGATCGGGAGCGAGCTCGTCGAGGAGCTGCCGCGCCGGAGGTTCGCACACACGCTCGGCGGCGGCGCCCGAGTCGAGCCCGCCGCGGCCCCGAGCCTCGAGGAGCGCGTACGGCGGCTCGAGGAAGACGTCGCGTCGCTCCGCGAGGAGCTGGAGGCCAGCCGGATCGGCGACTAGCGCCGATTAGAGTGGCGCAGCTTGTCCGATTTCGCAGAGACCATCGCGCAGGGTTACGCCGTCGAGGGAGCCGCGATCGACCTCGGCCGCGGCATTCACGACGGAAAGCTGGAGCCGGCCGCGATCGTCCGGTTGCCGCTCGCCACCGCGAACCGGCACGGCCTGATCGCCGGCGCGACCGGAACGGGCAAGACGCGCACGCTCCAGCTGATGGCGGAGCAGCTCTCGGCGGCCGGCGTCTCCGTATTGGCTGCGGACTACAAGGGCGACCTCTCCGGCCTCGCGCAGCCGGGGGCCGCCGACGGTCCGGCGCCGAAGCGTATGGCCGAGCTCGGGCTCCCGTACGAGCCGGCGTCGTTCCCGGTCGAGTTCCTCTCGCTCGGCGGCATCGGCCCCGGCATCCCGGTCCGCGCGACCGTGACCGACTTCGGGCCGCAGCTCCTCGCGAAGGTGCTCGGCGCGAACGAGACGCAGGAGCAGAGCCTCGCGCTCGTCTTCCGCTTCGCCGACGAGAAGGGCCTCGCGCTCCTCGACCTCGCCGACCTGCGCGCGCTTCTGGCGTTCCTCGAGTCCGACGCAGGGAAGGCGGAGCTCGCGGGCATCGGCGGCGTCTCGAAGGCGACCGTCGGCGTCCTGCTGCGGTCGCTCGTCCAGCTCGAGGACGGCGGCGGCACGGAGTTCTTCGGCGAGCCGCAGCTCGAGATCGCAGACCTGCTGCGGACGGCGCCCGACGGACGCGGGAACGTCTCCTGTCTGGAACTCGCTGCGGTGCAGGATCGGCCGGCGCTCTTCTCGACGGTGCTGATGTGGCTGCTCGCCGAGCTCTTCGAGCAGCTCCCGGAGGTGGGCGACCTCCAGAAGCCGAAGCTCGTCTTCTTCTTCGACGAGGCGCACCTGCTCTTCGCGGACGCGACAAAGGCATTTCTGGAATCCGTCGCCCGCACCGTCCGGATGATCCGGTCGAAGGGCGTCGGCGTCTTCTTCGTCACGCAGTCGCCGACCGACCTTCCCAGCGAGGTGCTCGGTCAGCTCGGCGCGCGAGTCCAGCATGCGCTGCGCGCGTTCACACCCGAGGACGCCGAGGCGCTGCGGAAGACGGTGAAGACGTATCCGCGCTCGGAGTTCTACGACCTCGAGAAGCTTCTGACGGAGGTCGGGATCGGCGAGGCGGCCGTGACGATCCTCTCGGAGCGGGGCGTACCCACTCCTGTCGTGCACACCCGGATCGTCGCGCCGCGGTCGAGCATGACAGCGTGGGCCGGCGTCGAGGACGCCGCGAAGGCGTCGCCGCTGTACGCGAAGTACGGCACGCGCCTCGATCGCGAGAGCGCGCAGGAGCAGCTCGCCGCACGCGTCGAGCACGCCGCGGCGGCTGAGGACGACAAGCCGCCGCTCGTGCGCAAGCCGAAGCGCGCACGGACGCAGCCGAAGGCGGGCGACCCATTGACGGACTTCCTATGCTCGCGCCAGGGACAGACGCTCGAGCGCGAGGTCGTGCGGGGCGTCTTCGGGATGCTGCGCAAGCGCCTGTAGCGGAAGCGGCTACGCCGTGCGGAGCCGCCTGCGGCGCACCCTGCGCGCCACGAAGCGGGCGAGGCAGCCGAGCCCGAAAAGGAAGAGCGCCAGCACGACGAAGAACGGGAGGTCGTCGAGCCGCGTCTCGTCGAACGCGAAGTCGAGCAGAACGAGCGCGAGCACGACCGCCCCGAGGATCGCGAAACCGGAGCGGTCGGGTCGCCGCCAGCCGATCAAGGCGCCGGTCAGGATCGGGATCCCGAGCAGCGTCGGGTAGTACACGGCGCCGCTGTCGAAGATGCTCGCGATCACGTCTGCGGGATCCGTGCCTCGAGAGCCGAGCCGAGCGCCTCGCGCACCGGCTCGAGCTCGATCCGGTCGAGGACGTCCTGGAAGAAGCCGCGCACGATCAGCCGCTCCGCGTCGGAGCGGGAGAGGCCGCGCGCCATCAGGTAGAAGAGCTGCTCGCGATCGACCTGCCCGAGCGTCGCGCCGTGGGTGCAGCGCACGTCGTTGGCCAGGATCTCGAGGCCGGGGATCGAGTCCGCGTGCGCGGTCTCGGAGAGCATCAGGTTGCGGTTCTCCTGGTACGCGTTCGTCTTCTGGGCGTCCTTCTCGACGCGGATCATCCCGCGCCAGACGGCCGTCGCCTCGTCGCGGAGGCCGCCCTTGAAGGCGAAGTCGCTCGTCGTCGACGGCGCGATGTGCTCCTGGAACGTGTCGTAGTCGAGGTGCTGCGTGCCGTCGGCGAAGTAGGCGCCGGTCACGCGCGACGTCGCCCCCGGCCCGGCCAGGTCGTTCTGGATCCGCGTCTTGCCCTTCTTCGAACCGAAGCCGCCGGTGACCCAGTCCAGCTCCGCGTCGCGCTCGACGCGCGCATGGTGAGACGCGAAGTGCCACGTCTCGCGGGAGAGGTTCTGGAGCGATACGTACTCGAGCTTGGCGCCCTGCTCGACGAAGAGCTCGACGACGGCGTTCGAGTACGCCTCGCTCTCGCCTGCCGACCCATATTCCTCGACGAGCGAGAAGCGCGAGCCCTCGTCTGCGATCACGAGCAGCCGCCAGAACGGCAGCGAGACGCGCACGTAGAGCGGCCTGTCGAGCTCGACGCCGCGCGGGACGTGGACGAGCAGGCCGTGCTCCCAGAGCGCGGCGTTGTGTGCGGCGAACTTCTCGTCGCCGCCCACCAGCGTCCCGAGGCGCTCGTGCGCCTCGTCGAGCGGCTCGAAGCGGATCCCCTCCGGCGCGTCGTGGATCTCGATCCCGGCCGGCGTGGCGGTGGCGCGCCCGGCCACGTCCAGCGCCAGCATCGTCCCGGGGTCTGACCCCCGGACGCGGCCGTTCGAGATGAATTGTTCCGGGTCGAAGCCCTTCAGGTCGGTGAAGCGCCAGGACTCCTCCTGCGTCGTCGGCATCGGCAGCGCGCGGTAGCGCTCGAGCAGCTCAGCCCTGGCCACGACGCTCCCTCGGCGCGTACCGGCGGTGCAGGATCAGCGTGTTCCCGTCCAGGTCCTTGCAGAAGCCCATGTGGCAGACGCCGGTGTCCTCGATCCCCACGACCTCGGCGCCCGCCGAGCGGAGCTCCTCGCAGGCGCGCTCGACGTCGGGAACGCGAAACGCGATCCCCGCCGTGTTCGCGGCGAACGGCTCGCCGTCGCGCTCTGGGTTCCAGAACGAGAGCGTGACGTTCGGCGCCTCGACCTCGCCCTCGAGGTACTCGCTCTCGGGCAAACCGAGCACGTCGCGGTAGAAGGAGACGGCGCGCGCGACGTCACGCGTCGCGACGGACACGAAATCGACCTGCTCGACTCGCACTGCGTCTAGCCGACGGAACCTTCCATCTGCAGCTGGATCAGCCGGTTCATCTCGACGGCGTACTCCAGCGGGAGCTCCTTGGTGATGGGCTCGACGAAGCCGGACACGACCATCGCCGACGCCTCCGCCTCCGAGAGGCCGCGAGACATGAGGTAGAAGAGCTGCTCCTCGCCGATCTTAGAGACGGTGGCCTCGTGGCCGATGTCCACGTTGGACTCGTCGATCCGGATGTACGGGTAGGTGTCGGAGCGCGACTCGTCGTCGAGGATCAGCGCGTCGCAGACCACCTTCGATCTCGCGCCCTCTGCGCCCTTCGCCACCTCGAGCAGGCCGCGGTAGCCGGCCCGGCCGCCGTTCTTCGAGATCGACTTCGACGTGATCACCGACGTCGTGCGCGGCGCCATGTGGTGCACCTTCCCGCCGGCGTCCTGGTGCTGGCCCTTGCCGGCGAACGCGATCGAGAGCACCTCGCCGTGCGCGCGCTCGCCCATCAGCCAGATCGCCGGGTACTTCATCGTCAGCTGCGAGCCGAGATTCCCGTCGACCCATTCCATGGTCGCGCCCTCGTAGGCGACGGCCCGCTTCGTCACGAGGTTGTAGACGTTGGTCGACCAGTTCTGGATCGTCGTGTACCGGCAGCGCGCGTCCTTGTGGACGAGGATCTCGACCACGGCCGAGTGCAGCGAGTCGGTCGTGTAGATCGGCGCCGTGCAGCCCTCGACGTAGTGCACGTACGCGCCCTCGTCGACGATGATCAGCGTGCGCTCGAACTGGCCCATGTTCTCGGCGTTGATCCGGAAATAGGCCTGGAGCGGCATCTCGACCTTCACGCCGGGCGGCACGTAGATGAACGACCCGCCGGACCACACGGCGGAGTTGAGTGCCGCGAACTTGTTGTCGTTCTGCGGGATCACCGTCCCGAGGTACTTCTTGACGATGTCCTCGTGCTCGCGGAGCCCGGAGTCCATGTCGAGGAAGATCACGCCCTGCGCCTCGAGGTCGGCCTGCAGCTTGTGGTAGACGACCTCCGACTCGTACTGGGCGCCGACGCCGGCGAGGTACTTCTTCTCGGCCTCGGGGATCCCCAGGCGGTCCCAGGTGTCCTTGATGTCGGCCGGCAGGTCTTCCCACGAGTTGGCCTGCTTCTCGGTCGGCCGGATGTAGTAGTAGATGTTCTCGAAGTCGATCCGGTTCAGGTCGCCGCCCCACTGCGGCATCGGCCGCGCGAGGAAGTAGTCCAGCGACTTGAGCCGGAACTTCCGCATCCATTCGGGCTCGTTCTTGTGCTCCGAGATCGCCGCGACGAGCTCGTGCGAGAGCCCCTTGCCGGACTTGAAGAAGTAGTCCTCGGGGACGTGGAAGCCGTACTTGTAGTCGCTGCCGATGTCTCGGACGACTTCGGTCTCGGAAAGCGTCATGCGGGCACTCCAAACGCCTCGTAGCCCTCGGCCTCGAGCTTGTGCGCCAGCTCGGGACCGCCTTCCTCCACGATACGCCCGTCGACGAACACGTGCACGAAATCGGGCGTGATGTAGTTGAGGATCCGCTGGTAGTGCGTGATCACGAGCGCGCCCATCTCGGGACCGACGAGCTCCTGCACGCCCTGGGCCACGATCTTCAGCGCGTCGATGTCGAGGCCTGAGTCCGTCTCGTCGAGCACGGCGATCTTCGGCTTCAGCATCGCCATCTGGAGGATCTCGACGCGCTTCTTCTCGCCGCCCGAGAAGCCGTCGTTCAGGTAGCGCTGCGCGAGCTCGCGCGAGACCTTGAGCCGGTCCATCGCGGCGAGCATCGTCTTCGTGAACTCGCGGACGGAGATCGGGTCGTCGGCGCCGCCGTTCCGCGCCTTCCGGATCGCGTTCGTCGCGCTCCGGAGGAAGTTCGTCACCGTCACGCCCGGGATCGCGTGCGGGTACTGGAAGGCGAGGAAGAGGCCGCGCTGCGCGCGCTCGTCCGCGCCGAGCTCGGTGAGGTCGTCGCCGCCGAACAGGATCTGCCCCTCGGTGATCTCGTACGCCGGATGACCCATCAGCGCGTAGGCGAGCGTCGACTTGCCCGAGCCGTTCGGGCCCATGATCGCGTGCACCTCGTTCGTGTCCACCGCGAGGTCGACGCCCTTGACGATCTCCGTGCCGTCCTCGAGCGCGACGTGCAGGTCCTTCAGTTGGAGCAGAGCCAAGCTACGTGACACCTCAACCCATTTAGGATCGCGAGCTCGGAGCCCGCCTCGTGACGCCCATGCTACCCGTCGCGGGCCGCGCTTCGCGCCGGTCCCGGGCGCCTGCGAGCAGGCGCGGCACCGCGAGCCGGAGATCGGTCCAGAGCGTCCGCCGGCGCGAGCGGTCGTCGAAGCGACCGTGGGCACCGGGATCCCCCGGCAGCGTCTCGAACAGGTTGTCGGGCGAGTCGACCGGCTTCGGCTCGCCGGTGTGCTGGCCCTTCCAGCCGTTTCGGAGCAGGATGAGATCACCCGCGCGCGGCGAGAGCTTCTGTCCCCAGAGGAGCTTCTGCGCGCCCCAGCTCACCGGCAGCTCGCGCATCGGGTTCTCCATGCAGAAGAGCGCTGCCTCCGCGTACGGCTCGGGCTGGTAGATCGGCGGGACCGGCTGCGGCTGGTAGCCGATCTTCTGCCGGTCGCGGTCGAACTGCGGCGTGTTGATCGCACCGGGGAGGATCACGGAGATCGCCACGTCCCAACCCTCCTTCTGCACCTCGACGCGCGCGGACTCGAAGAAGGCCCGCAACGCCGCCTTCGAGGCGCAGTACGCGCCCTGGAGCGGGATCCCGCGGTACGCGAGCGCGGAGTTGATCGAGAGGAAGGTCCCGCGCGACTCGCGCAGGTGCGGCAGGGCCGCCCAGTAGCCGTAGACCTGGCCGAAGAAGTTGACGTCCATGACGCGCCGGAGCTCGTCCGGCTCGTAGCGGTACGTCTCCGCGTAGACGGTGACGATCGCGTTCGCGACGTACGTGTCGATCCGGCCGAAGCGGTCGACGGCCTGCTCCGCGACGCGCTCGACCTCGTCCTGGACCGCGCAGTCCCCCGGAACGGCGAGCGCCTCGCCTCCGGTCGCCTCGATCTCGGCGACGCAGTCGTCGAGCGCGTCTCCGTTGCGCGCCGTCACCACGACCTTCGCCCCCCGCGCTCCGGCCGCGCGCGCGATCGCGCGGCCGAGGCCGCTCGACGCGCCGGTGACGACGACGACCTGGTCGGAGACCGGTTTCTTGCCCATGCACCCAGCCTCACCGGGTGCGTGGCGCCGCAAACGCGCTATCGTTGACGCATGCCGAACGTCGGCGCCCCCGAGATCATCCTGCTGCTCCTGGTCGCGCTCCTGCTGTTCGGGGCCAAGCGCCTGCCGGAGATCGGCCGCTCGCTCGGGAAGGGGATGCGCGAGTTCAAGGACTCGGTCAGCGGCAAGGACGACGACGAGCGCCCCCAGCTCGAGCCGCCGATCGGCACGCAGGACACGACGGCACGCGCCGCTCCGCGCGAGCACGACACCGTCTAGCCCATGCGCCTCCCGCGGCGCCTTCGCCACGGCGAAGAGGCCACGCTGGTCGAGCATCTCGACGAGCTCCGGGGCCGGCTCATCATCTGCCTCGTCGCGCTCGGCGCGACGACGGCCGTCGCGTTCACGTTCCACGCGCGGCTCGTGCACTGGCTCCAGGCGCCGCTGCCGGCCGAGCGCCGCCACCTGATCACGTTCGGCGTCGCGGAGCCGTTCACGACCTCCTTCAAGATCAGCCTGATGGCCGGGATCGGCCTCGCCCTCCCGATCCTCCTCTGGCAGCTCTGGAGCTTCCTCGCGCCGGCGTTCGAGGAGAACTCGCAGCGAACGGTGGCGACGTACGTCCTCTTCGCGACGCTGCTGCTCGTCGCCGGCGTCGCGTTCGGCTACTGGGTCGTCCTGCCGAAGGCGCTCCACTTCCTGACGCACTACGACGAGACGCTCTACAACGTCCAGATCCGCGCCCGCGACTACTTCTCGTTTGCGCTGCTCGTGCTGATGGGCGTCGGCGTGCTGTTCGAGCTCCCCGTGTTCGTGCTGGCGCTCGTCCGGCTGAACGTGCTCACGTCGGCGACGCTGCGGAAGAACCGGCGGCTGGGCTACTTCCTCGTGTTCGTCGTGGCCGTGCTCCTTCCGGGCGTCGATCCGTTCACGACCACGCTCGAGGCGCTACCGCTGCTCGTGCTCTTCGAGGGGTCGATCTGGCTCGCGGTCGTGATGGAGCGGCGCTGGGCCTCACGGGAGCTCGCCGCAGCCGAGCCTTCGTGACATTCCCGAAGATCGAGCTGCACGTCCACCTGGAGGGGTCGGTGCGACCGCACACGCTGCTCGAGATCGCCCGCCGGAACGACTACCCGCTGCCCGCGAGCACGGCCGAGAAGCTCGCGAAGCTCTACGAGTTCCGCGACTTCGAGCACTTCATCGAAGTCTGGATCCTGACCACGAACGCGCTCCAGCGCGCCGACGACTTCCGCCAGGTCGTGGTCGACTACGCGGCCGAGGCCGCCGCGCACGGAGCGGTCTACGTCGAGGGGATCTTCTCGCCGGCGGAGCGTGTCAGGCGCGGGGTGTCGTGGGACGAGGTCTTTTCGGGGTTTCGCGACGGCGCGCAGGAGGCGCGCGAGCTGCACGGCGTCGAGATCGCACTCACGCCGGACATCCCGCGCGGGTTCACGCTCGAGGAGGCGCGGGCGACGGTCGACTACGCCGTCGAATACGGGGTCGCAGGCGTCGGCCTCGGCGGGCTCGAGGCGCAATTCCCACCGGAGCCGTACGCCGACGTCTTCCGGTACGCAAAGGCGGAGGGCCTCGCGTCGGTGCCGCATGCCGGCGAGGTCGTCGGTCCACCGTCTGTTTGGGGCGCGCTCGAAGCGCTCGGCGCCGACCGGATCCGTCACGGCATCCGCGCGGTCGAGGATCCCGCGCTCGTGCGCGAGCTCGCCGACCGGCGGATCGTCCTCGACGTCTGCCCGATCTCGAACCTCCGCACCGGCGCAGTCGCGTCGCTCGAGGAGCACCCGCTGCCGCGGCTCGTCGACGCGGGCGTCCTCTGCTCGATCTCCACCGACGACCCGGCGATGTTCGACACCGACCTGACGCGCGACTACGAAGCCGCGCGGACGCTCGGCCTCGACCCGCGCTCCGCCTTCGAGGCGGGCGTCGCGGGCGCACTGGTCGATCCGGACGGCGAGACACGCCTGCGGGAGATCGCGGAGCGCTTCGACTGGAGCGCGAGCGGCGGCGGTCGAGCGCTACCCTAGGCGCGCGATGGCGAGAGGAGCCGCGAAACAGCGAGCTGCCCCGGCGAAGCCGAAGGCGGCTCCACGGGCCAAGGCCGCGGCGCAGCGCCGGTCAACCGGCGAGGACCAGATGTTCTTCATGCGGCTCCGTCGCGGGACGAAGCCGGTCTTCATCTTCCTCGCGCTCGTCTTCGCGGCGAGCTTCGTCTTCCTCGGCGTCGGCTCCGGCTCGTCCGGGATCGGCGATCTCCTGCGCGGCAACTTCCACATCGGCGGCTCGTCGGGCCCGTCGATCGGGAAGGCGCAGGACAAGATCGCGAAGAACCCGAACGACGCCGCGGCGTACCTCGAGCTCGCCCGCGCGTACGAGGGCAAGGGCCGGTCCGACGACGCGATCGGCGCGCTTCGCTCGTACGTGCGGCTCCGCCCGCGCTCGACGGCGGAGCTCCAGGAGCTCGCGGGCCTCTACCTGGCGAAGGCCGAGGGGTACCAGCGACAGGTGCAGCTCGCCCAGCTCGACGCGCAGGACGCCAACCTCGGCAGCCTGTTCGGTCCTGCGGCGACGGCGAAGCTCAGCCAGGCGGTCGGCCAGGACCCGATCACCGAGGCGCTGGTGACGAAGGCGCAGACGGCCGTCACCGGCGTCTACACGAAGATGCAGGACGCGTACGCCAGCGCGACGGCGACCTACAAGACGCTCGCCCGGATCTCGCCGCGCGACCCGAGTATCCATCTCCAACTCGCGCAGGCGGCGGAGGCGGCGAGCGACAACGCGACGGCCGTCGCCGCGTACAAGCAGTTCCTGAAGCTCGCCCCGGACGATCCGAGCGCCGGCGTCATCCGCCAGCGCCTCACGCAGCTCCAGTCCTCCTCGGCGCTTCCTCCGACAGCGTCCGGTTAGACTCCGCCGCGGTAACGGCCGCAGCGCGAGACTTCCGGGGGACCGATGAACTTCGACATCAACACGGAGCAGCTGGGCGATTCCAGCTATGTGATCTCGCTCGCCGGCGAGGTCGATCTCTACACCGCCCCGGAGTTCAAGCAGCAGCTCCTCGACACGATCGCGCAGGGCGCGAAGCACGTGGTCGTCGACTTCTCGGACACAACCTTCATCGACTCGACCACGCTCGGGGTCCTCGTCGGGGGCGTGAAGCGCCTGCGCGGCAACGACGGACAGCTCTCGCTCGTATGCAGCGACCGGAACATCACGAAGATCTTCGAGATCACCGGGCTCGACCGCGTCTTCACGATCTATGCGACGCGCGAAGAGGCGGTCGAGCAGATCGGCTCGTCGACCCAGCCGTCGGCGTAGCCTTGCGCGTTCGCGCCGTCGCTTCGCTCGCGCTGGCCGTCGCGTTCCTCGCGGCGGGCTGCGGGACCGGCGGACACTCCTCGGGCGGCGATCTCGCCCGGGGGAAGACGCTCTTCTCGAGCAAGTGCGCCGGCTGCCA
>Ga0066652_100001685_pt1 | contig 11649 bp, 14 predicted proteins | sample GraSoiAngelo_101_FD_71413 | JGI IMG/M metagenome (GOLD analysis project Ga0066652, IMG submission 71413) | Grasslands soil microbial communities from the Angelo Coastal Reserve, California, USA - 14_0903_02_30cm | ecosystem: Environmental > Terrestrial > Soil > Grasslands | place: USA...
GCCACCGAGGCATGGCGGCGATACCCGACCTCGATACTAGGCATTTGACGGTCGAGGCGAGGATTTGTTAGGGTCGCCTAAGCCGATTCGAGCCATCTGACCCCCCGCATGTCGTTCGGACAAACCATCGCCCTGGGAGCCCTCGCCGGCTTCACCATCTACATCGGCCTGCCGCTGGCCCGCCTGCGGTTGTTGAGCGACCGGTGGCGCGTCGCCCTGGCGATGTTCGCCGTGGGCGTGCTCGCCTTCCTGTTCATCGATGTGATGAGCCACGGCATCGGCATCCTCGAGGACGCCGTCACCGGCTACTCCAAGGGCAACACGAGCTTCGGCCACGCCGCGCTGCTCGCGCTGCTACTGGGGGGCGGCTTTGCGACGGGGACGGCCGGCCTCGCGCTCCTCGAGCGGCGGGCGCGCCCCAGGGGACCCGTGTCGCCGCCGATGGCGGGCGGAGCCGCGTCGGCCGCGGTCGCAACCGCGGAGGTCGATTCGCTCACCCTGCAGGCCGACGCGGCCCGCAAGCGCGCCCTGCAGACCGGTCTGGCGATCGCGGCCGCGATCGGCATGCACAACTTCGCCGAGGGCCTGGCCATCGGCGTGTCGGCCAAGGCGGGCGAGATCAGCCTGGCCACGGTGCTGATCGTCGGCTTTGCGCTGCACAACGCCACCGAGGGGTTCGGGATCATCGGCCCGCTGGGCGACGTGCGCCCGTCCTGGCGCTGGCTCGGTGTCGCCGGCCTGATCGGCGGGGGGCCGGTCTTCCTGGGCTCGGTCGTCGGGTACAACGTGACCAGCCAACCGCTCGAGCTCGCCTTCTACGCGCTCGCGGGCGGCGCGATCCTCTACGTGATCGGCGAGGTGTGGCAGGGGATGCGCCGGTACGGCCACCGCGAGCTCGGGCTGGTGATGCTCAGCGTCGGCCTGATGGTGGCGGTGCTGACCGACATGGTCGTCGCCTACGGCGGCGGTTGATCGAGACGTCAGACGTCAGTCGTCAGTTGCTAAGGCTCGGCCGTTTCTGACGTCTGAGGACTGACGACTGACGACTTCAGGTCAGACGAACCCCTCGTACAACACCATTCCCCCGTCGACGAAGATCGTCGAGCCGACGACGTAGTCGGCCTGGTCGGACGCCACCCAGGCGACGACCCGGGCGACGTCGTCGACGGTGCCCCAGCGGCCGAGCGAGATCTCCTCGAGCACCTGGGCCTTGACCTGCGGGTCGGCCAGGACATCGCGGTTGATCGGCGTCTCGATCGCGCCTGGGGCGACGGCCACCACGCGGATGCCGTGCGGGGCCAGTTCCCGCGCGATCGACTGGCCGAAGAGCTTCTGGCCGGCCTTGGACGCGCAGTAGTGTGAGTAGCGCTTCCACGGGATCTGCTCGTGGACGCTCGTGATGTTCACGATCGCGCCGCGCGTCCCCTCGCCGAGCATCATCCGCGCCGCCTGCCGGGCGCACAGGAACGACCCGATGAGGTTGACGGCTATGACCTTCTCAAACTCCTCCAACGGCATGTCCACGAGCTCGTAGGGTCTCTCGACGCCGGCGTTGTTCACGAGCAGGTCAACTCCTCCGAGCGCGTCGCCCGCCTCGCCGAATGCCCGCACCACGTCGTCCTCGCGCGAGACGTCCATCTGTACCGCGATCGCGCGGCCGCCGCCGCGCTCGATCTCGGTCGCCATCGCCTGTGCGGTGGCACCGTCGCCCACGTAGTTGATGGCCACTGCGGCGCCGTGGGCCGCCAGCTCGTAGGCGATGCCCTGGCCGATGCCCGAGTCGCCCCCGGTTACGAGCGCTCGGCGGCCGTTGAGAAGGCGGCTGTTCTCGGCGCGGGGACCAAAGCTCGGGACGGTCATCGCCGCCAGGCTACCGACCGCCGCCGCACCCCGATGAAGCGGTCTTCGTCGAGACCGGGGACCCACTATGCTGGCCGACGCCCGCCGTCGCGGCAGCTGTCCCCCGAGCAATCAGAGAGGTCCACTTGGCCTACTTCAAAGACGATCAAGAGGTCTACCAGTACATCGGCAAGCTCTTCGAGGACCTGGCGGACGACGAAGAGCTCGGACCCAAGTTCCGCAGTGCCAACACGATCGTCCAGTATCAGTACCGCAACCCCGAGTCCCAGATCACCGTCAAGATGCTCGACGGCCAGGACGGCCAGGTCGATCTGGGCCCGACCGACCTGGAGCCGGAGGTCGTGATGACGATGGAGGCCGATACGGCTCACAAGTTCTGGCTGGGCAAGATCAACGTCACCGTCGCTCTCGCCCGCGGCCAGATGAAGGCGAAGGGCCCGGTCGCGAAGATCCTCAAGCTCGTCCCCCTGGTCAAGCCGGTGTTCCCGCGCTACAAGGCCCAGCTCGAGGAATCGGGGCGCGAGGACCTGGTCAACGTCAGCTAGTGGTCCTTCCAGGGGAACGCTGATGGAGGCCGGGACCGCGGGAGAGGCCTGGGCGGGCCCGCAGATGAGCGGTTTCAAGGAGTTCTTCCAGTTCATCGCTCCCACTCGCGTCGTCGCCGGCCGAGGCCTGATCGAGGGCATCGGCTTCGAGTTCTCCAAGGAGGGAGCGAAGCGCGTCCTGATCGTCACCGACGAGGTGATCCGCGGCACCGGCCTGATCGACAAGGTCGAGGCTGGGGTCGCCGATGGTGGCCTCGAGGTGGGCGGCGTCTTCGACGGCGTGCCCCAGGACTCCGACAGCGCCGCCGTCGCGGCCGCCGCCGAGGCGGCGCGCGAGCACGGCGCAGACGCCATCCTGGCCGTCGGCGGCGGCTCGGTCATGGACACGGCGAAGGCGGCCAACGTGATCTTCACGCACGGCGGCGAGCCGCGCGCATGGGAGGGGTACTTCGGACTCCCGCGTGACGACGACGGCCTCGGGCGCCCGCACGACCTGGCCCCGCTCGCCTGCCTGCCGACCACGGCGGGGACCGGTTCGGAGGTGTCGTTCGCGGCCGTCATCAAGGATCGCGACGAGCACATCAAGTTCCAGGTCGCCGACCTGCCCATGTACCCGCGCCTGGCCGTGCTCGACCCGGAGGCGACGCGCACGCTGCCCCCGCAGCTGGCGGCCGCGACCGGCATGGACGCGATGACCCACGCGATCGAGGGCCACGTGTCCTCGGAGTGGAACCCCCACGCCTCGGCCTACGCCCTCGGAGCCCTGCGGCTGATCCGCGACAACCTCGAGCAGGCGGTGACCCGCCCCGAGGACGACGACGCGCGCGGCAACATGCTGGTCGCCGCGAACCTGGCGATCCAGCCCACGTCCTCAGGCGCGATCGGCATCGCGCACTCGCTCTCGCACCCATGCGGCGCGTACTACGACGTCCCGCACGGCGTCGCCAACGCGATCAACCTCCCATGGGTGATCGAGTTCAACGCGGCGGGCGGCGAGCCGATCGCCGACCGCTACCGCGAGATCAACGAGCTCTTCGGCCTCGAGGTTGGTGGCCCCGGGGACCAGGTCGGCCAGGCGCTGGCCGAGCACGTGCGCGGGGTCGTGCGGCAGCTCGGCCTTCCCACCCGGCTCTCGGAGGTCGGCGTGCCGGAGGAGGGGATCCCGCAGCTGGTGGAGGGCGCCGAGGGCGACGGCTGCACGCTCGTGAATCCGCGCGAGACCACGGCTGAGGACTTCGCCGAGCTTTACCGCAGGGCGCTGTAGGGTCGGCAGGTGCCGCTTCCCCCGCTGCTGTCGTCGTGGCCACCGGCGGTTCAGTTCGTGCTCGTCGTCGGGCTGCCGTGCGCATTCGGGGCGCTGTGCGGGATTCTGCTGGGCGTGTCGGAGGTCGGATACCTCATCGCCTCGATCATCGGTGTCGCCGGCGGCTTCAACGCCGGGCTCGAGCACCCCGACGGTCGGGCGGGTGCGCTGCGCGGCGTGGCCGGCGGCACCCAGTTCGGCGCCTTCATCCTGATCGCACACGAGCTGGAGGGCTCCAGCGCCAAGGCCGACCTGCCGCACCCGGCGATCCTGCTCGTGGTCGTCACCGCCGCGCTGGGTGCGCTGCTCGGCTATCTCGGCGGCCGGATGCGCGCGCGGCGCACGCGAGCCGCGGCGGCGGACACCTAGAGGCTGTCTCAAGCCCCCCGCCACGGGGAGTTCGCAGACAACCTCTTAGACTCACGGACGGTCCAAGAGAGGAGACGGCGATGGCGATCGACACGGCGGAAGAGGTCAAGGACTACAAGAACTACATTGCCGGCGAGTGGGTGGCCGCCTCGAGCGGCGAGACGTTCGACGTCGTGAATCCGGCGACCGAGGAGGTCATCGCCCGCGTCCCGAAGATGAGCCGTGAGGACGCGCAGCGCGCGATCCACACGGCGCGCGAGACCTTCGACTCGGGCGTGTGGTCCGAGCTCGCCCCGGACGAGCGTTCGCGAATCATGCTCAGCGTCGTGGAGAAGTTCACCGAGCACGAGGACGAGCTGGCCGCGCTGGAGACCGCGCAGTCGGGCATGACCATCCGGTCCACCTCGACCGTGGTGATCGGCTACTGCATCAACCACTGGGACTACTTCGCCCGCGCGGCGGACCGCCAGCTCCAGGAGCCGCTCGACCCGGTCTCGTTCCCGACGCACTCCTACAACTTCGTGCTGCGCGAGCCCATCGGCGTATGCGCCGCGATCATCCCGTGGAACTTCCCGCTCGTGATGGCCGTGTGGAAGCTCGCGCCGGCGCTGGCCATGGGGAACACGGTCGTGCTCAAGCCGGCTTCGAACACGCCGCTCACGGCCCTGCGCCTGGCCGAGCTGCTCGACGAGACGGAGCTGCCCAAGGGCGTGGTCAACGTGATCACGGGCGGCGGCGCGTCGGTCGGCGAGGAGCTGGCCTCGAATCCCGAGGTCGACAAGGTCGCGTTCACCGGCTCGACCGTCGTGGGCCGACGGATCATGCAGCTCGCCTCCTCGACGATCAAGAAGTGCACGCTCGAGCTGGGCGGCAAGTCGCCGAACATCGTCTATGAGGACGCGAACATCGAGGCCGCCGTCGACGGTGCGCTCTGGGCCACGTTCTTCCACCAGGGTCAGGTGTGCGAGTCCGGCACGCGGTTGATCCTGCCCGATTCCATCCACGACGAGTTCGTCGAGCGCCTGATCGCGCGGGCCAGGACGCTCAAGCTCGGCGACACGATGGACTACGACACCGACATGGGCCCGCTCGTCTCCGCCGAGCAGCTCGAGACCGTGAACAGGTACGTGCGGATCGGCAAGGAGGAGGGCGCCGAATGCGTCCTGGGCGGCGAGGCGGTCGACGGTCCGGGCGGCAAGGGCTACTTCTTCGAGCCGACGATCTTCACCGGCGTGGACAACCGGATGACCATCGCCCAGGAGGAGATCTTCGGCCCGGTGCTCTCGGTCATCAAGGTGGGCAGCGACGACGAGGCCGTCGAGGTGGCCAACGACTCGATCTACGGCTTGGCCTCCGCCGTCTGGACCGAGGACTACGACCGCGCACTCGAGACGGCGAAGCGCCTCCGCGCGGGGACGGTGTGGATCAACGACCACCACCTGATCAACTGCGTGGCGCCGTTCGGCGGCTACAAGCAATCCGGCATCGGCCGCGAGCTGGGGCCCTACGGGCTGAACGAGTACACCGAGGTCAAGCACGTGCACGTCGACCTCACGAAGGACCCCGACGGCAAGATGTTCGGCGTCCTGCTGTCCGAGCCGAGGGAGTAGCGCGATGGAGCCCACCGAGTTGGAGGCGCTCGGGCGCCGGGCCTGGGAGCTGTTCAACGCCCAGGACATGGACGAGATCCTCGCCAACCTCGCCGACGACTACGTCAACCACAACGCCTTGCCCGGCACGACGGCCGGCCCCGAGGGCCAGCGTGAGGTCAACCAGCGCCTGTGGGCGGCCTTCCCGGACCTCGAGTTCGAGGTCGAGGACGTGCTCGTGGCCGAGGATCGCGTCGCCGTCATCGGGATGATGCGCGGCACCCACCGCGGCGAGTTCCTGGGCATCCAGGCCACCAACAAGCGCTTCGAGGCCCGCCAGATGCACCGGCTGCGCTTCAACGACGAGGGCAAGCTGACCGAGCATCTGGCCGTGCGCGACGACGTCGCGATGCTCGCCCAGCTCGGCGTGAAGTTCTCCCCGGGTTAGTACACCCATCCGTAAATACGACGGGCATCTGGCGGCTGCGAATCTTCGCCAGGCGGCGTCCTCGGTCGCCGAAGTAGCGCTGCTACTCCGGCTCTCTGCGTCCTGGCCTGGCTCGATTCTCGCGCGCCAGATACCTCGCCGTATTTACGGCCGGATGTACCAGACGGCGGCTAGTAGCGCTGCTGCTCGCGGGCTGCGGTGACCATCCAGTCGAGGGTGTCGCGCCCGGTGTACTTGGGACGCCACCTCAGCTCCCGCTTGGCCTTGGCCGTGTCCATCAGGACGGGCACGCGGAAGGCCTGCAGCCACGCCGCCTCGGGCGGCATGAAGGGCAGCCTCGCGGTCAGCTCCGCGGCCGCGGCGGCGCCCAACTCGGGGACCGGGATCGAGTACCAGCCCAGCGCGTCGGCGAGGTCGCTCATCGTCAGCCGGCCGTCGCCGGCCAGGTTGTAGACCCCGGCCGATCCGCGGCCCTGCACGGCGGCGGCCATGGCCGTGGCGACGTCGTCGTGGTGCACGAGCTGGAAGGGGACCCCCGGGTCGGGGATGACCGGTTTGAGGACCGGCATGATCTCGAGCAGGCGGCGCACCGGGCCGGGTAGGCGGGCGCCGAGCTGGAGGTAGGGGATGTTGTCCATCATCACCCCGCCGGTAGGGCCGCTGACGATCGAGGGGCGGAAGATGTAGGCGTCGACGTCAGAGTCGTCGAGGAGGTCGGAGAGCAGGGCCTCGAGCTCGGCCTTCTGGGCCGAGTAGTAGAACTCGTCGGTGCCGCGGGCCGCGACGTCCTCGGTGAGCAGGTCGGGGTTGTCCGCGTGGAATCCGTAGGCGGCGACCGAGGACGCGTACACGAGTCGCTGCGCACCGGAGGCGAGCGCCGCTTCGAACACGTTGCGCGAGCCCTCGAGATTGATCGTGCGGGTCTCGTCGCGCCCGCCCAGGATGATGAACGCGAGGTGCACGACGACGTCGGCCCCGTCGATCAGAGACTCGACCGACGCGCGGTCCAGCACGTCGCCGCGCCGGTACTCGGTCTTCTTCCAGCCGTGCTCGGACGCGTCGAATGGGCGGCGCGCCATGCCCACGATGCGCTCGACGGAGCGCGAGCGCTCGAGCGCGCCGACCAGCGCCTGTCCGAGGTCCCCGGTCGGGCCGGTGACGGCGACGGTCAGGCTCGGCGAGCTGCGCTTGGCGGGCGGCACGTCCGCTGTTCTACCCGACCCGGGCGCCGCGCGGGGAAATCAGCCGCGGCGGACCCGTCAGGTGCGGCGCGCCACCTCGCGCTTGGCGATGCGCCGGAAGCGTCTGACCTTCGACAGGTTGAGGCGATAGCGGGCCATCGTCGACGTCGGCGGGAGCTCGAAGCCCCCGATCAGGCGACGCGGGAGCAGCGACCAACCCCGGTCGTCGCGCACGAGATCCCCGCGCACCTGGAAGTTGCGCTGCCAGGCGAAGTCGGACGCGTGATCGTGGGCCGTCAGGCACGCGAGCCCGGCCTGCAGCGGCGCCCCGAGCGGCTCGGCGCCGAGGCGCACGCGGTGGGCGGCGCGGTCGACTGTGACCGGCAGTCGCACGGAGAAGGGGAAGCCGTCCGGAGCGACGAAGGACAGCACCGCCCGCGGGTAGCGCTCGCCGAGCTCGTCCATGCGCTCGTCCCACGTTTCGGCGCCGCCCGCCGGCGCGGGGGCTGCCTCCTCCGGCTCCTCGGAGTGGCCCGAGCGGACCTCCTCGAGGTGCGTGTCGTGCAGCTCGGGTTCGGCCGAGACGTCGCCGCGCGGCCACACGTACACGCGCTCCGGGCGCACGTACACGTAGAGGCGCGCGAAGTACCAGGTGAAGAACCGCCGGAGGAAGCTCGGCGGCATCTGTTCCTTGGTGGCGGGCAGCTTCTCCACCGACTCGCGCTGGTAGCGCTGCGCGTTGGCGTCGAGGTCGGCGTCGTCGACCTTGGCCGTCCCCTGTACGAGCACCATGGGCGGATCCTCGATGCCGCAACCCGTCGGATCCGAGAAGAGCAGGGCGACGCGTGGGTTGGCGGCCGCGTCGTCGGCCTTCTTCGGGTAGCCGATCCCGGTCGTCACGTCGATCGCCCCCGCGCCCGGCCGGTAGTAGGGCGTGACCGGCCAGGTGATGGGCTGGCCGGCGCGGTCGATCGTCGTGTACTCGGTGGTGATGAAGCGATCGAATACCGACTGCACTTCGCTGGGCAGCGACGCGGTCATCGCGCACTACGATATCTCCGTCGTGGTGAACGTGGTCCTCACCGACAGCGCCCGCGAGCTGCTCGCCCGCATCCGCGAGCAGCGTCCCGGTTCCCTTTCGCTCGTGATCGGCAACGGCTGCTGCGACTCGACCGCACCGTTCCTGTTCGAGGCCTACGTCGCCGGGCCCAACGAGGCGCGGGTCGGCGAGCTTGCCGGGGACGTCGAGGTGCTGCTCGACCACGCGCTGCTCGGCCTGTTCGACGGCCGGGAGATCGTGATCGACGCCGGCGATGCCGGTGGGGGACCGGGCGAGGACTCGTTCTCCTGCGAGTCCGAGCTCGGCATGCGCTTCTCGCTGGACCGGCTGCCTCAGCCGTCGTAGCCGGGCTCGCCGGGCAGCAGGATCCGCGCGGTCTCGCCGGACACCACCACGCGCGGCTGTACGGGCACGACCTCGCGCCCGCGGGCGTAGTCGAGCAGGGCATCCGCGGTGGCGAATCCCCCGAGTTGCTCGAGGTGCTTGATCGTGGGAAAGACGAGCAGGATCTCGCCGCGGCCATGGGCGTCGAGTGCGCCCTGGGGCGTGAACCACCCGGCGTCCACGGTCTCCTGGCCATCGGGCGTCGCCTGTGCACCGTCGGGCGCCGGCGTGAGGAAGAAGCGCGTGTCGAAACGGATCTTCACCTCCTCCGGGGTGATCCAGCGAGAGAACGGGACGAGCGCGCGCGGGTCGACGCCGCGCACCGCGGCCTCCTCGTCGAGCTCGCGCACGGCGGCGGCGCGGTGCGGCGCATCGCCGCCCTCCTCGTGCGCGTCCACGGCGCCGCCGGGGAAGACCCAGGCCCCGCCCATGAAGCGCGCGGCCGGGTTGCGCTTGACGAGGAGGACCTCCAGGCCCTGGTGCGCGCCGCGCAGCAGGATCACCGACGCGGCCTGGCGTGGAGTGGTCGCCGGGCCCGGGTTGTACTGCTCGCCCGACCGGTCGAGGTCGTCGCGGCCGATCTCCTCCACGGCGGGGTACGCTACCGCCCGATGGCCGAGACGGAAACGGACACCAGGACCGCGCAGCAGTGGATCTGCACCTCGTGCGGGTTCATCTACGACCCGGCGGACGGCGATCCGGACGGCGGGATCGCGCCGGGCACCGCATTCGAGGACGTCCCGGACGATTGGTTCTGCCCGGTCTGCGGTGCGCGCAAGCGCGACTTCGAGCCCTACGACGAGTGACGGCGAGCGCGGGCGGGGCGCATGGCCGGGACCGCTAAGCCTCGCTCGGCCGCGTCGGAGCTCCGGCGCATCGTCAGGCGCATCGATGGCGTCCGGATCGCCTACGGCAAGCCCATCCGCGCCGGCGACCGCACGATCATCCCAGTGGCCCGCGTGCGTGTGCGCGGGGGCTTCGGCTTGGGTGTCGCTCCGCGCGATCAGGGCGGCGACGGCGCCGGGGGCGGCGGCACCTTCGATGCCCAGCCGGTCGGCTTCATCGAGAGCGGCCCGCAGGGCACCCGTTTCGAGCGTATCCCGGAGCCGCGCGGCCACGCGGGTCGGTTGGCCGCGGCGACCGCCGCGGGCGCGTTGACCGGCGCGGCCGTCGCCGGCACGGCGGTCGGGGGACTGGCGCTCCGCCGCGTCGCCCGAGCGGCCCTCAGTGCCGGGCTCAGGCGGCGGCCGGGAGCGCCGTCGCGGTCGCCTCGGCGATTGCTTCCGCGGTGATCGACACGAGGCGCCGCAGGTCGGCCTCCCTGATGGACAGCGGCGGCATCAGTACCAGGACGTCCCCTAGCGGCCGGACGATCGCTCCGCGCCGCCGCGCCGCGAGGGTCACCTCGTGCCCCATGCGCTGCGCGGGGTGAAAGCCCGAGAGCTCGATCCCGGTCATGAACCCGCGGCGGCGCACCTCCGCGACCGCGGGCAGCGGTTCGACGTAGCCGCGAAGCCAACGTCCCAGCAGTTCGATCTTCACCTGCAGACGGTCGAGGGTGCGCTCCTGCTCGAACACGTCGAGGGTGGCCAGCGCGGCCGCACACGCGAGCGGGTTCCCGGTGTAGGTGTGGCCGTGGAAGAAGGTCCGGTACTCCTCGTGCGCGCCGAGGAAGGCCTCGTACACGCGCTCGGTCGTGAGCGTGGCCGCCAGGGGAAGGTAGCCGCCGGTGATCCCCTTCGCCAGGCACAGGAAGTCCGGCACCACGTCCTCGTGCTCGCACGCGAACATCCGCCCGGTGCGTCCGAACCCGGTCGCCACCTCGTCGCAGATCAGCAGCACGCCGTGGCGGTCGCAGATCTCGCGCACGGCCCGAAGGTAGCCCGGAGGGTGTACGAGCATGCCGGCCGCGCCCTGGACGAGGGGCTCGATGACCACCGCGGCGATGCGCTCCCCGTGCTCGGCGAGCAGCGCCTCCATGTGGTCCGCGTCGCCGGGCTCGGCCTGCAGGGCGTCGAACAGCAGCGGGCGGTAGAGCGAGTGGAAGAGATCGATCCCGCCGATCGACACCGAGCCGATCGTGTCGCCGTGGTAGGCCTCGCGCAGGCACACGAACCCCGTACGCTGTGGCTCGCCACGCTGCTGCCAGTACTGAAACGCCATCTTCAGCGCGACCTCGTTGGCGGTCGAGCCGTTGTCGGAGAAGAACACGCGCCGGAGGTCGCCGGGCGCGAGCTCGACGAGCCGGCGGGCGAGCTCGATCCCGGGCGGATGCGACAGCCCGAGCATCGTCGAGTGGGCGAGACGCTCGAGCTGGATACGGACACCGGCGTCGATCAGGTGGTGGCCGTGGCCGTGGACGTTGCACCACAGCGACGAGACGCCGTCGATGTACGCATTGCCGTCGGTGTCGTGGAGCGTGGTCCCCTCGGCGCGCTCGATGATCACCGGCGGATCCTCTGACCAGGCCTGCTGCTGCGTGAACGGGTGCCAGAGAAACTGCCGATCCGTGGCCGCAAGCTCAGCGGTGTTCACAAAGCCAGCGTAGAGCGGCGCTCGGACTGAAAGTGGCAGTTCTCAGTTCTCGGTTCTCAGTACTGAGAACTACGCGGCCAGCTCGGCGGCGACTTCGCGCAGGGGACCGATGCGGCGGTCGTAGCTGAGGTGATTCGAGATGCGCGCCATCAGGCGCTGCGCGGGTTCGTTGTCGACCTCCGTCGTGGCCGTGAAGCGCCTGACGCCCTCGCTGGCCGCCTGCTGGGCGAGCAGGTCGGCGAGACGGCCGCCGAGGCCCTGCCCCTGGAACTCGTCGCCGACGACGATGGCGAACTCGGCCGTCTCGGGGTCGCCGGCGAGGCGCACGAAGCGCCCAACGGCGACGATGATCTCCGGTCGGTGGGCGAGCACCGC
>Ga0066652_100001687_pt1 | contig 11648 bp, 12 predicted proteins | sample GraSoiAngelo_101_FD_71413 | JGI IMG/M metagenome (GOLD analysis project Ga0066652, IMG submission 71413) | Grasslands soil microbial communities from the Angelo Coastal Reserve, California, USA - 14_0903_02_30cm | ecosystem: Environmental > Terrestrial > Soil > Grasslands | place: USA...
TAAGAAACAGGAAAAGGGCAACGATGAAGAGATTGCCCAATTTTGCAGGATCAATTTTGGAGTTACCTTCCCCCTGGCAAAAAAGGGCACGGTGATAAAAGGAAACAAGCAGCAAAGCGTTTTTCGTTGGTTAACCGACAAAACAAAAAATGGCTGGAATAACAAACAACCATCCTGGAATTTTTCAAAGTTCCTCGTCAATGAACAAGGGATACTCACGCACTATTTTGATCCCGCCATTTCCCCGTTGGGCGAAGAAGTTTCGAACGCAATCAATAACCCACATTAAATGTTCCACTATGACTTATAATGACATCATAGGCTTATTGGGAGTAGCACTGATCCTGATCGCTTACTTTTTAAATACAGAAGCGCTGATCCCGGTGAATGGAAAGCTGTTTTATGTAGTGAATGTGATTGGTGCAGCCCTTGCCTGTTACGCATCCTTTCTTATTAGTTACTGGCCATTCGTAATTCTTGAAGGCACGTGGACGCTTGTGTCGCTGTATGGCTTGATGAAAACAATGCGAATTGGAATGACCTAGTCTGGAATTTGGAATTAGTAGTTAGGAATTAGGAGGCCGAATTCTTAATCCGCAATTACCAGCTACCCACAACTATACGCCATCGCCTCCATGTCCGCCTTTCTTCTGTCAAATTGATAACCCGAATAAACTTTCGTGATTTCATTGAGAACTTCATCAATTTCCTCAACGGATTTTACGGTAACCAACCTCAAGCGGTACTCTTTGATGTTCGGAAGGCCCTTTAGATAATTCGTGTAATGCCTCCGCATTTCGTTAATGCCAGCTGCGAATCCTTTCCACTTCACGGAATGATATAAGTGCTGGCGAATTACTTGTACCCTTTGTTCAATAGTGGGCGGGGCTAAATGTTCACCTGTTTTCAAGAAATGTTTGATTTCATTAAATATCCACGGGTAACCGATGGCAGCACGGCCAATCATGATGCCATCTACGCCAAAACGTTTTTTATAATCCAAAGCTTTCTCCGGGGAATCGATGTCACCGTTGCCAAAGATCGGAATATGGATACGTGGATTGTCTTTCACTTTTGCAATCAGCGTCCAGTCAGCATCTCCTTTGTATAGCTGTGCTCGTGTTCTTCCATGAATAGCCAGGGCCTTTATACCCACATTCTGCAAACGCTCGGCCACCTCTTCAATATTTTTTGAACTTTCGTCCCATCCCAATCTCGTTTTTACCGTGACTGGTAATGCGGTCGATCGTACAACGGCCTCTGTTAATTTTACCATCACATCCACATCCTTCAAAACAGCTGCACCCGCTCCTTTAGTAACTACTTTTTTCACGGGGCAGCCAAAGTTGATATCAACGAGATCAGGATTTACCGCTTCAACAATTCTTGCACTGATAGCCATTGCTTCTTCATCGCCGCCGAAAATCTGGATGCCTATTGGCCGTTCATAATCGAAAATGTCGAGCTTTTGTTTACTCTTGATCGCGTCGCGGATCAGGCCTTCGCTGGAAATAAACTCAGTGTACATCAGGTCAACGCCATTGTCTTTGCACACGGCACGGAATGGAGGATCGCTCACATCTTCCATGGGAGCGAGAAGAAGAGGAAAATCATTTAATCGTATATCTCCGATTCGTATCATCGCATATAAGGTTTGAATCAATAATTATTAATTAATAATTACTAATTGCAATTACATTTGAACCTACAAATTTAATTCAATTCATGTACGATAGCAATTCAAAAGGCATTTCATACACCGCAGGATTTTTTATATTGATCGCTTTGGCTATAGCAGGAATTGTCATTGGTACCATGCTTAGCATTCCCATATGGACGAGCATGACTGGAAAAAGTATTATGGGCATGAAGGACGAGTTGGGGAATCCCGCATACAGCAATGCATTCAAACTGATGCAATCGGTGAGCACTTTGTTTGGTTTCCTTATTCCAGCCATCATCACGGCTGCTTTACTGAACCGCAAACCATACAATTTATTGGGATTTACCAAAGGAGTTCGGTGGAAACAAATCGGGCTTGTTTTTGCCATCATGTTCATGGCCTTATTCATATCTACCTCGTTCGGCTATTTTAATCAGCATATTCCTGTTTCTCCCTCCTGGAAGATTCAGTTTCAAAAATTAGAAGATGAATACAACAGCCAGGTGCAGGCCATTATGCAATTGAAAACTTTTGGTGATTACATGCTTGGTCTTGTGATCATGGGTCTTCTGCCGGCCTTATGCGAGGAAACTTTGTTTCGTGGGGGTCTTCAGAATTTCCTGACAAGGTCGACGCAAAAACCATGGTTGGCCATTCTAATCGTAAGCGTTCTTTTTAGCGCGGTACATTTTTCATTTTATGGATTCTTGCCAAGAATGCTCCTGGGCGTGGCTTTAGGTCTCATTTACTATTACACTGGCAGCCTTTGGTTATCCATCCTTGCGCATTTCTTCAACAACGCGATTGCTGTTTCGCAGTTTTATTTCAGTAACAGTGCTTCGCTTAAACAAATGGCGCAGGAAAACCCTTCCTTGCCTTTGGTGTACCTTGGTTTAATTGCTATTCCATTTGCGGTGGCTTTGCTCGTACTCTTGAAAAAGATTTCGCGCCCGCAACAAGAAAGCAATTTATCGATCGATGATATCAGGGATAAGGCTCCGTGGGAGATCAATAATTAATTTTATGCGACCGGCGGTAGCAGTAGTGTTTTGCTTTTCTTGCGTCGAATGCTGACGCGTTCGGTCGGGATACCGACGTTCATCGTCGGGACACTTGTACATTCTGTTCTCTATGCAGCTTTTTTTGAAACCTAACTTATCAATGGCATTCAACTGGCAAACGTTTAGAACAAGGACATTAACTGCCGCAGTTTTCGTGGCAGTGATGTTAGCCGGCTTGCTTATAAGTCGCTGGACGTTTTTGCTTCTCTTCTCCGCGATACATTTTGGATGTTGGTGGGAATACTTGAAATTAATTGAAAAAATTCGAAAAGTTTCTGTGCACCATTATTTGAAATTTGGATTAATGTTGATAGGATTTGGACTGATGTTATCGTTTTGTCAACCTGCCTATCAAATTGACGGGTACAAATTGGCGGAAAAATTGTCGCTGCCTTTGTCAGCCGCTGGTGTTGCCTTGCTATTGGTTGGAACCTTTCAAAAAGAGAAAATCACAATGCAATCATTCATACCATCATTCTTAGGGTTGTTTTATATTTCTATGCCGTGGGGGTTGATGATGAATCTATACGCAAAAGCGGATGTTTACTCCAGCTATAGTCTAACAACCGATATTCGTTGGCATGATTCAGTTTTTGTTGTTGTTCCATATTTCTACCCCATATTAATTATTGCATCGCTGTGGATTAATGATACAATGGCTTATATAATCGGCTCGCTGATTGGAAAAACTCAAATGACAAAGATTTCTCCGAAGAAAACGTGGGAAGGGACGATTGGCGGCATTGCACTTAGTGCTTCGGTCATTTTTTTATTGGCATATTATATTTTTCACTTGGGAATTTTAAGTTATCCGCTAACGGCAGTGGCTACGCTTGCTTCTATTACTGGCACCTTCGGCGACCTTTTTGAATCCAAACTCAAACGCATGGCTGGTGTAAAAGACAGCGGCCACATCATGCCCGGCCATGGTGGTTTTTTAGATCGGTTTGATTCGTTGCTCATCGCCACTCCATTTGTCTGGCTATACGTTTATTTTTTTATGCATTAAACTTACGACTGACGACTCACGCTTCACCATTGACCATTCACCACTATATTTGCTGCTCAACTTCAAACGATGACCATTCACAAGGAAGGTTATAAGATCATTGCATGGAGTACTCTTCTTTTTGGCGCTGTTAACATTCTCTCATTTTACATCTTTAGTTTTTATACTCCCTGGATAAGCTGGTTAATATTTGTTGTAACCCTGGTCTTGCTCTTTTTTACTATTTCCTTTTTTCGAATACCGAAGAGGAAGTATACTATTGACGGGAATGCCATCGTAGCTCCGGCGGATGGAAAAATTGTTGCGATTGAAGAGATCCAGGCCGACGAATATTTCGCTGATCGACGTTTGCAGGTGTCTATATTTATGAGTCCGCTCGATGTGCATGTGAATCGTAATCCGGTCGGTGGCGAAGTCATTTATAGCAAGTATCAACCGGGGAAATATTTGGTGGCCTGGCATCCTAAATCATCCACAGATAACGAAAGACATACCACCGTGTATAAGAGTAACGAAAAAGAAATCCTGGTTAAACAAGTCGCTGGCGCATTGGCAAAAAGGATCGTGAACTATTTACAGCAAGGCCAGGCAGTTGACCAGGCCGGGGAAATGGGTTTTATTAAATTTGGTTCAAGAGTGGATGTCGTCATGCCGTTGAATGTAAGACTAAATGTAAAGATTGGTGATTCGGCCAGGGGCGGAGTGACAGTGTTAGCGACCTGGTAGTTTGGAACCTGTTGACTTCAGTATTCACCATTCCTTGTTGGCTTTCACCATTCAAAATATTTCCTCCAGCTCCTTCAACGAACTAACGCTGTATGTAGGATTAACTGCGGGTTCAATGCCAAGATGATTGACATAAACCTGGTCGATGCCTGCGTTCATGGCTCCCATTATATCCACTTCAATACTGTCGCCGATCATGATGCACTCGTTTGCCGTTGCGCAACATTTATCTAGTGCAAATCGAAAAATTTCTTTGTTGGGTTTTAAGCTTCCTGAACCTTCTGAAGTAATTATCTCCTTGAAAAATGGCCTGAGCCCAGAATTCATGAGCTTATTATACTGCGTTTTTTCAAACCCATTGGTAACGAGGTGCAACGTGTACCCTTTGTCTTTTAAATATTGCAGAATCTCTTTGGTGTAGGGGAATAAAATAGTTCTTGTTGGCAGAAGTTCCAGAAAACGAGCACTCAATTCTTTAGCAAGGTCCTGGTCTGAAATTTTAAAATCAAGCAGGACCAGCCACATTCTCTTTATCCTTAGCTCATCTTGCTTTATATAGCCGTTTCGATACCGTTCCCAAAGTTTTTCATTATGTGCAATGTAGTTTCTATGAAACCTTTCAAAGTCATCTACCCCTCTTTTTTCAAGTTGCAGTGCAACATGCAGCTCCTGGAGGGTCGCTTTCGCATTGGCCTCGAAATCCCAAAGGGTATGATCAAGATCAAACAAAAGATGGCGGTACTTGCCCGCTTTTCCGGTCAGCGGGATGTTTTCAATATTTTTTTGAGAGAGAGACATTCTTTCTTTTTCAAATTAAGTTTGCAAATTACATAACAAACCGATCAATTATGAGCTTGCAAAATTCTCCTTCCGGAGATAGAGGCAACGTGATTATCACGGGCGCTTCGAGAGGACTTGGAAAAGCCATTGCAGAAATTTTTGCCACGAACGGGTACAATCTTTACCTCACTGCCCTCAATGAAAACAGGTTGTATAAGGCTGTTGAAGACTTGTTGAACAAATATCCAGCGGTTCTCATCAAGGCAAAACCTTATGACCTGAGCAAGAAGGAGCAGGCAAGAGCATTTGGCGAATGGTGCTTAAAGAATTGCTCGCCGGACATCCTTGTGAATAATGCAGGAAGCTTTACGGGCGCTGATGTGCATGATGAGGAGGAAGGTGCGCTGGAAGAAATGATCGAAACCAATTTATATAGTGCTTATCATCTTACCCGCGTGATTGTACCAACAATGATCGGCAAAAAGACCGGCCATATATTTAACATGTCATCGATCGCGGCTTTAAAAGCGTATCCCGGCGGCGGATCTTACAGTATCAGCAAATTTGCACTGCATGGATTTTCAGTAAATCTCCGTGAAGAATTAAAATCCTACAATATAAAAGTTACTACAGTCTTCCCCGGGGCTGTTTACACGGATTCATGGGCCTCAAGTGGGATCAACAAGAAAAGATTCATGGAGGCGGACGACATAGCCAAGATGGTATATGCGGCGTCACAACTCTCGCCTGGGGCTTGCGTGGAAGATATTATTCTCCGTCCGCAGTTAGGGGATATCTAGCATATAAATTTCAAGAAAACCAAATTCCAAAATCCCAAAATGCTTCGACCTTATTTGGAATTTGGGATTTGGCCTTTTGTGACATCCTTCCGTCTTTTCATCCTTTTTAAAACGACAATTTCAATTCTCTTTCTTATTTTTAGTCAGATGACACGTCTTTCGCCGATTTGTCTGTTGTTCCTTTTGACCGTGGCGTATTTGCCGGCGCTCACGCAGGTGAGGTTTAGAACCGTAGTTCCGCAGCGGACCGTTGCCCCGGGTGAATCTTTCCAGGTACAATATATCGTTGAAAATGCGGATGAGATCTCGAACTTTTCCGCGCCACCATTTGATGGGTTTAGAGTGGTCGCTGGTCCCAATGTGTACGTCGCGGACAGATCATCCTCCCATAAAAATGTTGTATTTACCCTGGTTGCTGTTGACAAAGGGCGATTTAAAATCGTTGGCGCGACCTGTAACGTGAATGGAAAGCCTATGAAAAGCAACGATGCATTTGTACAGGTAGCATCTTTGGAAGAACCGGGTGAGTCTCCGTACTTTTTGCGGCTTGGCGAAGATCCTTATGAGAAGATCAAAGAGAATTTGTTTCTAAAGTTGATCCTGGATAAGCGATCCTGCTTTATCGGCGAACCATTAGTCGCTACATTCAAATTATACTCCAGGCTTCAATCGAGATCCAATGTCATCAAGAACCCCGGGTTTTACGGATTTAGTGTATATGACATGGTAGATGTGAATGACCAAATGCTCTCCGAAGAGAAATTGGGTGGCCATTTGTTCCAGGTGCACACGATTCGCAAAGTGCAGCTTTATCCTTTGCAGGCGGGATCATTTAGCATTGATGCAATGGAGGTAGCCAACGAAGTTGAGTTTTCGAGAAGTATAGTCAACAAACAGACTGAGCAGGAGATCACAGAAAAGATGTATGGCGTTAATGAAACAAAAAAGGAACGAGATGCAAACGCTGAATTATACCAGGTGAGTTTGAAAACTGATCCGGTTGTTATCAACGTGAAGTCGCTGCCCCACAAGAATGCTGCAGACACTTTTGCCGGGGCAGTAGGAATTTTTTCAATAGATGCCTATGTTGAAAAAGATTCTATCAATCAAAATGAAGAGAATTATTTGACCATACGGATCAATGGTTCCGGCAATTTCCAACGAGTTAATGCTCCGGTGGTTTCATGGCCCCCGGCGTTTGAAGGCTTTGAACCGTTAGTAACCGATGCGCTGAACAAAGAGTTGGTGCCGTTAACCGGCCAGCGAAATTTTAGGTATGCTTTTTCAGGTAGCCAGCGTGGCCCTTACACAATCCCTGGAATCCCCTTTTCATTTTTTAATCTCAAAACCCACGCATACAAAACTATTTCGACAAAACCAGTAACCGTTTTTGTTAACTACGCGGGCAAACAGCACAAGCCAACGATCAACAAATTTCCAACGAGGAGTCCCGGGAATCGGTCTACCTGGTGGATACTTGGCGGTGTTTTGGTGCTATTGGCTGCAATTGTTTTTGGCTTTAGAAGCATTTTATTCAAAGAAAACAAGGCCAGGACGGAAAGGACAGAAGTTGAAGTTGCGAGTTCATCGGTTGTCGTGGAACAAATGCTGGCACCGGCAAAGTCCAACCTGGACAGCGAAGACAAGATTTTTTACAGAGAGTTGAACGGCGCTGTCTGGCATTGTCTTCATCACAAGATTGGGCTATCAGGTAGTCAGATGAACAAGGAGGTAGTAAAAAAAGTGTTGCTTGCAAAGAATGTGAGCCCTGGCATAGTTGACGACTTGATTGATGTAATTGAGCAATCTGAAATTGGTAGCTATACAGGAGCTAAAATGAATGTGAATAAATTGGAGATGTTTCAAAGAGCTAAAAATATTCTCCAGGCGATCGCGATTTGATCCTAACTCCGAATTTTATTCTGCATATTTATAGCCCACGCCGCGCACCGAATGAAAATATTTGGGATTGCGGCTATCTTCTTCGAAGTATTTTCGAAAACTAAGGATAAAATTATCTATCGTCCTGGTGGTAGGATAAACATTGTACCCCCAAACTACTTGCAAGATTTTCTCACGTGGCACCACTTCATTTTTGTTTTCAATAAGCAATTTCAACAGCATACTTTCTTTCTTGCTGAGCGGGATTTTTTGCCCATTCTTTGTTCTTGCTTCCTGGGCCTTAAAGTCGATCGTGTTATCCCCAAACGTGTATGTGTCGCCAATAGAAGTTTTGTCCTGGAGTCTTTTGTTTTTTTCAATCAGTTTTTGAACCCGGAGGATTAGTTCTTCCAGGTTAAAGGGTTTTGTCAAATAATCATCCGCACCTTTTTCTAATCCTAATACGCGGTCTGCACTGGTGCTCTTTGCGCTTAAGATTAAAATGGGTACCTCAAGGTGCTTCATCCGTATCGTTTCGGTGACACTGATCCCGTCTATCTCAGGCAACATCACATCCATAATGATGAGGTCAAAATATTCTGACTCCACTGTCTTCAACGCGGCCGCTCCGTTGTAAGCAGAAGTCACTTCATACCCCTCCAATTCAAGGTTAAGTTTTAAAGCTTCATGAAGATTTTCTTCGTCCTCTACAAGTAAAATGGATTGTTTTTTCTCCTCCGCCATAAAGTTATTTTCTGTCAGCTATCCGCAATAACATCCGCTTTGAAGCTTACGGTAAAACTACTTCCGCCGGATGGGTTGTCTGTGACTGAAATCTCAGCATCGTGGTCTTCAGCAATTTTTTTGCAAAGATACAGGCCGAGGCCCGTGCCCTGGGTTTTACGGGTCGTTTCATCGCCGAGACGATAAAATTTTTTGAAAACGTTTTTCTTTTCAGTGTAGGGGATACCCGGTCCCTCGTCAATCACCTGCAGTTCTATTTTGGCAGAATGTTGGTTCAATCGGCACGTTATTGGTTTTCCCTTTGGTGAGTACTTGATTGCATTCTCCAACAGGTTATTGATAAGCAATTGCAGCAAAAGTGGGTCTCCAATTACATCCATGTCATTTTCCACGAACTCCATGAATTTTCTTTCTGGATAACGCTGCATAAAATTGTGAATGCGATCCTTGAACAAGTCACTCAAATCAAGCTCTTCCTTAGAGGTGGTATATCCGCCCCCTTCCAGTTGAGAAGAAATTAAAATGTTATTAGTTAGCGTATTCAATCTCTCTGTTTCCTCGAGAGTCATTCGTATCAGCTTTCTTTGTTTGTCGATATCTAAATGATGTTTCTGAAGCGTTTCAAGATTCAACCTGGCCACTGAAATCGGGGTTTTTAGCTCGTGCGTAACCGCCATCATGAAATTCTGCAGCTGTTGTTGCAAAAGAAAATGCCTGCGCACCGACCGATAAACAAATGCGGCGCCGATCAATGTCAGCAGAAAAAAGATTGTTCCCTCGCTAGTATATTTAATAAGATTCCTGCTATGTTCCTGTTGAATTTTAGATAGGGTACTGTTATAAAGTTCCGGGTTATGAGAGGAGTCGATTGCAGAATTTAGCTGGCTTATTTTAAAATTGGTCATTTGGCGGTTTTGCTTCTCAAGCGAGATAAACCACCACACCAGCGCGGCGACAATATAAAACAGCAGCAGCCAATAGATGGTTGTGGCGAGCCGTATTCTTCTTTTGTTGTCGGGCATAACAGATGCGATCATTTTTTCTCTACTCGCAATCCAACATTCATCACGTTTTCCAACGGATCCTCCCGCATGATCTGTTCCACTCTGAAATGGTAAACGCCCGCTCTCAGGTATTGCGGATCGGTCAGCTTTATCCGGTGCTCATAGATATCATCCATTCCGGAGGCCAGCCATTTTTCGTTGTTTGCTAATTGAAGTTCAAAGGCGGCTTTGTGCATGGTGTCACCCGGAGGCTGGGAATATAGGTTGATCCAAATATTGTTGTAACTATATTTTTCATTATGCCTTAAAACCAGGAAGAGCTGGTACGGCGTGCTCGCATCCTTTATAGTAAATGTGAATTCTGGCCTGAAGCTGCTCTCCCATTTAAAGCCAGGAATGGTTACATTTTTTTCGTAGAGGTCGATACTTGTACACGAAGCAAGCAACAAAGTAGAAAGAACAAGAACCAGGGAACAAGTTTTAAAAAGATTCATGCTGCAAATATATATCTAAGGGTAAAGTCATAACCCCGTCGGTAACGGGGAATCCCTTGCTGCGGTGGTTCAGAGAACGTTCAAAATTTGCTCTTTGGCTTTCTCCAGCTCATCCTTCATCATCACTACACATTTTTGAATGGCTGCGTCATATGCCTTAGCCCCTGTGGTGTTTATCTCTCTGCCGATTTCCTGGAGAATAAAGGATAGTTTTTTCCCTTTTGAATCCTCGGGTTCTGCCATAGTTGCTTTGAAATAATCACAATGATTTTTTAGTCTCACCTGTTCCTCGCTAATGTCTATTTTCTCTATGTAGTAAATCAATTCCTGCTCAAGGCGGTTACCATCGAAATTCTCTTTGCCCACGTTTTCTTCCAACAAGCGAGTCAGTCCTTCCCTGATCTTTTGCTGGCGTAATGGTTCATATTTCACTATTTCCTCCTGCTGAGCCAGGATATTATCGATTCGCAACAAAAGGTCTTCCTCGAGCGATTTACCCTCTTCGACACGGTGTAAAGTCAGGTCGTCGATAGCTGCAAATAATATTTTTTCAAAATCATTCCATTCTGCGTCACTTAAAGTGTCGGCAGTGGGCGTTATCACCTCGGGAAGTTTTATCAGTGTACTTAGAATATTTGAGGGATCTAATTTTAAAGCTTCGGATAACTCGGCGAGGGGTTTGTAATAAGCTTTCGCCAGGCTGGTATTAATTGAAACAGGTTTGGCAGTACCTGTTTCCTTCAAACTAATTGTGCAATCGATGCTGCCGCGGCCCAGTTTTTTGGAAAGAATATGTCGAATGTCGAATTCAAGTGGCTTCAAGAAAGCAGGTAGTTTTAGCAGAAGCTCGAATTGCTTTCCATTTAGGGATTTAATATCCACCTGAAAGGTTTTGTCAACTACAGTTCGCTCAGCTCTGCCGAAACCGGTCATGGATTTAAGCATGAATGGTCTTTAGTTTGTTGGTAAAGGTATTGGAATTGTATTGCAAATAATTACGCGTTTTCACTTTTGTTTGCTGCGTCACCTGCAGTATGAAAGCAGTTTTTCAGTCACGAAGAGTGTAAAAGAAAATCCCGACAGATGTCGGGATAATTATAATGGATGGGTTAGTAAGTACCGGGAAATAAATTTCCCTACACAATATTAAAAATAATTTCTCCGAACTAAAAAAATTTTGTAAAGAATTTTATTAACATTTTTCCTTTGCTTGTGGATAAGGACAACCCCTTTTGCACCGTTATCTTTCAGAATCACCTAAAACAAAAAATCAGAAATGGTAAAAACGGCACTATGTCAAAATTATTGATCTCCTGAAAACCTTTATTCATCAGCGTTTCAGAGGATCATCCTTCGCTGAATTTTTTTTCCGTTTCGGAAATGTGAAAGCCAGGAGAAAAAAATTTCTAATTGTCCGAGGCAATTTTTGCTTAAAAGGCGCCGAAAAAAAATTTTCCCTTACAAGATCATTGCAGACAATCAAAAG
>Ga0066652_100001692_pt1 | contig 11638 bp, 11 predicted proteins | sample GraSoiAngelo_101_FD_71413 | JGI IMG/M metagenome (GOLD analysis project Ga0066652, IMG submission 71413) | Grasslands soil microbial communities from the Angelo Coastal Reserve, California, USA - 14_0903_02_30cm | ecosystem: Environmental > Terrestrial > Soil > Grasslands | place: USA...
CAAGACGGTGCGAAGTTAAAGGACAGAATCAAATAATTCATTTTGCAAGAGAAGCAACTTCATTCGATGTCATATCCACCACATTGGCACCCATGTGACATTGGCCATTGAATGTTGCACTTGGTTCCACCTGTAGTTTACCGGCATAAATATTTCCGTTTACAACGCATTCACCACGCAGTTGAAGCAACTCTTTCACTTTTATAGTGCCTGATGTTTTTCCAACAATATCTGCGTTGTTACCAAAAATATCTCCTTCTACTACACCGCTGTTACCAATAACGATCTTAGCACTACTATTAATGTTGCCAATGACCGTTCCATCAATTCTAAGGTCGCTGTTACTACTGAGATCTCCTTTAATTGTTGTTCCGGCGCTGATCAGTGTGGTACCGGTACCTCCTCCACCGTTACCATTAGGTTTTTCTGTAATCATATCTGTTGTAGTTGGTTTTTTAGTATTAAACATAGGTTTAGAAATTTAGTTGCCAATGATCTCTTCTTTCGGCACATTGATCTGAGTTGTATCAAGTTTCGTCGTAACATCACCTTTCAATACTCTTTGTAAGCCCTCCCTGTATTGTTCCTGGAATTTCAGTTCCTGCTCTAATGAATCAGTCCTGTATTTCATCTGTCTAAGATCCCTGTCCGCCCGGTAATCAGCTCCTGAACCCGGAATATAATATCTCAAAGGGGTAAAAACGATAAGAGCGACTGTAAGACCTACCAATACAACAAAAATTGTGCAAAGCACTACATAAACGCTCATCCTCGATAACTTAAACGTAACAACCTCTTCGTAAGTATCATCGTTCATAACTACCAGCCGGTAGCGGTTTCGAAGTCGTTTTAGCGTTGATTCAGGAGATATTTTCAAATCAGGTAATTTAAAGCCAATAAAATTAAGAAAAGCTTGCCGAAAGGCGGGGTTTCGGTATAAAAAACTTGGGTAATTTTGTAATAAATAATTTGATTTTCAGTTATTAAGACTTTAGATTGCGCGGCATGTACCTGAACAGAAAGATTTACTTTATATTCCTGTCATTTATTCTGTGTCTTACCTTTTTTCAGGCTCATTCACAGCAAGGGTTCTCTTTTGACATAAAAAAGCCCGAAAAGTTTGATGACCGTCTTTTGGCCTCCGAAAAATCAGAGTCTAAGAAATTCCCGGTCACAAAGCGTTTAACTCAAAATACTTTTACCCATTACAATTATTTTTTTAATGCTAACAACAGGCTCAACGAAGTTTTAGAAATAGCCAAAGCCGCCCATATTGACGATTTCACTGAACTTCTGTCCTTTTACAATTATAGTCTCGATGAAACTGCCGCAAATAAAGAACAGCTAGACTCAGTTATTTATAAATCCACAACTGGCATAGTATTACATGATCTGCGCAATGATTGGATCGATAATTTATACCTTCTAACCGGTGCCGCATATTATCTCCGCCAGCAATTTGATTCAGCCTATCTTACTTTTCAGTTCATTAACTATGCATGGGCAAGAAAAGAAAAAGACGGTTATTACCAAACTATCGGAAGCAAGTTTGATGGCAACGATGCTTTTTCCATTTCTACAAAAGAGAAAAATAGTTTACCTAGAAAAGTATTTTCTGAGCCACCCAGCAGAAATGATGCTTTTATCTGGCAGGTAAGAACCTTGATCGCAATGGAAGAATATGGACAGGCTGCCAGCCTTATCATAACACTTAAAAATGACCCTGCATTTCCAAAACGTTTACAAAGCGACCTGGAAGAAGTACAGGCATTGTGGTTTTATAATGCAAATGTGTACGACAGTGCGGCGGTCCACTTGGAAAAAGCTTTGGATAATGCAACTAATAAAAAAGAAAGGGCCAGGTGGGAATTTTTAATTGCTCAATTGTATCAGCTTAGTGGCAAATCAGCATTAGCAATAAAGTTCTATGATAAAGTGATCGGTCATACAATTGATCCTATTATGGAGATCTATGCAAGGCTTAATTCCATTCGTATTGATACAACCGGTGGTCAACATTCTATCGACAAAAACATTGAAGAGCTGCTGAAGATGGCAAAACGTGACAGGTACATCGATTACCGCGATGTGATCTATTATACTATTGCACAAATAGAAATGGAAAGAAATAACCTCGCCGAAGCAATAACCTATCTTAAAAAAAGCACCGAAAACAATACAACTGACCCTGCATTAAAAAATAAAGCTTTTTTGCAAATGGCAGAAATGGCTTTTACTTTAAAAAAATACAGGCAGGCCCGCAACTTATATGACAGCGTTGATCTGAATGATCAGAATTTAAAAAATCTCAGAGAGATAAACGAAAGAAAACATACACTTATCAGTTTAGTAGTTCAACTGGATATTGTACAACGGCAAGATAGTTTGCAAAAGATCGCGGCAATGCCTGAGGAAAAGAGAAAAGATTTTGTAAAAAATGTTGTCCATCAAATAAGGAAAGAAAAAGGACTGAAAGAAGATGCCGCAGCATCGGCTACGATCTTAGTACCGATCGGTTCGCAAAAAGGAGAAGAGGAAGAACTGTTTACAAACCCTACAAAAGGAGAATGGTATTTTTATAATACTGCATTGAAAACAAAGGGAGCAAGTGAGTTCAAAGCAAGATGGGGAAACAGGGGAAATGTTGATAATTGGAGACGTGCTGCGGGTATGAGTTTTCAGCCAATTATCACTAAAACAGTTCCGAACCGTACAGATAGTTTAGACAAAGAAAATGTAGAAGCACCTGCTGAAGAAATATCTTTTGATGCATTATATGCTCATCTGCCTCTTACAGAAAAACAAATGAAGGCCTCAAATGATTCATTAAGTGAAGCCCTTTATAAACTTGGTAGATCTTTTGCAAATGACCTGGAAGATTGCAGCTCTTCAATTCGTGCTAATGAAGAAATAGTCAACCGTTTTCCTGCGTTTAAAAAAATGGAAGAAGTGTTATTTACACTTTACTATTGTTATAACAGATCCGGCGAAACTGTAAAAGCGCAGCAGGTTAAAAAGCAGATGGAACAAAAATATGCCGGCAATCGTTTGACCACAATTGTTTCGACCGGTAAAGATCCTGAAAGCAAATCGAATCCCGCCGCAACCAAAGCCTTCCAGGATATTTATGATCTGTTTATTGAAGGGAATTTTACAAAAGCTATAGCTGATAAAAAAATTGCCGACAGCATTTATGGTTCTAATTATTGGACACCGCAACTGATGTATATTGAAGCCATCTATTATATCAAACAAAAGAAAGATACGAGGGCAACAGAAATACTCAATGCAATTATTGCACAGGATCCCGGTTCATCATTAGCGGTAAAAGCCGGAACGATGATCGATGTATTAAGTCGCAGGCAAAAAATAGAAGATGAATTGAATGGAATGAATGTCACGAGAGTTGAAGAAAAACGTATCCCGGTTGACACCACAACAAAAATAGATACCGTTGCATATGTTCCATTACCACAAAAAGAAAAACCAAAAACAGAAGTAAAGGTTGCCGATGTAAAACCTGTTATAAAAACGGCAGATACAGTAGCAAACAAACCAATCATTTCCGCTTATGCATATAAGCCCGATGATAAATATTATGCAGCCGTAATACTTACTAAGGTTGATATGGTTTGGGTAAATGAAACAAAGAATGCATTTAATATTTATAACCGGGGCAAATATTATAACAAGCAATTTGAATATACCGTCACGCCGCTCAATAATGATTACAAGATCTTATTAATTGGAAATTTCGATAATGCACAGGCTGCGGCCGAGTATGTTCAAGCGGCAAAACCCGTTAGCAATTCACAGATTGTACCATGGCTGGCTACGGATAAGTACAGTTTTACAATTATATCTGCCGCCAATCTTGAAATACTGAAAACACAGCAGGATATTGGTCTTTACAAGCAATTCATCGAAAAAAATCTGCCCGGTAAATTTTAGGGATTCCTTTTTACCAAAGCCTTTCTATTTTATTAGCTTTGAAATACATTGTGGTATTTTATTTGAGGTCTTTCATCTTTCACTGAAACCAATACATCATGAAACGGAGTGTAAAAATCTTTTGGCAAATTTTCTTCGGTGGATTTATTGCTTTTGTATTAATGGTATTGCTCGCAAGTTGGGGAGTATTTGGTCCCATGCCCTCACTACATAAGCTCGAAAACCCAAGCATATTACAGGCAACCGAAGTATTTGCAGATGATGGAACACTGATGGGAAAATATTATCTGGAAAAAGGTAACAGGAGTATTGTAGAATATAAGGACATTTCAAAATATGTGATAGATGCACTTGTATCAACTGAGGATAAAAGATTTTACAATCACTCCGGCATCGATTTTAAAGGCACTCTTCGTGCTGTCATGCTGTTTGGTAGTGAGGGAGGTGGCAGTACTCTCACTCAACAGTTGGCAAAAGCACTGCTTGATCATGAAGGGAATAAAAGTAAAGCAATTCGTGTTATACAGAAATTGAAAGAATGGATCATTGCGGTCAAGCTTGAAAGAAATTTTACAAAGGACGAAATTCTTGCATTATACCTTAATGCCGTTCCTTTCTCCGATAATGTGTTTGGTATACGGAACGCTTCAAAAACTTTTTTTCAAAAAGAGCCATACCAGTTGAATGTTGAAGAATCTGCACTTTTGGTTGGCATGATAAATGGACCAGGTCTTTATAATCCCCGGCGGAATCCAAAGGCTTCAATTGACCGGCGAAACCTGGTCATCAATCGTATGGTAGATAACGGAAAGCTCTCTTTTGCTGAAGCGACAAAATGTAAAACCAAACCTATTGAAATGAATTATCTTAAAATGGATGAAAACACTGGTTATGCTCCTTATTTCCGGGAAGTGTTGCGGGAGGATTTGAAAACAATTTTGAAAGAGATAAAAAAACCAGACGGTGATACATACGATATCTATGATGATGGTTTGAAAATTTATACAACGATCAATCCGCGTATGCAGGAATATGCGGAAGAAGCAATTGCAGAATGGATGCCTACTATGCAAAAATATTTGAATGCAACCGCCAATATTAAAAGTGGAAAAGTATGGGAAGAAAATGAAAGCAAGATCGAACAGGCAATGAGAAACAGCGATCGCTGGGACAATATGAAAAATGATGGATTCAGTGATGAGGAGATCAAACGGGCATTCAAAAAGAAGGTACCGATGAAAATATTTGCCTGGAATGCAAAACGAGAAAAGGATACCGTCATGAGTCCTTATGACTCTATTAAATATCATAAACAGGTTATGCAGGCTTCTTTTATGGCAATGGATCCTGTAACGGGAGAAATTAAAGCATGGGTTGGTGGCGTTAATTTCAAAACATTTAAGTATGACCATGTCAATATAAAAACGAAAAGACAGGTTGGTTCATCTATAAAACCATTTTTATACGCACAGGCGATGGAGGAACGTGGCTTTAATCCCGAAACACCTGTGGAAGATGTACAACAGGATTTTGGCAGTAATCGCCTTGTACCAGCTACAAGTAAAAGTTGTTCGGGTCGTACAATGACTATGGCAACTGCATTAGCATTTTCAAAGAACTGTGCAAGTGCTTATATAATGAAACAGGTAACGCCGAAAGCCTTTGAAGAATTTGTTTCCCGTATAGGTATCCCAACTGATATTGGTCCTTATCCTGCAAATGCACTTGGCGCCTGCGATCTTTCTTTATATGAAATGCTTTGGGGTTATACAGTTTTTGCTGGTCGTGGATTTTCTACAAGACCCTGGTATATCAGCCGTATCGAAGATAGAAATGGTAACGTGATAAAAAGATTTGATTATAGTGTGAACAGGAAAGAAGCAATTAATGAGATCACATCTTATAAAATGGTTCGGATGATGCAGGGCACTGTTGATATTGGTACAGCCGCCGGATTAAGAAGTCGTTTAGGTGCAGCAGAAATGGGCGGTAAAACAGGAACTACAAATGATAACAGCGATGGATGGTTCATGGGTTATACTCCACAGTTATTGGCAGGTGTTTGGGTTGGATGTGATGATCGTTTCATAAGGCTGAATAAGAATGATACTCGTGGATACGGCGGTACTTCAGCAAGACCTATCTGGGAAGCTTTTTATAAAAAAGTATATGCTGATAAAAAGTTAGGTATTGACAGGGATGCACGGTTCTCAAAACCGGAAGATCTTGAAATGGAAATGAACAGTGCAGACCCTTTGAATCTTATTGATGTGATACCTCCCGCAGCTGAAGGTGAGGACCAGGGGGTAGGCAATGAACAAGATTTTGAAATAATAAAAACAAGAGAATATATCGGCCCGGAAAGCAAACCAGTGATCGACGATAGTAAGGATAAGAAACAAAAAAAAGATACTACAGATAATCAAACCCAGGCTGTAAAAATTGGCGACCCACAACCGGAAGAAAAAAAGAAGAAAGGTATTTTCAGTAAAATTTTTGGGAAGAAAGATAAGAAGGGGAATTGATAAAATTTATTTCCAATCTCTTATCCAATCTTTAATACCAAGAAAAACCTGGTTCGCCACTTTCGTTCTGAACTTTGGATCAAGTATCATTTTCTCATCTTCCTTGTTGCTAAGAAAAGCAATTTCCACCAGGCAGCTCGGGTAATCCGTTGGTTGTATTGGCTGAAAATTAAAGCTGCCTACATTCCCAAATTCTTTAAGATCTTTTATTTCCAGCAATCTTTTTAAAATGCTTTGTGAAAATGAACGGAACCCGATATGTTTATAATAAGTTGAAACACCTCTCACAGAGTCACGTCCGGAAGAATTCAAATGAAAAGAAATAAAAATATCAGGGTTGTTTTGTTTCGCCCATAATACACGATCCTTATTCTCAATAGTCGTATCCGTTTCCCTTACCATCAAAACTTTTATCTTTTGCTTTTTCAATATTTTTTGTAGCTCTTTAGCAAAAAGAAGCGTATAGTTTTTTTCAAGAATGCCTGATGATACACCGCTTGCACCAAGGTTAGTTCCTCCATGCCCCGCATCAATGGCGATCGTCATTTTCTGAATGCCCGCAGGCAGTCTTCTTATTTTTAGTTGCAGTGTGTTCCCATTGTAGCCGATACTATATCCATAATGCTGCTGCTTCATTAACTCAATTGTGATCTGCAAAACATCGCTTTCTGTCTGTTCATACCAAACATTCTTTACAGCTTTTGCTGATGATAGTTGTGTTATCCAGTTTATATTGCTTTGTACATTATACAATTCAATTTTTATCCTTGAAGGATCTATTTCCATCCAGCTTTTATAAGGAACTCTTCCGCTAAGCGAAAAACTTACTGAATCAACCAGGTTGCTACCGGGTTCACTTCCTCCTTTTACATGCCAGCTTTCACATAGAGCAGTTGATAACATAGTATCAGGAAACGGCTGCGTATAAGTTTTCTCAATAAAGGCATAATGCATGGCTGAAAGCTGAACCTTATACAAGTTCTTTACTGTGTCAATTACTTTCATCACAATAGAAGTATCGATATAACCCATTTTGGCACTCCCCAACCTGTCTTCGCCACTGCTGTAAGCAAGCTGTGGGAGTTTACCCTTCGTAATTATATATGAAGGAATGAGACCTTGTGTAAATAATGATGACCCATTTAAAAAGAAAAGCAAAAGACCCACAGATAAAATTTTCTTTAAAATCATGATTGAAGATAACAGAAATTATTTCTCAAAACACTTGCTGTAGATAGCTTCCTTATTTTTACTGGCTTCTTTTCTTATCTTTCTAAAAATTAACCACCATGGTCTTATTGGGTCTTTCCATTGCCCCCGGACTTGCTATCTGCCTTTATATTTTTCTTAAAGACATTTACAATAAAGAACCAAAAAGATTATTGTTATTCAGCTTTTTTTTAGGAATACTGTCTATTATTCCCCCTTATTTTATTGAAACATACTCAGTGAATTTTTTTAATTCGAGCATATCCTCATTGGCGACATTGGCATTTTGTGTAGTGGCGTTAAGCGAAGAGTTGAGCAAGTTCCTGGTAGTTCGTTATTTCTGTTACCCGCAGAAAAGATTTGATGAACCGCTTGATGGCATTGTTTACAGCGTAATGGTAAGTATGGGTTTCGCTACTATTGAAAATATAAATTATGTTTTCACACATGGTTATAGCACTGCGTTTGTAAGAATGTTTTTAAGCGTGCCGGCTCATGCAACTTTTGGTGTGGTGATGGGCTATTTTATTGGTAAAGCAAAATTTGACAGTGCTAATAGTTTTAAATACCTGTTTATCGGTTTGCTCGTCGCCGTTCTTTTTCATGGCACATTCGATTTCTTTATTTTTTTACAAGCAAACGAAGCGATCAAAGCTTATGTTTCTGATGGATTATTATTTGCAGGTGCGGTCGTTTCATATATCATTGCTATTTTTCTCAGCAGAAAACAAATAAGGCTTCACCGCCAGATATCAAAACAATTATTTAAACCCGATCCTGATCAATATGTTTGAAATAAAAAAAGCTGGAGTAAACGATATAGCGCTGATACGTGAGCTTACATTTCGTGTTTGGCCGCAAACTTATGCATCGATCCTTTCACAAGAACAAATTGATTATATGCTGGAAATGATGTACAGTGAAACTTCCTTAAAAAAACAAATGACCGAAGATGACTGCGAATTTATTATTGTTTATGAAAACGGAAATCCCGTGGGCTTTGCTTCCTACAGCGAAGAAGAAACCCATAAATGGAAGCTAAATAAGATCTATGTACTACAAAATCAGCAAGGGAAAGGAACGGGTAAATATGTGATCAACTATATAATCGAAGAAATAAAAAAGCAAAATGCAAGTTCACTTTATTTACAAGTGAATCGGTATAACAACGCAAAAACTTTTTATGAGAAGCTTGGATTTACCGAAGTCGATTGTATCAATCTCGATATTGGGAATGGTTATTTTATGAATGACTATGTAATGGAGAAGAAGCTATAGTTATGAATAAAAATCTTCTGCTCATCATTGTTTAATTGCATTTCAAATACTTCCTTGGATTCACCGGTTCTTCCTGTAGAAACATAAGCATCTCCAGCATATCTCCCGGTTTGTAGGTGCCGATTATATCTCCAGTTTTTACCCGGGCACCTTGTTTTACTTTGGGTGTTAGCACACCTGCATACCAGAAATAATAACCTTTATATTGTAATACCACATCATACTTGGTATCTTCTGTTCTGGCGACAATAACAACTGCAGCGTCATGAACAGCCTGGACCGCTGTATCAGTTTTACTGGAAACCATTACTCCGTACTCAGATGATTTTTGATAGTCCTTATCACTGGCTCTTATGATCTTTGGTACGCCCGTTTTAAGTGGACATGATAATTGCAGGCTATCCTGTGCAAATACAAATGAAACTGTAAAAGAAAATAATAAAAGAAAGGCGGTTCGTTTTAGATCCATTCTCATTAGTTTTTTTGAAAGCTAAGTTTTTTCATCATTTCATCGCTTAATGCTTCTGAATAAACGCCAAAAGCATTTACCAATACCCCTTTCACCCCCGACTTGGATTCTATTGCATATACTACTGCTTCATCACCCGGATCACTATTACCTTCGAAACGATGAAATTCTGTTATTTCAAAATCTTTAGGATTAAAATTTTGTCCCTGGCATTCAAGACTATTTCCCTTTAAATTAAAATCCAATGTGTATCCTCTCTCTTTTAGTCCGTTCACAGCTTGTGACACTGTATCATACGCTGCCATGTTTTTAAATTTTAAAAGTTATGTTTATTCTTTTTTCTCTTCTGCGGGTTTGCACTCAAGAAATTCGCGGGAATCCATTGGTTCTTCATCTTTAAACATTCTGAATTCCATTTCCTGACCAATTTTATAAAGCCCTAATACCTGCCCTGCCTTTATTTGCTGATTTACATTTACCAATGCTTTCGAAATTCCATAGTACCAGAAATACCATTCTTTGTAATAGATCACTATTTCAAAACGGCCATCTTCGGTCGGGTTAATGCTCAACACTTTTGCGTCAATACAACTACGGATCGCCGTGTCAGTTTTACTCATCATTATCACTTTCTTGTCCGGCGGATCCCAGGTAAATGCCTCCTTTGGTTCACGTCCCATTCCATTTTCAAAAGGGCATAAAAGCTTTTTATCGAACTTTTGTTCGCTGTTGCTTTTATTTTTCTGTCCAAAAACTGAACCGATAATGAATATCAGTCCTGCCAGCAATAAGATTTTCTTTTTCATGATTAATTCCGGATTCCAGGGTTACAGACGTCAAGTCCATTATATTCGTTGGCCGTGTCTTTAATTATATACAAGTTACCTCAATAGAACGAAGCAAATTACAGATTTGCAGCGTATAATTATAATTTCTACTCCACAAAAAAGAGCTTGCAGGCTGGTGAAAATACTTATAAGTTTATTTCTACTTGACAAAAAGAGAAGGACCTCACCATAAACTTTCGACAGATGCAATACCAAAAATCTAAATTATCATATGTGTCTCTTTCACGGCACCCATAACAAAAACACTTTGCACATTCCCTATATTCTCCATTTCAGACAAACGGTTTACATGAAAATTATAATATGCATCCATGTCCTCAACCACGATCTTTAGCATAAAATCAAACTGTCCTGAAATACTATAGCATTCCAAGACCTCGGTCATATCCCTGATCGCTTTCACAAATCGTGATCCTGCTGTTTTATTGTGCTGCATGAGTGAGACATACACGATCACCATTAAACGCTTATTTAGTTTTGCCGGATCAACAAGTGTTGCATATTGTTTGATCACTCCTGTTTCTTCCATCCACTTGATCCGCTCATAAACAGGTGTCGTACTCAAATTAACTTTGTCAGAAATTTCTTTTACAGTAATTCTTGCGTTATGTTGCAATAGCTTCAATATGGCGATGTCTTTTTGATCTAACGCAACATGAGTAGTAGAATCGTCTTTTTTTATTGCTTTAGCCATAGTAAAAAGGTCGTTTATTCTACAAGAAACAAATTTCCAGGCACTTTATTCCAAATTTTTATAAGAAGTCAGGCGTTTTACCTATTTCTCTACCTTTGATTTCAGTTAATTCTTTGTGTGGTTGATTTTCCCATATTTACTCTGAGGAGAAATAGGAATACACGAAGAAAAAATTAAATTTTTTAACTTATAACTCTTAATTAAAAACCATGTCAACAACAATCTCAAACATCGACTTTAAGCTGTCCAATAAAGTGAAAGATATTTCACTCGCAGAATGGGGACGTAAAGAAATTCGCCTTGCTGAAGCAGAAATGCCCGGCCTAATGGCAATCCGTAAAGAATACGGAGCAAAACAACCTCTTAAAGGTGCTCGTATAGCTGGCTGTCTTCACATGACCATTCAAACTGCAGTACTGATCGAAACATTAATTGAATTGGGAGCTGAAGTAAAATGGAGCTCTTGCAATATTTTCTCAACACAGGATCATGCGGCTGCTGCCATTGCCGCTGCAGGTATCGGTGTGTATGCTTGGAAAGGCCAGACATTGGAAGAAGCTGACTGGTGTATCGAGCAGACACTGTTCTTCGGTTCTGCCGACAAACCTCTGAACATGATCCTTGATGACGGTGGTGACCTGACCAACATCGTCCTGGATAAATA
>Ga0066652_100001693_pt1 | contig 11636 bp, 8 predicted proteins | sample GraSoiAngelo_101_FD_71413 | JGI IMG/M metagenome (GOLD analysis project Ga0066652, IMG submission 71413) | Grasslands soil microbial communities from the Angelo Coastal Reserve, California, USA - 14_0903_02_30cm | ecosystem: Environmental > Terrestrial > Soil > Grasslands | place: USA...
GTACTTGTAGAGGTACACGAACACGTTCCTGGCGTTGTACACGTTCGCCACGCTGATGTACGGCGCCACCGTCGCGCCGCGCACCACGAGCTCACGCGACACGTCGAGATCGAGGCGATGCGTCACGGGAAAACGCTTGCTGTTGTGCGCTCCGCCGAGCGACTCGATGAGGATCTCGGGGTCGCCCGTGCCCCACCGGTCGAGCGACGGATCGTAGACGCGACGTGTGACGCCGCCGACGATCGGCGTGTACGGCGTGCCCGTCGCGAAATTGAATCGCGCGCCGAGGCGATACTTCGCGAGCGGTCGTGTGGCGACGAGGTTCAGATCGTGTCGGCGGTCGCTTCCCGGCGCCCAGGTGCGCCCGTCGCGCGCGCGCCGGCTCACGCCGTAGGTGTAGGTGATCCACCCGGATGCGCCGCTCCTCCGCTGCCAGCGGGCGATCATGTCGACTCCATACGCGAGCCCGGTCGCCGACAGAAACTCGTCGCCGCGAACCTGGGGATCCTCCGACGGATCCGCCTCGAGCACGCGATCGTAGCGCTTCACGAATCCCTCGACGCGCACCGAGCCGGCGTCGCCCATGCGCCGCTCGGCGCCCGCCACCCAGTGCCACGCCGTGCTGACGGGGATGAACGAGTCGCTGGCGAGCCAGACGTCGAAGTAGCGCAGTGCACCGTCGCCGGCGAGCGACTGCATCGTCTGCGTGACGCGGCCGGCACCAGCGGTGAGCGCGAGCTGCGGAGACACGAAGTACTTGAGCGACACCCGGGGCGACAGCGCCGCCCACGATCGTCCGCTCAGCGCTTCGGCACGCAGCCCTCCCTCGAGGAGCCACCGCGGCGAGAGCTGCCAGAGATCGTCGAGCCACAGCGCGGCGGTGACCGGCCGCTGCGTGAGATCGAACAGCGTCGTCTCCGTCTGCGGCGACCCCGACGCGTAGCGAATGCGCTGTGCCACGAGCTCGTAGCCGATCGCGCCGTCGTGCACGTCGCCACGGACGCGCAGCGAACCGGCCGCCCTGATGTCGCGCACCTCGCTGCGCTGCGTCGAGGCACCGCTGCCGAGATCGAGGCGCGTCGTGAAGCCCGAGGTGGACAGCCGCTGTTCGATCGTCGTGCGCGCGCCGAGATCCTTCGCCACGACGACGCCGAGGAGCTGGTTGCCCCAGTCGAACGCCCAGCGACCGCGGTTCGACTTGACGCGAATCGAATCGGCCTCGAAGGAGGCGAGGTCCGCGTCGAGCACGTCTCTCCCCTGGTACGCCGTGACGGAGATGCGCGTGCCGTTGGCGAGCGCGTACGTCGCGTGACCCTGGAGATCGTGGAAGTGGTAGGGGAAGACGTCGTCGGTGAAGATGGACTGCATCGCGTCGGCGTACGTGCGGCGTCCGGCGATGCTCCACGCGCCGCTGCCGCCCCCGAACCCTCCGGCGAATCGCGCCGTGGCGCCGAGCGCGGACAGATCGGCCGTGGTGTGGACGCCGGGACGGAAGTCCTCGGCCGATCGCACGTCGAGCACGCTCGACAGCCGGCCGCCGTAGCGCGCGGGGAACGCGCCGGTGAGCAGCTCGATGCCGCCCACCGTGGCGTCCATGAACGTGCTGAACAGCCCGCCGAGGTGGAACGGATTGTAGAGCGTGAACCCGTCGAGCAGCACGAGGTTCTGGTCGGCCTCGCCACCGCGAACTGTCAGCCCGGTATTGAAATCATTGCGTGCGACGACGCCGGGCATGAGCTGCACGACTCGCACGACATCCGCCTCCCCGACCCTGGGCACGCCCGCCATCGCCTGCGCCTCGATGACGACGGTCGAGATGTTCGGCCTCGTCTGGAACAGCTCCGCCTCGATGCGCCGCGCATCGGTGCGCACGGGCGAGAGGAGCTGCACGCTGCGCTCGAGCACGACGTCGACGCGCACGGTGTCGCCGCCGACGAGGCGGAGCGCGCGGTCGGTCGTGCGATACCCGGGCAGTCGGATGCGGAGCGTCCGCGCACCCGTGGGCGCCGACGCGAGCACGAACCGTCCATCGGCCGCCGTGGTGGCGACGATCGACGTGCCGACGACGCCGACCGTAACGCCGCTCGCCGGCACCGTCGCGGCGGTATCGGCGCGCACCAGCACGCGACCGGCGACGACTGCGGGTCGCGCGTCTTGCGAGACGAGGCGCGCTGGCGCGAACGCGATCAGCGCGGCGATGGACCAGCAGGCACGGCGGAGGGACACGCGGCAACGATATCAGTCGCGCATGGTGCGGGGGAGGGCGGACGGGGCAGTTTGGCACGGAAGCACGCTGCACCCGCGCGCGAGCATGTGGCGCGCACCGTGCGATCCTGGAGTAGAAACTGCCTCGTATCGATGTGCGACTGACGACCATACGCCCGCCGCGCCTGGCTACGCTTGCGTTCGCTCTTGGCCTCGCCGGGTGCGCGAGCCTTGCTGCGCCGGTCTTTCACGGGGTGATCACCGATCACTTCGATGGGCGGCACTTCCACAACCCCGCGCGCGTCCATGACCAGCAGTTGGACGATGTGTTGCGGAAGGCCGAGCGCACGGCGAAGCGGGAACGGGGCGGATGGCTGAAGTGGTGGGACGCGCCCCTCGACACGCCGCCGCCGCGTGTCGGAGGGGGGAAGCTGCGCGTGACGTTCGTGAATCACGCCACACTGCTCGTCCAGATGGACAGCCTCAACATCCTCACCGATCCCGTCTGGTCCAAGCGCATCAGTCCCGTGTGGTGGTACGGGCAGCGACGCCATCGCCCGCCAGGCATCCGGTTCGAGGACCTGCCGCCGATCGATGTCGTGCTGCTGAGTCACAATCACTACGATCACATGGACCTGCCGACCCTTCGAGGGCTGGCGGCAAAGTTTCATCCGCGGATCATCACGGGACTCGGGAACGCGAAGTATCTCGAGCGAAATGGTATTCCCGGCGCGCAGGACATCGACTGGTGGCAGTCGGTCGCCCTTGCGAACGGCGTGCGCATCGCCGGCGTGCCGGCGCAGCACTGGTCCGCGCGATCGATCTTCGACAGGATGAACACGCTCTGGCTGGGGTTCGTCATCGTGAGCCCGTCCGGCCCGGTGTACTTCTCCGGCGACACGGGCTACGGCGAGTTCTTCGAGACGATCCGCGAGCGGTTCGGTGCGCCGAGGCTCGCGCTGCTGCCCATCGCCCCGCTGCGGCCGCGAGCCGCGTTGGCGCCGCGGCACATGTCGGCCGGCGAAGCCGTGCGCGCGTATCAGGTGCTCGGCGCCTCCACGGCGATCGGCTTCCACTTCGGCACCTTCCAGCAGAGCGACGACGCGGAGCGCGACCCGGTGGACTCGCTCGCGCTGGCGATCGGCAAGGCACGTCCCTGCGAGGTGCGCTTCTGGGCCCTCCGCAATGGTGACGCGCGCTGGGTGCCCGAGGCGGGCGCGCCGGTGGCGCGAGGGTGCTCGTGGCCGCGCGAGCCCTGACGGTCCGTCGCGGCTCGCTCGTCGCTGCGCTCGCGCTCCTCGTCGGCGGCTGCGCGCGAATCGTCGCCCCGGCCTATCACGGCCCGACCTCCGACCACTTCGACGGCCGGCGCTTCTACAACCATTCACGCCTTCGCGATGCGATGTTCGACGACGCGCTGCGCCGCGCCGCGAGCAGACTCTCCGGCAACCGCAGAGTGTGGCCGAAGTGGGTGGACGCGCCGCTCGACACGCCGCCGCCGCGCGTCGGAGGCGGCGAGCTGCGCGTGACGTTCGTGAATCACGCGACGCTGCTCGTGCAGATGGACAGCCTCAACATCCTCACCGACCCGATCTGGTCGGAGCGCGCGAGTCCGGTGCGCTGGGCGGGACCCAGGCGCCATGCGCCACCGGGAATCCGGTTCGAGGACCTGCCGCCGATCGATGTCGTGCTGTTGAGCCACAACCACTACGATCACATGGATCTGCCGACGCTCCGTCGGCTGGTGGCGACGTTTCATCCGCGCATCGTCACGGGACTCGGCAACGCGAGGTTTCTCGAGCGCCACGGCATTCCGGGCGCGCAGGACATCGACTGGTGGCAGTCCGTTCCCCTCGCGAAGGGCGTTCGACTCACGGGCGTACCCGCGCAGCACTGGTCGGCACGGTGGATCACGGACAAGTGGCGCACGCTGTGGCTCGGCTTCGTCATCGAGAGCAGGTCGGGGCCAGTCTACTTCGCCGGCGACACAGGCTTCGGCGAATTCCTCGGAACGATCCACGATCGCTTCGGCCCGATGCGTCTCGCCCTGCTGCCGATCGCGCCGGCACGCCCGCGCAGCGTCATGGCGCCGCGCCACCTGTCGGCCGGCGACGCGATGCGCGCGTTCGAGATGCTGCACGCGTCGACGGCGATCGCGATGCACTTCGGTACCTTCCCGCAGGGCGACGACGACGAGCGCGAGCCCGTGGACTCGCTGGCGCGTGCGCTGCGCGAACAGCCGTGCAGGCCGCGCTTCTGGGCGCTCTACAACGGCGCGGCGCGGCACGTGCCTCCGCTGTCGGCGCCCGCCGACGATCCGTGTCGCGGACCGACACCGACGAGGACGCTACCTGAGGCTGCGTCGTCGCGGGATGATAGCGGCGTCTCACCGCGTCAGCTTTCTCCAGTGACTGTGTCGTCTTCCTCTTGCGCTGGCGTCCCATGCACACGTTCCGCATCGCCAGGCGATCGCTCGCTGTTGCAGCCGGTGCGTGCATGGCCGCCTGCACCGGCGGCGCGCTCCTGCCCGTGGAGGCCGGGATCGGGCCGAACCCGACGCTCCCCGAGCCGCGGCCGTCGCTCATCCCCACGGTTCACGTCGTCGACGCGAAGGGATGGCCTGCAGGCGCCGCTCCGACGCCCGCCGAAGGACTCACGGTCACGGCTTTCGCGCGCGGGCTCGATCATCCACGCTGGCTCTACGTGCTCCCGAACGGTGACGTGCTCGTCGCCGAGACGAATGCGCCGAAGCGGCCGGACGACAACAAGGGGTTGAAGGGCCGGTTCTTCAAGAAGTTCCAGAAGAAGGCCGGCGGTGGCGTGCCGAGCGCGGACCGCATCACGCTGCTTCGCGATGCCGACGGCGATGGCGTAGCCGAGACGCGCTCGGTGCTGCTCGCGGGGCTGACCTCACCATTCGGAATGGCGCTCGTCGGCGACGCACTCTACGTCGCCAACACGGATGCGCTCGTGCGCGTCCCCTACTCGCGCGGCGACACGCGCATCACCGCGACTCCTACCCGCGTGACGGCGCTTCCGGCGGGGACGATCAACCATCACTGGACGAAGAACGTGATCGCGTCGCGCGACGGGCGGCGGCTGTACGTCTCCGTCGGCTCGAACAGCAACGTCGGCGAGAACGGGATCGACAAGGAGACGGAGCGCGCCGCGATCCTCGAGGTGGACGCGGCGACGGGCGCGCATCGCGTGTTCGCCTCGGGGCTGCGCAATCCGGTCGGCATGGCATGGGAGCCGGAGACCGATGCGCTCTGGGTATCGGTGAACGAGCGCGACGAACTGGGAAGCGATCTCGTGCCCGATTACATGACCTCGGTTCGCGACGCGGCTTTCTACGGATGGCCGTTCAGCTACTACGGCCAGCACGTCGACTCTCGTCCGAGCACGCGGCGACCGGATCTCGTCGCGAGGGCGGTGGTCCCGGACTACGCACTCGGTCCGCACACCGCGTCGCTTGGACTCGCGTGGTCGCCAGACTCCGCGGCGTCGCTCCCCGCGCGACTGAGGCACGGGATGTTCGTCGGCCAGCACGGCTCGTGGAACCGCCGACCGAGGAGCGGCTATAAGGTGATATTCGTGCGATTTGCCGACGGCAGGCCGAGGGGATCGCCGGCGGACGTGCTCACCGGTTTCGTGCGCCCTGGCGGCGACGCGATGGGCCGGCCCGTTGGCGTGGCGATCGACGGACGCGGTGCGCTGCTCGTTGTCGACGACGTGGGGAACGCGGTGTGGCGGGTCAGAGCTCGGTGATTCGGGGGTCCGGATTTCCGGGGGTCCGCCCCGTGGCCGCGAGGCCATCCCGCGAGTATCGGCGGAGGGAATATTGCCCGCCTCGGCGCTGTCTTACGCAACGAGCTCCTCCGCCGGTCGCACTTCCGAGCACCACTTCCGAACATCCTCCCGTGAAACCGATTACTGGCCCCGACACGGGCTATGACTTCTATGGTTCGCGCGACGAACAGCTCGCCGACGCGTACCGGATCTCGCTGGCGCGCCCGCACGACCTGCCTCTGCTCCCGGCCATCGAGCTGGCCTCGGCGCGGCTGCTCGCGGGCCATGCGCCGTCCTTCGTCCTCGCCGAGACGACGACTCAGTTCGCCTTGCGGAAGGCGCGACGCGCTGGACGCCTCTGGGTCGCCCTCGCGGGCGATGCCCCCGTGGGGTTCGCGCACGTGGTGGTGCACGAGGATGCCGTGGCGCATCTCGAGGAGGTCGACGTCCATCCCGCGCACGGGCGGCGCGGACTCGGGCGGCGACTCGTGCAGACCGTATGCGCCTGGGCGACGTCGCACGGCTTTCATGCGGTGACGCTCACGACGTTCCGTGACCTGCCGTGGAACATGCCCTTCTATGCGCGGCTCGGCTTCGAGACGGTCGCGCCCGACACGGTCGGCATCGCGCTGCGCGAGGTGCTCGACGACGAGATGCGGCGCGGCCTCGATCCGGCGCGACGCGTCGTCATGCGGTACGTCGCATGAGCACGGATGCTCTGGAAGCCGCCGACGTGCACGTTCGCCCCGCGCAGCTCCACGACCAGCCGCGAATGCTGGAGCTGTGGGAACGCTCCGTGCGCGCGACGCATCACTTCCTCGAGGAGGAAGATGTCGAGCAGCTCCGTCCGCTCGTGGCGGAGGAGCTGGCGTCGGACGACATCGACTGGTGGGTGCTCGTGTCGGATGAGATGGTGTTCGGGTTCCTCGGCTTCGCGCACGATGCGATCGAAGCGCTGTTCATCGAGCCAGCGCATCACCGGCGGGGCGGCGGCCGCAGGCTCGTCGGGCACGCACAGTCGCTCGCCGAGGGTGCGCTGGCGGTCGACGTCAACGAGCAGAATGGTGCAGCAATGCGATTCTACGAGGCGCTCGGCTTCTCCGTGGTGGGCCGCTCGCCGACGGATGCGGGTGGTCGGCCCTTCCCCATCGTGCACATGAGTCGGGCGTTGCCCGCGGCACCGATCGGGCCAGCATGACGGCTCTCCCAGACGAGCCCGCCGACGAGATGACGTCTGCTCCAGTGCTGCGCATTGCCCGTCCGAGCCGCAGCCTCCATGCAGCGGCGGGCTTCTACACGCGCGCGCTCGGTCTGGAGGTGCTCGAGCGGTTCACCGATTACGCCGGGTTGGACGGTGTGATCATCGGTCGCGCCGGCTGGCCATACCATCTGGAGCTCACCCACCAGTCCGAGCACACCATCCTGCCGAGACCGACGGCTGAGGACCTGCTCGTGTTCTATTTTCCCGACCGCGCGACGTGGGAAAGCGCGATCCGGCAGATCCGCGACACGGGTGCTCGCCCGGTCCCGTCGAGCAATCCGTACTGGGATCAGCACGGCCTCACGTTCGAGGATCCCGACGGCTACCGCGTCGTGATCGCGAACCTCGGCTGGCCGTAGCGCGCAGCCGCGCCGTCTCGCGCGACGCGTTTCACAACGCGCGCCTCGCCGGTAGACTCCCGGCATGCGCGATACCACGCTTCCCGTTCTCATTGTTGGCGCGGGCCCGACGGGGCTGGCGCTCGCGGCGCAGCTCACGGCGTTCGGCGTTCCATTCCGCATCGTCGACCGCTCGCTCGACCGCGCGCACGAGTCACGCGCGGCGGCGGTGCAGGCGCGGACGCTCGAGATGCTTCAGCCGTACGGGCTGGCCGACACGCTCGTGGCGCGCGGTCGGTCGAGCGCGCATCTCCAGCTTCACTTCGAGGGTGGTCGCACCGCCGAGGTGACGTTGGGCCGCGACGTGGGCGAGGTGGATACTCGTTATCCGTTCATCCTCTTCGTCTCGCAGGCGGAGACGGAGGCCGTGCTCGGCGAGCACCTCGCAGCGCGCGGCGCGACGATCGAACGCGGCGTCGAGCTGCTGCGATTCGACGCGCGCGCCGAGCACGTCGACGTCGCGCTGCGCAAGCGCGCTGGCGGGGAAGAGCGGATCCGCGTGCAGTACCTCGTCGGGTGCGATGGCGCGCACAGCACGGTGCGCAAGGCGGCCGGCATCGAGTTCCAGGGTGACGCGTACGTTCAGGACTTCGTGCTCGGCGACGTGGAGCTCGATCCGGGCGATGGCGCGAGACCGCTCGCGTCGAACACGGTGCACTCGTTCCCCGGGCGCTACGGCGTGGCGATGATCTTCCCACTCGGCACGCCGGCGACGTGGCGCGTCATCGCGATGTCGACGCGTGCGGGTACGGCGCGCGTGAAGTCCCCGGCGGGGGCGGACCAGCCCATCATGCACGAGCTCTCGCTCGCCGAGCTGCAGTCGGCGCTCGACGACGCGGCGGCGGGCACGCTCCGCGCGCGCGATCCGGCGTGGCTGGCGCGATTTCACCTGCATCATCGCCAGGCGTCGCACTACCGCGCGGGGCGCGTGTTCCTCGCCGGCGACGCGGCGCACATCCACAGCCCGGTCGGGGGCCAGGGGATGAACACGGGGATGCAGGACGCGTGGAACCTCGGGTGGAAGCTGGCGCTCGTCGTCGCCGGAAAGGCGGATCCGACGCTGCTCGACACGTACGAGGCTGAACGGTGGCCGGTCGGGCGCGCTCTGCTGCGCTACACCGATCGCGTGTTCGCGCTGTTCACGCGGGCGATGTCGAGCGGCGCGGTGGTCGCATGGGCGCGACGGACCGTGATCCCGCGCGCGGTGCCGCCCGTGCTGCGCTCGACGCGGCTGCGGGCGATCGCGTTCCGCTTCGTGTCGGAGCTCGGTATCGCCTACCGGCAGAGCGCGGCCGCGGTCGAGGGAACGCCGAAGCTCGACGCGGGTCCGCGCGCCGGCGAGCGGCTCCCCGACGCCGAGGTGGTGCGGGGCGAGCACACGACCACGCTGCAGCGCGAGCTCGGCGGACCGTGCATGCAGCTGCTGCTCTGCGGCAGCGTCGCCGACTGGCGCGAGCGCACGGACATGCTCCGCCGGCTGCACGACCGCTACGGTGTGGCGTTGAAGATCTCGCGGCTCGAGCGATCGACGGCCGGCGACGACCTGCTCGATCCGACCGGCGCGGCGCTCGCGCGGCTCGGCGTGCGCGAGAACGGGCTCTACGTCGTGCGCCCCGACGGCTACATCGGTTACCGCTGCGCGGGCACCAATCTCCGCGGCGCGGAGCGCTGGCTCGCGCGCTGGCTGGTGGATGTGCGGCGCGCACGCACGGGGTGACGTCCACTCGACGGGTCGACGGGCGTCGGCGCTTTTCGTATGATTGCGCTCATGCGTCGTCTCCACCGACGGTCCGCATGTCTGCTCCTCGCGCTCGCTCCGCTGGCGACGGCGGCGCCGCGGCCGCGGCTGCGCTCACCGAGCATCCCGCCCGTGTTGCTGCTCCGCGTCGTCGATTCGGCGTCGCGTGCGCCCGTGCCGAATGCGGAGGTGTCCGCGGGCGACCGGCGCGGGCTCACCGATGCGCAGGGCGAGGTCCGCGTGCTGTATCCGGAAGACGGCGAGCTGCACGTGCGGGTGCGTCAGCTCGGCTTCCGGTACGTGGACAGGACCTTCCGGCGCGATGCGACGTCGGGCACCGAGGAGGACACGGCCGTCGTCGCGCTCGTGCGCGTGGGATTCGCGCTGCCGCAGATCGTGGTGCGTGCCGAGCAGCGCTGCCGCGAGCAGGGCGACCCGGCGCGTGTCGCACTGTCGCAGGCGTCGATGGAACTGCTGCGGTTCGGCGCCGAGCAGTTCGAGAACTTCCGTCGCACGTATCCGTTCGATCTCACGACGGAGCGGCGCACGTCGTCGACCATTCCCGGGAGGATCGCGCGCAAGGTGGAGCTGGACACCACGAGCTCGAACGTCTGGGGCGATCGGTACGCGCCCGGCAAGGTCGTGATCCCGGTTCGTCGCGACGAGTACTTCGTGCCCCTGCTCTTCGTCTCCGCCCTCGCCGACTCGGCATTCTGGGATCGTCATTGCTTCCTGGCGCGCGGCGTCGAGTCGCGCGACGGGCGGCGTCTGATCCGCCTCGACTTCTCGCCCACGCTCGACGTGGATGATCCCGAGTGGGAAGGCTCGGCGTGGCTCGACTCGGCGCGCAGCGTGCTCACGCGCGTCGATTTCCGCCTGACGAATCTCCGGCAGCTCATCGGTCCGCAGAAATTCGAGGGCTATACCGTCTTCTCCACACCGACGCCCTACATCGCGATGCCCGATTCGACCGTGGCGCGATGGACGGCCGGCACGGCGATCGGAACGTACGGGGACATCCGGCGGACGGGCGGGACGCAGACGCTGGTGATCCGGGACGTGGCGTATCGGCGACGTAGACCGCCAGAGAGACAGTGACGCAGTGACGCAATGGAACGGCCTCGGGAAGCAATTGCCTCCCGAGGCCGTTTCTGAGTCACTGCGTCTCCTCACTGAGTCACTGCGTTTCGTCACTGCGTTTCGTCACTGCGTTTCGTCACTGCCCCACTACTTCACCACGAACTCCGTACTCATCCCGTGATCCGAGTGCATCTTCTTGTCGGGTGCGGAGACGAAGCAGGTGATGGCGTAGGTGCCGGGCGTGAAGTCGTCGCTGAAGATGGCGGTGCGGCCCTTGGCCATCCCCGACAAGCCGGCGATCGGCATGGCCGGCGGCGGACCCTGCATCCCCGTCGTTGCCCACTTGTTGAAGTCGGCGACGTGCTTGCCCGGCGCGAGCTTGAGCATGATCACCTCGTGCTCCTGCGGACCCTCGTTCATGACGTGGATCGTGTGCTTGCCCGCGGTGATCGGCTTCGAGAGGGCGAAGGCGTAATCCTTGAGCACGAGGTGCACGTCCGGCGTGGGCGTCGGCGCGAACGACGCGCCGGCCTGCGTGACGCCACCGGGCGCGGTGACCGTGAGCGCAGCCATCATCCCCTTCGCTGCGTGCGGAGTGTCTCCACCCGGCGACGGGATGAAGCATGCGAGGACGTAGTTGCCGGGCGCGAGATCGAGCGTGGCCTCGATGGTGGATCCAGGCACCGCGGCGTTCGGTCCGCCGACGGGCACGAGCCACGCCGGTGGCGGCGCGTTCGGATCCTTCATCGCCGCCTGCAGGTCCTTCATCGTCTTGCCCTGCTCGAGCTTCAGGATCGTGATGTGGTGCAGCTCCTTGCCGTCGTTGACGAGGCGGAACGTCGTCTGCCCGCCGACGATCGACTTGGGCGCCGAGAACGCGTACTCGCTCGCGTGCACGGTGACGACAGGAACCTTGAACGCGGCCTCGGCGCGCGTGTCGCGAAGGCTCGACGTCGACACGAAGGCAGCGGCGCCGACGAACAATACGAGTGGAACGACTTTCAGCATGTGGGACCTCGAGGAGGGTACGAGGCCGATAACATGGCGACGCCTGGGGATGGGCGCGAGGGCCCCTTAGGTCGCTCTTGCGACGGAGCGGGCTTGACCATTCGGCGCGTCGGTACTCGGCGATTGTCTTCGTTCTGGTTCTGGTGCGTCGGCCCAG
>Ga0066652_100001694_pt1 | contig 11636 bp, 8 predicted proteins | sample GraSoiAngelo_101_FD_71413 | JGI IMG/M metagenome (GOLD analysis project Ga0066652, IMG submission 71413) | Grasslands soil microbial communities from the Angelo Coastal Reserve, California, USA - 14_0903_02_30cm | ecosystem: Environmental > Terrestrial > Soil > Grasslands | place: USA...
TACCACTATATTCGCATTGTTGGCGAAGGCATCTGTCTTTTGCTGCAGGTTGGCATCCACATCGGAATTCAACTCCCAGTTCTTGAATAGCTTTACATAAAACTCGGCCCGGCCTCCGTAACTCCAGTAGTTATTGTTAGCAGTTGGCCGCAAAGACGATTTGGACAGGTTTCTTTTGATCATAGGTCCGATATTCCAGCTATACTTATCGGTCACGGAGTAGCGCAAGCGGTAGGTCAGGCTGAAATACGCATAGGTATTGGTATTTCTATGGCCATTGATATAATTGCGGATACGACCGCCGTTAGCCTGTGGTTGGATCTCGGAAAGAAGTTTTTTATCACCCTGCCCTGAATTCCACACACCCCACCAGAACCAGTTATAGTTCCCGTTGACATTGACAGGCATGTATGTTGTCTTGCCAAACGAATCCACGAGGCTAAAATTGGTGATCGCATTCCGTTGAAAGGTGAACGAGAAATTGGTAAACATATAGCGTCCCTTGAGCACTTTGAAATCATTAAACGATGCGCTCATGCTATGATTGAACCCTACTCTCAGGTTGGGATTGCCTATGTAGATACTTAGAGGATCCGAATTGTTCCGTAATGGTTGTAATTGCGTCAGGCTGGGCTGAACCGTATTGCCGCGGTAGGAAAGAGAAAAACCGGTCTGGGGTTTCATTTTATATCCTATCTGCGCCTGCGGGGTGAAACCAGTGAACCGGTATTTCTTTTGCGCCTTCAGATCCAGGTCATTCAGGTGAAGTAAAATGGATGAAAGACCGGAACCCATAGCCATCCGCAATTTCGATCCCTGGTAGCGGGCCGTGATCGTACCGCTGTTGGATGTTGCATCCAAATCAAAATTGTTACTGTAGAGGTCGTTATGGTCAGTGTATTCCTTGTTGCGGTCTTTATCATCATAGCTGTTGCGGTAAGATGTGGATTTGTTCACATTCAGGCTGTATTCGGTCACCAGGTTCCATTTGCTGCTCAAAGGCTCATTAAACGTGATCTTGGTGCCAAAGGTTTTGGAGCTGCCACTATAAATTTTTAGCTGATCGATTAACTCGGTTGAATCCCTGAGACCGTTTTTGTAATAGTTGGTTATCGACGTCAGTTTTGCATCCTGGTTATCGTCAATAAGACCAAGCCTGAAGGTGGCGATCAGCTGCCGGTTCTTTTTGCGAAAAAGACGATTATAGGTAAGCACATTGTCCAATTGTCTTTTCGTCGAGGTGGCATCGTTTGTCCGGATGTTTGCGTTCAGGGAATCATCATTTCCGGTCAGTGCTACGCTGGCGCTTTCGGTGTGCGTGGTTTTGAGATTGTATTTTCCGCTTACCGTATACTTGATCGTGGAAAAAGAATCGATCTTCCACTCGTATTTGCCGCTGATAGTATGGCGTTGGGAAAGGCCACTGCTCTTTGATATTGAATTGGTGGAAAATGTTGTATCCTTCAACAGCGTCTGTGAAATGGTCCGGGTAGTATTCTCGGTTCCAAGCCGGTTATAGAGATAAGAAAGGTTGAACTTGTTTTTGTCTTCATTCCATTTGTCGCTGTACAGGGCGCCGGCTGTATAGGCATCGGGTATCCCGCGGAGGTTCCAATCATTAAACTCATTGTCGAAATCTCCATAGCTCATGTAGAAGCCAGTGATCTCATCATATTCGTAGTCGTTGTTTTCGAGTCCAAGTTTATCCCTGTCTTCCCATCCCAGGCTACCGGTATTTGTATTGCTCTTGGTGCCGTAAACAGACATCTTCTTTGTACTCCTGAATTTATTGTACATCACCTTCGCGTTCGCAATCTTGTCGAAATCTGTACCGCCCTCCAGCTTGCCGAAATAACCCTTCTTGGCGCTTTCCTTCAATTTTATATTGATCGTTTTATTGCCTTCGCCGGCGTTGCCGATCCCCTTTAACTGGTCCTGTTCGGTTTTTGTATCAAACACCTGCACCTTGTCTACGGCTTTGGCCCCGATGTTTTGCGTGGCAATCGTTGGGTCGGCCCCAAAAAACTCTTCCCCGTCTACCAGTACCTTGTCCACTGTTTTTCCCTGAGCCGTTATCTCTCCCTTGCTGTTGACCTGCATGCCGGGCAATTGTTTGAGTAGATCTTCAACAGTCGCTCCTTCCTTTACCTTAAAACTATCGGCTGCAAATTCCGTGGTATCGCCTTTAATATTGATGGCCCGGTTGTTCCTGATAACCACCTCCTGTAAAAGCAAACTTTTAGGTGTCAGTGGGACGATGCCAAGATCGAGGGGAGAGGCAGGCAGTTTAATCTTGTCCGCATAGTCCGCAAACTTGGGATAAGTGATCATTAATATATACTCGCCTTCTAAAAGATCAGGGATTTCGAAACTGCCCTGGCTATTGGTGCGGGTAAATTTTACTAAAACAGAATCTGAACTTCGGAGAAGCGATACGACCGCATGAGACAGGTTTTTCTTTTCGGCGGTATCGCGGATAATGCCTTTCAATGAACCCATCTGTCCGGAAGCACCAAGGGAAATGCCGGCCAGTAGAAGGAAATACAACAATTTTCTCATAGCGGTGAATGGTTACGATTAGGGGCTGAAATGTAAACCTTGTGCCCCATTAAAATGGCTACATTTTTAAGACCGGTACAAAAATCCTTCTTTGCGGCAATAAACCATGTCAATTTCTTCATCCCTGCTGTTAATTTTTCAATAAAAAGCTGTAAGTTGGATAAGATACCGGGACATGGAAATTCCATAATCCCGCATATCAAAAAAGATATTTGAGATTTTAAAACTGGCTAAAACCGAAAAAGATCAAGACGATATTCATTTCAATTAAAACCTAATTAATGCCCGAAACGGTTCCAAAATACGAGGAGAAGAATTTTGTTGATACCAGTAACCGCGTCTGGAACTATTCATTGCTGACTGACGAGGATGTAAAAAACTACCAACAGGGCACACATTATACTTTATACAAAAAATTTGGATCCCACTCCCTGCAGGTAAATGGAAAATGGGGCATGTATTTCTGTGTATGGGCGCCAAACGGCACTTCGGTATCGGTAATTGGCAATTTTAACGATTGGAACAAGGGCGAATATAAATTGTATCCAAGATGGGATAACAGTGGTATTTGGGAAGGATTCATTCCCGGGTTTAAACTGGGTGAAGCTTACAAATACCACATCGTCGGTTATCACGGCAGGGAAACGGACAAAGGAGATCCGTTTGCGCATTTTTGGGAGCGAAGACCACAAACCGCAACCATCACCTGGGACCTGTATTATGAATGGAAGGACCAGGAATGGATGAAGGACCGCAAGAAACACAATTCGCTCGATGCTCCCTGGAGCATATATGAAGTGCATCTTACCAGTTGGATGCGTCCGGATAAACATGATGAAGAAAGCTATAACAGCTATGACCAGATAAGAGCGCGCCTGGTACCCTACGTCAAAGAAATGGGATTTACGCATGTCGAGTTCATGCCTGTTATGGAACACCCATTTGACGGCAGCTGGGGTTACCAGTGCACAGGTTTCTTTGCGCCTACTTCGCGTTTCGGTGACCCGCAGGGATTGATGAGGTTGATTGAAGCATTCCACAAAGAAAACATAGGTGTGATCCTTGATTGGGTGCCCTCGCATTTTCCTTATGATGCCCATGGTTTGTTCATGTTCGATGGTACTCATACTTACGAATACGCGGATATGCGTAAAGGGTTCCATCCGGACTGGAACAGTTATATTTTTAATTATAAAAGGGGAGAAGTAAAATCGTTCCTGATCAGCAGCGCAAGATTTTGGTTCGATGTTTTTCATATAGATGGCATTCGCGTAGACGCAGTAAGCTCGATGCTTAAGCTTAATTATTCAAGGGATGAAGGTGAATGGGAGCCCAACGAGCATGGTGGCGATGGCAACCTTGAAGCGATCGCTTTCATCAGGGACCTGAATGAAACTATCTACCGCGATTTCCCGGATGTACAAACAATTGCTGAAGAAGCTACAGACTGGCCAGGCGTTTCCAGGCCCACGGTTGGCGATGGTCTCGGGTTTGGCATGAAATGGATGATGGGCTGGATGCATGATACGCTGGATTATTTCGAACTGGATCCCGTTGAAAGAAAATTTCAGCAGGATAAATTTACGTTTAGCATCATGTATTATTATGATGAAAACTTTATGCTCCCTTTGAGTCATGACGAAGTTGTACATGGCAAAAGCCCGATGCTCTTCAAAATGCCAGGGGATGAATGGCAGAAAGCAGCCAACCTTCGCCTCCTCTATACTTATATGTGGACACATCCTGGCGGAAAATTGCTCTTCATGGGTAATGAATTCGGCCAGACGCATGAATGGAATTACAAATCAGAACTGGCCTGGGAACTGTTACGGCACGATAAACATCTCAAGCTGAAAAATTGCGTAGCAGACCTTAACAAGTTGCTGACTGAACAGCCGGCTTTGTATGAAAACCAGTTTAACATATACGGATTTGAATGGGTGGATGTAAATCATCGCGAAGAATCGGTAGTTGCATTTCGCAGGAAAGGAAAGGAAAAACAGGATGACCTTCTGGTTATTCTTAATATGACACCTGTAGTGCGGAATGACTGGCAGCTTTATGTAAGGGGAAAAACTTACGAAAAAGAGATTTTCAACAGTGACAAAACAATATATTGGGGAACTGGCGACGTTTATAATCCGGACATCCGGTCGGAGCTGGTTGATAGCGAGCAGGAAATCTACCGCATCGTGTTAAATTTGCCGCCGCTGGCTGGGTTAGTCCTGAAATAATTTGTATTTTAGACGGTATTGTATCTGATATCCTTGATTTAAAACGTTGAAAACTAAGCCCAATGTCTATCCTGTTTAAAACTCATCCAAAGAAAAACCCTATGATGCGTGCCCTTGTGGCTGGTTCCTTTCTTTTATCCGCTTTCGCATCTTATTCCCAGCAAGACAGTGCCAACTATTATCTCCAAAAAGGTTTGTTGGAAAAACAGAATGGCCGTCGTCTTGAATCATTAAAGCAATTTGAAAAATCCCTGAAATATGATGGCTCCTCCAGAACTCTCCTGAATGAATTAGCCTCAGCTTACATGGATCTTCGTAAATATGACCAGGCGATAACTACTTATAAAAAACTGGTCGAGATGGGTGATGCATCAACCGCTGTTTACAAGCAACTGCTCCAGCTTTCCTTTAATTATAAAAACTATGACGACGTTCTTCTGTATGCACAGAAATTAAAACAGGCTGATCCTTCCGAGAAGGTGAGCTATTATATTGGTAAAATGCATTACGAAAAAGATAATTATGGTGAGGCCATTGAATCGTTGGATGCTGCGGCCAAAGAGGATCCAGGCAACGCAGAAGTTCCGTATATGGTCGCCCATTGCTATGCCGATATGCAGAACTATAAGCAGGCGATCCCTTATTTTCAAAAGGCGATTCAGCTGGATGCTACTAAACCCTACTGGATCTATGAAATGGGATTGATCTATTACGCAATGAATGACAATAAGAATTCATTAAAATATATCAAGGAAGCCGGTGACAAGGGGCTGAATAAGGACAATGACTACATGGAAAACCTTGGCATTGCTTATATCAATGCTGGCGAACTTGACAACGGTGTAGCGATCCTAAAAGATATATTGAAAAGAAAACCCAGCGATATCAATATCCTGAACATGGTAGCCGAAGGTTACTATGATAAAGCCAAATACGACGACGCCATTTATTACTGGGACAAGATCCTGAACTACGATAAACAAAATGCTTCCGCCCTTTATATGATCGGCCTGAGCTTCCAGAAAAAAGGGGAGAAGGAGAAGGGCCAGTTGCTCTGCGATAAAGCTATTCAAATGGATCCCAGCCTGAGCAGTTTGAAGACAGAGAAGAAGTTGCCGGGAATGTAAAGACGCCGTCATTGCGGGCGAAGCAAAGTAATTCAATTGACAGGCAAAAAAGCATGCCGATCTAGTATAACCCACGATGACCATCAAACGTAAAAAACTGCTTAAGCGAACCGGCTGGACTCTTCTTGTATTTTTTATATTGATGAACATCGTCGCTTACTTTCATGCCTATAAATTCACCCATTTTTCTCATACTACCGGAGCGAAAACGAAATCAGGCAGTCTATCGTTTGGAGGAAAAATGAAAGCGCTTTTTTTTGGGATCAGTAACCCAAGACCGGAAAACAAAACACAACCCAAACGACCTTTCGAAACTGTCGTTCTTCAAAGCAACAAAAAAATCGAATGTTGGTATATAGCTACGGATAGCGCTAAAGGCACTGTGATATTGTTTCATGGCTATGGAGGCGAAAAATCGTCTATGCTTCGCCAGGCAGATGAATTCCTGGCTCTTGGTTACAATACGCTGCTGGTGGACTTTATGGGTTCGGGCGGTTCCGAAGGCAACCAGACCACAATTGGCTTCAAAGAAGCACAGGAAGTAAAATCCTGTTTCGATTATATCCAGTCAAAAGGCGAAAAGTCTATTTACCTGTTTGGTACTTCCCTGGGAGCCTCGGCTATTTTGAAATCTCTTAACGATTACTCGCTAATGCCTTCGGGTATTATGATTGAATGTCCTTTTGGCTCGCTGTACAAAACGACCTGTGCGAGGTTCCGGTCAATGGGAGTTCCTTCATTCCCGATGGCCTGCCTTTTGGATTTTTGGGGCGGATTGCAGAACGGGTTCTGGGCTTTTGGTTACAAGCCGGAGGAATATGCAAAGAAAGTAAACTGCCGGGCGCTGTTGCTGTATGGAGAGAAAGATGAGAAGGTGAGCCGTAGTGAAATCGATATTATTTATTCGAACCTGCAGGGAAAAAAATACCTGAAGACCTTTCCACTTGCTGGACACGAAGACTATCTCGTGAAGTATAAAGAAGAATGGATAAATGAAATTAAGACGTTTCTCAGCAGTCAATAACCGGACGGACTATCGTCATTTAAACACAGGAACTTGTTTATCGAAACAATCATTGGTTGTTTTTTTCGCATGAGTTCGCGTCTTTTTCTCATGGTGCTGATTTCACCGCAAAGGATATTTGTATAGAAGTTTACTTCTTAGTTAGATAATCTGATTTTGATAATCCGAACCTGACGAATTAATTTGCTAAAACAGCTAGCGGCTTACGTATTTAGGATTTAATAATCTTATTGCAGCTGCGATGATGTCCTGTTGCAGGGTAACTGCGATAGGGCAGGGTGGTGGAGGCGGGGACGGGGCGGGCCCCGAGAGGGGTGATGCCGACGACAAGATCAAAGTTTAAATAGCACACTCAATACTTCCGATATTGGATAAAGCAATCCAACAAAACCCAGGACGACCAACCAACGCCCGTTCTTTTCCAAAAATTCCGACCTTTTTTTGAGTTTTACTTTCCCAGAAAAAATCAACAGGCAATATAATATTAACACGAAACTAATACCTGCTTCGACCAGCTTTGCATTATCCGCGCTCATGACGTTTATTTAATAAATAAATTTAACGGCTCTACATTCTTTCAGGCACTTTAATTCCTAACAAATTCATCGAAGATGCTATAATATTCGACGTAAGTTCTGAAAGCTGGAGGCGCAACTGTTTCTTTTCTTCCGATTCAGCATTCATCACGGAATGTTCAGTATAGAAAGTGTTGAAGGTTTTGGCAGTATTAAATGCGTAAATAGCCAGTACAGAAGGATTATGTTCCTCCAGCGACTGGTCTAATACTGTTCCATATTGTTCAAGCAAAACAAGAAGCTCCTTTTCCTTTGGCAACAATTGACTGTGGACGGTTGATGGATGAGTGGCCGACGGCTTTTCTTTTCTCAATATCGATTTAATCCTTGCATGAGTATATTGCACAAACGGGCCGGTGAACCCATGAAAATCGATACTTTCTTCCGGGTTAAAAACCATTCTCTTTTTAGGATCCACCCGCAACAGGAAAAATTTCAATGCACCTATTGCGATAGTCTCATATAGCTCATTCAACTCACCAGGGTTAAAATCCTTGACCTTTCCCAATTCCTCGGTCTTCAATTTTGCGACGTTCTTTAGTTCCTCGATTATATCATCGGCATCCACCACCGTGCCTTCCCTTGTTTTCATTCTGCCGGTCGGTAATTCAACCAATCCATAGCTCAAATGATAAATACCTTCAGCATAGGGCTTCTTCAACCTTTGGAGGATCAGCTTCAGCACTTTCATATGATAATTCTGTTCATCCGCAATGATGTAAAAGCTTTGGTCATAATGAAATTGTTCATACTTCTTATCGGCCAAACCAAGATCCTGGGTAATATAGATCGATGTCCCATCTTTACGCAATACCAGTTTCTCATCCAACCCATCCGCGGTAAGGTCGATCCAGGTGCTTCCATCATCTTTTTTGAAAAAGACGTTTTTGGCCAGACCATCTTCCACAATTTCCTTTCCCATCAGATAAGTCTCACTCTCAAAATAATTTTTGTCGAAATCGCTGCCGATCTTTTTATATGTTTCATTAAAACCTTCGTATACCCACGAATTCATTTTTTGCCACAATGCCCGTACGCCGGGGTCGCCGTTTTCCCAATCCACCAACATTTTCTGCGCCGCCAGCATGATAGGAGTATTTTTCTCTGCCTCTTCCTTGCTCATTCCATCAGCGACCAGGACTTCCACCTGTTTTTTATGTTCTACTCCAAAAAGTACATAATAATCTCCTACAAAATGATCGCCCTTGGTACCGGTGGAATCGGGCGTAGCCCCGTTTCCAAACTGCAGCCAGGTCACCATGGACTTGCAGATGTGGATGCCGCGGTCGTTATAGATGCATGTCTTAATAACTTTGTGCCCGGTAGTTTTCAATATTTCCGCGACGCTCCACCCTAGGAAATTATTTCGGAGATGGCCAAGATGCAGCGGTTTGTTAGTATTGGGGGAAGAATATTCGACAATGATCGTTTTGTCATTCGCCGGGCGGAGACCTATCCGTTTATCCGCATAATTGGTTTGTAAAAAATATAGCCAGTAAGCATCACCGATGCCAAGATTCAAAAACCCTTTGATCACATTGAATGAAGAGAATAATGCCGGTTCAGTCTTCAGCAGGGCTTCGCCGATCTCTTTGCCCAGCTGCTCCGGTGATTTTTTGAATTGTTTGACAAATGAAAAAAGTACAAGGGTATAGTCACCTTCAAACTCCGGCTTGGTGATATTAATGGTAAGATCATCTTCCCTAAAATCCTGGCTGTATAACTCCTTCAAAACTTTTACAACTAATGGCTTTAACCGGCTTACAATGCTCATCCTTCGCTATTTTGGTTGCGAAATTACGGAACCCCATCCATCGGCCAGCTATTAACCCATTCGAGGTAATGTAAATTTCAAACGGCCACGTGGATTTAAATATATTTGCGCCGCTATGCGAAGGCACATTCATAACGCCAGGGACCTGATTCTACCGATCATCGATTTTTTTTACCCGCCGTTCCGCCGAGTCATGAACCTGCAGACATTCCGTTATGCCGCCTCAGGCGGGGCCAATACTTTGCTGGGATTTGTTATTTATTTTATCAGTTACGAATATGTCCTTCACAAAAAGGATCTGGATTTTTCGTTTTATGCTTTTAAAGCGCACAGTGCGGCGTTATTTATATCCTTCTGCGTAACCTTTCCTATTGGCTTCTTTATGGCAAAATATGTTGTGTTCAGTGATTCGACCATGAAAGGGCGGGTGCAACTGTTCCGCTACTTCATGATATGCATGTTCAACCTGGCGCTGAATTTTATCCTGCTAAAGATACTGGTTGAGAAAGCACATATTTATCCAGTCCTGGCGCAAGTCCTCACGACTACTATTGTTATCCTGTTCAGCTATCTTGCCCAGCGCCATTTCTCATTTAAGGCCGGGGCGGAGGAGGAAGAATCTACAGGCTGAAGTCCACTGATTCTACATCAACAGAAAGACGTCCGCTGCAATTGCTGCGAATGACGAGGTACTGACTCAAGGGGAAAATATTGATCAGCCTGATATCGTCGATATTACCGTAGCTGCGAACACCCTTTATCCACTCTTTGTTCAGTTGCTGGTTGATACCCGCCCTGGCAGTATCAATGTAAGAGGTGAGATCATATCGCGTGTATTGGCTTATCTCAGTAAGTATTCGTTTGCTGAATAGCCATTCAGCTGTTTTTAACAGCGCATTTTTTGATTTTATATCAAAATCAATATCTTTTACTTCCAGGATGCGGGTATCCTTGTTATATACCGGTTTGCCCGTAAGATAAAATGTGCCTTCATTGCTCCCGGCAAAATTCACCTTGATGATCAGCTTCTCATTGCCTTCCCCTATCAGCTTGCAATCGCGGAAAATAAATTTCTTTTTTACCGGGCCTTTATTGATGTCAAATTCCTGGTTCGCCAGTTTCTGGTTGAGGATATTGCTCAGCGAATCATAATTCAGAACAGCATCCAGGAAAATGGAAAAGCCCTGCCGCTGGCTGAACTCGCGAATTGTTGGGATTACCGTGATCACGTCGTTGGGTTTCTCAAAAGTGATAACGGGTTTGGCCGATAAACCGAGATAGACATATAATGAATCATTTCTTGCAAACAAATTATTGATCCGGATGCGCTGGGGGTTAATCTGCAGCCAACCCATTCCATAGATATTGAAGGCCCTGCAAAGCTGCGACCATAGCTGTTGGAATTTAGGTTGAAGATCAACCAGTCCATAGTTTTTATCCATTTCCGCTTTGGATGCATCCAGTTCCGCCTTTAATCCATTCATCACCTGCTTCGTGATGTCCTGTCCCCAGAAACATACCTCGCATTTATCCAGTGCTTGCGGTTCATTTCGACGGATGGTCAGCCTTACCTTGTAATCGGGAAGGATTGCCAGTGAATTGGTGAAGGAAACATTTACTTTTCGCTCTCCCTCATCAAAACCACAGCGGCAGGGTGGAGTCCAGGGAGAAACGGCAGCGCCCATCACGCATACTCGCGAAGACCCGATGATCTTATAATAACCGGTGAACCCAAGGTTCATCGTTGTACCGCTGGCTTTCATCTGTAAGGGGCCACGACGGAAAATATATTTATATCGCATGTCACAACCTTCCTGTACCCATCCATCGGGATAACCCACAGAGGTAAAAAGAGTGTCTACATTTTTTTCGGCCATGGCGTACACCGGCTTCAGGTTTATTTGCACAGGAATGTTGATCTCTGAAACGGGAAGAGAGTCCAGGTTAAAGTTTGTCTGTCCCAGCGATGGTCGTTCCGCTGCAATCTTATGCGAGCAGGAAGAAAACAGGATGATACCGATTGCTAAAAAAAATATCCCTTTCCCTTTCATGTTGCTGGAAACGTACGTCATGCTTTAAAAGTATGGTATACATCTTAAAAATCGCAAAAGAAATGGTAAAGAAATTACGAAGCTATTTCCACAGGGAAATTATGATGGCACAGGCAGTAAATCCCACAACAGGATAACCGAAATCAATTGCCATCAACTTAAAGGAACGGCTTTCCCAGGTGTATGCGATCATGATCGCTGAGGCCGCGAATCCTACGCCACAAAGTAATCCCAGCTTTAAGCCGGCCATCCATCCCGACATCCCAGTAAGATAAATCAGCACAGCAATAGA
>Ga0066652_100001695_pt1 | contig 11635 bp, 7 predicted proteins | sample GraSoiAngelo_101_FD_71413 | JGI IMG/M metagenome (GOLD analysis project Ga0066652, IMG submission 71413) | Grasslands soil microbial communities from the Angelo Coastal Reserve, California, USA - 14_0903_02_30cm | ecosystem: Environmental > Terrestrial > Soil > Grasslands | place: USA...
CGCACGTGCGATCCCTGCTGGTTCCACAGCGTCAGCTGGCTCGACAGCTGCGGGTTCTGGTCGATCTGCGCCTCGATCTGCAGCGGACCGGCCACCAGCCTGGTTTTCGGGAAATCGAACACGATGACGTGGCCGTAATGCGCATCGTCGCTGCGGCCGGCGATCCATCCGATCAGGTTGTTGCGGTTTGCCGGCGTGAAGGGCAGGATCTCGACAAACTCGATGTCCTTTTCGCCCGGCAGCCTCATCAGGACGAAGTTCGGCTCGATTGGCTGCGTCGACTGCTCGCGCCGCTCGTTCAGCCGCACTTCGCTGGCCACGGTCCACAGATCCTCGCGGTTGTAGAAGACCTCGGGGACCGTCATGTGGTAGAGCCCGTAGACCGTCGCCTGGAGCTGGAGCATCAGCTCGGGATAGCGGATGTGCCGGCGCAGGTCCGGCGCCATCGCCGCGGCATCTTTGAACAGCGTAGGAAACACGGCGCGATACGCGGCGATCACCGGATCCTCGGGATCGACGACGTAGAACGTCGTCGATCCGTCGTAGGCGTCGACGACCGCCTTCACGCTGTTGCGCAGGTAGTTGATCGAATCGCGGCCGAGCCGATAGTGGCGCGCATACGGAAAGCTGTCGGAGGTGGTGAACGCATCGAGCATCCACGACAGCCGCCCATCGCCGCCGACGATGATGTAGGGATCGGGATCGAAGGTGAGAAACGGCGCCAGCGCGGCGACCCGCTCCCGCACGTTGCGGCGCATCAGCAGCCGGCTCTCCGCGGTCACGTCGTCGCTGAAGGGGAGCTTGCTCAGATCGCCGCGGTCCATCGCGATCAGCAGGCGGCGGAAGAAACCGCCAATGACGATGCCTCCGCGGCCTTCGTACGAGGTGACGCTGTTGGTTTCGCCCTGCGGATAGTTGAACTCCTTCTGGTGGGTGCGGACGTAGACGTCGGCGTCGGTCAGCTCGCCGAAGTAGATCTCGGGGCGGGTCACCTTGATCTCCGGACTTGAGCTCCGGACCGGCATGTCGCTCAGCACCAGCGCCGGCAGCCCCTCCGGCGTGAAGCCGTTCACGGCGTTCATGGTGACGCCGTACCCGTGGGTGTAGACCAGCTTTTCATTGATCCAGTTGCGGCTGCTCTCCGGCAGCTTCTCGATGCTCAGCTCGCGCGTCGCCAGCATCATCTGGCGCACCGCTCCGCCGACCATGTAGCGATCGATGTCGATGTCGGGAAAATCGTAGTAGGTACGGATTTCCTGAATCTGCCGCAGCGTGTCCTGGAGCGCGCGCCAGTCCCAGAGCCGGATGTTCTGAATCGTCGCCTGGTTGTTCGCCAGGTCGACCGCCTCGACGCCCGTCTCCGCAGGAAACGGCCGGCTCTCGATGCGGTGGAGGGCGAAGGCGCGCCGGGTCATCTCGATGTTGTGAGCGATGAACGGGCGTTCGCGCACCAGCTCGTTGGGCCTGACGATGAAGCTGCCGACGTACCATGAGATCACGGCGACGCCGAGCACACAGATCGCGGCCGGCACGAGGGCCGCGATCAACCAGCGGAGCCGCGGCGCCGCGACCGCGTTGACGAGCGCCATTCCTGCCCCGGCGGCGAGCGCCACAGCGATCACCAGCGAGCCGGGAAGCAAGACGTGCGCGTCGGTGTAGCCGACGCCGGTGAACAGCACGCGCTCGGTGAACAGGCGGTCGAAGCGGCCGAGATAGACGCGCGCCGCGAACGAGAGCAACAGCACGGCGAAGCCGATCGACAGCCCGCGCCACGCGCCGGTGCCGGGCGCGGCGCGGCCGCGGCTGAGGATTCGCGTGCCGCCAGTGATCAGAATGAAGAAGATCGCGATCGCGCACGAGACTACCGCCAGCGTCGTCAGCCAGTCGAGCAGCAGGTGGAGTCCCGGCAGCGTGAACAGATAGAAGGGCAGGTCGCGGCCGAAGATCGGATCAATCAGCGGCGCGCCGGCGGCTCGTGCGGCGCTGCTCCCGTACCAGTACAGCGCGAACGTCGTCCAGTCCGCGGCCATCCCGGCGCCGGTGGCGAGGGCGGCGAGGGCGGCGGCACCGAGCGCAATCAGCCGCAGTACCGGCTCGACCGGCAGCTGCAGCGGCTGCCCGTTGATGATGATGGCGCCGCCGGTGATGTCGTTGAGCCGATCCGGTTTGAAGGCGAGAAACGATCCGTAGAGAGCGGCGAACGTCAGGCCGGCAAAGAGCGCGAATATCGCCGCTTGCAGGTTGAGCGTTTTCCAGAAGACCTCGGCGAAGCCGAGCGAGGCGAACCAGAGTGCGTCGACGTAATAGGACAGCGCCGTTCCGCCGGCGAGCAGCAGGACGCCGAGCGCCGCCAGCAGGAACAGCCGGCCGCGCCGGCGCGGCCGCCGCGGCGGCGGCCAATCGACAATGGAAGGACTGCTGGGGATATTCATGTGACGACCCACAGCTCCATCAGGATTGAACCTCTGCGTCCTCCGTGGTGGTTCCTTTTATACCTGCGACGTCGCGGCCGGCAAGCCCCTCGGGATCATCGGCAGCGCGCGCAGGCGCATGCCGATCGCGCTGAAGATCGCGTTCCCGATGGCCGGCGCGACGCCGACAATCGGCGTCTCGCCTGCGCCCGAGGACGGCAGCTCGCGCCGGTCGACGAGCACGACGTCGATCGGCGGCACATCGGCGAAGCGCGGCACGCGGTAGGCCGCGAAACGGCCGTTCACCAGCCGCCCGTCCGCGAAGTCGATCGCTTCGAACAGCGCGCCGCCGAGGCCCTGAGCGGCCGCACCAGACACCTGGCTCTCGAGTCCGTTCGGATTGACGATCGCCCCGCATTCGAAGGCGACGACCAGCCGGCGGAGACGCACGTCCGCGCCGTCCACGTCCACGGCAGCGCAGGCAGCCGTGTAGCCGCCCTTCTCGACGCCGCAGGCGATCCCTTCTCCGCGGCCGCCCTTCCACCCGAACTTCTCCGCTGCCGCATGCAGGACGTCGATCAGCCGCTCGTCCTTGAGGTTTTTGACTCGGAATGCCAGCGGATCGATGCCGGCCGCCCGCGCGAGATCGTCCATGTGCGACTCGCGGGCGAAGTGATTGGCGGTCGCGGCGAGGCCGCGGTAGGAGCCCTGACGGAGCGGCGACTGCGACGGATGGAAGACTACGTCCTGGCTGGCGACGGCATACGGCGTGGCGAGACCGGCGCCGCCCGAGTTGTAGTTGTGGAACTCCCACGCGGTGAGCAGACCGTCGCGGCCGGCGCCGGCGCGGATGTCGATCACGCCGGCCGGGCGGAAGTATGCCCAGGCGAATTCTTCCGCGCGGGTCCACACCAGTTTCACCGGCTTGCGCGCGGCGCGCGCCAGGCGCGCGGCCTCGATGGCCGCGTCGCCGGTGTGCTTGCCGCCGTAGGCGGATCCGGTGTCGGGGACGATCACGCGCACGCGCTCGATCGGCATGTGCAACGCATCGGCGAGCTCCTGCTGCACGCCGAAGGGACGCTGTGTGCCGGTCCAGACCGTCAGCCGATCGCCGTCCCACTCCGCGACGGCCGCCCTTGGCTCGAGCGGCGCGTGGGCGATATAGGCGATTCGGTATTGCGCCTCGACCTTCACCGCGGAGCGGGCCAGCGCCTCGTCGATCGATCCTGAGGCGGCCGGGGCCTGCCCCCGCGCCGGCGATTCGAGCTTCGTCTTGAGATCCGTAAAGAGCGTTTGCGCCGAGGCGCCGGGCCCCGGCGTCCACTCCGCCCTGATTGCGGCCGCCGCGGCTGCGGCTGCCGCTGGCGTCGGCGCCGCGACGCCAAGAAAACTGCCATCTCGTACTACAGTCGTGCCCGGCATCGCCGCGGCCGCGCTGGTGTTCACGCCGGCGAGCGTGGCGCCATACGCCGGCGGCCGCACGATCCGGGCGTGGAGCATGCCGTCCCGTCTGATATCCGACGTGTAGCGGTGGTGGCCGGTCACCATGTCGCGCGCGTCAACCTTCGGAAGCGCGCGCCCGGCGACCGTCCACTGCGCGGCCGGCTTCGGCGGCGCCGCGTCGCTCACGGCGGCGACAAGCGGCGAACCTTTGACGAGATCGCCGAAGCCAAGCGACTCGGACGAGCCGCTGCGGCGCACGCGGCCGTCGGCGACGGTGACAGCGGTGCGCGGCACACTCCATCGCGCCGCGGCACGATCGACGAGCACGTTCCGCGCCGCCGCCCCCACCTTCCGCAGCTGCAGGTTCATCGTCGGCGTCGTCCGGCTGCCGAAGGTGCCGACGTCGAAGGGCGTCCGCGCCGTGTCGGCCATGACCAGCGCGATCGATCCGGCCGGCGCGCCGATCTCCTCGGCGACAGCCTGCGTGAGCGACGTGCGGATGTTCTGCCCGACTTCGGTTTTGCCGGTGAACACCGTGACCGCGCCGTCTTCGCCGATATGCAGCCAGGCGCCGACATCGGACGGCATCGGGGTATCGAAACCGCGTCCGCCGCGCTGTCCCGATTCCTGGGCCGCGCTTTTCGCCGCGACCAGGAGCACGAGCAGGCCGGTGCCGAACGTCTTCACGAAGCCGCGGCGGTCCACGTCGAAGTGATAGCGCGAGGATTCGAACAACTCGTAGCGCTCGACGTCGACGTAATCAGCGTCGCGCACGTGCCACCTCGCTTTCACCGCGGCTGCCGTGTGCGGAGAGCCGCTGGCCGGCCGTCCTGATCGCCGCAACGATGCGCGGATAGACACAGCAGCGGCACATGTTGTGGTTCCTGTCCATCGCGGCCACGATTTGCGCCTCGGATGGATGCGGCGTCGCCGCGAGCAGCGCCACCGCCGACATGATCATGCCCGGTGTGCAGAAGCCGCACTGCAGCGCTTCGTGTTCGAGAAAGGCTTCCTGGACCGGATGCAGCCGCTCGCCGCGCGCGAGTCCTTCGATGGTGGTAATCGCGCGGCCCTGGTATTGAGCGGCCTTTGCCTGACAGGACTTGATCGCCTGCCCGTCGGCGAGCACTGTGCAGGCGCCGCACTGACCTTCGCCGCAGCCGTACTTCGTGCCGGTGAGGTCCAGCACATCGCGAAGCACGGTCAACAGCGTGTCGTCGGACGCGACGTCAACCTGATGAACTGTCCCGTTGACCTGTACGCGGACTTGCATCCACTCATTGTACTGACGCTTGGGGTTCTCGGGTTCCCGAGAACCTCACCTTTAAGTAACCAGCACGATCTTCCCCCTCGCTCCCGGTTCCATCACCGCCTCGTGCGCGCGCGCGGCTTCAGCCAGCGGCATCTCGCGGCCGACCACGGGATTGAGCGTGCGGCTCCGCAGTCCGGCCACGATCGCGGCGTGGATCTCCGCCAGGTCGTCATCGGTCGCGTTGAACAACATCAGGCCGCGGATGTCGGCGTCCCGTCCCATCGCGTCGCGCGGCGTGATCTCAACCGCGCCGCGGCTGCCGACGACGACGACGCGGCCGCGCTTCGCCAGGAGGCGGAGATCGCGATCGAGGTTCAGATGCGCCGCCATTTCGACGATGAGGTCGGCGCCTCGGCCGCCTGTAGCGTGTATCACGGCGTCGGTGTAGCCCTCGCTGCGATGGTTGACCACGGCGTCGGCCCCGTGCTCGCGAGCGAGGGCAAGGCCTTCGCCGGTCCCTCCGCTGGCGATGACTTTCATCCCATGCCCATGCGCGAACTGCACCACGGCGATGCCGACGCCGCCGGTCGCGCCGTGCACGAACACCGTCTCGGACGGCCGTGCGCCGCCGCGCTGAAACAGTGCACGATAGGCGGTGGCGTAGGGAACGCCGAGCCCGGCGCCTTGTCCGAACGAGATGCCGTCAGGCAGTGGATGAAGGTGCGCCGGAGGTGCGACGGCAAGCTCGGCGTACGTGCCCGCGCCGGCAGGCTTGCCGCCATCGCCGCCGAAGTACACGCGATCGCCGGCGGTGTAGCGGGTCACGCCGCGGCCGGCCGCGACGACTTCGCCGGCCCCGTCGAGCCCAGGGACGTACGGCGGCACGGCCTTGCGCGCGTGTGCGCCGGAGCGAATGTAGGCGTCGACCGGGTTCACGCCTGCCGCGCGCACCCGGACCAGCACCTCGCCATCGCGCGGCTCTGGATCCGGCGCCTGCTCCAGCTTCAAGACGTCAGCTCCACCATGTTGTCTGACGAGAATCGCCCGCATTTTCCTCGCCCTTCCCGCCTTGCCTGTCCGGGCCCGATGCTACCATGAGAGATTCATGTCCCTGTTGAAACTCCATCGCACGGTCGGCGTGAATGTCGGCCATGTCCAAGTCGGCGGCGGCGCGCCCATTGTCGTACAGTCGATGACGCTGACCGATACCGCGGATGCGCGCGCCACCGCCGATCAGTGCATCGATCTCGCGGCCGCCGGCTCCGAGCTGGTGCGGGTGACGGTCAACCGGGCTGAGGCTGCGGCAGCCGTTCCCGAAATCAAGGAGCGGATGCTCGATGCCGGCTGCACCGCGCCCTTGATCGGAGACTTCCATTACAACGGCCACCTGCTGCTCACGAAATACCCGGCCTGCGCGCGCGCGCTCGACAAGTACCGGATCAATCCCGGAAACGTCGGCACCGGCCGGCGCCGCGACGAGCAGTTCGCGACGATCTGCAGAGTGGCGGTCGACAACGCCCGCCCCGTGCGGATCGGGGTGAACGGCGGCTCGCTCAATCAGGAGCTCGTCGTCTCGAAGATGCAGGAGAACACCGATCGCAATCTCGGGCGGAGCTCAGAGGAGATCATCAACGAGTGCATGGTGCTGTCGGCCGTCGAATCGACGGCGCTCGCGCTCGACAGCGGGCTGCGCAAGGATCACATCATCATCTCGTGCAAGACGTCGCGGCCGCGCGATCTGATCGCCGTCTACCGCGCCCTGGCGCGGCAGACCGACCAGCCGCTGCATCTCGGCCTGACCGAAGCCGGCATGGGCATCAAAGGCCTGGTCTGGTCGGCATCGGCGATGGGCGTGCTCCTCCACGAAGGCATCGGCGACACGATCCGCGTTTCGCTGACGCCGCGTCCCGGCGGCGACCGCCGTGAAGAAGTGTATGCGGCCTGCGAGCTGCTGCAGGCGCTCGGCCTGCGTTCGTTCGCGCCGAGCGTCACCGCCTGCCCCGGCTGCGGCCGGACGACGAGCACGACGTTCCAGGAGCTGGCCGAGCGGATTCAAGAATACGTGCGCGAGCGGATGCCGGAATGGAAGGCGACGCACGAAGGCGTCGAGTCGTTGACTCTGGCGGTGATGGGCTGCGTCGTGAACGGCCCGGGCGAGTCGAAGGCGGCCAACATCGGCATCAGCCTGCCCGGGACCGGCGAAGCGCCCAATTGTCCCGTCTTCATTGACGGCGAGCACGTGACGACTGTCCGCGGCAGCTACGAAGAGCTCGCGATCGAGTTCCAGCGCCTCATCGATGATTATGTGGAGCGCAAATACGACAGAAGATAGATGGCGTCCTCCGTGGTTAGCCTGTCAATGCACCGTATAGGGTTCATGCAGCGCGAACGGCGCGATCTCGACGTCGAAGTGCTCGCCGTCCTCGGTGACCATCTGATAGGTTCCGCGCATCACGCCCGTCGACGTGGGCAGGGGACATCCTGACGTGTACTGAAACGACTCCCCGGGCGCCAGCACCGGCTGCTCGCCGATGACGCCCGGGCCGCGCACTTCTTCGGTGCGGCCGGCCGCATCGGTGATGATCCAATGCCGGCTGAGAAGCTGGACCGTCTCGTCGCGCTCGTTCGTAATCCGCACCGTGTAATGGAAAAACCATTGATTCTGAAACGGCAGCGATCGCTCCGGCGCGTACTGCGATTCGACTTCGACCCGGACGTTGTTGGTCACGGCTTCGGAACTCGAGGCGTGCAGAGGTTGATTGGTCTCGGGCATGAATCGCCCCATGATACCAACCTTCCGCGCCGCGTCCAGCACGCCCCTCACGTTATCCTTGAGAGGTGCACACCATCGAACCCGCCCGACTGAAGCCCGGCGTTTCATTGCCGCCGCTCGACGCCGCCGAACCGGTTGAGCGCGCCGCCACGGCTCGGGTAACTCGCGGCCGGGCGCTCATCTTCTGGGACCCGAACGTCCCCGGCAAGAAGCTCGACGCCATCGACACCGATCAGATTACGCCGGCGTCCGACTGTGTTTCGGAGAGCCTCGCCACGCTTGACGAGCGTTGGAAGGCCGGCGCGTTCCGCTACCTGATGCCGGACTTCCGCGCCCGCGTTCACAGCGGAGAAACGTTCGTCATCGCCGGCGATCGCTTCGCGATCGGATCGTCGCGCGAGATGAGCCCTGCCGGCCTGAAGGCGGTCGCCGAAGAAGCCGGCCTCGATCTCGTTGTCGTCTGCGGCGCCAACATGGGCGACATCTTCCGCCGCAACGCCTTGAACCTCGGACTGCACGTGGTCCAGAGTCCGGAGGCGGTGGCGGATGCGCGTGACGGCGACGAGTTCAGCTTCGAGCCGCAGTCGCGGCGCCTGACCAACGAGACCCGGCGCAAGACCTACGAGCCTGTGCCGCTCACGCCGAAGGAGGATGAGATCCGCCGGACCGGCGGAATCTTCGCCGCCGGCCGGCGCGAGCTCAGACGCTCGATCGAGACCGCTCCGCGCGTCGAATGGCCCGATGCCGGGACCGCGCGCAGCCTCACCTCGACCGAACAGGTCGTGTGGGCCCACCGCGTCGACAAGGGCGATCGGGTCGGTCCCGGCGCCACGCTGCGCGTGTACGCCGATCTGCTTCCGGCCTCGGACGGCACCGCGCCGTTCGCCATTCATACGTTCAATCAGATTACCGGCGGCGGGCTGATTTTTCCTCGCCGGGCCGCCGTCGCCAACGATCATTTCGTCTTCACCGGCAAGGACGACGACGAACGGCAGACCGCCATCGGCCGCGAGTTCGCGCGGCTGCACGGGATCGTCAAACCCTATTACGCGACGCCGGGCGACGGCATTTTTCACTTCTACTTTCCCGAGCAGGGGCTGGTGGTCCCGGGCCAGTTCATCCCCGGCGCCGATTCACACAGCCGCGCCTACGGCGCTTACGGCGCGGTCGGGATCGGCGTCGGATCCACCGCGCTTGGGTTCGGCTGGTCGACGGGCTATATCTATTTCACGGTCCCGAAAGCGCGCCGCGTAGTGTTTACCGGGATGCTCCAGCCCTGGGTCAGCGGCAAGGATATCGTGCTCGAGCTGCTGCGCCGCTGGGGCGCGAAGCAGTCGCAGGGGATGTCGGTGGAGCTCGTCGATCGGAACCAGCAGCTGCCGTTGGCGTATCGCAACACCATCGCCAACATGATGGCCGAAGCCGAGGCGCTGAACGGCATCTTTGCGCCCGACGACATCACCTGGGCGTGGTACCGCGGCAAAGGAATGACCGATCTGCCGTACCCGCCGTTCGCTCCCGGCGCCGACGCGGTCTATGAAATCGACGAGTCGCTGGACCTGTCCGGCGTCCGCCCGATGATCGCCAAACCGTTCAGTCCGGGGAACGCCTATATTGCCGACGATGTGGCGCGCGAGCGCATTACGTTCGACAAGGCGCTCATCGGCTCCTGCACCAACGGCAGCTATGACGATCTCCTGGCCGCGGCCCTGGTGATCCGCGGCGCACGCAAACAGGGCGCGCGGCGGGCGGAGAAGGATTTCGTCGTGTTTCCGGGATCGGGCGGCGTCGCCCGGCAGATCGAGCGTCCCGATCCCCGCCTGGACGGCCAGTCGATCGCCGATGTGTTTCGTTCCGTCGGCGGCCAGATCCGCCAGTCGTGGTGCGGCCCGTGCTTCGGCCAGGGACCTGACGCGCTGCAGAAAGGCCAGCGGGCGATCACCTCGTTCAATCGCAACTGGCAGAACCGCATGGGATTCGGCGGCGAAGGCTATCTTGCGAGTCCGGCCGTGGTCGCGGCATCGGCGCTTCTCGGCTACATGGCGCCGCCGGGCGAGCTCGGGCTCGACTGGGATCCGAACGAGTATGGCGTGTAACTATCGCAGTCGTCAGTCACCAGTCGATTGAGGACCGACTGACGGCTGGTGACTGCGGCTGGTGACTGGGACTGATGACTGAAGCGCAGCGATCGTCCGCCGCCAGCATCGGCGTTCCCGTGGCGCGCCGGCACATCTTCCTGTGCTGCGATCAGACGAACCCGAAGTGCTGCGACAAGGAGCGCGGCCTCGCCGCCTGGGACTTCCTCAAGCGCCGCCTCAAAGAGCTGGGACTGTCCGAACAGGGCGGAATTCTGCGGACCAAGGCCAACTGCCTGCGCATCTGCGAAGGCGGCCCGGTCGCGCTCGTCTACCCCGAAGGATCGTGGTACGGGAGCTGCGATCCGCCCGCACTCGAGCGTATTATTCACGAGCACCTGATCGGCGGCCGCGTAGTCGAGGACCTGCTGATTACAACCCGCCCGCTCGCCGGATAATCCTCCAACCATCGTCGGCCTTCGACCGTCTAAGCCGGTCATGGACACCGTCCGTCAGGACATTCGCTTCGGCGTGCGGCTGCTGCGGCGCAGTCCCGGGTTTACTGCCGCCGCCGTCCTCGCGCTGGCACTCGGCATCGGCGCGACCACCGCGGTGTTCACGCTGCTCGATCGCGTCGTGCTGCAACCGCTCCCCTATCCCGATCCCGATCGCCTGGTGATGCTGTGGGAGACCAACGAGAACAAAGGTCTGTCGCACGAGCGGCTCTCGCCGGTGAATTTCATGGACTACCGCGGGCTGTCGCAAGTGTTCGACGACGCGGCGGCGTGGTGGTATCCGCAGCTGACGTTAACCGAAGCCGGGCGCGAGCCGCTGCGGGTGAATGCGGTCGAAACGAGCGCGAATTTTTTTGCCGTCCTCGGCATGCAGCCGCTCCTCGGCGCCGGGTTCCCGCCGGCGCCGTTGTACTCACGTGAAAACGTGGTGGTGATCAGCCATCGCCTCTGGCGCACGCGCTTTGACGGCGATCCCGGGATCGTCGGGAAATCGATCGCGCTCGACGGCCCCTTGTTTACCGTCGCCGGCGTGATGCCGGCGGGGTTCAACCATCCCGGCGAGACCGACGTCTGGCATCGGCTGCAATGGGATCTCACGCAGCACAGCCGCGGCGCTCATTTCATGGAAGCCGTCGTCCGGCTGAAACGCGGCGCGACGATCGAGCAGGCGAACGCGGAGCTCCGGGCGCTGACGCGCCGGCTCGGACAGGAGAACCGATCGACCAACGGCGAGTGGAGCGCGCGGGCGGTGCCGCTGGCGCACGAGATTGCGGGGTTCTTCCGGCCTGCGCTGTTTGCGCTCTTCGGCGCGGCGGCATTCCTGCTGGTGATCACCTGCACGAACGTGGCAAGCCTGATGCTCGCGCGCGCGACGGTGCGCGAACGCGAGATTGCGGTGCGCGCTGCAATCGGTGCCGGCCGGGCGCGGCTGGTGCGCCAGTTCCTGACCGAGAGCGTGCTGCTGGCGGCGCTGGGCACGACGCTTGGCGTGACCGTGGCCGTCGCCGCCGTGCGCGCCCTGGTGAGCGTGTCGCCGGTGCCGCTGCCGCGCGTCGGCAGCATCGGCGTCGATGTGCGGCTGCTCCTGTTCGCCGTCGCGGTCGCGGCCGCGACGACGATTGCGTTCGGCACCGGGCCGGCCGTGCTCATGGCGCGCGGCGACATGC
>Ga0066652_100001699_pt1 | contig 11627 bp, 12 predicted proteins | sample GraSoiAngelo_101_FD_71413 | JGI IMG/M metagenome (GOLD analysis project Ga0066652, IMG submission 71413) | Grasslands soil microbial communities from the Angelo Coastal Reserve, California, USA - 14_0903_02_30cm | ecosystem: Environmental > Terrestrial > Soil > Grasslands | place: USA...
CCGCGACACCCTCGCAGACGGCCCCGCAGGGCGTCCCGGCGCGCCACGTGCACGTCGCCATCGTCGGCAGCGGCTTCGCCGGCCTCGGCATGGCGATCCGCCTCAAGCAGCGGGGCAGCGACGACTTCATCGTGCTCGAACGCGCCGACGACGTCGGCGGTACATGGCGCGACAACCACTACCCCGGCTGCCAGTGCGACGTCCCGTCGCATCTGTACTCGTTCTCCTTCGCGCCCAACCCGACCTGGAGCCGCACGTTCTCGCGCCAGCCGGAGATCCAGGCCTACCTGCGCCGCTGCGCCGAGGACGCCGAGGTCATGCCCCACGTGCGCTTCGGCCACGCCGTGACCGGTGCGGCCTGGGACGAGGACGCGCAGCTGTGGCGAATCGACACCGCCGGCGGCCCCTTCACGGCCCGCATCCTCGTGGCCGCGCCCGGACCTCTCAGTGAGCCGTCGGTTCCTTCCCTCCCGGGGATCGAGCGATTCGAGGGCAAGGTCTTCCATTCGGCCGAGTGGGATCACGACCACGATCTCGAGGGCGAACGCGTGGCGGTCATCGGCACCGGAGCCTCGGCGATCCAGTTCGTACCGCAGATCCAGCCGCGGGTCGGCCGGCTGCACCTCTTCCAGCGCACGCCGCCGTGGATCATGCCCCACGCGGATCGCCCGATCAGCCGGCTCGAGCGGCGGGTCTACCGCGCATTCCCGGCCGCCCAGCGCCTGATGCGGGCGGGGATCTACTGGGCGCGCGAGACCTTCGTGTTCGGGTTCCTGCACCGCCGCCTGATGCGCATGCCGCAGCGCCTGGCCCGGCGCCACCTGCGCTCGCAGGTCGCCGACCCGGAGCTGCGCGCGAAGCTGACGCCCGACTATCAGATCGGCTGCAAGCGCATCCTGCTCTCCAACGATTTCTATCCGTCGCTGGAGCAGCCGAACGTCGAGCTCGTGACCGACGGCGTCCGCGAGGTGCGGGCGTCGTCGATCGTCGACGCCGGCGGTGTCGAGCGCGAGATCGACACGATCATCTTCGGCACCGGCTTCCAGGTGGCGAGGATGCCGATCGCCGAGCGCGTGCGCGGGCGCGATGGACTACTGCTCGTCGATGCTTGGCGCGACGGAATGCAGGCGCACCTCGGCACGACGGTCGCCGGCTTCCCGAACCTCTTCATCCTCCCCGGGCCGAACACCGGTTTGGGGCACACCTCGATGGTCTTCATGATCGAGTCGCAGATCGCCTATGTCCTGGACTGCATGCGGGCGATGGACGCGAACGGTCTCGGGGCGGTCGAGGTGCGCCCGGAGGTCCAGGCGACCTACAACGACGAGATCCAGGAGAACATGCAGGGCACGGTCTGGCTCTCGGGCTGCGCGAGCTGGTATCTCGACGCCTCGGGCCGCAATCGCACGCTGTGGCCGGGCTTCACCTATCGCTTCCGCCAGCGCACGAGCCGCTTCGACCTCACGGAGTACGAGCTGCGCGCGGCCGTCCCCGCGCCGCTACCGACCGCCGGGTAGCCGGCCTCAGCCGCCGACGAGGCGGCGGGTGTCGTGTGGGGAGACCCCGACTGGCGCGGTAGGGTCGCCGCGATGGCCTCCCACGACATCGGCGAGAGCACGATCGAGGGATACGCCGTCCGGGTTTTGCGCTCGCCGGCGGGTCTCGAGGCCGCCTTCGCCCCCGGCGTCGGAATGATCGGATGCTCGCTGCGCCACGAGGGCGAGGAGCTGCTCGGCCAGCGCGGCGGGCTGGCCAGGTACGCCGAGACCGGGTCCAGCATGGGCATCCCGCTGCTGCACCCGTGGGCAAACCGTCTGGACGGCCTCGAGTACGAGGTCGAGGGGATCGCCGTGCGGCTCGATCCGGATCGCTCCCCCGTCCGCCTCGATCCCAACGGCCTCCCGATCCACGGCCTCGCCACCGCGAACCGGCATTGGGTGGTCACGGGAGCCGCGGCGGACGGCGACGCGGCGATGCTCTCGGCGCGTCTGGCCTTCGCCGACCACCCCGAGCTGCTCGCGGGCTTCCCCTTTCCGCATGAGCTCCTGCTCGAGGTGCGCCTCGCCGGCAACGTCCTCGCGCTGAAGACCACGCTGCGCCCCATCGGGGAGGTTCCCGTCCCCGTCGCCTTCGGCTACCACCCCTACCTGCGCCTGCCCGGGCAGTCGCGCGAGCGGTGGCGGGTTACGCTGCCGGTCCGCTCGCACGCCGAGCTCGACGCGCGCGGCATCCCGACCGGTGCGGAGGAGGATGTGAGCGTACCGAGGGCACTGCTCGGCGAACGCGTCTACGACGACCTCTACCCGCGGCTCGACGACCAGCCCGTGTTCGCGCTCGAGGGGACGGGACGGCGGCTCGAGATCCGCTTCGAGCAGGGCTATCCCGTCGCGCAGGTGTATGCCCCGAAGGATCAGGACTTCGTCTGCTTCGAGCCGATGACCGCGCCCACCGATGCGCTCGCCCGTGGCGGGCCCGAGCTGCCGCTGGTCGAGCCGGGGGGCGAATTCACAGCGGGTTTCTCGATCGCCGTGCTGGCCGCCTGACTCGCCAACCCGCGTGCGTCGCGTGCGTTGAAAGGGGTGTGGAGGCAGCGCACTCGCGTTTTTCCCTGTCGTGGCTAATAATCCAGGAATGGAGGCCTCAGCCCTCCATCCCCCGCACAAGCTCGCGCCTTCCGCCCGCATGCTCCGGCTCGCGGGCGACGACCGCCTGGTCGCGCTCATCCGTGCCGGCAACGAGGCGGCCTTCGAGGTCGTCTACGACCGCTACCACCGGCAGCTGCTGTCCTTCTGCCGCCACATGCTGGCCCGCGCGGAGGAGGCCGAGGATGCGGTGCAGCAGACCTTCATCTCCGCTCACGCCGATCTCCGGCGCTCCGAGCGGCCGATCGCGCTGCGGGCTTGGCTGTTCACGATCGCCCGCAACCGCTGCCTCTCCATCCTGCGGGCTCGTCGCGAGACCGCCACGCTCGAGGAGGTCGAGCCCGAGACCAGCGGGCTCGCCGCCGAGGTGCAGCGGCGCGAGGACCTGCGGACCATGCTCGACGACATCTCCCGCCTTCCCGACGACCAGCGCGCCGCGTTGGTGCTGGCCGAGCTGGGCGACCTCGATCACGGCGACATCGCGGCGGTCGTCGGTTGCCCGAAGGAGAAGGTGAAGGCGCTCGTGTTCCAGGCCCGCTCCTCGCTCGCGCTCAGCCGCCAGGCCCGCGAGACCCCCTGCGAGGAGATCCGCGAGCAGCTCGCCACGCTCAGCGGCGGCGCGCTGCGCCGGACCGCGCTGCGCCGTCACCTGCGCGGATGCCCCGGATGCCGGGACTTCCGCGACGAGGTGCGCCGCCAGCGGTCCGCGATGGCGGTGTTGCTCCCGGTCGTGCCCGCGGCCGGACTCAAGAACACGGTGCTGACGGGCGCCGGGCTCTCAGCGGGCAGTGCCGGTTCGGGCGCCGGCGCCGGCGCGGGCGCCGCCGGTATCGGCGTGGCCGGGGCGAAGCTCGCAGTCCTCAAAGGCGTCGTGGCCGTCGCGATCGTTGGCGCCGGCGCGGCGGGCGGAGTGGCGGCCGTCCAGCAGATCGACTCCCGGTCGGGAACGCCGCAGCACGGGGCGCCCGGCGCGAGTCATGGGCACGGAGCGGCCGGCTCCGGCGCGGCGTCGGTCGCGGCATCCGCGGCGGCCGGATCGGTGTCGGCCACCCCGCACGGTCGGGCCGCCGGCGTGGCGCACTCCAACCGCGCCGCGGCCCACCAGAATGCGCTTGCGCACGGCCGCGGCCTCAAGCGAGGGCTCCTCGGCACCGAGCCCGGTCGCAATATCACTTCGACATCCTCCCGCGGCCAGGGCGTCGGGCGCGGCGTCGGCAGAGAAGGCGCCACGCCATCGCGCGGCTCGCGGGGTCAGGGCGGCACCACCTCGCAGGGAGACACCTCGCACGATTCCTCTCCGAACTCGAATGCGAGCCCGAACGCCACGGCGATCGGGCAGCACGTGTCCCCCAACCTGGGCACGAGCCGCACATCGGTCGGCCAGGTCTACGGCCAGAACTGAGGGATCGGAGGGGCGAGCGGGCCGCGACGCCCCTCGCTCCGAGTCGTCGGACACCTGCCGGTAGCTTTCGCCGCATGCGCCGCGCCGCCGTCGCCCTGCTCACGTTCGTCGCCGCCGCTGCCGCCGCGCCTGCCCCGGCGCGGCCGCCGGCGCCGTCGCTCTTCGGGCTGAACACCGGGACCTTCGACCCCAACTACGCTCATTACGTCCGCGACCTCCCGGCGGCGCGGTCGCTCGGGGCTCGCTGGGTCCACTTCACCGGCTCGCTGGTCAAGGTGCGCCGCGGACGCCCGAACTTCGCACTGATCGACTCGCAGGTGGCGGCTGCGCGACGGCTCGGCCTCGGGATCCTGATCAGCCTCGGCGGCTCGCCCCAGGCGTGCTCGATCCGTCCGCGTCCCCCGGACCTGAGCTCCTGTCCGCCGCGCAGCGCGAGCGACCTGCGCGCATACGCGGGATACGTGCGCAGCATCGTGCGGCGCTACCGCGGCCGCGTGCGCTTCTACGAGAGCTGGGTCGAGCCCAACCACCGCTCGTTCTGGCCCACGGGCCCGGATCCCGCCGAGTACGCGGCCCTCGCACGCGTCCAGTACCCCGCCCTGCACGCGGCCGACCCGAATGCCCGGCTGATCCTGGCGGGCACGGGCGGCACCGACCTGCCGTTCCTGGACGGGGTCCTGAGCGCCCTCGGGGGCCGGCGCGCGTTCGACCTCGCCGGGGCGCACCCCTATCGCTTCCCGCCGCTCGCGCCCGTCGTGCCGCACGGGACCGCGCTGGCGGGGGGCGGGAATAGGTCGCTGGACTGGAGGGGTGAGCTGATCGCCACCGAGGCGCTGTTCGGCGCCCACGGGTACGGCCGGCCGCGTATGTGGCTGACGGAGTTCGGCTGGCCGGGAAGCCGGCGTGCGGCCGGCGCCTATCACCTCGATTTCGCACAGCAGGCCGTCGACCTGCGAGCGGCCTACGCGCTCCTGCGCACGGACGCCGCTCTGCGCTTCGTGCAAGCCGCCTTCTGGTTCAACCTGCGCGACTACGCGCCCGGCTATCAGAACCCCGACCCCGAGTTCTTCGGCCACTACGGCCTGCTCGGAAACGATTTCGTGCGCAAGCCGGCGGCGAGCGCCTTCCGCCGCCTTGCCGCGGGGGCGTAGGATCGCGACATGAGCACTCCACCGCAGGCCTCACCCCCGACCGGCCCGACGCCGCCGGACTGGTATCCCGACCCCGAGCAGCCCGGCCAGCTTCGCTACTGGGACGGCAGTCAGTGGACCGAGCACCGCAGCCCGGCGCAGGGTGCCAATCCCGCCACCGTCGAGTCCCAGCCCGGGGCCGTCAACGCGCCGCTCGCGACGTACAACGGGCCGCCGATCCTGGTCTCGACGATGAACGACGTCCCCGGATACCGCGTCACCGAGGTTCACGGCGAGGTGTTCGGGCTGGTGGTTCGCTCGCGCAACGTGTTCTCCAACGTGGGCGCGTCGTTTCGCACCGTGTTCGGAGGTGAGGCGCGCGGCTACACGCAGCTGCTGTCCGACTCTCGCCAGGAGGCGCAGGCGCGCCTGATGCAGGCCGTCTACGACCGTGGGGGCAACGCGGTCATCGCGATGCGCTTCGACGCGAACGAGATCGCGAACATGATGAGCGAGATCGTGGCCTACGGGACCGCCGTCACCATCGAGAAGCTCGACGACAAGACCTGATGCCGTCGTCGCCCCGCGAGGTCGTGCCCGGCATCTGGCACTGGCGGTCTTACCACGAGGGCATCCGGCAGGACGTAAGTTCCTGCTATCTCCCGGAGGTGCGCGTGGCGATCGACCCCAAGCTCCCGGAGGACGGGATCGACTGGCTCGCCGAGCGCGGAGGCGTGGCCGATGTCCTGCTCTCGTGTCGCCATCACTATCGCGATGCCGGCGAGCTCGTGGAAGCGTTCGGTGCCACCGTGCACGGGCCGCGATCGGGCCTGCACGAGTTCACGCACGGGGAGCCGGTGCGGGGCTATGACCCCGGGGACGAGCTGCCGGGAGGGGTGGTGGCCCGGGAGGTCGACGCGATCAGCCCGGACGAGACCGCGTTGCACCTGCCGGCGCACCGCGCGGTGCTGTTCGCCGACGGTGTCGTGCAATGGGAACCTGGCGGCCCGCTCGCTTTCGTCCCGGACTTCCTCATGGGCGACGACCCGGAGGACGTCAAGGCCGGCCTGGCGGCGGCCTTCGAGCGCCTGCTCGAGCTCGACTTCGACCACGTGCTGCTCGCCCACGGCGAGCCCGTTGTGGGAGACGGCAAGGAGCGGCTCCGGGCGTTCGTGGCGGGCTGAACGCCACGGCCGCTCGGCGCAGTCTTTACGGCCTGATTACTCCGTCTTCAGCTGGGTATGGAATTGAATTCGCTCGTATCCGAGAGCGAAGGGAGCGAGAAATGCCTCGCCTGATCGTCAGAGCAGAGACAGGCAGCGAACGCGACGATGCGATCGTGCACGACGAGCGAGTGCTCGCCACCAACCTGGACAACGAGCATGCCTCGGCGCAGCTGATTGAGCGCGTAGGGTGGGCGCTGGAAGACGCTGAGCAGCTGGAGGCTGAGCAGCGCTAATTGCCGTCGGCCACGCCCGTGCGGACGTGGCCGGCGGACAGCTCGACGCACCGGGGAATCCACCCCGGGTACGGGTACGCACTGCTTTGCGCATCGCTCAGCGTCGCGGCTTCTTGGCCCGCGGAGGCTTTGCGGGGAACTCCGTCCGCTCGGCCGCGGTCATCTTGCGGATGACAAGCGAACCTTCCTTCACCTGCTGGCGGATGAGCTCGAGCTTCTCCTCCCGACGGGCCTCGGCCTTGCGCTGCACGGGGCTCTGCTGCTGTTGCTGCTGCTTGCGCTTCGGGCGTTGATCAGCCATGGATTACAACGGATCGTCCTGTGACAAATGCCACTACCAACACTATCCACCCTAACAGCGGCCGCCGACGTGATGCGTTGGTAGCATCGCGCCGTCCAGGCCGGGACGCGAGTGCCGGCACACGTCAGGTGCCGTCGCAGTGGTCGCTCGTGAGCTACTTCCGCGCGCACCACACGAACAGTTGGAGAGACATCTCACATGCCTACTGGAACCGTGAAGTGGTTCAACGACGACAAGGGGTTCGGCTTCATCACCCCCGACGACTCCGGCAAGGACCTCTTCGTCCACCACTCGGCCATCGCCGCAGAGGGCTTCCGCTCGCTCGCGGAGGGCGCGCGGGTCTCCTATGACGCCGAGGCCGGCGACAAGGGCCCCAAGGCCGTGAACGTTCAGACGATCTAGCCCCGAGCCGACGTCGACTCGTCGTTCGGCGCGAGCTCGGCGACTTGACGAGGCTGTTAGAGCTTCGGCCATGGCCGTGTGCGAGCACCTCGACCAGATCCGGGTGGATCCGCCCGCGTCGTTTGCCGGCTGCGAGGACTGCTTGGCGATCGGCGGCCAGTGGGTGCACCTCCGCGTCTGCCGCAGCTGCGGCCACGTCGCCTGCTGCGACTCCTCCCCGAACCAGCACGCGAGCAAGCACGCCGCGGCCAGCAGCCACGCGATCGTCAGCTCGCTGGAGCCCGGCGAGGACTGGTCCTGGTGCTACGTCGACGAGGTCGCCTTCGTCGTCGAGCCCGGCTAGCCGGGCGATTCTGACGGGTCCGGCTCGAAGGGGTCAGGTCGTCAATCGCCCGAGCGCCAGCTGCTCGCGCAGCAGGTCTGCTGTTTCGACGGTGGTCTTTCCTTCGGTGTCGATCAGGTGGCGCTCGAGCGGCCCAAGTTGGGCGAAGTCGCTCCACAGCTGTTCGACAACCGCGGAATTGCCGGCGTGGCCCGCTGCGCGGGACACGCACACGTCGAGCGGCGGGCGAAGCACCGCGTAGGCGACCTCGCATCCGGCGTCGCGGAGCCATCCGCGCACCGGCTGGAAGAACCACGCCGGGCTGATGATTCCGTCGATGATCGTGAAGTAGCCGGCCTCGGCGTACCGCGCCGCCGACTCCGCCACGATCCGCATCACCACGGTGTTCTGTGTGTGGGATTCCGGCTTCCACGGCTCGACGTAGCCGGAGCGAATGAAGTGGAAGAAGGAGTCCGACTCGAGATGGACCGCACGCGCCGCGCCGCCCGCCAGCACCCGCGCCGTCGTGGTCTTCCCCGCGGCGGGCGGCCCCGTGAGGATCAACACCGGATCACCGCCAGCCCCATCCACAGCGCGATGCTACGCCGTACTATGCCCGCGGTGAACGGGCCCGAGCGTCAGCAGGCCATCTATCTCGATGGCGTGAGCGGTGGCCGGCCGCGCGTCAGCACCGATGCGGTGCGGTTGGAGGAGTCTGCGCAGCGCTCGATGTCCGAGCAGGCGTTCGCCTACGTCGTCGGCGGCGCCGGTACCGGCCGAACCCTGGCTGCCAACCGTGCGGCGTTCGACGGCTGGCAGATCGTTCCGCGAATGCTCCGCAACGTCGAGCAGCGCGACACCGGCATCGAGCTGTTCGGAGAGCGCCTGTCCTCTCCATTTGTGCTCTCCCCCATCGGCGTGCTGGAGATGGCCCACGACGATGCGGACATGGCCGTCGCGCGGGCCGCCGAGCAGACCGGGGTGCCGATGACGTTCTCCAATCAGGCGTCACGGCCGATGGAGGAGTGCGCGCGTGAGCTCGCCGAGACGCCGTACTTCTTTCAGCTCTACTGGAGCATCTCGAACGATCTCGTCGCGAGTCTGGTGAAGCGTGCCGAGGCCTGCGGCTGCCGGGGGATCGTGGTCACGCTCGACACGACGCTCCTCGGCTGGCGCACGAAGGACCTCGACATCGGCTATCTGCCTTTCCTGCGCGGCATGGGCATCGCCCAGTACACGAGCGATCCCGTGTTCGATCGCATCATCTCGGGGGAGAACGATGAGCTCCCACCGGCTCCCCAGCCGCGCGTCACCACCGAGGCGGTCAAGACGCTGCTCGAGCTGGCCCGCAACTATCCGGACCGCTTCCATCGCGCCTTGAGCTCGGGCAAGGCACGCGCCGCCGTCCAGACGTTCACAAGGATCTATTCCCGCCCGAGCCTGGCCTGGGAGGACCTCGGCTTCCTGCGCGAGCACACCTCTCTGCCGATCCTGCTCAAGGGCATCCTCCATCCCGCGGACGTCCACCGCGCGCTCGACGAAGGCATCGACGGCATCTGGGTCTCGAACCATGGAGGTCGACAGGTCGACGGCGCGATCTCCACGATCGCTGCGCTGCCGGCCATTTCAGAGGCCGTCGCGGGCCGGGTTCCCATCATCCTCGACAGCGGGATCCGCACCGGAGCCGACGCCTTCAAGGCGCTGGCGCTCGGGGCAACGGCTGTCGGCATCGGCCGGCCGTATTGCTATGGCCTCGCGATTGCCGGACAGGAGGGCGTCCGCGAGGTGGTCGAGAACCTCCACGCCGATTTCGATCTCACGCTCGGGCTATCCGGCCATCGGTCCGTCGCCGAGATCTCTCAGGACGCGCTCGTGCGCGCCGGCGGCTAGACCGCCACGATCGAGGGGGTCGGCTGGTGGAGGCACGAGCACTCGAGGCCGACGTGATCGTTGTCGGAGCGGGTCTGGCCGGATTGACCGCCACCGTGGAGCTCACGGACGCCGGACGCCGGGTGTTGCTGATCGACCAGGAGCCCGAGGCTTCGATCGGAGGCCAGGCGTTCTGGTCGCTGGGTGGGTTGTTCCTGGTCGATACGCCCGAGCAGCGACGCGTCGGGATTCGTGACTCCTTCGATCTCGCCTGGCAGGACTGGTTGGGGAGCGCTGCGTTCGATCGTCCCGAGGACGAGTGGCCGCGGCGGTGGGCCAGGGCCTACGTGGAATTTGCGACGCACGAGAAGCGCGACTGGCTGGACGGCATGGGGGTGCGGGTGCTGCCGAACCCGGGCTGGGCGGAGCGCGGTGGCACCAGCGGCAGCGGTCATGGCAACTCCGTGCCCCGCTTTCATCTCACGTGGGGCACCGGGCCGGGCCTGCTCGAGCCGTTCGTGCGGAGAGTGCGCGCCGCGCAGGAGCAGGGTCTCGTCGAGTTCGCGTTCCGTCATCGGGTCGACGAGATCAGCGTCGCCGGCGGTACCGTGGAGGGGGTCAGGGGATCGGTGCTCGTCCCAGCCGCGATCGAGCGCGGCCAGGACAGCTCGCGCGAGGTGCTGGGCGAGTTCTCCGCGCGCGCCCAGGCGGTGCTCGTGAGCTCGGGCGGGATCGGCCACAACTTCGAGCTGGTGCGCAAGTGTTGGCCCGCGCGCCTGGGGCCGGCGCCGGAGGACCTGATCTCGGGCGTGCCCGCCCACGTCGACGGACGGATGCTCGAGATCAGCGAGCGAGCGGGAGCTCATGTCATTGGACGTGACCGTATGTGGCACTACGTCGAGGGCATCCGCAACTGGGACCCGATCTGGAGCCACCACGGCATCCGCATCCTTCCCGGCCCGTCCTCGCTGTGGTTCGACGCGACCGGCAAACGTCTGCCGGTGCCGCTGTTCCCCGGCTTCGACACGTTGGCGACGCTCGAGCACATCGGCCAGACCGGCTACGACTACACGTGGTTCGTGCTCAACCGGAGGATCATCGAGCGCGAGTTCGCGCTCTCGGGCTCCGAGCAGAACCCCGACCTCACCGGCAAGAGCATCCCCGACACCTTCCGGGAGCGCCTGATGCCAGGCGTCCCCGGCCCGATCCAGAAGTTCATGGATCACGGTCCCGACTTCGTCGTGGAGCAGGAGCTCGGCGACCTCGTGCGGCGCATGAATGCCCTGACCGATGAGGCGCTGCTCGACCACCAGGCGATCGAGCGCGAGATCGTCGCTCGCGACCGGCAGGTCGACAACCCGTACTGCAAGGACCTACAGGTCATGGCGATCCGTGGCGCTCGTCGCTACCTCCCGGACCGCATCAGCCGCGTGGCCGCGCCCCATCGACTGCTCGATCCGGGGGCCGGTCCGCTGATCGCGGTCCGCCTGAACATTCTCACCCGGAAGACGCTCGGCGGCCTGCAGACCGATCTGGAGGCAAATGTGCTGAGCCCCACCGGCGATCGCATTCCCGGGTTGTATGGCGCGGGCGAGGTCGCCGGATTTGGAGGCGGCGGGATGCACGGCTACAACGCGCTCGAAGGAACATTCGTCGGCGGGTGCATGTTCTCCGGCAGAATCGCCGGCCGCGCGATCGCGAGCCGGTTGCGCGGTACGTTGGGGGCTTGACCCGTCCGCTACGTCGCCCGCGCTTAGAGGCGCAACCGGGCTGAGGTCAGGCGGCGGCGCGCTCGCGCTCGGCGCGGAGGGCATCAGGCATCACCGCCAGCTCCGGCGTCAGGTCGTTGGCGCCGCGTCTCGGAACCGCCAGGGCGAATGCGAGCGCCGCTGCCAGGGCGATCAGGCACATCAGGAACGCCAGCGTGAAGCCGGAGGAGGAGGGGAGCCCGCGGGCCCCGAGATTGCTCGCCAGGAGCGTCGCGGCCAGCTGCCCACCGAAGGCGCCGCCCAGCGTTCGGGTGACGGCGTTCATCCCCGTGGCCACACCGGTCTGTGCCCGGCGCACGTTCTCCACGATCAGATTCGCCATGGCCGAGAA
>Ga0066652_100001706_pt1 | contig 11616 bp, 10 predicted proteins | sample GraSoiAngelo_101_FD_71413 | JGI IMG/M metagenome (GOLD analysis project Ga0066652, IMG submission 71413) | Grasslands soil microbial communities from the Angelo Coastal Reserve, California, USA - 14_0903_02_30cm | ecosystem: Environmental > Terrestrial > Soil > Grasslands | place: USA...
TCGGCCGCTATCACCGCGGCGGCGTCGGCAGCGATGCGGGGCGCGTCTCGTCGTATTTCGACCCCAACGGCGACCGGCAGAAGCTCGCGATCGCGCTGCAGCCCGAGACGACGACCTATGACATCCCCGAGTGGCAGCGCGGCCTCCCCAAACCGAAGGTCTACACCGATCTGATCGACAACAACGAGAAAGGCTTCTGGGAGTGCCCGATCTGCGCCTTCCGCGAGTCCTATGAGCCGATGTCGGTCACCGCGCGCAATCAGGCGCGGATCAAGATGGGGAAACACCTCGCGGGCGCGAAAGCGGAGAAGGATCTACACAAACAGCTGCATACCTACGCCTTCGGGAGTCACTAGATGCCGGGCCTCGATGATCCGCTCTACTTTTCCGAGGATCGGCCCGATCGGCCGGTCTCCGGCGGCTCGTGGGCGGCGCAGGGCGACGTCGGCACGATCACCGTGCCCCGGGCGGCGGCGGCGCCGGCCGCGGCGACCGATCCGGCGCGCAGCCTCCACTATTTCGGCCCGCAACGCTTCGGCGTGCGGTTCGGCCCCCCCGCCTTTCGCGACGAACTCCACGCGATCGATCCGCGGCTGGAGGTGACGTGGCATCCGCTCGCGGAACGCTGGATCATCTGGGCGAAAAATCACGACGTCACGTTCTGGATGCATCCCGGCTGGAGTTTGCTGTTTCCCGTGCAGGCGCACCCGTCCGGCGCGTACCTCCCGCTCGACGCGCGGACGCTCGCGAAGGTCTACGACCGCTCCCCGCGTCAGTGGGGGAGTGGGCGGGCGTATTTCGAGCGCATCGTCGAGGAGATCCGGCGGGACACCGACCGCGCCCAACGCGCGCGGCAGCAATACGTCCGCGACGTCGCGGGCGACGTGGTCGACCATGCGCGCATTCAAGTGTCGATGTGCGGCCCGTCGAACGGGTCGAAGTTCGCGAACCATCACGCGGAGTAGGAGGCCCCTCATGACGCCCGAGGAACTCATCCAGCAACTCGGCCCTGGCACCGACGGCGCCGTCTGTGTGCAGCGCCTGATCGACGCCGCCAAAGGGAACCCCGCGAAGGACCACGTCGTCGCCGAGAAGCACGCCGCGGAGGTGCCCGTGCGCGTCGCGCTGGCGGTCGACGACGACGACGAGAAGCCGACCCATACGCCGTATCGCAACCCCAAGAAGTAAGGCGTGGCGACGGGGCAGGCGGTCCTCGATCGGATGAAAGTCCTGTTTCCCGAGTTGCAGATCGCGCCCGGGGGCAAGGACGTGGGCACGGCGCTCGTCGCCGCGAACATGGCGCAGGACTATCTCGAATCGGTCTTCTCCCTGCACCCGGAAATCTACGGCGACTCGGCGGGCACGATCATCACGGCGGCCGGGCAGGAAACGACGCCCTTCCCCGCCGGCGTGATCCGGCTCGATGCGTTGCAGTTGCTGGACGTGATGGGCCGCCCGACCGCGCCGATCGGGATCATTCGCGAGACCGGGGGGCATGCGGGCAGCGGCTTCCTCGGCCCGTACGTGGTGGGCCTGAGCCCGACCGGGGGACGCCCGGCGCAGGCGTACACCAACGGCCGATCGCTCTACTGGGCGCCGACGCCCGACACCGCGTACACGGTGCGCTGGTACGGCCTCCAGCAGCAAGCGGACCTCACCGTCGCGGACGCGATCAACTACGCGGATCTCTGTCTGACGCCGCTCGCGAATTTCGCCGTGACCGTGATTCGCACCGGTCTCGATGACGACGTCGCGCGCTACGACGCGCTCGCGACGACGACCTTCGAGCCGGTCGTCCTGGCGCTGACCGGGTTCCGGCGCGATCGCGCGGCCCCGTACCAGTATCGCTATGCGCACGACACCTGAAGGGAGACCGTGCTCTACGCCAACGGGTATACGCATCGGGCGACGTGCATCGTCGACCGCACGCAGTGCGGCAGCAGCGGCGCGGTGCCTGGCGCGGTCGCACGCTATCCCGGCTCCCCGGATCTGCGGACGACCGCCAACGGTGGCCACTCGTTGAGCAGTGGCCGGGACGTCGTGTTTGCCGCCGACGGCCCCGGCCTTGTGCCGCTCCCGTTTGAGTACGTGGCCGGCAGCTATAACCCCACGACGGGCGTCGGGGAGTGGCATGTGCAGTTGGGGGCGAGTGGATCGAGCCAGGCGAGTTCGCTCGTGGACGCCGTCTATTACTGTTTCACCGGCAAGGCGGGGGTCGCGACCGATCTCTCGACGCGCGACGCGACGATGTGGCCCGGCTACGGCGCCGTCTATCACTTCGGGGGCGGCGCCGACGATGACGCCGATCTCCCGACCATGCTCACGCGCCTGCTGATGGATAGCTCCGGCAACGGCAAGAACATCGGGAATCCCACCGGCAATCTCGGGCACACGACCGGGATCGCCGCGCCGGGCGCCTGGGGATCGCTGATGACGTTTTCGCTCGCGACCCTCGGCTACGGCCGCGGCTACGGCGTCGTCCCGGCGCCGGGGCTGACGATGCCGTTCACGATCTCGTGTTGGGCGCGCGATCCGTTCGGCCCCGCCGGCAACAACGGCACGATCTGGGCGGCGAATATCAACGTCGGCGGCGATACGCCCGAGGGGTTCCTGGTCGCGACGGGCAATGCCTACGCGTTCAACAACCAGAGCGGCTTCGTGATTGCCGGGGCGGCGCCGATCGGCACGCACCTGAGCGGCTGGAACTATTACGGCGCCACCTTCCGCTCGACGAGTTATCGGACGTTGCGCCTGAACGACAACCCGCCCGGCGTCGACACGACCCTGATCCCGGCGCCGCGCCAGGCGCTCGATGCGCTCGCCCTCGGCGTCTGGCTGCAGCCGGGCGTGCAGGCGGCGTGGGAGGTGGACGGGGTCTTCGATGAATACCGCGTGTCGACGGGCGAGCGGTCGGACGATTTCGCGCTCGTCGAATACCGCGCCTTTGGCTTTCCCACGACCTTCCACAAGGCGCTGGGACCGTTTGTGACGCCCGATGATTCAGGAGCGACGCGCATGCCACGAGGGATTTACGTGTTTCGCGGCGCGGTGAGCGCCAACGGCGCGATCGTGACGCCGGCCGCCGACGAGCGGATCTATCTCCGCTGGATCACCGCGAGTGTCGGCACGCTCGCCGCGTCGGGGCGCCTGGCCTTGACGGACGGCGTGGGCGGCGCCGTGATCGCGCGGCTCCCGATGGCGACGGCCGACGCCTCGATCCAACTGTTTTATGACACCGGCGCGCGGCAGTGGGAAGGCAACCCCCTGACGCCGGGCACCGCGCTCGCCGCCACGATCAGCGGCGGGAGCGCAGACCTCGAAGTCGCGTATGAGATCCGCTGATGGCTGACGTCACCGTCGCCAACACGTCGCCGGCGCTCGCGGGCAAGACGCTCGCCTGTCATGACGCGGACGGCATCACGACGGGGATCTGGGGCTTTGTGAGCCAGATCGCGCTGAAGGCCGGGGTCGCCGGCGTGCAGACGTGGCGGGTGAGCGTGAACGCGGGCGGCAACCTGGTCCTCCAGGCCGATGGGACGGGCGGCGGGCTGAGCATGAATACGGCGGGGGCGGCGGGATTCACCGGCGATCTGAGCGAGAAAAATCGCCTGACGCCACTCGGCCATTGGGTCGACATCGCCTATAGTGCCGCGCTGTTCTCGGCCGATGCCAACGGCACCTGGACCGTCCCGGCCCCCTCGGTCACGAATTATTCGTACGCGCTCGTCGGGAAAACCCTGATGCTGACGTTCTACCTCGCGCCGACGACGATCACGGGCACGCCGAGTGACTTGTTCGTGGCGTTGCCGGCGGGCCTCACCCTCGCGCGATCCGTCATCGGGGTGGGGCTCGGCGGCGATGGCGTGGTGCGCCAACCGATCTCCCTCGTCGGCGTCCAAGGCGGGACGCGGATCGCCCTGCGCCGTGCGGACAACGCGGCGTGGAACGCCGGGGCGGGCGCGTTCCACCTCGGCACCTTTATCGGCCAGATCACGTAACCCATCATGCCGATCCCGCTCCAGGTGCAGTTGTTCGATGCGTTCATGGGCACCCAGGAGGGGATCCATAGCGTCATCCTGCCCGATCTGTTTTCGAGCAGCGGCAGCAAGAACCTGTTTCTCGACAAGTACGGGCGCGCGAAGAAGATCGCGGGCTACACGCCGCAGAATCCGACGCCCGTGCTCAGTAGCGGCGGGCTGCCGACCTGTGTGCGCGGCCTCTTTCATTACAAGCAGCAGGGCGGCGGCACGACCGTGCGCCGGGAACTGGCGGTCTTCGACGACACCCTTGCGCATTGGGATCTGAAGTACTCGCCGGATGCGGGCGTGACGTGGACGCCCCTCCTGGACGCGGGCGCCGCCTCGATCAATCGCGTGGGGGACTGGGCGCAGTTCGGCGACACGGTGTATCTCGCCAACGGCGTGATCGCGCCGCTGACCCTGACCGGCGTCACCGTCACGACGGCCGGCGCCACGCAGAGCCCGGTCCCGACGGCGACCGTGTCGGCCTCGGCCGGCTATCTGCTCGGCACCTACGGCTACAAGATCCTCTCGCTCGTCAGCGGCACGCGGCAGATCGGATCGCGGGGCTCCAACATCGTCAGCGCCTCCAGCAAGCAGGTGACGCTCGCGTGGACCGCCGACGCCAATGCCGCCGTCACCGGCTACGAGGTCTATCGCACCTCCGGCACCGGCAGTGTGTATTACTTCGTCGCCTACGTCGACGGCCACGGCACGACCGCGTTCACCGACAACGTCGACGACCTCACCGTGCTGCAGAACCGGGTGATGGCCGAGCACGGCGATCCGCCGCCGGTGGGGGCCTACTTCTGCGAGCCGCACAAGCAGCGCATGTGGTGGTTCCGCACCGACGCCTTCCCGACCCGCGCCTGGTTCAGCGATCCCGGCTTGCCGGCCTCGGTCCTGACCACCGAGAACTTCCTCGATTGCTCGGACAGTGAAACGGTCGGCGACGTGATCACCGGCGCGATCGGCAACTACGAAGGCCAGTTGATCATCTTCAGCGAGCGCGCCATCTGGGCGGTCAGCGGCACCGGCCAGGTGATCGGCAACCTGCTCGACTGGACGCGCATTCGCACCAACGCGCAGACCGGCTGCGTGCATCATCGCGCCGCCGTGCGCGTCCCGGCCGGCAGCAAGTACACCGACGTCACCGGCAAGATGCAGGTCACGGCGACGGTGACGATCGCCTATCTGACGCCGCTCTTCGACGTGCGCCTGTTCGATGGCGACAACGACGTCATCATCAGCAACCCGATCCGGCAGACGCTCGCGACCGCCAGCTACGCGGCGCGCGGCAAGTACTTCGCCCTGCACGATACGGTGCGGAGCGAGATTACGTGGTTCTTCGCGACCGGCACGGCGACTGAATGCACGACGGCGATCACCTGGAACTATCGCCATGGCGTCTGGTATCCGCGCGAGTGGGCCATGAGCGCGGCGTACGAAGCCGACACCGCGACGCAGGCGAGTTTCTTGCTCGGCGGCGAGCCCTCGACCGCGGTCGGCGGGGTCGTCTATCACCTGTGGAACGGCACGAGTTTCAACGGCGCGCCCTTCGAGACCGTGTGGCACACGAAGACCCTGTACGGCGTCAACGACAAGGGGCAGCCCGCGATCTCGCATCAGAAGCGGTGGCGGTGGACGGATCTGATCTTCGAGACCGATCAGACGGTGACGCTGACGATCGCGTGGATGCCGGGGCAATCGCTCGATCGGGCGACGCCGACCGGGGTGACGACCATCGCGCCGGCCACGGGCATCCTGCGGACGGTGGACGCCATCCGGATCGTCAGCGCCGACGGCGACGCGATCACGGTCTCCTCGCAGTCGACGACGGCGCGGGCGCTCCTGAAGGACGCGCAGGGCCAGTACCTGCACGACACCGGCGTGCGCCTGCGCGTCTCGGATAACACGGCGGCGGGGTCCTGGTCGCTCGAAGGCATGAATCTCGCCTACCAGATCCTGCCGGGGCTGGAGCGGCGCATGCCGGACGGGCTGGGCGGCTGACATGGCGACCAATCTCCAGGTGGAGGCGCCGAACTTCGATCGCATCCGCAAAGGCGACGGCCACGCGACGGAGGACGCGGTCCGCCTTCTCTGGCTCGTCGCCAACAACGAAATCTCGATGCGCCAGCAGACGGTGCAGCAGGCGACGAATCAGTGGAGCCCGAAGGTGCTCGCCTCGTCGCCGGCGTCGCAGCAGGACAACTTCGACGCCCGCGACACCGTGTGGATCGTCTTCGTCAGCGCGGGGCCGTTCACGCTCACCGGGATCCGCAACGGCGTCGAGGGCCGCACGCTGCTGATCGAGAACCTCGGCGCGGGCGCCGTGACGCTGGCCTACGAGTCGACGGCCTCCGAGGCCCCGAATCGGATCTACACGCGCCTCGGCACCAATCACGTCCTCACGACCGGCCAGACGGCGCTCGTCGGTTACCTCAATGGGCGGTGGCGCGTGGCGAGCCCGCTCGCGACCGATGTGTCCTCGGGCTATGTCGTCGGCCCGGCGAGTGCGACGGATAACGCCGTCGTCCGGTTCGACACGGCCACGGGCGCGCTCGTGCAGAGTTCGGGCGTGCTGATTGACGACAGCAACAACCTCTATGTCGTTGGCAACATTCGCGAGCGCGGGCGCACGACGCCCCTCGGCGACTGGATCGACGTCGCCGCGACGAGCGGCTATTTCGCCGTCGGCGGCGCGGGCGCGGGGAACTGGGATCCCGGCACGATCAGCGCGTTCGCCTACACGCGGATCGGGACGACGCTACACCTGCAGGTCGCCGTCGGCGGCGGCACCTGGTACGTGAGTGGCGGCACGCTGAGCGTGCTCCTGCCCGCGGGGCTGACCGCCACGCGCAGTTGCAAGGGCTCGACGTTTGTCACCAGTGCGGGCCTGCCGTATGAAACCGGGCTCGCCCTGAGCACGGCCGGCGGTACCTGGCTGACCCTCTACCGCCCCGGCCTCGCGGCGTTTCCGGCCGCCGCGTCGGTCTCGGTGTTCCTGGAGTTGACGCTGTCGGTGCAGTGAGGGGCTGATGCCGAACGATGCCTATACGCAGAGCGCGCTCGCCGATGATCAGAAGTTCCGATCCCGCGTGCGCGCGTCGCTGTCCTCGGTGGCCTGGCAGATTCAGGTGGAAGACGCGCAAACGTCGAATCATGCGAATCGCGACGAGTACGCCAAGCAAGTGCTGCGGCAACTCGACACGGAAGTCATCATCATCCTGCCGTCGTTTGTCATGCGGCCGAACGTCTTCAACTTTGCGACGACGTTCACCTACGACTTCAAGACGCGGATCGGGTTTGTCGAGTCGGCGACAGGCGACGCCGATCTCCAGTCGCAGCTGATGACGGACTGGGATCTGATGGCCGCTGCCGCCGGGTTTCCGAAATGACGACGCAGGAACAGATCGAGCAGGGCATCAAGGACGGCACCGTGCCGGCCGGGATCCCGAAAGGCACGCTCGATTATCAGCACGTCTATTACGGCGACAAGGGCCAGCCGTACTGGAAGGCCGTCGGCGGCGGCGTCAGTTACATTCCGCCCGCCTCCGCGATGTCGATGTGGAACGATCCGCAGGCGCGCGCCTGGGCAGCCAAGCCGGAGAACGGCGGCTTCTACATCGACGCGGCTACGCCCGACGAGTTGCAGCAGAAGTCGACGCCGACCGTCACCGCGCAGGGCGTCGTGCAGCAGGCGCCGAGTCTCGTCCACGGCAAAGCCCCCGCGACGGGCTTCTGGGGATCGGATCCGACCTGGAGCAGTGAGAGCGGCCAGTACGAGCACGGGTTCAACTGGGAGCATCTCCTCGACCTCGGGGTCGGCGGCCTGATCGCGGCCCCGGCAATCGCGTCGGCGCTGCCCGCCCTCGCCGGCGGCAGCACGGCCGGCGGCACGTCGGGGGGACTCGGGTTGACGTCGGGGCTGGGCACCAACGCCACCCTCGGCAGCGTGCTCGGGAACCCGCTCGTGCAGGGCGGGATCAAGACGGGGGTCGACGCGGCGCGCGGTAACCTCTCGTGGAAAGACGCGCTCAACTTCATCCCGGCGATCCCCGGCGTGAACAACGTCGGCGGCCTCGTGACGAACAACCCGATCGCGCGCGGCGCCATCAACGCGGGCGTGCAGAGCGGGATTCGCAGCGGGGCGACGGGCACGTTCGATCCGAAGACGCTGGGGCTCGATATCGCCGGCGGCGCGGTCCCCGGCGCCACGGGGACGATCACCAGGAACCCGATCGTGCGGGGCGCGCTCACCGCCGGCGCGCAGAGCGGGCTCAACAGCGCGCGCACGGGCACGTTCGATCCGCGGACGTTCGGGATCGACGTCGCGGGCGGGACGGTGCCCGGCGTCGCGTCCTCGGTCACGACGAATCCGATCGCGCGGCGCGGCCTCACGGCCGGACTGAACCTAGGCCTGACCGCCGCGAAGACGGGCCATGTGGATCCGGTGCAGGCGGCGGTGGCCGGCGGCCGGGTGCTCCTGCCCACGACCGGCACGAGACCGACCGGCGCACCGACCGGCGCCCCCACGGAGACACCGATGCCCAGCAGCCGTATTACGCCCAGAGGACTCGTGGACCCCGGCGGCGGGCCGCTCGGGATTGGCTATCTGTCGCCGACCGGGTTCACCGGCCTGGGCTTCGCCGGGGCGGATGACACGGGCGGGGACGGCGGCATCCCGTGGGATGACTCCGACGCCGCCGGCACGGACAACGGCGGCGAGACAGGGGACGGCGGCGAGACGGGGGACGGCGGCGAGACAGGGGACGGCGGCGAGACAGGGGACGGCGGCGAGACAGGGGACGGCGGCGACACCCCTGAGCCGCTGCCCACGACGCCGACGCCCGGGAAAGACGTGCCGCTCCCGCTCCCGTCCGGCGTGACACCCGCGCCCATCGGGACGCCCAGGCCGATGCCCGTGGTCACGCCGAAGCCGTCCCCGGGGACCACGACGCCCCCGAGCACCACGAAGCCGCCCGGCACCACGCCGCCCGCGAGCACAGGGTTCCTGGCCGAGTTGGAAAAACTGTTGAGCGGGCCGGTCGGCGGGCTCGCCGGCGGCTTCCTCTCCGGCCTCGGCCAGTCGCTGATGCAGCAGAAGCGCCAGTCCTTCGAAGGCACCGCGGCCGATCCCAAGACGATCATGGGCGACCTCGGCACGGGCCTGAAAGGCTTGATTGGCGGCTTCCAGGATCGCCAGAAACAGGGCGTCAGTCTGCCCAATGCGTTTGTCGATCTCCGCACGCCGGTCTTCACGGGCGGCGGCCTCCCGATGCCGGTCGGGATCCTGCCCCACGGGGACGCCCCGATCGGCCGCCCCTCAAGCCTCGTGCCCGGCGCCGGGATTGTCCCGAAGTCGGCCGTGGCCCCTGACGCGGGGTCCACGCAGGATCCGAATCTGCCCGGCACGACGCCCGGGATGCAATATCCGATGTCGGACAAAGATCGCGCGCTCGCGGCGCTCGGTCTCCTCGGGGTGTCGTGATGGGCTCCCCCAGTTACGACGACATCAACGGCCTCTATACCACCTATCTCGGGCGCCCCGCCAGCCAGGACGACTACGCCAACTGGTTGTCGGGCAACTACGGCTCGACGGATCTGAGCGGCATCTCGTCGCAGATCCAGAGCAGCGGCGAGGCGTCGGACTATAAGACGCGCCAGGGGGGCGGCGGCACGCCGCCGCCGACAGACGGATCGCAAGAAACCGGGACCGCGCCGCCGGCCACCACCGTGCCGCCGATGAACACCGGCACCCCCCCCGGCGCCGGCACGGGCAGCGGCAGTGGCAGCACGAGCACCCAGACCCCGGCGCCCGCGCCCGCCCCCGCGCCCGCGCCTCCCAAGACGGCGACCGCCGACGACATCAGTGGGTTCTACACGACGTACCTCGGGCGCCCCGCCAAGCCGGACGAGGTAGCCAGCTGGCTCTCGGGCACCTACGGCCATACCGACCTGCCGGGCATTGAAACGCAAATCAAGACGAGCGGCGAAGGCCAGGACTACATGGCCTCGCACCTGACGAAGAACCCGCTGGCGACGTTCACGGGCTTCGACCCCTCGCGCCTCGACAGCAACACGCTGAAGTACAACGCCATGCAAGTGCTCGGCTCGTTCAACCCGAACGATCCGACCGCGATGACCAAGGCGTTCGGGATCCTGAACGCGAAATACCCCGGCCAGTACCAACTCGACAGTCAGGGCAACTTGCTGTTGACGGGCACCGCCGACGGCTACATTGGCGCGCGGCCGGTCGGTTGGGGCTCAGGGGGCGCGTGGGAAGAGCCGAACGGCAGCAACTACGACTGGCAGTGGCTGGCGTACAACGACGCGCATCGGGGGCCGAAGGGCGAAGGCACCGGCATCGGCGCCGGCACGGGCACGGCGGGCAAAGGCACCGGCACGGGCACCGGCACCGGCAGTACGTCGTTCCTCGATTCTCTCAAGGGACTCCTCGGGCTCGGCAGCACGTTCGGCGGCCCCGGCAGCCCGGGCATCTTCACGCCGAGTGGCGGCGCGGGCTCCAGTCTCGTGCAGCAGATCGGGCAGGATCCGTTCTCGCTGGCGATTACCGGCGCGCTCACCAAGTTGCTGGGCACGGCGGCGGGCCATCTGGATACCCCGGCGAAGACGCCGATCGATGACTCGCTCGCGGCGTATCTGGATTGGGCGAAGGGCAAGGCGACGACGGACGTCGCGCCCAACGACGCCGACGCCGCGCTCTCGGCGCTCCTCACCTCCGCGCAGGGGCATCTGACGAGCACGCCGCAGGATCAGGCCGCCGCCTTCGAAAAAGCGCGGATGCCGTACGAGATGGCGCGCAAGGTCCAACTCGGGAACGCCGGCGACCAGCTCGCGAATCGCGGCCTGCTCTCAGACACCACGCCGGGCGGCGGGCTGCAGGCGGGCGCGCTCGATCGCATCGAGACGAACCTCTCGCCCGCGTTCACCGCCGCGCTCGCGAATGCGTGGCAGGACATGAATACGAACGAACAGAACTGGGCGGGCGTCCTGAACAACGCGATCGGCACGGACACGACGCGGCAGACGGGCCACAGCAATATCCAACAGGGGTTCGGCCGGCTCTGGGGCGATGCGATTGCGACGGGCAACACACGCGAGACCCAGCAAGGCCAGGCGACGCGCGACTGGGCGACCGCCCTCACCAACGCGGCGACGGCGGGCACCACGCGGCAGACGGGCCTCAGCGACATCGCGATCCGGGAACTGGCGACGAACAATCAGTTCACGGAATTTCTCGCGCAGTACGGGCTCGACCACGACGTCGCGATGTACAACATCGCGCACGGCCAGAACACGGAACTCCTGACGGCGTTCCAGTTGTGGCTGGATTACGCCAAACTCTCGAACGAAGGCTTCGTGTAAGCGAAGGGAACCCCCATGGCATTCGGCATTCAGCGGAAACCGATCGGCGACCCGACGTACATCGACCGCGACTCGTATCAGGGCGATCCCTCGTCGGAGGCCCCGATCACCCTCGACTGGTCTCAGGGCAATCCCAACCAGGCCGACACGGCGCTGGCCAGGGACGCGGGCGGCAATCAGTTCGGGAAGGAAGGATCCGGCAGCGGCC